>Ga0068714_10005522_pt1 | contig 13389 bp, 9 predicted proteins | sample MTBNYHSulfiMetaG_FD_62988 | JGI IMG/M metagenome (GOLD analysis project Ga0068714, IMG submission 62988) | Enrichment culture microbial communities from rom New York Harbor, USA that are MTBE-degrading - MTBE-NYH (New York Harbor Sulfidogenic)... | ecosystem: Environmental > Aquatic > Marine >... | reverse complement strand
GGACCGGTCCCCAAAATTGAATAAACGTTGTCTTTATCCCACAGTTACATAAACGGCTCATTCAGACGAAGGGCGTTGATACGAAAGCCCGTGTCGGTATTGGCCGATCCTGGATCCTGGTTCCTGGATTCCGGATTTTGTGGATGTCATGATTAAGGAAGTCCTGGGTATCCAGCATCGAGTATCAAGCATCCAGCATCAGCCTGTAAAGTGCACCCATCTCAGCATACCGACAATGCCGGCTGAGAAGATCTTATGCAACGTTAGGGTTTATTTCAAAGTATGGGCTTGGTTTGATAAGGAGTGCGTCATGAATCTTGGGGCTTTAATCCGCAAAAAGCGAAAAGAGCGAAAACTCACTCTGAAAACGGTGGCTGAGAAAGCCGGCGTTTCCGAGGGTTTTCTGAGTCAGGTTGAAAACAGCGTGAGTTCCCCATCGGTGGACACCCTGGTCGGTATCTGCGCGGCCATGGGCGTCAGCGCCGGGGACCTTTTGAACCAGGCCGGCACACAAGAAAACCTCGTGGTGATCCATAAGGACGAGTGGGACGACATCGAAATCCCCAAGGCCGGTTTTGTGACCCGCCGGTTCATCCCGCCGGAAAACCGTTCCGTGATCGACAGCGCCGTTGTGTTTCTCAGGCCCGGAACACGCATCCCCGTGAGAAAGAACATCAAGAACGGCCAGGAAATCCTTTGCGTGCTCAGAGGATCGCTGGAACTGGTCCACAGCGACCGCACCGTGTCTCTTGCACAGGGAGACGCCGTGCATTTCTACGCCAATCCCGCCAAACAGTATATCACCAACCAAAGCAAGGGCGTCACCGTCGTTCTCTGGGTGGGCACCATTTGATGAATCTGCTTGTGGGATTCTCCGTTGCGAGGAGGTCGTCATGGGTTCTGAAACCCTGAGAGATTGCTTTGCTGAAAGCTTTTTGATCTATGGTGAGAAAAAAGCCGTCACCTTTCTGCGCAAAGGAGAGGCGGAGACGGTCATTTCCTATCAAGAGCTCGACAAAGACTCCAACCGCATGGCCCGCTGGTTCATCGACATGGGCGTAAGCAAAGGGGACCGCGTTATCCTTTTTTTCCCGAAATCCCTGATATTCACCGTGACCCATCTGGCGCTTCAAAAAATCGGGGCCATTTCCGTTCCTTTGAACCCCGGATTCAAGAAATCCGAGATGTCCTACTTCCTGCAGGACGCAGAAACAAAGGTCATCCTCTGCGGAGCGGATCAAGAGAACATGATCAGGGAGATTGCCCCCTCTGCGAACCCTCTCGTGATTGTCACGGAAAAGCCCTACCAGGCCATCGATTTTTTCCGCTCGGCCCCCGATGATCCACCTCACGTCGCAATCGCACCGGACGATCCCGCTCTCATCATCTATACCTCGGGAACAACCGGGAAACCCAAAGGCGCGATCCTTACCCATAAAAACCTTACCCACGATGCCAAGAACATTATTTCCATTTGGGAAATCACGCCCTCCGACGTGCTTTGTCACGCCCTTCCCCTGTTCCACGTCCACGGCCTGTGCTTTGCGCTCCACACCTGCCTGATAGCCGGGGCTCACATTCTTATGCTGGATGCCTTTACGCCCAAAACCGTGCTTGACGCTCTGAGCGCGAACCGGGCAGAGAAAGCATGCACCCTTTTCATGGCCGTTCCTTCCATGTACGCAAAGCTCATGGACGAGGCAGGAGGGAAAACCCTCGACTTTGCCCACATGCGTTTGTGGACTTCCGGATCGGCCCCCCTCCTGCCCAAAGACTTCGAAAGGATAAGACAAACCTTCGGAAAGGAGCCTGTGGAGAGAGAGGGCATGTCGGAAACAGGCATGAATTTCTCCAACCCTGTTCAAGGTGTCCGAAAACCCGGGTCTATCGGGCTCCCCCTTCCCGGCCTTCAGGTGAGGATTGTGGATATGGCAACCTTTCAAGACGCGCCCCCAGGTGAACCCGGGGAAATCTGGCTCAAAGGGCCGGCGGTAACGCCGGGTTACTGGCGCAAACCCGAGGAAACAGCAAAAACATTCATGGACGGATGGTTTCGCACAGGGGATCTGGGAAAGATGGATGAAGACGGTTATTACTACCTGACGGACCGGATCAAGCACATCATTATTTCGGGCGGAGAGAACATTTCACCCAAGGAAGTGGAGGCGGTGATGAATCGCATGGACGGGGTCCTTGAGTCGTCGGTCGTCGGTATCCCCGATGAGAAGTGGGGAGAAAGGGTCGTGGCCGCGGTGGTGACCAAAAAGGGCTTTAAACTTGAACCTGCAGCGATCCAAACCTTCTGCAAGCAGCACCTCCATGACTGGAAGTGCCCCAAATCCATTGCACTGATCGGCGAATTGCCCAAGAATACCATGGGCAAAGTTCTCAAAGAGGACGTAAAGAAATTGTTCCAGAGGTAATCTCTTTACCGCCTAGACCTCCTGCTTGCGGCTTACCTCCGGGTCAGCCTCACAGAGGGATATTTGCGTGCCGTCGATCGGGAATGGAGGTTTTCTTGTTCCGGAGCATCATGAGAGCCCCGATGAGCTTCGGCCGCGTCTCTTCGGGAAGGATGACCTCGTCGATGTACCCCACCTCGGCCGCCCTGTAAGGGCTTGCGAAATTCTCCCGGTATTCCTGGATCATCTTTGCCCGGGTGGCGTTCTTGTCTTCCGCCGCATCGATCTCTCTTTTGAAGACGATGTTGCAGGCCCCTTCGGGCCCCATGACCGCGATCTCAGCCGTCGGGAAAGCGTAGTTGATGTCCGCAGCCAGGTGCTTGCCCGACATGGCAATGTAAGCCCCGCCGTAGGCTTTGCGCGTCACCACCGCGATTTTCGGAACCGTGGCCTCGGAGTAGGCGAAGAGGATCTTGGCCCCGTGCTTGATGATCCCCCCGAACTCCTGATTCACGCCGGGCAGGTATCCGGGCACATCCACGAAAGTCACAAGAGGGATGTTGAAGCAGTCACACATCCGCACAAACCGGGAGCACTTCACCGAGGCATTGATGTCCAGGCAGCCTGCCAGCATTCGAGGCTGGTTCGCAATGATTCCTACCGAATACCCGTTGAGGCGACCGAATCCCACGATCATGTTCGTCGCAAAATGGCGGTGAACTTCCAGGAACGCTTTTTGATCCAGCACGGTCCGGATGATGTCCCTCATGTCATAGGGAAGCTTGGGATTGGCGGGAACCGCCTTGTTCAGAGGTTCCTCCCGGCGATCCGGATCATCCGCGCAATCCACAACCGGCGGTTTTTCCCGAAAGTTCTGAGGGAAATAGGCAAGCACTTCCTTGACCCTGTCCAAGGCGGCCTGGTCCGTGTCCTCGGCAAAGTGGGCGACCCCGCTTTTGGTGTTGTGCGTCATGGCGCCGCCCAGTTCTTCGGCGGTCACCTCTTCCGATGTGACCGACTTGATCACCTGGGGACCGGTGATAAACATATTGCTCGTCTTTTTCACCATGATCACCAGGTCCGTCAGGGCCGGAGAATACACGGCGCCCCCTGCGCAGGGGCCCATAATGACCGAAATCTGGGGAATAACGCCCGAGGACCAGACGTTCCTTTTGAAGATCTCCCCGTAGGCGCCGAGGCTCATGACCCCTTCCTGAATTCTCGCCCCTCCCGAATCATTCAGACCGATCATGGGCGCCCCGTTCTGGGCGGCCAAATCCATGACTTTGCAAATTTTCTGCCCCACCGTCTCGCTCAGCGAACCTCCGAGCACGGTAAAGTCCTGGGCAAACAGAAAGACTCTCCTTTTGTGGATTGTCCCGTACCCCGTGACCACGCCGTCTCCCGGGATTTTGTTTTTCTCCATTCCAAAATCGTGGCACCGGTGCACCACATGCCGGTCGATTTCCTGAAAGCTTCCCTCATCAAGGAGGTAGGCGATTCTCTCCCTGGCGGTCATCTTTCCCTTGGCGTGCTGGTCCTGAATGCGCTTTTCGCCCCCGCCCAGATCCGCTTCCCGGATCCTTCTCATCAGTTCCCGGACCTTATCATCCTCTTCCACGAGATACCCTCCAGATGGATTTTTTGCGAAGCCGTCGGAATGTCCGCCATATATCCCCGAAGAAGCCCAACTTGTCAAGCTCAATATACCCGCCCTGAACGGCCGTGGTTTCCGTAATCTCAGTGTAGTGTCTCCATGATAGATTCCATAGCCGCTTCACTTCACCGCCTCGTTTCCTCCCGCACACGCGGCGCACACGCCGCGCAAGCGCTGGCGCTGCGGGAGGAGCGCCCGCCCGCGGGGACAGAGCCCCTGCGCGGCGTCCCGCGCTGCGCGTCAAGGGGAAGGAAACTGTTCGTCATTGCTTAGACTTCCCCTCCCCTGGTGGGAGGGGCTAGGGGAGGGGGAAGAAAACGGCGGATTGTCAAGCAAACATACAGACACCACACTAGAGGGTGAATCATGCGCCCCTTGGTGATTTATTTCAATATCTTGATATTGTTCGTCTTTTACTTGAAACGAGAAAAACCTCCGCCCCGGCTTTTAGGCCGGACATTTCTGCTTGACATTGCGGGACCCTTTCCCCTATAGTCACTTTATAGCTAGATGATAGCCATAACGGCAGGCTCGCCGGATGAGCCTTTGACACACCCATGAATTCGTCAAAGGAGGAACCCCATGAGCATTTATGATGAAATCGGCCAAATCGTCGGTCCGGAAAACGTCCATACGGAATACATCGAACGGCTCTGCAACTCTCGAGACATGTCCGTCCATCAGGGCATTCCGGATGCCGTGGTTTACGCCAAAACCACCGAACAGGTCTCAGCCGTCATGAAACTGGCCCACAGGGACAAGGTCCCTGTGACAGCCCGCGGCAGCGGCACGAGCACCACCGGAGCGGTTCTGCCCGTGCGGGGAGGCATTCTGCTCGACCTTCACAATATGAACAAGATCCTGGAGATCAACAAGCAAGACTTCTATGCCCGTGTTGAACCGGGCGTCATTTGCATGCAGCTCAACACCGTCCTCGGCAAGGAAGGTCTCATGTTCCCGCCGAACCCCGGAAGTGAGGTCATTGCCACCATCGGCGGCATGGTCTCTACCAACGCGAGCGGCCACAGGGCGGTGAAGTACGGAACGACCAAGGACTACATTAAGGGTTTGAAGGTGGTCCTCGTAGACGGAACCATCGTTGAAACAGGCTCCATCACGCCCAAGACTTCCCTGGGCTATGACCTGACAAGGCTTTTCTGCGCTGCCGAGGGAACGCTGGGGATCATCACCGAAATCATTTGCAAGCTGGAACCCAAGCCCGAATACGCAGCCCTCGCCCTTGCCGTTTTCGGAGACGTCAATGCAGCGGGCGACGCCGTCACAGAGGTCACCACCTCGGGCATCAAACTCGCCGGCTGCGAGATCATGGATAAAAACAGCATCAAGGTGGTGGAAAAAGCCCTGGGCAAAGATGTGAGTAAAATCGAAGCCCTCCTCATCATGGAAGGGGACGGCGCCAAGGAAGTCGTGGTCCGGGATATGAACCGGATCGGCGACATCTGCAAGAAATACAACGTCCTGGAGTACGAGTGGACGGACAATCCTACCCGAAGAGAAGAGATGATGCGAGCCAGGGGCGGCTTGGTACCCACCCTCTCCCGCATCAAGCCGGGCAATCGTCTTGTGGCCATTGCCGAGGACCTCGGCGTTCCCTCCACCAAGATTCCTGAGACGATCAGACGGGCCCAGGAAGTGGCCAAAAAGTACAATATTCTCATTGCCACCTTCGGCCATGTGGGGGACGGCAACGTTCATACCACCTTCGTGTGCGACGTTCGAAACAGGGATGATTGGAATCGTTTGAAACCGGCTGCCGAGGAACTTGTGAAGATCGCCCTGGAAATGAAAGGGACCCTCAGCGCCGAGCACGGCACGGGCCTGACCCGGGCGCCCCATATCGAGCTTCAGTTGGGCCCCTCCTTTGAGATCATGCGAAAGATCAAGCAGGCCATGGACCCGGACAACCTCCTCAACCCCGGGAAGATGGGGCTTGAAAAAGGGAAAAAGACGGACCTGTACGATTACTTCACCTTCCAGCCCCTGGTCGATCACCCTGAGGGAGTCAACTCCTTTGGGAAAGACATCGACAACGAGGTCCTTGCGTGCATCCACTGCGGGTTTTGCCGCCTTGGATGCCCCACCTTCAGCGTCACCCAGAGAGAATCCAAGAATGCCCGGGGAAGAAACGCCCTGGCCTACTATCTCATGACCGGCTCGATCGAACCTTCCCGGGAGCTTGCCGATGCGTTCTACACCTGCACCACCTGCCAGGCATGCACCTATTTCTGCCCTGCCCGCATCCGAGTGGATGAAATCGTAGAAGGGGTTCGGAAGAAGCTTTACAAGTCCGGCTACGTCCCCGAACCGATCCTGGGCGTGAGGGACAACATTCTCAAAATGAACAACGTGTTCGCCAGCGCAAAAGCGGACCGGATCGAAATCTATCCGCCTGCTCTGAAAGAGAAGGCCAGGAAAGGGGAGCTTAAAGCAAAAGCGGAGACCCTCCTCTTTATGGGATGCGTCCCAAGCTATCTGGACATGAAGATGGTGCCGAGCCTTCTCAAGCCCCTGGATGCGGCAAAAGTCAATTACACGACCCTTTCTACCGAGGAGGGGTGCTGCGGCTTCCCCCTCTTCCTTATGGGTTCCGATGACTTTGAACACCGCGCCAGGCACCTCGTGGAGCAGATCAAAGCCACCGGGGCAAAGGAACTGGTCACCCCGTGCGCCGGGTGTTATAAGACCTTTAAGAAGATCTATCCCGAGGTCGTAGGGGATTACGGGGTTGAAGTCTACCATTCGGTCCACTATTTCGAAAAGCTCATCAAGGAAGGCAAGCTCAAATTCAAAGGGGACCTGGGCCAGAAAGTGACCTACCATGACCCCTGCGACCTGGGCCGCGCTTTCCAGATCTTCGAGGAACCCAGGAATATTCTCAAGGCCGTTCCCGGTCTTGAATTTGTAGAAATGGCAAGAAACAGGCTGCAGGCGCGCTGCTGCGGCGGCGGCGGCGGTGTATCGGCCAATATCCCGGAAATGGCGGTGGACATGGCCGCCGAGAGAGTGAGAGATGCTTTGGCCGTAGGGGCCGAGATCATTGTTTCGGGTTGTGCCGCCTGCAAAGACAACTTGAGGAAAGGGGTGAAGGCCATCCCAAAAGACGAAAGAGGCAAGATCAAAGTCATGGATATTACGGAAATGGTGGCGTCCGCCATGGAGTGATCCGGCCTCCGGTTCTTTGGGACGGTCTTCAACAGGAAACCTGTCAACACTTCAGGGAGGGAAATCAAGATGCTGACGAGCAAGTGGATGCATGCAGGGACCATGGTCAAGATGAATGCCATCAACTATCCCGACAAGCTTGGATGGCAGGATAAATTCAGAGAGTACACTTTTAAGCAATGGAACGAAAGGGCCTGTCGGCTGGCCAACGGCCTGGTCAAACTGGGCGTCAAGCACAAGGATACCTTTGCGGTGATCGCCTTTAACCGGGGAGAATGGATGGACATCTACGCCGGCTGCGCCAAGGGCGGGCAGGCCATCGTTCCGGTCATGTTCAGGCTTGCACCCCCTGAAATCCAGTACATAGTGAACCACTCCGAGTGCAAGGCCTTTATCGTCGAAAAGCCTTTTGTAGACATGATCAACGGCATCAAGGACAAACTCCCTGTGCCGAAACATGGCTACATCTACCTGGGAGAAGGTCCGGCCCCGGAAGGGTATGTCCACTACGAAGATTGGCTGGCTCAGTCTTCCCCGGAAGAGCCCGACTACATGGTGGACGGCGCCGACACATGGACGATCATGTACACCTCGGGAACAACGGGAAGGCCGAAGGGTGTCATCCGGACTCACGAAAGTTACATTGCCCAGTATTTTCTCAATGATGTAAACATGGCCGTACTCCCCACGGACAAGGTCATGCTGGTCATGCCCATGTGTCACGTGAATTCCATCTTTTATTCTTTCCCCTACACCCTGGTTTCAGCCCCCGTGTTCGTGTACAACATGGTGAGCTTCGATCCCGTAGACCTTCTCAAGACCATTGAGAAGTACAAGATCACCTTCACCTCGCTGGTGCCGACCCACTACATCATGATGCTGGCCCTGCCCGACGATATCAAATTGAATATCGATGTCTCCTCCATTCGCCAGCTCCTGATCTCCTCTGCGCCCGCCAGAAAAGAAACCAAGCTCGCCATCATGGAGTACTTTAAGAACGCGGAACTCTGGGAAGCTTATGGGAGCACCGAGGGCGGTCTTGTAACCCTTCTCAGGCCCGAAGACCAGTTCAAAAAACTCGGCTCCATCGGCAAGGAAATCTTCGGCACGGATCGGATCAAGATCCTCGATGAGAACCGCAATGAGGTCCCGGACGGCGAGGTGGGCGAGCTCTTCTACCGCACGCCCATGCTCTTCAAGGAATACCTCAAGGAGCCGGAAAAGAGCAAAGAGGCCTTTTTCGGGGAATGGTCCTCTGCCGGGGACATGGTCCGAAGGGATGAAGACGGTTACTACACGCTGGTGGACAGGAAAGCCAACATGATCATTACCGGCGGCGAGAATGTCTATCCCTCTGAGGTGGAAGGATGCGTGGCCGCCAGTCACAAGGCCGTCAGGGATGTAGCCGTCATCGGCATCCCGGATCCGAAATGGGGGGAGGCCATCAAAGCGGTGGTTGTCCTCAACCAGGGGTATGAACCGAGCGCGGAGCTTGCCAAAGAGATCATCGAGGCAACCAAGGGCAAGATCGCCGGTTTCAAACGGCCCAAGACCGTTGACTTTGTCAAGGACGAGGAGATGCCCAGAACCCCTACGGGAAAGATTCTCCACCGCATTCTCAGGGAAAAATTCGGGACCTGGAGCGAACCCAAATAGCCCAATTCAAACAGACACCGGAGGAAAAGTACTATGTTGACAAAAGCGTTCATCCCTTATAACGGTTACTACGCATCCCCTTTTTGCCGATGGCAGGGAAGCATGGCCAATGAAAACGCCATTTCCCTGGGTGCGAAAACGGCCAGAAACTGGTTTCTCAAGAAAAACCTCGACCCCACCGTTCTCGAATACATGTACTACGGCACTACCATTCCCCAGCTTCACATGTTCTACAGCCATGCCTGGGCTGCGGCCATGCTGGTGGACAACGCCAAACCTCTGCCTGCGCTCATGGTCAACCAGGCCTGCACCACTTCGACCACCTGCCTCCATCTGGCGGCGGTGAACATCGAGGCGGGAACCTATGATTGCGCCTATGCCCTCATGTCCGATCGTTGCTCCAACGGGCCTCATACCATTTGGCCCAATCCCCTCGGTCCGGGCGGAGAAGTCATCTCCGAAAACTGGATGATGGACAACTTCAACAGCGACCCCAATGCAGGCTTGAAAATGGTGCAGACCGCCGAGAACGTCGCCAAGGAAGCAGGCATCACCAAAGAGGAATGTGACGCCGCCACCCTCAGGCGCTATGAACAGTACCAGGATGCTCTGGCCGATGACCGGGCTTTCCAGAAGAAGTACATGTTCCCGGTGGAGGTCGTGGTTGGGAGGAAGAAGACGATGATGATCGAGGTTGATGAAGGGATCACGCCCACCACGGCCGAAGGGTTGGCCAAACTCAGGCCCGTGGAACCGGGCGGTGTGATCAGCTTCGGCGCCCAGACCCATCCTGCGGACGGAAACTGCGGTTTCATCATCGCGACCCGGGACAAGGCAAAGGCCCTGAGCGCGGATCCCAAGATTGAGGTCCAGATTCTCTCCTATGGTTTTTCCAGGGCCAAACCGGGGTACATGGCCGCGGCCCCGGTGCCGGCAGCGGAGATGGCCCTGAAGGTCGCAGGCCTCAAGATATCCGACATGAAGGCCATCAAGACCCACAATCCCTTTATCGTCAATGACATCAATATGGCCAAGAAGATGGGCACGGATGTGATGAAAATGAACAACTACGGCTCTTCCCTCGTATACGGCCACCCCCAGGGCCCGACGGCCGGGAGACTCATTGCCGAGCTGATCGAGGAAATGGTTCTTCTCGGCGGAGGTTATGGGATGTGGGCGGGTTGTGCGGCAGGCGATACCGCCGCAGCCATGATTTATAAGATCGGATAGAGGGAGTTATCGATGACCGGGCCGTTCCGCCATAAAGGGAACGGCCCTTTTTGTTTTCCCGGCGACTGAGATATGATAGATCGTTCCCTGTAGGAGCAAGCTCCAGGTTGCGATTTTTGGAAGACAGGCTTATACTTTTGATTTATCTATGGAATCCGAGAAACCTGTGATTGCCGAATCATCGAGGTTGGCGATAAGAACCCACTGTATCCGTTGTGGGGAATGCTGCCTCCGATCCAGCCCTACCCTGCAGGCCGAGGATCTTCATCTCATCGAGGAGGGAGTCCTCGAGACAAAAAACCTTGTTACCCTCAGGAAGGGCGAGCTTGTTACGGATATTTTCAAGAATGCGGTAGGGCCGTCGGTCGATGAGGCGATCAAGGTCAGGGAGAAGCAGGGAACGGAACGGGGCTGCCTTTTCTATGAGGAAGCGTCCAAGACCTGCACGATCTATGCGGCCAGGCCCCTTCAGTGCACGGCTCTTAAGTGCTGGGACAACCGGGAGATCCTGGAGGTCATTGGCCGCCCCAAACTGAGAAGGCGAGACGTGATTCCTGACGGCGTCCTTTTCGGCCTGATGGAAGCGCACGAAACCAGGTGCAGCTACAGCGCTGTGGAGGACCATGTCCGGAGAATCTCCACGGAAGGCACCAGGGCTGTGGAAGGACTGCTTGACCTGTTGAAGTTTGATTTTCATCTGAGGCCTTTTGTTTCCCAAAAGCTCAATCTTCCCCTGGACGAGACGGACTTCTTTTTTGGGAGACCTCTCGCGGAAACGATCAGGAGCTTTGGCCTCCAGGTGATCAAAGAGCAGGACGGCAGCTTTTTTCTCACCAGAGTGAGTGAAAAAGGGAAGAGTGGAATGTTGGAATAATGGAATGATGAAAGAGACGCGACTGCCTTGCATTCCGAACACATGACTTCGATATTCCAGTATTCCAACGTTCCGGCGTTCCATTGTTCCAGGATTCCATCATTCCCATTGGGTTCCATAGAGGTCTCGCAGTGGTGTCATTTTTCTTGGGCATTGACATGGGCTCCTCCTTCTCAAAAGCCGTTCTCATGGAGGGAGAGCGGGTTGTGCTATCCTATGCCTGCCCTTCCGGCGGAGACTTCCGGGTCACGGCTGAAAAAATCTTTCAGGAGATTCTTTCCAAGGCCGGCCTCAGCGCCCGGGATATCGTCTATACGGTAGCCACCGGATATGGTTCAAAAATGGCCGACTTTGCCAACGCGACGGTGACGGATATCTCCGCCCATGCCAGGGGCGTCATCCGCCTTTGCCCGTCGGTTCGCACGGTTGTGGACGTTGGAGATCTCTACAGCAAGGTCTTCCGCATGGATGGAAAAGGAGATCTCCGGAACTTTTTGTTAAGCGGCAAGTGCGCAGGAGGAAGCGCAAGGGCCCTCACCGTGATTGCCAAAGTCTTGCAGCTCAAGGTCGAGGACATGGGGGAGCTTGCTCTCAGATCCACCAAGAGAGTGGAATTCAATACGGGGTGCGCGGTCTTTGCCGAATCCGAAGCCGTATCGCGAATCGCAGAGGGCGTGGCCAAGGAAGACCTCCTGGCCGGGTTGCACCGCGCCCTGGCGGCCCAGCTCAACGCTCTTGCAGAAAGGGTCGGCATTGAACGGGATTATGCCGTCGTGGGAGGCGGGGCCAGAAACGCGGGCCTGGTCAAGGCTCTGGAAGACCTGAACGGGTTTGAGATCATCGTTCCTCCGGACCCCCACATGACGGCCGCCCTGGGCGCCGCCCTGCTTGCGGCCGAAAGAGGACGCGTGACATAAGGCTTTAAGAATCCGATTTCGAAAGCTACAATAATGTTTGAGTAATGGAATGGTGGAGTGGTGGAGCAAACCATCACGCTTTGAAAAGGAGATCATGTCCATGCGCGAAAAAACCGGTGTCATGTCAAAGGTGGACAAGTTTTATGAGGATTACGGTCTTAGGGCCGGGGAACTGAGCCGTGAAGGAAAGAAAATCATCGGCTACATCTGCTCTTTTGTACCCCTGGAGATGATCACGGCCGCGGGGTGCGTTCCTTTCAGGGTGAGGGGAAACATCCGGGAGCCTATCACCAAGGGCGATGCGCTGATGGAGACGATTGTCTGCCCCTTTATCCGGAGCTGTTTTGATTTGTCCCTCAAGGGACGGTATTCGTTTCTTTCCGGCATGGTCATCCCCCACGGCTGCGACAGCATGGTCCGCGGCTACAGTGCTTGGAATTATTCCCTGGATCTGCCCTATTTTCACTTTGTCAACATTCCCTCCGTGGCCAAAGAGTCCTCTGTCGAGTTCTTTTATGACGAGTTAAACGCCTATCGAAAAAGCCTCGAGAAGTTCATCGGAAGATCGATCACGGATCAAGACCTTTCCGCTGCCGTGAAGCTCCATAATCAGAACAGGACAAAGGTCAGGGCTCTGTATGAGTTCAGAAAGGTCGATCCTCCTATCCTGTCGGGAACGGAACTCACCAAAACGCTGACGGTTGCGGCCTCTCTCCCCATCGAGGAATCCAATGGATTGCTCGATGAGGTGCTGGCGGAAATGGGAAACCGCAAAGAGTCGTCTTTCAAACCGGGGCCCAGAATACTGGTAGACGGACCCTGCGTAGACAACATGGAGGTGATGAAGATCGTCGAGGACCTCGGTGCTCATGTGGTCACGGACACCCTTTGCAACGGCACCCGGGACAACTGGCCCAGGGTGAATGAAAACAAACCGCCTGTGGCCGCCATCGCCGGCCGCTACCTCCACGGCATCAACTGCCCCAAAACCTACCGGGAAAACAAGGCGGGGACCTTTGAAGGGGACATCAAATCGCGCTTCGGAGATATCGGGTACTTTGCAAAGTCCTTCAAGGTCGATGGGGCCGTCCTTTACACCTACAAGTTCTGCGATCCCTTTGGTTTTGAAGTCCCTGCGCGGAAAGCGTACTACGAATCCATCGGTGTCCCCTTGCTATGCCTCGAGGATCTTTACTCCGCCGGCACCATCGGCCAGTTGAAAACAAGAATCCAGGCTTTTCTTGAAATGATCGGGTAAGGACAGCGTTTTACGCCAGAGATCGCCAAGAACGCTGAGCACACGGTGCTTTTAGATGAACCCTAAGGGACATAACCGGATATTTCGGCCAACACATGCGACATAAAAAATCGGCCTCCTTGATGGGCTGAAAGGAAGTCAAAAAGGCTTTTTTTCGTCATTCCCGTGAAGACGGGAATCCAGATAATCCTAAAATCTCTGCGTTCTCTGCG
>Ga0068714_10005521_pt1 | contig 13390 bp, 11 predicted proteins | sample MTBNYHSulfiMetaG_FD_62988 | JGI IMG/M metagenome (GOLD analysis project Ga0068714, IMG submission 62988) | Enrichment culture microbial communities from rom New York Harbor, USA that are MTBE-degrading - MTBE-NYH (New York Harbor Sulfidogenic)... | ecosystem: Environmental > Aquatic > Marine >... | reverse complement strand
TTCAGCAGAGTACTGCCCGTCCGCTTCGCCCGCGTTGGTCACCGTAAAGACGTAGCTCGCGCTCTCCCCGGCAAACGCCTCGCCCGAGGCGCTTTCCGGGTCGATGCTCACCCCCGGCGCGGGCACTGGCGGCGCCGGCTGAGCGGCCAGAGCCAGATCTTCATGGTTGGCATCCGGGTCCCTGGTGTCCGCCGGGCCCCACTCCGTCTGGGGCTGGCCGGCGTCGATGATCGCCTGCCGCACGGCGTACACGCCCGCCGCGGTAGAGGCCCTCCCATGCTCCGCAAGGTACAGCGCAACGATGCCGGCGACGTGCGGGGCGGCCATCGAGGTGCCGCTGCCCGTGGCATACCCGCCGTTTTTGTAAGTAGAGTAGATGTCCACGCCCGGGGCCGCCACGTCGATCGCCGCACCGCTTGAGCTTACCGGATTGCCGCCTACGACCAACCGGCTGTAGTTGCTGAAGGTGGCCAGCGTGTCGTCAGGACCGTAGCCGGTGTTCGAGCCCGTGCCGCCGGCCTTGCCGTCCGAGTCCGCGAGCGCCGATACCGTCGCGACCTCGGGATAGGCGGCCGGGATGTAGTCGTCGCTGGTCCCAAGGGTCCCGTCGTTGCCGTAAACGTCTACCTCCGAGTTGCCTGCCGCAACGACGTAGACGACGCCGAGGCCGACGCTATTCTGGATGGCCGTCCTGAGCGCGCTGCTGGTGCCCTGACCGCCGAGGCTCATGTTGGCGACCTCGATCGTGCCGGCGTGCTGCGCCACCCAGTCGACGCCGGCAACGATGTCGGACATGTAGCCGCTGCCCCGCCTGTCGAGGACCTTGACGGCCCATAGCCTGGCCCCCGGGGCGATCCCGACGACCCCGCTGCCGTCATACTTGGCGGCAATGGTTCCGGCGACGTGGCTGCCGTGGCCGTTGTCGTCGTTACCGGAGCTCGTCCTCCTGACGAACGTCACATTCCCTGCCACGTTGAGGTCGGGGTGATCGAGGTCGATCCCTGTATCAATGACGGCTACGTCGACCTTCACCGCCGCGCCCGGCGTGAAAAGCGGGTGGCTGTCGGCCCCGACGCGCAGTACGCCTGTCGGCACAGTGTCGGCCAGGGCGTGCATGACCAGATCCGGCTCGATGTACGCCACCCTTGGATCGCCCGCAAGCGCCGCCAGCCGCGCCGGCGGGATCACTGCCGCGAAACCGCGCAGCGCGTGCCCGTAGACGTGAACCGGGATGAAACCGTGCAGCCGGCCAAGGGCCTGCGCAGCCGGACGTGGGTCAACGCCGTCCTTGAAGACAACGACGTACCGTCCGGGGCCTGCGTGGTCGGGCGGCTCCGCCAGAGCGACGGGAGCGCCCACCATCATGAAGACCAGCAGCAAGGCGGTCAGAAGCCGCAACCGTCGACGAATACCACGGACGTTCATGGTGACTCCTCCTTCAGGGCCGTCCCTGAGTTGATGGGTATAGTTGCACACAATGCCGTGGCTATCCTGCTATCCTCACTAGGGTATGCAGCATTTATTGCACCGTAAGCCCACGCCCAACAAGAACCCAAGGATTGCCCTGGGAGCGTGACCTGAGGGTATCGGTGACGGCCAAACGTCGCCGCCTTCGATCTTGGGGGCTACAGCACTGGAATGGCGGCGTCGAGGGGTATGACCCAGTCCAGGGAGCAACCGGTCCCCTGAAGGAGTCTCTTGTCGCAGGTCACAAGCCTCGAGCCGCTTGCCTCCGCTGCGGCGAGGTATACCGCGTCGTAGAATGAGATACCGAGCCTCTGGCTGAAGGCGAAGATAGACCCAAGCCGGCCGTGAAGTCCAACGATGCCCAGACTGAGCCGCCCGAGTTGATCGAGCGCGGCCAGAGCGGTTTCAGCACGTACTCGGCCACGGCGGACCGCGAGGCATAGCGCGTTTCCCATCTCGTAATAGAAGAGCTCGGGGACAACAAGGCCGAGTTGCCCCTCCACGAACCTCTCAAGCAGGCAAAGAGCCAGGCCGGAGTCCTCCTCGCACTGGAGAAACCACTTGACCCCCACGCTGGCATCCACGCACAGGGATACAGCAGTACCGCTCACTGCTCGGTCCGCCTGTCAAGCTCGCGGCGAGACTCCGACCTGAGCTCGTCGCCGTCGAGCCCTGTGAATTCCGCCCTGAGCTGCTTGATGGCGGCAAGAGCGCGTATACGATCCGCCCATACCTGAGATAGGGCACCGGGGCGTCCGGGAACAGCGCCGAGCCATTGACGGGCGACCGGCTCGTACCCAGACCGGGCCTCTCTTAGCAGCATGCCTGTCCCTACCGAGCCGGCCGGCAGCTGACTAGTTGCGCGGCCGGCGGGGTACAACATCAGCCGTGTCCCGTCAAACAGCACCTCAATCTCGTCGCCCTCTGTGATCCCCGCTGCTTGACGAAGGGCTACAGGAATGACTACCTGGCCCCGGCTCGAAATCCGGGTCCGCCCGCCCAAGAGCATTGTCCTGCCTCCTGATCGTTGCCTCTTACGTTCATCTTACCATAGTCTTACGGCAACAGGAATCGCTGGCCCCGCAAGAGCGCCTGCGCCTCATCCCGGCAACTCAAAGACCTCACGGCTTGACCCCGTGAGAAACGCCGCCCCCTCCTCACCGACCAGGACGACGTCTTCCACCCGCAGGTAGTACTCGCCCGGAAACCAGGCCTTGGGCTCGATCGCCATGACCATGCCGGGCTGGAGCGGAACGTCGCTGTCAGGTCTGATCCAGGGATTCTCGTGGAGGTCGACGCCTATCTGGTGCCCGAGAGTGCCGTCCTTGAGACGCGCGCGCAGCCGGTCGCCGTAGCCGAGGCGGTCCATCGCCGCCTCCAGCACCCCGAACATCTCGTTGAGCTTCATCCGGCCCGGTTTCATCCGTCCAACCAGTTCGCACTGGGCCTCGTGAAGGGCCCTGTACGCCCCCGCGATGTGCGCAGGCGCTGGCCCGCAGTAGAACGAACGTCCGAAGTCCGAGCAGTACCCGCCGGCCACAAACCCGAAATCGAACGCCACCGACGTCCCGGGCACGAGCCCTTGGTCCTTCGGGTAGACGAACGGGTCCGGCGTCGGATCGCCGCCCGACTTGACGAAAAGCGCCGCCGGCTCAAACGACACATCCTGGGCCCCGAGGTCAAGGCCGGTCTTACGGATTAGGGCCTGGAGCTCGTTCTGCGTGACGCCCGGCCTGATCTCCCCGACCACCTTCTCCATGACCCGGTCCGTCAGGGCGACTACCCTCCTGAGCAGGGCTACCTCGTCCTCGTCCTTTTGCACCCGGATCTCTTCGCCGAGCCGCTCGGCATCGACGCAGGCCGCCCCGCGCCTCGCCTCGCCAACGAGTTCCTGCAAGTAACCGGCCGCCGCCCGGCTGGTGCCGACCCGCCTGCCCCTGAGGCTTCGCCGGAGCATCCCCGGCAGTTCGGCGCGGGAGCCAAAGAAGTCCACACTAAGATCGCATGCTGCCGCGAGCCCGGCGTAAGAAACGTGAAGCATCACCTGCGGCTCCTGACCGCGGGCTACCAGCAGGAGGCACCCTGGCTCGTCGGGCTCCTCCATCCGTTTCCACCGGATCTGCAGTCCCGTGAAGTACTGGAAATTGGCGCCCAGGCCGTAGAGCACGGCATCCAGGCCGTTCCTGTCGAGGCCGTCTTGCAGTTTCCTGAGGCGTGAGGCAACGTTCATGGGTGTCCCTTCCCGTGGAGAGTGGATTGCCGCTGTATTAGGCCAAAGGGCTGAAGGCTCCTGCTGCCTCGGGGCCAGGGAGTCCCGCGCGAGTGTGGAGGGGGCGGTGCGCCCCGTATGGTCAAAAATGCCAGTTAGACGGTGCAATCTCTTACCCATGGCGAATGAGCCGTATAGGGCTCGGGACGGGAGGGATGACCCAAGATGAGCAAGCCTGGCGTCAGTTGGCGCCAAGTATGGCAAGCTCCAGGAACTCGGTGTTCAGGTTCTCTCCGTGAGCGTCGATAGCAGGTTCACCCACAAGATCTGGCAAGAGCAGGAGCTCTCCAAGATGGTTCCGGGCGGAGTGCCGTTCTCCATGCTGTCAGACGCCGGCGGCAAGATCGGTCGCGTCTACGCCGTGTACGATGAGGCGGCCGGAGTCAACATCCGGGGACGTTTTCTGATAGATCCCGACGGCGTGGTCCAGGCCATGGAGGTCCTGGCGCCGCCGGTGGGCCGTAACTTCGAAGAGCTTATCAGGCAGGTCAAAGCATTCCAGCACGTCAGGACAACCGGCGAGGTGGTCCCTGCCGAGTGGCAGCCTGGGAAACCGGTGCTGACACCGGGCCCCGACCTTGTGGGAGAGGTCTGGAGGGTGTGGCGACCGGAGGGATGAGCCGCACAGATGGCCACGCGGCTTTGAGATCCGGTTGGCCCGGTGGAGTCATCGCGGCTGTGCTTCCGCGGTAGTAGCCTAACCCGGACGCGGTCTAACTTGGACGGGGTTCGTTTCTGCGAACGCGCCCCCTCCCTCGCCGTCGACGAGCAGCCTCAGACAGAGCACAGTCCCGCCGCCCGGCCGGTTCTCCGCCCAGAGGTCGCCTCCCATCCGTCTCGCCAGGTTTCTTGAGATGTACAGGCCGAGGCCGATCCCCCCCGACTTCCAGTCGCTGACGTTGTGCGCTCTCAGGAAGCCCTCAAACACCCTCTCCAGCTGGTCAGTCGGGATCCCTATTCCCTCGTCCTCGACCTTGACCAGTACGCTGTCGCCGTCAAGCGCGGCTTTGACCCAGATTCGTCTGCCTTCGGGAGTGTACTTGACCGCGTTGCTCAGGAGGTTACAGAGAATCTGGACGACCCGCCGCGGGTCGGCCCTGACCAACAGGCCGTCCGGAACGGCGTAGGACGTCTCAAACTCGTGGTTATGCTGGCTGATGTACGGACCGGTCGCCTCGGCCAGCACGCTGTCAAGCCGCACAGGGGAGACGCTGATGCTCATCCGGCCGTTGCCGAGCCGGTAAGCGGTGAGAATGTCATCCACCAGCGAGGCCAGGTAGGTCACCTGCTGGTGGAGAGAACGCAGGTAGCCCCCAACCGAGGAGCGGGCCTCAGTGGGCAGCTTGAGTCCGGCGATCTGCACGAGGCTCATGATTACCTGGAGCGGGTTGCGGATCTCGTGGCTGACCACCTGCATGAATTCTTCTCTGGTTTTCTCAAGGCGACGCAGCTCGGTGATGTCCTTGACGACCGAGAAGGCCCGCTTGCCCTGTGGGGTCTCGACGACGCTGACGGTCTGAAGGATGTCGTGTTCCTCCCCGTTGCGGTTTACCACACGGTAGGTAAAGCCCTTGATCTGGTCGCCTCGCAGAGCCCGGTACGTCGGTCTCTGCTCTGGGGGAATGGGCGTGCCGTCCAGCGTCGTGACCAGCAGATTGGGTATCTTGCCGATGATGGGAGGCATGCTTTCGTCCTTGGGGAACCCTGACAGCGCGTACCAGGCGTCGTTGGCCCGTAGTATCCTGCCTTGTTCGTCGGCAACGAACATTCCGTCGCTGATGCTGTTGAAAAGCCCTTCCCACTCGACTGCCCGCTGCTCGGCAAGGGCATAGGCCTGGCGCTCCGCATGCCGGAGCAGGCGGGCTTCGGTTATGTCGCGAGAGAGAAGCAGGATTCTCTTTCTTCCTTTGTCTGCCTCCAGGGGGATGATTCTGGTGAGCAGGTACCTGCGTTCACCCTTCGGGCTCAGAATGCTGGCCGCAAATCCCTCCATGAGCTTCCTGTCCAGTGCCCGGACCCTGGCCTCGAGGTCCTTGCCGTCGAGCGGCGAGCCGTCCGGGTTGCGCATGTCGAGCCGCTCGACTACGTCGCGCATGCTACACGATAGGGCTCCGGTCGCCCCCGGGAACCTCCGGCGGCTGGCGACGTTCTCCATCACGACGACGCCCGGGTCCTCGACGACCAAGAGTGCATCTGGTACGGCGTCAAAGAGCGCTTCCCAGTCCGCCGCTCTTTGACGGGCCTGCTCCACCGCGGCGCTGAGACGGTGTTGCAGCCTATCGTGTTCCAAGACCTGAGCGATCGTCCTGGCCAGGGCCTGCATGGCTTCGAGGTCCTGGCTGCGGTAGCCGCCATCGCGATTGCCGAGCCCGACGACACCCGTGACACGGTTTCCTCTGATCAAGGGCACTCCGAGAAATGCAGTGAGGCGCGGGTGGCCCTGCGGAGTTCCGGTGCTGGATGGATGCGTCTCGGGGCTGTTGGTCAAGAAGGCGGAACCGCTGCTGATGACGCGCCCGTACAGGCCGCAGATCCGGAGACCAACCGGCTCCGTCCTGTGCCCTTGCTGGTCGACGATGTTGCATGGCTCCGAGTCCAGAAAGCTGATCACCAGATCGTCCAACAGGCCCTGGTCATTCAGTTCGCCGATGAACCCGATCTTGCTGCCGGTGAGCTCTTTCGCCACTTCAAGGCAGGTCTCGCCCAGCTCCTGACGGCTCCTGCAGGTCAGGGCCCTTTCAAGAACCTGATTGATGGCGTGCAAGATCGCGTTCTGCCGCTTCACCGTCTCGACTGCCTGCCGGTGAACGGTGACGTCCCGGTAGCGCAGCGCCAGGCCGCCCGCACTGGTTGGGTAGATGCTGGCCTCCGTCCACCCGGACGAGTCCGGGGACGGTATGTCCACCCGGACGACCTCGCGGTCGCGCGCCGCTCGCTGGTGCTCGGCCGACGCCTTCTCTCGGAAGGAGTCCGGCAGGACTTGCCACAGGTTCAGGCCCACGACCTGCTCCTGGGGGAGCTTCAGCCACGCGGCCGCGGCCGGGTTGGCATAGGTCACATTCCATTCGGCGTCGACGGTAAGGACGGGATCCGGCATGATGTCCGGGACCGAGCCTGGCTGAGTGCTCTTGACCATCTAGGCTGAGCCCCCATGTGGCCGTGCAGCCGGCTGGCGCCGGAGCTGCACCGGCGGGTGCTAGGTGGTATAACCAGATGCTCCAGGGAAACGGACGAGCCGTTGGTGGGATTTCCCTGGACGGGGCGGCTCATCCTGCCGGGCCGGAGCAGGACCGGCAGGCAGCCCGGAAGAAGCTGCTACCAGGGGGTGTGCCGTGGAATCCGTGCACTTTCTGGTGACCTATCGCTGCAGCCGCCGTTGTCCACATTGCTTCGTCTACGGCTCGCCCGACGCCCCCGGTGAGATGACGGGAGCCCAGGTCAGGGAGTACCTGCGGGCATGCGTCGAGCTCGGGATAAGGAGCGTGTTTTTCGAGGGCGGAGAGGCCTTCCTGCTGTACGACCGGCTCGCGGATTGGGTTGAAACCGCGACCGCGATGGGCATCAAGGCAGGGGCCCTGACCAACGGGTTCTGGGCGGAAAGGGGCCGCAAGGCCGCCGGGATGCTCGCCCGCCTCAAGGACGCGGGCCTGGCGAGCCTGATGATAAGCACGGACGAGTACCACGGCGGCGCGGAGGAATCCCGGCGGGCGAGGGTCGCGGAGGCCGCGGCCCGGGCCGTGGGCATTCCGGCGACTGTCGCGGTGACGGGAATCGACGGCGTGCGGTTCCGGGGCCGGGCGGCCGGCAGACTCGCCAGGCAGATGCCGCAGAGGAGTCCCGGCGAAATGACCTGCTGCCCTTACGAGCGGCTTGACCGCCCTGGGCGGGTCCACGTAGACGCCTTCGGGTACGTCCACCTGTGTCAGGGATTGGCCGTCGGGCGGGCAGGCAGCGGCGACGAGTTGCGGCGGCTGATCAGGGACTACCGGCCGGAAGAGCACCCGATCGCCGGGCCGCTGCTTCGGGGCGGTCCCCTGGAGCTGGCCAAGGTCTACGGGCTGGAGGTGGCCGCGGGGTACGCGGATGCGTGTCAGATGTGCTACCTGAGCCGCAGGGCCCTCAGGGCCGGGTTTCCGCAGTTTCTGGGGCCCGAGCACGTCTACGGGGAAGGAGAGCCGGAGGGCGGCTGAAATCCAGGCCCGGCGTGTGCCTTTGGAACAGGTCCTTTGCCCCGCCGGGGCCAATGGTACAACGATAGGCAAGGGACCCTAAGATTCAGCGAGGTGACGCGTCTTTGGCAAGAAGGCTCAAGTACTGCGTGAACGGCGAATGGCGGGAATCGATAACCGCGACCTATATGCCGGTGACTGACTCCAGCACGGGCGAGGTGATTGCGGAGGCCCCGTGCTGCACGGTCGAGGAGGTCAACGCGGCGGTTGACGCCGCGGCCGAAGCCTTCCCGGGCTGGGCGGGAACCCCGGTGACGAAGCGCTCCAGGCTGATGTTCGACTTCCGCGCCAAGCTGGAGCAGCACATGGAAGAGCTGACCCTGCTCGTCTCGACGGAGCTCGGCAAGAACCTGGACGAGGCCCGCGGCGATATCATCAAGTCCATCGAGGTCATCGAGCTGGCGTGCGCCGTTCCGGTGACGATGCAGGGCGACTCCCTGATGAATGTGTCCCAAGGATTCGACACGGTCATGTACCGGGAGCCCCTGGGCGTCTTCGCGGGGATCGTGCCGTTCAACTTCCCGGCGATGATTCCCTTCGGGTGGATGATCCCGATCTGCATTGCCACCGGAAACACGTTTGTGCTCAAGGCCTCGAGCCAGACCCCGCTGACGGCGATCCGGATCCTCGAGCTGTTTTACGAGTGCGGGTTTCCGCCGGGGGTGATCGACCTTGTCACCTGCAGCCGCAGGGAGGCAAGCCTCCTCCTCGAGCATCCAAAGGTACGGGGCATCTCCTACGTGGGATCATCCACCGTCGGCAGGCACGTCTACGTGACCGCCGCGGCCCACGGGAAACGCGTGCAGGTTCAGGGAGCGGCCAAGAACCACGGCCTCGTGCTCAGGGACGCCAACCTGGAGATGGCAGCCAGGACGGTCATCAACTCCTGCTTCGGGTGCGCGGGGATGAGGTGCATGGCACTCCCGGTGATCGTCGTGGAAAACGCGGTCGCCGGCGAGTTCGTTGCGATGCTGGTCAAGTTCGCAAAGCAGCGCCGGATAGGTTGCGCTTACGACCCACAGACGGAGCTCGGACCCCTGGTTTCGGCGGAACACAGGCAGTCCGTCATCGAGTGGATCAACAGGGGAGTGGAGGAAGGCGCGGACCTGCTTCTGGACGGTCGCGACACCGTGGTCCCCGGCTTTGAGAAGGGCTTCTTCGTGGGGGCGACCATCCTCGACCGGGTGACGCCGGAGATGAGCGTTGGCAACGAAGAGATCTTCGGGCCGGTCGTCTGCGTCAAACGCGTGGAGGACTTCGACGAGGGCCTTGCGGTGATGAACGCCAGTCCCTACGCCAACGGGTCCTGCATCTTCACCGAGAGCGGGATGTACGCGCGCGAGTTTGCCAAGCGGTCCCACGCGGGGATGGTCGGCATCAATGTGGGCATCCCCGTGCCGATCTCCGTGTTCCCGTTCTCAGGGCACAAGGACTCGTTCACCGGCGACCTGCACGTGATGGGCATGGACGGCGTGAGGTTTTACACCGAGGTCAAGTCGGTGACGTCGAGGTGGTTCGGCACCGCCAAGGCGGAGGGCAAACTCTCGACCTGGGAAGGCACGATTACCAGGACCAAGTAGGGGGCCGGGCGCGCTTCGCCGGCCCAGGCTGGCGGTGGGGTTCCACATACCGGCGCATGGTCTCGTACACCGCAGTCCAACCGGACGGGGTGAGGGTGCACACGGGTGCGTGGCGCTCTACGTGGAGGCTGCGCACAACGCGCTTGACCTGCTCGGCGGTGAACATGCCGCGTAGCGCGCGGGCGACCGGGGCATACGGGTCCCTCAGGCAGCTCTCGACCATCGCGGCGAAGCGGGAGTGGGCGTTCGGCGGCAACAGAGCGGGGCCCTTTCTCCTTATCCTGAGGACCGCCGCGCGGACGCCCGGCGGCGGAGAGAATGACCCGGGATCAACCGTCCGGATTATCTCCAGGTCAAACCACGTCCGCCACCCCAGGATCCGCGGGTCCGTGACCGGCGACCGGGTGAACCGGAGAGCAGCCCCCAGCTCCACGATGATCAGCCCGCCCTGAAATGCCGAGCCGGGCCGGTCCATGAGACTGCCCAGAACCGGCGTGGTTATGTGAAACGGTAAGTTGGACACGACTCCAAACGGGTCTCTCGGAAGCGGCGTGCGCAGGAAATCCCGGTGGAGGACCCGCACGCGCTCGTCTGCCGCAAAGCGCCGTCGGAGTCTCTCCGCAAGGACCGGGTCGCTCTCCACCGCCAGGACCCGGCGGCCCCGCTCCGCAAGGAGAGCGGTCAGGACCCCGGTCCCCGCCCCGATGTCGATGACCAAGTCCCCGCGGCGGCCGCCGGCGAGCCGGACCAGCTGCCCGGCAACCCGCTTGTTGGATAGGAAGTGCTGCCCCGGGTAGTTCGGGGCGGATTTCCCCGTGGACACGGCAAATGCACCCTTTCATCCGCGATGTGGAATGAAAAAGGCGCAGTATACTGCCGCCGGACTGGCACGAAGCCAGCCGGCCGGGCCGTTCTGCGCCTTCCACTACCGCAGGCGGATGAAAACAGGCATTGCCCGCAGGGGACCCCCTTCCTGAGAATCACAGGCTCTGCGCAGCCGAACCAGCCGGGCGATTTGCTGTGCAGTAGCGAGTATAACACGCGTGCGGTCGCCGGCTTTCACTGCACCGGTCCTCTTCGCACGGCTCCGCCCCGGCATCCTCTCCACTCTCCACAGGACAGCGGCCGGGCTCCGGCGAATAAGCCAGGGTGTCATCCCGCGTTTTCGCCCGACAGAACGGGAAGCCCAAAGCCACAGGAGGAAGCAACCGATATGTCCGGTTCGGAAGCCCTGGACTACTCAAAGTACTTCTGGCAAGGGAGCAGGGTCAGGCTGCGGCCGCTCCGGCCGGGCGATGCCGAGCAGGCCTTTGCAGACTCGCTGGACACCCCGTCGCGCACTACCCTGGAGCTCGGTGTCGAGCTTCCAACGTCCGTCCCGGCTCTGCGTGAGTTCATGGGCAGGTACGGGGACTGCAAGGACGTCGACGGGGTGATCATCTTCTGCATCGAGACCCTCGACGGCACAAGCGTCGGTGGCATTTCGTGGCATACCCGCAGCCCAAAGAACGGCACTTTTAGCTTTGGAGTCAACGTCCGAACGGACCAGCGCAGGCACCGGTATGCGGAGGAAGCTGCGCGGATCCTCTTTCGCTATGCTTTCTCGGAGCGCAGGTTCCAGAAGTGCACTTCGGCCTGCCTAAGCCATAACGAGGCCTCGATCAGGCTGCACCATAAGCTGGGATTTGTCGAGGAGGGCCGGCGCCGGCGGCAGTTTTACGTGAACGGGCGTTACCACGACGAAACCCTGTTTGGCCTGACCAGGGAGGAGTTCGAGGCCAATGACCAGCGATCGGGGTGAGCCGGCCACATGACGTGACCGGCCTCGCCGGCTCTCGCGTTCGGTGAACCCCGACGAAACCCGGTTTCAACGTCGGCGGGCTCCTCTGTGGAAACCGCCGCCCTCTTGGTGACGTGCTACAGGACTAAAGAGGGCGCCCAGCGAAGGATTGTCCCGGGCGGTATCTCGACTCAGCCCTCGCAGTAACAGGCACAGTCTGTCCTCAGGCCCGAACCACCGGGCAGCAAGTGGCCGTACCAAGAAGCACCGCCTCCGCCTCACAGATCCCGCACTAATCTCCTGTAGAAAGGGAGGGAGCAACGTTGGCCGCAGTTAAGACCGGGGAGGTTACCCACTACTACGGAAAGATCTCGGTAGCCGTGGTCAATCTCTCCGCACCGCTTAAACTCGGGGACATGATCGAGGTCGTGGGGAAACACACCGACCTGCGGCAAAAGGTAGACTCCATGCAGATTAACCACCAGGACATCAAGGGGGCCAAGTCGGGCCAGGAGGTTGCCCTGAAGATGGCGGGACGGGTAAGGCAGGGGGATACGATATACCGGGTGGCGGAGGGGGAGTAGTGTAGCCTCCCGGCCGGGATCACCTGACAGGCCGGGAGCACCTGTCCCGGACCACCTGTTCCGGACCACTGGTCTTGCACTCCGGGGGTCATACGGGTTATTCTGCTGCAGCCAGAAGTACAACCGTGGAGACAACAATGCCTGACAAACCCAACGTCCGCGGGATTTCTCAGAAGGGGCGGGTGGTCTTATGCCACAGAGGGAAGTGTCGCGCCAGATGCTATCCTCGCGGAGGGCCTGGCCCGCCGTCTTGACGAGACCGGTTTCCACGTAGGGGTCGGGGCGGTAGTGGGGTACGACGACCTGGGCTTTTGCCAGCTGGCCGCATGCGCCGCGGGCAGAGATTTGCTGGGTCGTTCGTGTCCGGCTCCCTGACTGAGATCCAGCCGAGGGCAGGTTTCGATCACGACGAGCCGATGCGGACCTTGGAGACCTTCCTCGACTGCCCCGAGAGCTTCGTGGCGACGGCCGAGAGGCTCTTTGTCCACCCGAACACGGTCAAGTACCGGACGGAGAGACTACTGTGATCCGCTAAGGAGGTTGAGCAACCTGCAAGGTGGGTCCTACGACAAGCCCCTGCGACGCCAGGGATAGCCTTCTCGCAGGGATAGCCGGCCCGGAAGCCGTGTCGAAACGGAATAGCCGCGGCCACCGCCGGATTCAGGTGGGGCAGGGCTAGCCGGGATCGGCAGCTGCGAAGAGCTACGTCTCAGCCGGACCGTCAATCCTCATTGGCCAGGTGGCACCATACAACGTGACCAGGAGCGACCTCGACAGGCGGAGGCACCTGCTCCGCGCAACGGGGCTCAGCCAACCAGCAACGTGTGTGGAACCGGCAGCCCGCAGGCGGATCGATCGGGCTGGGAACGTCGCCCTCCAGGAGGATGCGGCGGGTACGGCGCTTGTGGCCAGGGTCAGGCAGTGGAATTGCTGACACCAGAGCCTTGGTATAAGGGTGTCGCGGGCTTGAGTATAGTGACTGTGAGGGAGCGATCTCGGCAATTCTGCCCAAGTACATCACCGCGACGCGATTGCTGACGTGCTTGACCACGTGCAGTCCGTGAGCGATGAAGAGCAACGCCATGCCGTATTGCTGCTGGAGGTCCTTCAGCAGATTGAGGATCTGCGACTGAATTGACACGTCCAATGCCGACACTGGTTCGTCGCAGATGATGAGCGCGGGGCTCATTGCGAGCGCCCGGGCGATGCCAATCCGCTGCCGTTGGCCTCCGGAGAACTCATGCGGGTAGCGCTCCGCGCACGCGGGGCTCAAGCCAACCCGTCGTAGAACGTCTTTCACCAGACGTTTGACGTCGTTCCCCCGGGCGATACCGTGGTATCGGACAGCCTCACCGATGGTTTCCGAAACGGGCAGGCGGGGGTTGAGGGAGCCGTACGGGTCCTGGTAGATGATCTGCATCCTTGGCCGCAGGCGGTTCATCTCCCGGGTCGAAAGAGCGGTCAGATCCTCTCCCTGGAAA
>Ga0068714_10005520_pt1 | contig 13391 bp, 7 predicted proteins | sample MTBNYHSulfiMetaG_FD_62988 | JGI IMG/M metagenome (GOLD analysis project Ga0068714, IMG submission 62988) | Enrichment culture microbial communities from rom New York Harbor, USA that are MTBE-degrading - MTBE-NYH (New York Harbor Sulfidogenic)... | ecosystem: Environmental > Aquatic > Marine >... | reverse complement strand
GATGATCAGGCCGCCCATCGCATAAAGAAATGTGTTTGTCCCATAGAAGAGCATTTCCTTCAACAGCACCCGATCGATGTTAAGGCGTGAGAAGGACACCCCAGGCAACAGCCGTCGGATGAACAGATACTGAATCAGGCGCATGACGATCTCGCTGGCGCCGAAGACAACTCCCATCATCAACAGGCCGTAGCCATGAAGCAGAAGGACAACCAGTAAAACGGTCCGCACGGCCAGGACCACCAGCGTCGCGGCGTTGATGACGTCGTACCTCTGAAGGCCGCTAAGCACGGCTGTCGTCAACTGGAGCGGGCTCGCAAGCGCGAAGGTCAGGCCCACAACCAGGACAAGCCGGCCGGCCACTTCGATCTGCTCGGGCTCGATCGCGAACCAGTCACCGATCTTCAAATGGAGCAGAACGGTCAGCAGCGCCAGCACAATCCCCAGGGCCGAATAGAAAAACAGCGATGTGCTGACGACCTTCGCCATGCCATGCTCATCGCCGTTCGCCAGACAGACGGGGATCTGCCGGTTGATCGCGCCGTTGAGCCCGAGGCTCAGCATGCCGCGGTAGCGAAAGAGCGAGCCGACCAGCACCCATACGCCATACCGCGCCTCGCCCAAACGGCCCAGGAAGAACCGGATCAGCACGAAGCCGATCAGCGCATTACTGACGAGGGCCAGCAGGTTGAACAGCGTGTTGTGGATCAGCCGCTTCGAGGTTGTAACAGGTTGTGCCATCATCCCTTCTTGTCTTGTCCACGTGATCGAGGCGCGAGACCTCGGATTTTCGCGCAATGCAGAACAGATTCGCCGAGGCGAAGTGTTTCGCGTCCCACGCGATGCCTCTGGCGATTGCCGCATGGAGCGGCGCGACCCGGCCGACGAGCAGGTCCGCCATTCTCAACATGCGGTGGAAAAGGCCGGCGCCGTCGAACTGAACCGCGTCAAACCCGCTGCAACGCAGCCGCCGGGCCAGATCAGCAACGGAAAAGTGCTCGTGCCAGCGTTTGACTGCCGAGACGTCGCCGATCAGGCCGTCGGGATTGCTGACGTATCGACTGTCGTATTCCGCCTCCGAATGCCTCCGGCGGTAGTACCAGCGGTGCAGCCGTGGGAATCGGAATTTGAGATTGCCCATATCCAGAACAGAGAACACGTGCCGGCCGGGAACGGTGACGATCAGCACACCATCGTCCGACAGGACGCGGTGCAGTTCGTCCAGCAGTTCTTCCTGCTCATCGACGTGTTCGAGGACGTCCATCAGCGTGATCGACGAGAACGTCGCATCCGGGAACGGCAAAGGCGCGGCGCGGGCAATGTGGATGATCTCCAGTCCGCCCGAGGCCTTCTGTGCCCGCTCGACGGCCCGACGACTGACGTCGACACCCACCAGGCACTTGATTCCCTTGGCCTTCAACGCCCCGAGGAATCGCCCGTCACCGCAGCCGAAGTCGAGATGGGCCTCCCCGCCGGCGGGCACATGCTGCCACGCGAATGCATAGCGGTCCCATGCGTACGGGTTGTCGGTTGTGAATCGTGTGCGCATACGGTTGGCTTATCGCGTCCTCAATCAGGGCTTGGCGTCGCGACGACCTGCCACAAGGGACCTGTCTTGAGAAGATCGTATCTGCCGAGCACAAACGGCGGCGCGTAACCCGGGCGGTCCGAAGTCACATAGACCGGCCGGTATGCAAGAAGCTGCTCGAACACATCGGCATCGTACGGCGGAGCCCCCCTGCTGCGGATGATGCCCGTGACGACGTGCACATCGCGACGCCGGCCTTCGACCTCCTGAACGAGCAGCAGCGGAGCCACCGTCGTCGTGTCGGCATAGATGACCGCATCACGCTTAACTGCCGCCAGGGCCTCGCTGGCGAAGCGCTCGGCGCCAGCATCGCCCGTCTTCCAGGGCCGGAGGAAATACACGTAGTCATCGCGGTAAGCGATGTCGGCCCGCGTCCCAATCTCCAGATTCATCCTGCGGGCTACCCCTGGCGCCGCCGCATACACCGCTACGGGCAGCAGCGTGAAGGCTACGATGAGGACTGTGATCATTTTGCGCGGCACGCGCTCCCGGACGAGATGCGCGCCCAGGCCGACGACCGCTGACGCAATGGCGTAGAACGGGATGAAGAAGGCATAGCGGTCGGAGACGGTGTAGCGAAACGCAAAGACGAAGAACAGCACGAGCAACGCTGCGAGAGTGGAACGGAACGCCGGGACGGATCGCATCTTGCAGAGCGCCACACCGCCAACAATGAACAGCAGCGCGTTCGGGGTCGGAAAGTTCAGCACGATCAGAAGGACGTTTTCCCTGACAAGTGCCCACGACAAGGCTGTGTTGAGCACGTCCGCTTGCCAGCGATCCCCGAACGCGGCGGAAGCGAGCGTGGCGAGGATCTCGCCGCTATGGATCATCTGCCGGACAATCAGGTACTCGTAGGGCAACGCCCCGACGACCCATAGCAGTGCGACGATGCCAACATCCTTTGCGCGCACGTGTTTTCGCACCAGCAGAGCGGCCGTGAACACGACGTAACATACCAACGGAAGGAGGGCGAGCATGTGCACCGAGATAGCCAGGCCATTGATCAGGCCCAGAGCCCAGAGATATCGCGTTCGACCGGTTCGGCTGTATTGTAGCAGCACGATCAGCTCACCCAGAAACAGCGCGGTCCAGAGCGTGTACGTCTCTGCGATGCTCGCATGCTGCCAGAACGTGTGCGCCAGCGCCAGCGCCAGCGCCGCGACAAGAGCGGGAAATCCCTTGCCCACCCAGAGCCGTACGAGCAGATACAGATTCGCCACCGCGACCGCCCCGGCGAAAGCCGAGACCAGGTTGACCCTGTGGGTGAACGAGCCGAGCGGGACGTACTTGGCTGCGATGGCCACAATGTAGAACAGCGGATGTGCGATCGCCAGTCCGAGAAACCCTTCGATGTCGTTATGCCAGACGCGCAGTTGAATCAGCCCGCTGTCCTGCCACAGCGCCCCCGGCGCGCAACTGACCCCATAGAGGGCCCCTGCTCCGAGGAGCACAAGAAGATATGCGATCCCTATGCGCGTGGTTGTTTTGGGCATGAATGTGATTGGCGGAACGCGTCCTGGGTCAACTGACGGTGACGACGAGTCCCTCGTTGCTGATGCTGTAGTCGAAGAAGCGGGCTCGCGCGTTCGGCGGCTGGGCCTCCAGCATCCGGCGAACGCTGGCGGCGTCGGAGCCCGACTTGCAGACCATCAGAAGGAAACCGCCTGCACCGGCGCCGAGCAGCTTGGCCCCGTGGATGTACGGCCGGACACGCGCCAGTAGCGCCTCGATCTCCGCATTGCTGCTGTTCGGGTCCAACTGCTTGTTGAGCTGCCAGGCCGTATCGACCAGATGCCCGAACCGCCCGAGGTCCTTGCGAATGAAAGCGTCCATCACCTCCCGCGCGACCTGTCCGATATGCGACAGCGTGGCCATCGTGGCTCGTTCGCGATTCAAGTACCGGCCCACCACCTGCTGAAGGATGTTCTTGGCGAGCCGCGTGATCCCGGTATAGTACAGCAGCGTGGCCTTATCATTGGACATTGGGTCTATAATATCCGCTGGCAGGTAGTGAATGTGTGCATCCGGGACCATGCCCGCCTGCGACACGATCATCTTGACCCCGTCGACCACGCCTCCGATCTGGTCTTGCCAGCCGCCCCCGGTGGTCAGCGCCTGTTCGAGGCGCAAGACCTGGTGGAACAACTCCCGCTGCGACAGGTCCTTGCCGACGACACGCGCGATCGCGGCGGTGATCACCGCGCCCATGATGCTGGAGGTTCCCAGGCCGCTTCCTTTGGGAATCGCGGCCAGGGTCGTCAACTCGATCCCGCCTCCAAAATCGTCGAGCGCCTTTCGCAGAGAGCCCGTCCTCGAGCGGCTGTTCGGCCGGGGCGACAGGCCCGAAAGCGCCAGCGCCGCCTTGGCCAGGGCGAAACTCCCGGTGGCCTTGCGGTAATCCAGCAGCTCCTCGAACCGGCGAACCTCGATGCGAACGCCCAGGTCGATCGAGCCGATCCGGATCACGGGCTGGTCGATCACGCGGACGTACGCCTGGATCGGCGGCTGCCCGTTGAGGTCGACCGCGGCGTTCACCACGCAGCCGCCCCATTCGAGCGAATAGGGAGGCGTGTCGGTCCAGCCCCCACCGATATCGAGCCGCGCCGGCGCGCGGGCCCAGACGATCTCATCGCTCCGCAGCACGCTGCGAGGCGAAGCCGTCTCGACGATCCCGCTGCCGACGATCGACCGCTCCAGTGCCTCGAACGCCGCCTGCTGTGCCCGCTGCGACCACGCCAGAATCGACGTGTCGCCCACCGGAAGCAGGCCCAGAGACCTCAGCCACCTACACTGAGCCCGCGTCGACTCCTCCTCAATGGCGCCAAGCACCTCGGCGGCCGGCCCATCACGACCTTCATACAGGCAGGTCAGAGCCGATCCCAGCGTGTGCAGGATTCGGGAGAAGGTCAGCCCAGCCATGCCGTGATTCTCCCGGCTCTGGCAATAACGATGTGCTTCCTTCAGAATATCGGCGATCCAGTCCGCTATGTCGCCCTGGTCGCGCAGCAGCGAGGCCAACTCCTGTGAAGAGAACCCGCTTTCCGGCCGAAACATCCGGCGCCAGGAACTGCGGATCTGCTGCGCCCTGATCCGGCTGCGACGACGGTAGAACTCGACGTGATCGGCCATCGCCAGAATCTGCTCGAGGCTGTACCGGTCGGCCGCCCGCCAGGTGGAACGCTGCTCCTGCGAAGCGGCGCCCGCGTCGAACATCCACAGCCAGCGATGGTAGTCGCTGTGTACCTTCACCGCGGGGAACAAGCGGGCATTCCAGATGCTGCGCTCGTTCGATGCGACCCGACGATCCCAAACGTCCTGGGGTTTGGCACCGACATCCGCTAGCCAGGCGAGAAGATCCCTGCCGCAGAAGACGGCCCCGTGGCCGGCCGGTTCCTTGAGCGCATCGTCGATTCCGTAACAGCGGACGAACCAGACCCGGGCCGCATCGCGGTCGCGTCCTTCGATCACGTCGACACATGCGCCGGCCGGCACCACGAGCGGCTGCTCGATATCGACGCCGACGACCACGTTGCCCCCTCCCAGAGTCAGCGAGGACGCGATCCGGCAACCCTCGACCCAGGCACCGGTTCCCTGGACCGTCGCCGACGGCACAACCTCGTTGTTGACGTCGAGGTAGGTTTGCAGGAAGGAGATGCCCCGATCCTCCTGGAGCAGCCGGGTTCCGTTGCTGAGAATCCCCCTGCTGCTGCCGAAGTCGAGGAAGTCACAATGTTTGATCAACTGCACGCTGAACGGCGTTTCGGACAGCACGTCGAACAACTCGGCCAACATGGCGTCCGGCCACTTCGAGCCGCTGTCACGTGCCGATTTGAGGTAGTCTTTTAGACGGGTCTGCGTCCCCATCGCACAGCAGATCTCGCGGTAGAAGTCCAGCCCCCGCTCCAGCACCACCCTGCCTCGCCTGCCCGCGAGGACCAAGACGCCTTGCCTGTCACGCCGAGCGCCGAAGACCTGGAGCAGGCGAACCGCGGTGGCGGCATCGAAGTGCATCACGCCGATGTCCAGGCAGCTCTGGCCGTAAGCGTTGATCGCTCCGTGGGCCTTCTGCTCGGAGATGGACGGCTTCTGCAAGTACAGGCTCACCTCGTCGGCCGATCCCTGGCAGAACACACCATGCCGGCTTGCCTGCTCGGGATTGGCGTAGCATGCGAGCCCCGTGATGCCCTGCTTTGTCAGGTGAATGTCCGACGGGTCAAATCGCAGCAAAACGTCGCCCGAGGCGATCACCACCTGACCCTGTCCGCGGGCCGGCCCCGGCAGTGAAAGGTAGGTCGGCAATTGACGGTCGAACAGGCTCAGACACACGGCGCTGTCGTTTTCGCCGGGAACGGGAATGAATACCTTGCCGCACGGGCCGTATGCCGGCAGACGCCTGGAATCTCCGCCTGCGTGGATGATCAGAATACGCAGCTCACCAAGCACCTCTTCCCAGAGACGCGGCCCGGATTTCTCCGGACGCCGGCCAAGTCGTCTTCGCAACACCTCCATCAGGCAGTAGAGCGTGCTGCCCCCGCTGCCGACGCGTCGGCCGCCCGGGTCCGGGACCACGATGGCCTCGCGAACGTCGCTGAGCAGCCCGAGTTCTCGCCGGACCGCCAACTGCGATTCGTAGGCCTTGGCCTGCGCCTCATTGGACGCGGTGACAATCAGGTAATCCCAGGAACGGCCGCTTGCCTGCATGGCGGTCTACCTTCCCACCACCCTATTTCGCCCCCATGTGCTCGCGGTGCTCAGCGATGATGCAGCGCAACGTTTTTTCGAGGTCCGTCTTCGGTTTCCAGCCGATGGTCTTTCGAATTCGCTCGGTGCACGGAACGCGACGCATCATGTCTTCGATAGGCCGTCCGTAGGCGACCTCATAAGGCACGAATTCCCGCGCGCTGCGGCTACCGGTCAGCTCGATCACCTTGTCGGCCAGTTGCTTGATGCTCACCTCTTCGGAAGAACCCACGTTGAAGATCTGCCCGACGGCCTCCTCGCATTGCATCAGGCCGATGACGGCATCGACGACGTCCTGGACGTAACAGAAACAGCGGCTCTGCTCGCCCGTCCCGTAGATGCAGATCGGCTCATCTTTCCGCGCCCACTGCACGAAACGAGGTACGACCATCCCATAGCGTCCGGTCTGCCGAGGGCCGATCGTGTTGAAGAACCGCGCGATCACCACGCCCAGGCCGTATTGCTGATAGTACGCCTGGCCCAGAAACTCGTCGATCGCCTTGCTGCACGCGTAGGACCACCGTGAAAGGCTCGTGCTGCCCAGCACGATGTCGTCCTCCTCGCGAAACGGGATGCTCTCGCTCTTGCCGTAGACCTCACTGGTGGAGGCAATCAGGATCCGTCGGCCGAATTTGTTGGCCATTGCCAGGACGGTTTCCGTTCCTCCGATGTTGGTCTCGATGGTCCGCACGGGATCATCCGCGATCAGTTGTACTCCGACCGCCGCAGCCAGATGGAAGATCATGTCGCATTCGGCCGCCAGCAACTGAACCAGCGACACATCGCGGATGTCCCCTTTGACGAATTGCAGCTTCGGATGGCTGCGAAAGGCCTGGATGTTCTCCAGCCGACCGGTGCTGAGGTTGTCGAGGATGACCACTTCCTGACCGTCGCCCAGCAGACGCTCGGCCAAGTGCGAACCGATGAAGCCCGCGCCGCCTGTAATCAACGCTTTCATGAAGCCGCAGCCCTCATAGACCAGATGCCCGAAGAACTCTCATCCGAAGACGCTAACCGATTCCCCCCTGCCTGACAATCGTCTGTTTCGATGGACTCCGTCCCCGTCGGCTGCGCGAAGGCGCACAGCCGGCCCGGCGGCAGCGCCCGACTCGCCCGGGCGACGCGTGCTTTTCTCCCTTGCCTAAGTATCGGAACAGACAGAACATAGCTTTAGACAAACCCGCCTGAGGCGCCCTGCGGATCCCGTCGTCCGGCCGCCTTGGTTCCTGCCGAGAATGCGCCGATAATAGCGACCGCCACATACAGTGAACCGCTCTGGCACGTAGAACACCCAGACCGTGCCAGCGGCGCCAAGCTGCAACCCAGCAGAATCCCCCCAACAGCCCAACGAGCGGCTTTCTTATCACGCCGATGGAGAGACCTCTCTCCCATCGCACTGCGAGACCATCGTGCCGCCTCTCCCATTTGTCCCGTTTCACGCGAAAGCTGTCGCCCCATGCGTCCGAAAGAGCAGGATGTGAGTCATGGAAGACCCCTATGCAGGAGGTGCCTTTGCATAAGACACGTCGCAGTCTGTTACTAATGCTTCTCCTGGCCGCATTCGTGCAAACGTCGACCGGCCAGGAACGAGTCATCTCGTCGGCCGAGCTGCTGGACAAACTCCGTGGCATGTGGCTGGGCCAGCTCATCGGCAACGCCGCCGGACGCGAGACGGAAGGCGTGTACTCCGGCGCCGAGCCCAATCCGGACCCTTCGGTGCCGTGGGTCATCAAGCAGGCCTGGGACGCCGACGACGACACCGACATCGAGTACGTCACCCTGCACATCCTCGAGAGCTGCGGCTTCGATTGCGACGCCAACGACATCGCCGGACAATGGCTCGACCACATCACGCCGGATGGGATCTTCATCGCCAACAGGCAAGCCTGGTACCTGATGCGCGATGGTTACCTCCCACCCGAGACCGGCAGCCGGCACTACAACCCGCACTGGTATTCAATCGACGCCCAGATCGGGACGGAACTGCTGGGCGCCCTCTCCCCCGGGATGCCTCAGACCGCCATCGATCTCGCAGGCAGGTTCGGACGGGTGACGAACGCGGGCTTTGCCGTCCATGCCGCCCAGTTCTACGCGGCCATGTACGCCGAGGCGTTCTTCGAGCCGAACGTCCCGACGCTCGTCTTCAACGCCCTGGCCGCCCTGCCGGCTGACAGCCGCACGACACAGGTCGTCACGGACATCTGCGACTGGTATCGCGACGACGCGCTCGACGGCGTTCTCGACTGGCGTGCCACCCGCGCCAGACTATACGAGACCTACCAGGGACCCGGCAGCTTCGGACGCTACTACAACTGGGTCGAGTCCACTATCAATACTGGGGCGACGGTTCTGGCGCTCCTCTATGGCCAAGGCGATTTCGAGCGGACGGTTCACATTGCCGTCCTCGCAGGCTGGGACTGCGACTGCAACCCCGCCACAGCCGGTGGCCTTCTCGGTATCATCCACGGTTTCCACGGCCTGCCCAGCCACGTGACCGATCCCGACATCTGCGGCGATTCGTACGTCAACGTCGCCCGCCCCGGACTGCCTGACCCAGCCGCCCCCCTGCCGCAGACAGAATCCCTCGCCGCGATCGCCGGGCGAACGCTCGCCCTCGCCCAGGAGAACATCCTACTCAACGGTGGCCGGATTACGCCCGGCCGCTTCACGGCGTATTGGCACATTCCAGCGCACCAACTCCCCAGTATCGACACCGAAACACCCGTAATTATAGGACCAACACCCCTCACTGCCGTCGCCCGCGACGCAGGACTAACCGTTACCGTCGATGCCTCTGTCGCCCGATACGACCACACCAAAGACAGAAACAACCTCGCCTCAATCATCGACGGCGTCGTCGACAATTCGTACAATGGAGTCAAGCCGTACTGGACGAACAGTCCTGATGATCCGAACGCCCCTGCGGACGCGTGGTTCGAGATCCGTTTCTCCTCGCCAGTGCTTCTGACCGGTGTCACTCTCTACGGGGGCGACCTCGTCTGGTCGCACGCCAACGCGTATTACCGCGACGACCAGCCCCTCGGCGGCCCGCTGGAAGCCATCGACATCGTCATCCTCCGGGACGGCCTGTATCTCACGCCCGAAGACGTTGTCCTCTCTCCACCCCAAGGTTGGTTACCTATGTATCAGACAATCGCCGTAGTTTTTGACCCGGCCGTAGCAGACGGCGTCCGCCTGACCTGCACACCCGCCCGCGCCGGCCGCTTCGCGACAATCCTCGAACTATCCCCTCATGGGGCCATTCTACCGCTTCAGCCTCCTCAAGTCGCGCCTGTGTTCCGCCGATGAACCACCTAAGGGACCGTGGCGGCGACGGCTCGCGATCCACGCTCCGGCTGGCGCATCATCCCCTCGCGGCGCAGATTGACCGACGGGCACAGGAGCTCACAAGTATGAATCCGACAGATCACTCCACCCAGATGATACGGCACTTCAGCCTTGGCCTTGATGATCCCCGGCCCCTGACCCTGTCGGGGCGCATCGACAGCTTCCGCTGTGCCGCGCGCGGCGTCCGACTGATGCTCAGATCCCAGCACAACGCCTGGCTCCACGCGATCGCATCCTGCTGCGTTTTGATCGTGGGGGGCCTCTGCGTGTTGACCGCCGCGGAATGGTGCTGGATCATTCTCGCCATAATGGCTGTCTGGACCGCCGAGGCCCTGAACACAGCCCTCGAGTTCCTCGCCGACGTCACGTCGCCGGAGTTTCATCCCCTGGTCGGGTATGCGAAAGATGTCGCCGCAGGAGGAGTTTTCATCTCCGCATTGGGATCGGCGATCGTCGGTGTCCTTGTCCTCGGCCCCCATGTTTTCACCTGGGTACGCTCCGCTGTCTGACACCGAACACAGTCACCGGCCACTCTCAGCACTGATAACCTCCATATGGCACGCGCACAGGCCGCCATCAATAGCGTTACAAAACGCCCACTGGCATGACAGCCATCTCGCACGCTGCGACCGCGCACAGCGAATCCGGCAAACCACCGTCCGAATCGTCCCGCCGGCAACGCGGAGCGTCACGAGGCCCCTGATGCCGCGTCCGGCGGCGCACACGGACCGTCGCATAGCAGCATGCCAGGTGAAGGGTCGGATCTTGTGGCGTTCGCTCGACTCTGCTTCCCTTACGATGCAATTTCGTTTGTTTCACGTGAAACAGCGATCGCTTGGAACGATGGCGTCATTAGTCCCCGTATTGTGCGGTCTGCCAGTCCATTGTCTGCGCTGCCAGCTCTTCTGTGCTGGCCAGCCTATCTTATCTCATGGGCTTTTACGCATACGACGCATCTTGATGCCGGGACGAGTTCTTACCGCCTGCGCGGCGCCGGCTTGGTATTCGCCGTGAATGCGCGGCGCCCCCCAATTGCACACAGTGCACGCCCACCAAAGCCTGCCGGTCTCCGGTCGCTCTCCAGCCGAGCCTGCGGGTAACAGACCCCGCACACGTGTTCCACGTGGAACATTTCATCCAGAACTTCTTTTCATCAAACAATTCAACTCCGGGCAACGCAATTCCCGAAATAGTCCTTGAGGGCACACAAATGCCCAAATACAATCGGCACTCGTTTTCGCACAAAACCGCACTCCATGAAGGAGCAGCATGATGATGAGTGGAAAGGGCGACAAGCCCCGCCACCTTGGCAGGGGGCTTGAATCCCTGCTTGGTCCTTTGTCGTCTCTCGACGCGCTGGCAGCCGAGGATATCCAGCAAGCCCCATCTGGCGTGAACCTTCCACCCGACAAGGATCTCGCAGCGTCATTTCGCGATTTGCCGCTCGATTCCATCGGGCCGAATCCATACCAAGCCAGGACCGTCTGGAACGAAGAAGACCTCTTCGAGCTGACTGAGTCCATTCGGGCAAATGGTGTCATCCAGCCCATCATTGTGCGTCCATTTCAGGGTCGCTACCAACTCATAGCAGGGGAGCGCCGCTTTCGGGCCGCCCAGATGGCAGCTCTCCCGGCCATCCCGGCTGTCGTCCGCGATGTGACCGATGAACAGCTCTTTGAGTGGTCGCTTGTCGAGAACATCCACCGCAGAGACCTCAACGCCATTGAGCGAGCCAAAGCCTATCAGCGGTATCTCAACGCATTCTCGCTGACCCAGGCCGATGCAGCGGAACGCCTGGGCGAGGACCGCTCTGTAATTGCTAACTACTTGCGATTGCTGGACTTACCAGATGACGTGCGGCAGATGCTCGTGGACGGCAAGCTGTCCATGGGCCACGCGAGAGCGATACTTGGCCTGCCAACGGATGATCTGCGGCGTAAGCTCGCCAACCGGGCCATGGCCGGCCGCCTCACCGTCCGAGACGTCGAGCGCCTCGTCCGCAAGCACCTTTCCGATTCCGCTCCATCTAACGGGACCCCTCGCACCAAGCCGCTGCACATCCGCGACCTCGAGGACAAGCTCAAGCGTCACCTCGGGGCTCGCGTTGCGATTGAGACCCGCCGCAACGGCCAACGTGGCAGGATCGTCATAGAATTCGACTCCATTGACGAGTTCGCGCGCATCGCCGACACACTGGGCCTGGTCTGCACCGAGGACGTATAGCAGCCAAGCCCCTATAAAAATGCCGTCAAGACCCCTCTGCGGCGTCTTGACGCGCGAATTCATGGTATAATGGACTCTGTGTCCCTGTGGCGGCTCATGCGGCAGGGCGGCTCGGAATCCGACAACGGCATTTGAAAAGGGATCTCCTGTGAAACGCCTGGCAAATCTCACCGCAGTTCTGTTCGTTTGCGCCCTAATCACCACGGCCGCCTTCGCGGCCGAATCCAAGGTGCCTACCAAGCCCTTCTTCCAGGCCATCTCTACGGCAGATGTCGCCGAGATCAAGCTGCACCTCAACCGGGAAGACATCGACGTCAATAAGGAGGATGCCAGTCACAACACACCTCTTGGCGTTGCGGTTGAGGGCGGACGTCTTGAAGTCGTGCAATTACTGGTCGAGGCCGGCGCCAATGTCGCGACACCGAGTCGCGCGGGGCAGCCGTTGACCATGGCGGTGATTCGCGGCAACACCGAAGTCGTCAAATTCCTCGCAGAGAAGGGGGCCAACGTCAATACGGCCGACCCGCAGGGTACGATCCCTCTCGTGGCTGCTGCCGAGAGCGGCCATCTCGAGATAGTCGAGTTCCTCGTCGCCAAAGGCGCGGACGTCAACGCCAAGGACAGGCGAGGTCAGACGCCGCTGAGCATCGCGATGGCGGGCCGCCATACCGAGGTTATGGCTTACCTTCGGCAGCATGGAGCAGAGGAGCCCGTCGACCCGCTTGACATGCGCGCCTATGGTGGCAGACTGCGGGCCCCGGGTGCAACAATGCCTCCCGCTGAGCTCGGCATGGATACCGGGTCCGATAGCACCGCTGCCAACGTGGAGATCCTCGCCGATCCCAATGAAATCCGAGCGCGCGTCGCGGCGTTTCCCGGCCTCGCCGACGCTGTGGCCGCCGTAGACGCGAACAGCGCCTCCGAAGAGCGCAACTGGCGGCAGCGCCGCACCGACAACCGGACCATGCTGATCCGTACCGTCGAGAAGCAGTTCGACGACGAGATGACCTTCGTCAAGCGGATCGCTCGGGCCGAGAACGCCGTCAAGACTCTCGCGGCCGTCGATACTCTCGTCACCCAGAGAAAAGCACGCTACAAGGTCATCTACGAGGACCTGCGCGACGAGAAACGCGCCGAAATGCTCGCGGAGAGGGAGGCCGCCTCGCGCATGCGGGCCTCCGGACGATCGCGCGGCCGCGCCGCCATGACGGACCCCATGGCCGGCCCTCCCGCCAACGACCCCTATGCAACCCCGATGACCACGCGCCCCGCGCCGCGTGCTCGCGCCGCCGAGGACGCCAATGAACCGGCCCTTGACGCGGTGACCGAGAGCCAGCTCCAAGCCTGGCTCGGCGTCGACCCCTTGGACAAGCGGCAGTTGCTCAATAGCGTCCATTCCCTCGACCTGCAGGAATACGACTCCCTGCGTCAGACCGCCGTCGCCGAGGAGGCCAAAAGGACCGCCGCTGCCATCGAAGGACTCATGCTT
>Ga0068714_10005519_pt1 | contig 13398 bp, 10 predicted proteins | sample MTBNYHSulfiMetaG_FD_62988 | JGI IMG/M metagenome (GOLD analysis project Ga0068714, IMG submission 62988) | Enrichment culture microbial communities from rom New York Harbor, USA that are MTBE-degrading - MTBE-NYH (New York Harbor Sulfidogenic)... | ecosystem: Environmental > Aquatic > Marine >... | reverse complement strand
CGAGGAAGAAACGGATCAGCGGCGCCGAACCGCCGCGCGGTTTGTATTCGCCCGCCATCAGGGCCGCAATAAAAGCACCCAGAACGAAACCCATGATTTCCGGACGCAAGTACTGCACCACATCCGCCCGGTGGATTCCCAACGCACCGGCAATGTCACGTTCAAAACAGGCTACACAGATGCCCATATTGGGCGGATTACCCCAATATTGTAAAAGGGCAGCACCGATCCCGATAACCGCGCCAACAGCAATAATGCCTGTACGTGAAGAAAAAATATTTTTCATTTAAGCAACCTCCTATTGATAGTGGAAATCTTCTAACAACTGCGGGATTGAAAAAGCAAATTCATAATAGTAATAACTAACTGACAATTATAAGACTTTGTAATGTATAAAAATCTGTCTGCTGAATTGTTCCTTGAAGGAATAATGCTAATTCCAGAAAGTTATATTTTTTGTAAATGAGAGCAGCTTGTGCTATGAATCAATCATGGACGTTAAACATTTCAAAAGTGTCACACTCCAGCAGCTGGAGGCGGTCGTTGTTCTGGTGGAAGAAGGCAGCTTCAGCCGCGCGGCAAAAAAAATGCTGCTCACCCAGCCGGCGCTGACCAAAAGCATTAAAAATGTGGAAAATTATCTGGGTACAAAAGTGGTAAACCGCGGCAATGCCGGCATTTCTCTAACGCCGGAGGGGAAAATTATTTACGATTACGCCCGGCGCGTGATCAAACTCCGTCATGATACCGGTGAAAAGATATTCAAATTACACAAAAATACCGGCGGCAATATTTATCTCAGCGCCAGCACTATTCCCGCTACTTACATCCTGCCCCGCACTTTAAGCGCCTTCCGCCAGGACCATCCTGATATTACTGTTTATCTGCGGATGGCAGACAGTCAAGATTCCCTGAACATGGTCCTGGATAATGAAACCGATTTGGGATGCATCGGTAAGAAACCTTTGCACAAAAAGTTGATTGCCGAACCCTTGTGGAAGGATCGCCTCATTTTAGCCGTTCCGGCGTCACACCGCTGGCATGAAGAAAAATTTATTGCCCTGCCGGAGCTGTTGGCGGAGCCTTTCATTTTGCGGGAAAAAGGATCGGCGACCCGTGATCTGATGGAATCATATTTAAAGGAAGTAAAATCCGTAAATATTTCCCAGTTCAATATTTGCTGCGAGTTGGGCAGCTCAGAGGCAGTCAAAGAAGCCATTCTGGACGGTCTCGGCGTTTCCATAATTTCCATTCATGCCGTGACCAGAGAGTTATCCCAGCGGCTGCTTTACGAGGTGCCCTTGCAGGGCTGCCGGATGGAAAGGAATTTCTATCTTATTTACCGGCGGCAAACCAAATTTCAGCCGGCCCAGCAAACATTTATTGATTTTCTCAAAAAAGACGCCGCCCTGTAAGCGTTTTCATGCACCTGGCGGAAAATATTGAATCGTGGCATCCGGAATAACAGCCACTTTGGCCGATGCGCCGTGTACCTGTTTAAGCTTGTCGAGAACTCCCTCCCAGGAATGCACCACTTCCGAGCGCGGAAACGCAAGCCAGTTTTCACTGGCCTTGTCCGCACAGGGAAAATAAAGGATCATCCTTTTGAGGCCTGGAATGGCCGAAATGTGCGGCGGGGCTGAATAATGCCGCCCATAGGTGGTCTTGCCGAAGGGGCTGTAAAGATAATGGGTTACTTGTCCTTCCGGTGCATTGACGATCATCACAAAGTCTTTGGCGGGCTTGCTCTGAAAAAAAGGCATACAAATAGCAAGCGCCAAACCGGCTTCACTGCCCTTGCGGCAAGTTTACGCCATGAACTCATCATGGTTTTTTTAATTTATTTCGCTTCGTTTTAGCAGGCATAAAAAAACGTGTCTCTTGAAAAAAACGGGGATAATCTTCATTAAACCAACAATCAAAGGCTGGTCAAAGATTTCATTAAGTTAAAATTTAGGATGGAGATAAATCCTTTCACATTTTCCGCAATTCATGGCCCGCCTATGCCTGCGGAAAAATATAAAATCAATTTCGCCTGATCTCAGAAACTGATGGACTCTGCAATCAGTGAAAAGCCGTAATTCATTGTTGCCTGGAAAAAATCATCTTTGTTTCGCATTCTGCTTCTTTCCAACTGGACTAAACCGATAAAGACGGAGTCACACAGATCACATATTTGGGTGCTGTCCACATTATTTTTGATCAATCCCATCTGCTGGGCTTCTTCCAGAATTTTTTGTGTCAACTGATAATAACTTTTTCTCAGCTCCCGTATTTCATTGATAGTGCTCGAGGAAACACCCGGCATGATGTGCTTTTGTGGATAAACTTGAAAGACCTGCAGCCCTTCCGGGTCATGGTCATAGAGATCGATCATAACCACACGCAAGGCGGTAAAAAGTTCCCGGCAATTCTTAAGCTCGCCCTTTAAAAGACGGTCTTCGATTTTCTTCAAATTATTACTGCATCTTTTTGTTACCCTGATGGCTAATGAAACATACAGGTCTTCTTTACCTTTAAAATAAAGACAAACCGTCCCTGCGCTGATTCCGGCCCGGTTGGCTATTTCTTTAACCGTGGTTTGCTGAAATCCCTTTTTAAAAAAAGCTTGCGGGCCATCGCCTGAATTTCATTTTTGCGTGTTTCTTTATCTTTAAAGCGGGGCTTGATTATTTCCATCTTAGATAACGGTTTGATAACAAAAGCATCTGCACCTAAAAATTATGGCCGACTTATCGGCTTTTTTGTGTTGGCAGGCAAGTAAAGAACGCAACTCATTTACGCTACATCCAGACGGGCTTTTTTAACCCCCGGCTCCTCCGGATCAAGATAAACAAAATCATCCGCACTCTGTGCTATCTTTTTCAGGTTCTTCAGCGCCGTCTTCTTCTTGTTTAACGATGCCTTCTTGATCTTCTCCAGGTTCCCGTCTCCAACCTTCTTGAACTCCAAAATCTTTTTCTTCCGCGCTAAATCCAACAGCTTCTTCCCCTGCTCCGTCCGAACAATTACCTGGTTCCAACCCTGATCCACTTCCCAACCGGCGGCACTCCGGGCACCACCAATCGAAAGATCGCTGAACTCGGCTGTCATATCAATACAGTAGTTGCAGCCTCCTTTGATGATCGCATAAACATCCTCCAGCGGAACATCGAAATCCTTCTTGGCGGTCTTCATAACCATTTTGTGATACATGCTGGGTAGAATGTCCATGTGCTTTACTTTCTTCCCCGCCGCATATTTCCCAACCAGATTCTCTACTCCGTCCCAGTCCAAACCCCAACCACAGAACAAACCGAAAATCATTCCAATGTTACCGGCATTGTTGTCGTTGTCCGGATACGGCTTGCTTTTCATCTTATAGGTAGCCAAAGTCTTGCATGGCGTCCCGACAACACCAATCTTCTTGTATTTGTCCTCCTTTAATGCTTTATTTAATGTGGACAGCGTCGGCGGGATCTGAAAACGACTCCCCGCATATTTGCGGACATCCTTCGCTTTGGTTACCAAAACACCCTGCGGATTCATCTCGCCGCTGCCATCCGTCAATACCGCCGCATCAATCAAACCTTCCTGCAGGGCCAGCTCCACGAGCGCCGTCGCCGTCCCCCCATGCTGGCCGCGTGAGCGAATGTCCTCATCAGTCGCCCGCGTCATATATAACCCGAGAAAAGGCCCAATCTCGGGAATGTATTCCACGCCGGGAAAAAACTCCTCCCGCAGTCTCACCAGATCCGTCTTCGTCCGCGGACAAAAAACGTAGCAGCGACCATCCTCCCGCTCGCAGCTGAACATGTGGATCGTCTTCCCCCGATAGGATAGCCAGTAAGGGCAAAGGCCCTGACAGGCCCCGCAACCAGTGCAAAGTCCCTTCTTAATGACCTCGTTTCCCAATTCTACCGAGCAAATCACAGTTTATCTCCTCCTTTAATTTCTTGTGTGATGTTTGGTCTTTACAGTTGTTAAATAATTATCAATAATCCGCATAGCCGAAATCAAATCCTCTAATTTTCCTGCCGGTACCTTTTCAGAAATGACTATCAATCATCCGCCGGCAACGCTGACCCCAACTGTCTTGCAGATCGTTTTCATTCCCGGATCCAAAAAATTGCCACAAAATCAATAGCTCTTTTTTTCAATTGTTAAGTGTAAGAAAAGCGCCTAGATGAAGGAGGATCATTAAAGAAGGTCGCTACTATAATACCGGTATCATGTCAATATTAATGTAGAGAAAAGAGATTGCTCAATTGCCTGGAATTCATTATATTAAATCCGGCTGGGCAAGGAAGAAGATTTTTATCGAATACTTGATTCATTGGATTAGGCGATAATGAATATGGGTAAAAATCAGACAAAAGCCGAACTCGTGGAAGAGTTGAAAATACTGCGCGAGGAGGCGGCCAATTTGCGGGACGCAGTTACTCTTTATCGCGGTATGGCACAAAGCAGCCCCGTAGGGATTTATTTCCTGGTTGAAGGAAAATTCCGTTTTGTAAATACCCAGTTTGAAATCAGTACAGGTTATCGCGCAGATGAACTTATCGGCAGAGATTCGCTTGTCATCATCCACCCCGAAGACAGGGAAATGGTCCGCACAAATGTTCTGAACATGCTCATGGGGAAGCGGCTGACTCCCTATGAATTTCGCTTAATCAGAAAAGACGGCCGTATTTGTTGGATTTTGGGGACCGTGACTTCGGTATCGTTTCAGGGAGAGCAGACAGTACATGGAAGTTACATAGACATTACAGAGCAGAAAGAGGCCCAGCGCAGAATGATGGAAATGGAAACCCTGGAAGCTTCCATCCTCGATGCTCTGCCGGTGGCCGTGCTCGAACTGCGTGAACGCCGGATTGTTTTTGCCAACCGAGCTGTGAAAAATGTCTTCGGCTGGAAACCAAACGAACTGGTGGGACGCAGCACGCGTGTCCTTTTCCATAATGATGCCGATTATGAAAAAATAGCTCAACTCTTCTACCCCGCCTTGGAGAGGCAACGAATATTCAGCGAGGAATTTCCCTGTCGACACAGAAGCGGCCGTGGCATTCTGTGCTTTGTCAGTACATCACGCATCGGGGAAACTTTACAGGAAAAGCATATTGTCGCGTCTTTTGAGGACATCACAGAGCGCAAGAGAACCGTCGAAGCTCTGAAGGAAAGCGAACAGCTTCTGCGCAGCATTACGGCCGGATCACCCATCGCTGCTTTTGTTATTGGACAAGACCACCGAGTGCTTTACTGGAATCGGGCATTGGAGGAAATGAGCGGCATACCTGCTGCCGCCATGATCGGCACAAATCACCACTGGCGGGCGTTCTATGAGAAACAAAGACCTTGTCTGGCCGATCTGCTTGTTGATCAGGCATTTCAGGACATCCCGATTTGGTATGCAACCAAGTACATTGCCTCCCGGCTTATCGAAGAGGCCTATGAGGCGACGGATTTCTTTTCCGCTCTCGGGAGCGATGGAAAGTGGCTCCGCTTTACTGCAGCCGTGATCCGGAATTCGGCGGGATACCTGGTGGGAGCCATGGAGACACTTGAAGATATCACGGACCACAAGAATGCGGAAGAGGCCTTGAAGAGGAGCGAGGAAAGGCTGCGGGCCATTTTGGAAGGATCACCCACCCCTTCATTCGTTATTGACCGCGGCCACCGCGTTATTGGCTGGAACAGAGCAATCGAAGAATTAACTGGTGTGCGCAGCGATCAGGTAATCAATACGGGGGACCATGCAAAAATCTTTTATGGCGAAAAGAGGCCGACCGTTGCCGATCTGCAGGTAGACGGAGCGGCTGATCTGATGACGGAGATCCGCAAATGGTACGGCGACAGTTACAGGCCCTCCGAGCTCCTTGCGGAAGCATATGAGGCTACCGGCCCTTTCACTTTCCCGGGAAAAGAGCAGCGATGGCTTCACTTTACATCGGCGGCTATTAGGAATGACAAGGGAGACCTGCTGGGTGCTATTGAAACGATGATGGATATCTCACCTCTCAAAAAAGCGGAAGACAATCTCAGAGAAAACATCGAAAGACTCAGGAAGGTAATGGCCGGAGTAATAAGAGCAATGGATACGATCGTCGAGATGCGCGATCCTTATACGGCCGGTCACCAGCATCAGGTAGCGCGGCTGGCTTCCGCTATTGCCGTCGAAATGAACCTGCCCGGGGAAACCATAGAAGCGATTTATGTTTCCGCTTCGATGCACGATATAGGCAAAATCTACGTCCCTGCCGAAATTCTCAGCAAACCAGGGCACATCAGTGAAATCGAGAAGGAGATCATTCACATGCATCCCCAGGTCGGATACGATGTGCTGAAAACAATTGACTTCCCCTGGCCGATCGCTGAGATTGTTTTACAACACCATGAAAGACTTGACGGCTCCGGCTATCCCCGGGGCTTAAAAAATGGGGACATTCTCATCGAAGCGCGCATCCTGGGATTGGCTGATGTCGTGGAGTCGATAGGTTCCCATCGCCCCTATCGTCCGACCCTCGGTATTGAGAGAGCCCTGAACGAAATCCGCAAGAATCGGGGGATTCTTTATGATTCTGCCGTGGTGGATGTTTGTCTGGCCATTTTTGAAGGCAAGCGGTTCCGTTTCGAGGAAACGATGAGCGATGGAATGACCTAAAAAGAGTGCCTTTATTACTTAAAAACCGATCAATATTCTATTCTATTTGCTCTGAAGGTGGTATATCACGGTTGTCTTAGTCACCGGATTTTGCATCAATGCCGGCAACGGGAATTATCAAAAAAAGCAGCTGTCACGGTGACCGAACCGAGCATTGAAATACATGGATATTGTGTTAAACTATCCCTGCCTTGCATCAGGTAGCAGGGGACCTTTCGCAAAAGAGCAAAGCTATAGATCTGTTTTTTTCCGTACCCCGGGCCGAATACTTAAGAATGAAAGGAGGTGACAAGGATGCATACATCTCAAAGAAAAGAACTATCCAGAAAAATGAAAAGTCAAGAAAAAACTTTCTGGCTGTTGATGCGGTCCACTGATTCCGGCAACTTATGTTACAAGTGAAAGAAGTGAAAAACAAAGTAGTTGCCGGTCGGGCGACCAGAACTTTTGATTTTTTTATCCAGTGGCATCTCACGGAACGGTGCAACCTCCGTTGCCGCCATTGCTATCAGGGGGACAGAAAACCGAAGGAGATGTCAGTTGATGAATTGAAGCGTGAAATTGACGGAGCAATGGAGATGTTGACGGCCTGGGAAGAGGAATATGACATCGCCTTTTCTCCGTCAATCCATTTTACGGGCGGTGAGCCGTTTGTTTTCCAAGGGCTATGGGAGGTCATCGCCCATGCCCGGCGATGCGGCTTCCAGGTAGCCATTTTGACCAACGGCACTTTGGTGAAGGCTGAAGACGCCGTCAAGGCCTCGCAACTCGGAATTACAGACGTCCAGGTTAGTCTTGAAGGCCCGCCGTCCATCCATGATGAAATTCGGGGGGCCGGAAGCTATGCCACCGCCATAGAAGGTGCCCGCCTGCTCATCGAAGCGGGAAATAACGTGAGTGCGAGCATGACCCTTTCGTCCCTCAATGCCAACAGCCTCGAAGAAACGGTGCGGACGGCAAAAGCAGTTGGGTTCTCGGGCATCGGATTTTCCCGTTTAGTTCCCTGTGGAAGCGGCCAAGACCTGCTGGAATACATGCTCTCGCCTTCCGAAATCGGGATAGCCTATGGGAAAGCCCTCAGGTTGAATAGTCGTTCGTTTGCAGTCTCTTCGGGGGATCCCCTGTACGGCGTTTTTTCGGGAGTAAAACCGCCGCCGCAAAGCGATCTGACTCTATCCGGATGCAGTGCCGGATTCTCAGGAGTCACGATTACAAGTGACGGATCGGTTATGCCTTGCCGCCGCATCGGTATTAAAATCGGGAACCTAAAGAAAAAGACCTTGCGGCAAATCTGGTCATCTTCGAAACTACTCTGGAAACTCAGACAACGGGACAGTTATCGCGGCAAATGTGGCCGATGCCATCTCTGGCCTGCTTGCCGGGGCTGCCGGGCTGTGGCTTATGCTTACTCCAAATCTTGTGGCGCTGCCGATCTCTTCGCGGATGATCCTCAATGCTGGATGGCGCGTCCTGATCGATAATAAAGTTAATATCGGCAAGTCATAATGCGTCTGACAAAAAAATATCATTCCCTGGCAAGATAACGAAAAATTGATCATGCTATAAGATCTACCTTTGGCTTTTCCAAATGATACGGGCATCATGATTCAGCAGGATTTTCTAATAATATCTGGATATCATCCGGAGCCTTTAGGGCAACACCTGCCTCGCACATAGCAAGACAACAGACCCACATCCGCTAGTAGGTCTAAACCCTCTTCGGTGATTAGCTGAAGCATGAACAGCCTGCCGGGGTTTTGGAGGAACCTAATGCCGCTGGAATGGGTAATTGGCAAATCCTTTAGCAGGACAAACAGTTACAATTTAGTTACAATCTCCCTAAAAACGAGAAAAAGGGTTTAACACTGATTGCGTCAAACCCTTGAATTTACTGGTGCCGGAGGTCGGAATCGAACCGACACTTTCGCAAGGAAAGGGGGATTTTGAGTCCCCTGCGTCTACCAGTTTCACCACTCCGGCATGGGCAGCGATTATATAGGCGGGGGAAGAAAAGTCAAGCTAAAATCTATTGACAAGTAGGAAATGGGCATGTTATGGGAGCCCAACAATTCGGCAAGGTTTTATTGGGGCTGTAGCTCAGCTGGGAGAGCGCTTGAATGGCATTCAAGAGGCCACGAGTTCGATCCTCGTCAGCTCCACCAAGATATACGGGAAGGGGGAAACCGGGTCCTTCCCGTATTTTTTATAAATCTTTTACTTCCTTCTTAATTTTAATTCTTCCTTCCTTGCGCATGGCTTCTTTATTTCCTTCCAGCCATGTTTGCAGGGCTTCTTCCCGCTTGATCGAAACAAATATTCTTTTGTACAAATCTTTCTTTTCTTCAAAATCTTTAAAATCGACTTTGCTCAATTCTTTCAATTTAAAAATTACATATGTGCTGTTAATGAAAAAAGGCTTTCCCGGATAGGGATTATTTGTCGTCAGCTGAAGAAGAGCCTCCGTTGCCTCCTCACTCAAACCCAGCTTGGGTATAGCGTTTCCCGGTTGAAAAAAGCCGGTTTCTTTAATATCCAATCCTTTTTCTTTCGCTATTTTGCTGAAAACGTCCTCTTTTTTCAACCTCTCCAATATGGCGATGGCTTCCTTTTCGGCCAGATTTTGTCTTTCATCTTCCGCAAAAGACTTTTCCACGACCTTTTTTATTTCCTGCAACGGCGGCAAATAAGCGGTCTTCTTGTCAATTAGCAAAAAAAGATAGCAACTGTTTTCGGTTTTAACAACTTTACTGATTTCGTTTTTCTCTAAATCCATAAGTATTGCGCTTAAATCTTTGACCGAAGCGAATTCTTGAGGCGGTTTATCTACAAAGAAAAAGTCCAAACTATTGACTGTCAGTTTATTTTTGGCGGCATATGACTCAAAATTATCTTCTTGATAGATGGTATCATGGGCTTTTTTTGCCTCGGCATAAGCATGCCGCAGCCCCTGTGAAGTTCTTAATTTTTTCAGGATCGTATTTTTCACTTTTGCCAAAGGAAGCTGCTTGCCTTCCTTTGTTTTATATGCATTTTTATGGAGTTCGTAATAGTCACGAATTTCAGAATCCGCGATACTGCCGGGAGCAAAATCATTGCTGCGGAAAGATAGATACTTAACCTTAACCTGCGCGGGAACACGAAAGCGGTTACTGTTGCTCTTCAAATAATTTCTCAATTCGGCTTCCGTGGGAACAATGTCTTTTTTAATGTTTTTCGCTGAAAGCTGGATAAACTCAACATTTATTTTTTGGTTTTGCATGGCATACACATCCAGAAGTTCATGATCGGATATCTTAATGCCATCACGGACAAGAGATTCAATTTTACTTGCCGTCAAGTTGATTTTTTGCGCAACTTCGAAATCCTCAGCAGACATCCGGTTGTAACGCAACATTTGCCGGTATTTACGTTCATCAAATACACCTTCTGTCTGAAATGCCGACAAATTGAGAATTGAATTTTTCAATTCTTCGTTGGAAACTTCAACCTTCAAATCGGCAGCTTTGGCAATGATTATTTGTCTGTTAAGCAGGCCATCATAGGCCACTTTTTTTAAATCCATATTTTTCAACAGTTCCGGCGTCAGTTTATCTGCATAACGCTGTCTGGCTATATCCAATAATTTATCGTATTCATCCCGGAATTCCTCTTCGGTGATGACCGTTCGGTCAATTACGGCAATTGCCCGCGTACTGCGGTCGCCTGGACTGGATCCAAAATAAAGGACAAAGACAAATATTATTATTGCTAAAATAATGTACATAATCCAACTGCGCGCATTTCGTCGCAAAAACCTCAGCATAAAGTCTCCTCTGAATTTTAGAAAATGCGCCTCTAGGCGCCGAAATTTTTGTTTTAATATTACAGTCATTTATAAATTGCAAACATAATTTAAAAAGGCATTGCTCAGGCTGGGGAAATACGATATAAGGATTCATAATGCTTTGCGCACCTTATTTTAAAGTGCCAAAGATACAGGAGGAAAAATGCTTTTCGATTATGTTTTAGGAAAATTTTCTAATGACCTGGCAATTGATTTGGGCACAGCCAATACTTTAGTTTATGTCAAAGGAAAGGGAATTGTTTTAAATGAACCATCCGTTGTCGCTGTGCATAAAGATGCGCGGGGACTGAAAAAAGTATTGGCCGTGGGATTGGAAGCGAAAAGCATGTTGGGGCGTACACCGGGCAACATTGTAGCGATCCGACCGATGCGAGACGGAGTTATCGCCGATTTTGACATAACCGAGGCAATGCTTAAACATTTCATCCTCCGTGTACATAACCGGAAATCTTTAGTGCGCCCCCGCATAATCGTTTCTGTCCCCTCTGGTATAACACAGGTGGAAAGGCGGGCCGTCCGAGAGACGGTGGAGTCCGCCGGAGCCAGAGAAATTTATCTCATTGAAGAACCGATGGCCGCGGCAATTGGCGCCGGTCTGCCGATCGCCGAACCGACAAGTTCTATGGTCGTGGATATTGGTGGTGGAACGACGGAAGTTGCCGTGATATCCCTGTCCGGAATAGTTTATTCAAAATCTGTCCGGGTAGCCGGGGATAAAATTGATGAAGAAATTGTCCAGTATATGAAGCGCAAGTACAGTCTGCTGATCGGAGAAAGAACAGCGGAAATTATTAAGACGGAGATCGGCTGTGCATATCCCCTGGAAGAGATAAAAGCAATCGATGTGAAAGGCAGGGACCTGATTTCAGGCATTCCAAAAACCATCGAAACTAATTCGGAAGAAATAAGAGAATCCATTACCGAACCGGTCACCCTCATTGTTGACGCTATCAAAGATGCGCTGGAGAACGCGCCTCCGGAACTGGCTGGAGATATAGTTGACCGCGGTATAGTGCTAACCGGCGGCGGAGCACTACTCAAGAACATCGATGTCCTTGTCCGCGAAGAAACCGGCCTGCCGATAACAATTGCTGATGATCCTCTATCTGCAGTAGCACGTGGTGCCGGTATGGCCCTTGATCAATTGGATGTTCTCAAAGAAGTTACTATTCAGATATAATATTTTATTATAAAGCACGGGCAAGTTTAAGATAATTATTGCAGGTTAAAGGAATTCAGATAGCTATCCATAATTGGTATAAAGGTAACTGCTTAAAGAAAAACGAAAAATTATAATGGACTTGACAAATTAAAATCATTTCATCCTCATATTCTAAGAGGCAGTGTGTTAATCAACGTCGCCTTTATTTTCCTCTCAGGTAAGAAATGTTTTTTTTCAGGAATTACAAAACTATCATTTTTATCTTGATCCTCATTGCAGTTGCCTTGATTTTGCTTTCCTTAAATTTAAAGCGTGAACCTCAAACACCCCTGATAAAAAAGCTTGTCCTAGAAGCTGCTTCTCCTATTCAAAAAACCTTGGATACTGCAATTAAAAGTATTGCCGACGGTTGGTCCCGTTATATCTTTCTGGTGAACATTGAAGCGGAGAATAAAAATTTAACCAAGAATGTAAATGATCTGAAATCACAATTGGTCTTATATCAGGAAAGCTACCTGGAATTGCAGCGGCTCCAAAAACTGCTTGCCCTCAAAGATAATTATAATTTCAATTTTATAACATGCCGTGTTATCGGCCAGGAACAGATTGTCTTTTCCAAAACAATCCAACTCAATAAAGGAACTGCGCAGGGAGTTAATATCGGCATGCCCGTTATGGCAGGACCGGGCTTAATCGGAAGGGTAATTGATGCATCCTGGCATACCGCCAAAGTGATGCTCCTGACCGACGAAAACAGCAACATTGGTGCGATTGTCCAGAGGAATAGAACACAAGGAGTCATCTGTGGCGCGGGTTCTCGCGGCTGTGTATTGAAATACGTCTCTAAAACTCAGGACGTAAAAGAAGGAGATATCGTCGTTTCTTCCGGAATGGGTGGTGTATTTCCTAAAGGGTTGATGATCGGTTCAGTTAAACGCGTTGATAAACAGGAGGCGGGACTTTTTCTGAAGGTTGTCGTAACACCTTCTGTTGATTTATCAAAGTTGGAAGAAGTCGTAGTATTAGCTTCCATAGAAGATGGAAATAAGGATAAGTAGCAATGATTTATTACTTAATTTCTCCTTTTTTTTCCATATTATTAATTGTTCTACAGACCACTATAGCAGACATATTTTTTTCCGGAAGGCTGATTTTTGAAATATCGATTATTGTTGTAATTTATGTAGGATTTCGCCTGCCTTTGATAAAAGGAGCTTTATCGGCATTTATTTTGGGTTTTGTTTTTGATTGCCTGGTCTCTTCCGTTTTCGGGTTTTTCACTTTAATTTATGTTCTTGTTTTTTTTATTTCCTTTTTCGTGTCGGCCAGAATGGTCACGGGAAGTGTTTATTTCATTGCCATTTTCACATTAATTTGCGCTTGTTTAGAACAATTTGCCGTTGTTTTATTTTATAGGTTGATTTATGGATCTGCTGTATTAAATAATATATACTACATTAATTTTTTACAGCCTCTTATCGTTGGACTGCTGGCACCGGCATTCTTTAACATGATGCGTAAAGTTGAGGGTTTCTTGTATGACAACCAGTCCACACCTGTTGAACGGACCGGAGCCGGCCGACTTCAGACAGAAATTTAAAATTATTATTATATTTATTATTTTCGCTCTGATCATCCTTTTAGCCAGGCTCTGGTATCTGCAGGTAATCAAAGGCAATGAGTTAAAGCAAAGATCGGAAAATAATTCCGTCCGTTTCCGGAATATTATGCCTTTGCGCGGCTTAATTATGG
>Ga0068714_10005516_pt1 | contig 13403 bp, 10 predicted proteins | sample MTBNYHSulfiMetaG_FD_62988 | JGI IMG/M metagenome (GOLD analysis project Ga0068714, IMG submission 62988) | Enrichment culture microbial communities from rom New York Harbor, USA that are MTBE-degrading - MTBE-NYH (New York Harbor Sulfidogenic)... | ecosystem: Environmental > Aquatic > Marine >... | reverse complement strand
TATGTCAAGGACCGCTCCCTCGGCATGGACGAAGGGGTCGTGGGCTACGTCGCCACCCACAGACAGCCGCTGATCCTGCGTGACGTGCTCAAGGAGCCGCGCTTCAAAGAAAAGGAGATGGCCCGCAAACTCGGGCTCGTGTCCATGCTCGGCATCCCTATGCACGGAAAGGATCAACAGGTCATCGGCGTCTTGAACTGCTTCACCTCCGAACCGCACGACTTCTCGCAGACCGAGGTGAACCTCATCACCGCCGTCGCGAACCAGGCCGCCGTCGCGATCATGAACACCGAACTGATGGTCCAGACAAAGGTGATCCAGGAGGAGCTCGAGACGCGCAAGCTCCTGGAACGGGCCAAGGAAGTGGTCATGCGGCGCCGCAACATGAAGGCGGACGAGGCCCATCGCTGGCTGCAAAAGCGGAGCATGGACAGCCGGAAGTCCATCCGCTACGTCGCCGAAGCGGTCCTCCTCTCGGACGAACTGTAGACGCCCCCCCGCCGTTCCCATCCTCAAGCAAAAAGCAGCCGCCCTCTCCGGAGTTCCTTCCCGCGCTGCGCACCGCTGCCGGCTCGGGTCCGGTTTTTTTCAGCAGGACTGAAAAAACCGGCCGTCTTCAAGCAAAAAATTCTTGACAGGAGGCGTTACTCTTACTAAGATAGTTGAACATTTTAAAGCATGGATGAAACCTGCACAATGGCGTGCGGGTTGCACCATAATAAAGACAAAGGCGTCTACCCCTTCGCGGGGAGGCGCCTTTTTTTGTTTTTCACCTTATTGAACGGAGGACATCATCATGAACCTGTGCACACCGAATTCCAACGAATCCCTTCAGACCAAAAACCGCTCCCGCGACGTGGCGCCCCAATCGGGGATCTGCACCCGCTGCGTGGACGGGTGCAAAGGCAACTGCGACCTCTTCAACGCCACCTTCCGCAGCCGTGAACTCCTGTATCCCACGCCCTTCGGGGATATCACCGCCGGTTCCGGCAAGGACTATCCGGTCGATTACTCCCACCTGAACATCATGGGATACGCCCTCGGGGCCGAAGGAACCGTGGCGGACCCGGACCACGCCACCTTTCCGAGCGTCAACACCGAAACGGCCTTCGGGACGAGCGACAAGGTCAGGATGAAGATCCCCATGTTCACGGGCGCCCTCGGCAGCACGGAGATCGCGCGCAAGAATTGGGAGCACTTCGCGATCGGCGCGGCCATCACGGGCATCAGCCTCGTGTGCGGTGAAAATGTCTGCGGCATCGACCCCGGCCTCGAATTCGACGCGAACGGGAAGGTGAAAGAGGCCCCCGACATGCGGCGGCGAATCGAGGAGTACCGCCGGTATCACAACGGCTACGGCGACATCCTCGTCCAGATGAACGTCGAGGACACGCGGCTTGGCGTGGCCGAGTACGTCATCGACAAACTCGGCGTCGAGACCATCGAACTCAAGTGGGGCCAGGGCGCCAAGTGCATCGGCGGTGAAATCAAGGTCAATTCGCTCGAGCGGGCCATCCAGCTCAAGAAGCGCGGTTACATCGTCACCCCCGACCCCGAAAGCCCCTCCAACCAGGCGGCTTTCAGAGACGGGGCCATCAAGGAGTTCGAACGCCACTCGCGCCTGGGCTTCGTCGACCAGGAGGGGTTCATGAGGGAGGTCGAACGGCTGCGGAAGCTGGGCGCCAAACGGGTCACCCTGAAAACCGGTGCCTACCCGATGCGGGAACTGGCCATGGCCATCCGCTGGTCTTCGGACGCCGGGATCGACCTGCTGACCATCGACGGCGCGCCCGGCGGAACGGGCATGAGCCCCTGGCGCATGATGGAGGAGTGGGGCGTTCCGTCCATCTATCTGCATGCCATGGCCTACGAACTGTGCGAGCGCTTGGCCAAGAACGGGCGCCCGGCGCCGGACATCGCCTTCGCCGGCGGGTTCTCGAGCGAAGACCACATCTTCAAGGCCCTGGCCCTTGGCGCCCCCTACTGCAAGGCCGTCTGCATGGGCCGCGCCCTGATGATCCCGGGCATGGTGGGCAAGAACATCGGCCGCTGGCTGCAGGGCGAGGACGGAGGGCTCCCCTCGACCGTCTCGAAGTACGGCTCCACCAAGGAAGAGATCTTCGTCTGCTACGAAGACCTCAAGGCCACCTACGGGAAGGAAGTGGAGCAGTTCCCGCTGGGGGCCATCGGGATCTACAGCGCCGGCGAGAAGCTGCGCGTGGGGCTCCAGCAGCTCATGGCCGGCGCCCGCAAGTGGCGCGTCGACCTGATCAACCGCAGGGACCTGGCCTCCCTGACCGAAGAGGCCGCCCAGGTGACGGGGATCCCCTACATCATGAACGCGTACCGGGACGAGGCCCTGGCCGTCATCGACGCCTGATCGCCCGGAAAAGGATGATAAACCGTTCCGGCGGGCGCCTCCGGGTGTTCCGCCGCAACGGCCAGACAGAGCCGAGAAAAAAGCCGGAGTGCATGCGCTCCGGCTTTTTTCTCGGCTCTGCGGCTCCAGCTTCTCAGCGAATCTTGACCCACAGCAGGCGGGCCGTTTCGGGCCCGGGGTTCTTCCACTGGCTCGGCATCCCGCCCCTCAAATAAATCACATCCCCCTCCTCCGCCGTGTGGACACTTTTGCCCAGGGCGAACTCGAGCCTCCCGGAGAGGAGGTAGCCCATTTCTTCGCCCTTGTGGATCATGAAATGGGTATGGATGCTCGCCCTGGGCTGGATCTCCAGCAGATAGGGCTCGGCCTTCGGCTCCAGGTCGAGCGGAGTGAGGAGCTTCGCCGTCACATGGCCTTCCGGCAGGTCGGCGAGCCTCACATCCAGGCCCTCCGCCCCCCGGAAGACCACCGGGTGGTCCTCCTCGCCTTCGCCGCGAAAGAAGGCGGCAATCTCGACGGACAGGACTTCGGCCATTTTCAGCAGCGCCGGAAGCGAGGGGTAGATCAGGTTGCTTTCCACCTGCGAAATGGTGCTCGGGGTCACACCGACCATCTTGGCGAGTTCGGTCTGCGAGAAACCGCGCCGCGTCCGGAGTTCTTTCAACCGTGGGCCGATATCCAAGCCCCCGGTGGATCGCCGCTCCGACTCGAAGGTGACCGTCAGGTCCCTGGACCAATAGGAAAAGGGTTTGTCGAGGGTGTCCAGATTGCGCTTTTCCGCCTTCAGGACCGTCAGCGAGGTTCTGCCCCGCTTGACCGAGAGGTCGATCGCGACCTGGGCGATCTGGTTGATCTGGGCCCTGAGGCGCGCGGAATGGGCACGCTTCTCCATGATCCAGTAGGCGATCGTGTTCAATTCATACAAGCGCGGGCAGGAATGGCTGTAGAACTCGCGGATGTGCTCCTCGCCGCCCCACAACTCCTGCATCCCGGTCAGGCTTTCGAAGACGAACCGGACGTCGCCTTCCATCGGGGCATGCACCCCGTAGAAGGCATCCTTCACCCGTTCGACCTCCCGGGGCTCCCGGACGCAAATGATGCGGCACGGCCCTTCCGCCTCCGGCCGGTCGTAGAAGCGGAGGAAGACGTCGGAGCCATCGCCTTTCCCATAGGTGAAGCAGTCGAGGATGGTCAGGTATGGGCTTTCCGCCAGGGGACCCAGCTTGTCGAGGAGGTTTCTCGGCGACCGGTCGAAGCTGACGTAGATGATCGGACGGCCCTGGGCCTGGGACGCCTGGATGAAATTGAGGCAGAAGACGGAGGCCAGGCTTCCGGCGTCGTCATGCCAGACGACATTGTCGCCGATGAACAGCCCGCCGAGCAACCGGTCGAGATCCTCGACCCCCGATGCCACTCGTATCCTTTTGGTCATGGCGCGGTTCCGGCGCGGCCTCAGCCGCTCTTGCGGTACATGGCCTCGATCAGGTCCTTGAAGGCCTCGTTGACATACTTGCGCTTGACCTTCATGGTCGGCGTGACCTCGCCGTCCTCCTCGTAGAGCTTCTTCGGCAGGATGGTGAACTTCTTCACCTGCTCCACGCGGGCCAAGGTCTCGTTGACGGCGTCCACCTCCCCCTGGATGAGCTTGATGATCTGCGGATCCTTCGTGAGGTCGCCGTAGGTGGAAAACTGGACCTTGTGGTCCTGGGCGTATTTGACCACGTTGTCCTCGTCGATCATGACGAGGGCGCTGATGAACTTCCGCTTGTCGCCGATCACCACCGCGTCGTTGATATAGGGGCTGAACTTGAGCTTGTTTTCGATGTACTGCGGCGTGATGTTCTTTCCCCCGGCCGTGACGATGATGTCCTTTTTGCGGTCCGTGATCTTGAGATAGCCGTCCTCGTCGAGCTCGCCCACGTCCCCCGAGTAGAGCCAGCCGTCTTTGAGCGTGGCGGCCGTCGCCTCCGGGTCACGGTAATACCCCTTGAAGACCCCCGGCGAGCGGACGAGGATCTCGCCGTCATCGGCGATGCGCACATCCGTCCCCGTCAGCGGCGGGCCGACGGTGCCGAACTTGACCCGGCCCACCCTGGAGACACAGGTGACCCCCGTCCCTTCCGTCTGCCCGTACCCCTCGATCAGGTTCACGCCGATCGACTGGAAGAACTTGAGGACATCCGGCGAAATGGGCGCCGCCCCGGAATAGGCGACGCGCAACCGGTCGAAGCCGAGGCGCTCCTTGAGCTTCCTGAAAACGGCCAGATAGGCCAGGCGATAGAGCAGCTCCAGGTAACCCGGCACCTTCTGGAAGTCCATGCGCAGGTCGGCCCGCCTCTTGCCGATCTTGAGGGCCAACCCGAAGACGATGCGCTTGAACCAGGTGGCATCCGACATCCGGATGTAGATGGCCGAGTAGTATTTTTCCCAGATGCGGGGGACGGCGTACCCCACCGTGGGCGAGATCTCCATCATGTTGTCGGTGACGGTGTCCAGGTTCTCGATGAAGTTGACAGTGTACCCGTAAGTGACTTGGGCGAAGACCGAAAAGATGCGCTCGAAGATGTGGCAGAGCGGCAGGAAGGACATGACCTCATCCGTGTCGAACATCGGGTTGTCGGTCGTGATCGTCCTCCCCATCCACATGACGTTCCGGTGGGTCAGCATCGCCCCCTTGGGCGGCCCGGTGGTCCCGGAGGTGTAGATGAGCACCGAGAGGTCTTCGGGGGTCACCTCGCGCATCCGGCGCTCCACCATCTGCGGATCCCCGGCGAGCGCCCCCTTCCCCTGTTCGAGCCACTCCTCGAAGGTCACCACCATCGGGTCCTCGAAGTGCCGGAGACCCTCCAGATCCCACACCACGACCTTTTCGAGGCGCGTTGTTTTATCACGAAAATTCAGCCACTTATCAAGCTGCTCCTCGTTTTCGACAAAGAAGCAGCGCGACTGGGAGTGCTCGATCACGTATTCCACCTGCGGCCAGGCATTGGTCGAATAGACCCCCACCGCGACCCCGCCCGCGCATTGAATCCCCAGGTCGATGATCACCCATTCAGGGCAGTTGTCGCCGATGATGGAGACGCACTCCCCTTTCTCAAGCCCCATCGCGATGAGGGCGGCCGCCACCTGGGTGGCCCTCCGATAGTACTCGTCCCAGGAGATGTCGTGCCAGATGCCGTACTCCTTCTGCCTGAGGGCCACTCGAGGGCCGTAGCGTTCGACCGTCGCCTTGAATACGGCCGGGACTGTCTGCTCGGTCAATGCGTCATCTCCAGCGCTTTTTGCGTTTCCAGCGTTGATACCCCTTCGCCGATGCCTCGGAGCGGATGCCCATGTAGAACTCCCGCACGTCCTGGTCCTGCATCAAATCCCGCGAAGACCCTTTCATGACGAAGCGCCCGTTTTCGAGGATCAGCCCGAAGTGCGAGATCCCGAGGGCCATGCGCGCGTTCTGCTCCACCAGTAAGATGGTGACGCCGCCTTGATTGATCGCCTGAATGATCCCGAAGATCTCGCGCACCAGGATGGGCGAAAGCCCGAGGGACGGCTCGTCCAGAAGCAGCAGGGAAGGCCGGGCCATCAGCGCCCGCCCGATGGCCAGCATCTGCTGCTCGCCGCCCGAAAGCGTCCCCGCCCACTGATCCGCGCGGCTCCGCAAGACCGGGAAATGCTCGTATATCCGATCGAAATCCTTTCGGATGCCGCTCTTCTCCCTGCGGGTGTACCCGCCCATCAGGAGGTTTTCGCGGACCGTCAACTCCTCGAAGACCTCGCGCCCCTCCGGCACCAGCGAAATCCCCAGACGGACGATTTCCTCGGTGTCGCGGCCGTCGATGCGGCGCCCCTGAAATTCGATGGTGCCCTTGTCGGGCTGATCCTCGATCAGCCCCATGACGGTCTTCAGCACCGTGGACTTGCCTGCACCGTTGTTGCCGAGGATCGCCGTGATGGTCCCCTCCTCGACCGTGAGAGAGACCCCTCGGAGGGCGTAGATCAGATTGTAGTAGGTTTCGATGTTCTTGATCTCGAGCAAAGGACGCCTCGTATGGAACCCGTCATTGATGACGCATTTCAGGAGGGTGACACGCCCGTTCCGGCACCCGCCATCCCGCCTCCGATCTCCGGCTCGCCCTCCCCGAGATACGCCTTCAAGACCTCGGGGTGGTTGGTGACCTCATCCGGGGAGCCCTCGACGACCGGACGCCCGAAATTGATCACGAGGATGCGCTCGGAGATGTCCATCACCATCTTCATGTCGTGTTCGATCAACAGGATCGTCACCCCGAGTTCATCCTGGATATCCTTGATCCAGAAGATCATGTCCTGCTTTTCCTCGGAGTTCATCCCCGCACAGGGCTCGTCGAGCAGCAGCAACTCGGGTTCGAGGGCCAGCGCCCGTCCGAGCTCCACCTGCTTCTGCGTCCCGTAAGGGAGGGCCCCCACGAATTTGTTGCGCACGGCCTGAAGATCCAGCAGATCGATGATCTCCTCCACCGCGCGGCGGTGTTTGACCTCCTCACGGCCCGCGAACGATCGACGCCCCCACATCCAGGCCCCCCTGAACAGGCCGGTTTTCATGAAGATGTGCCGGCCCAGCATGAGGTTTTCCATCGTGGTCATGCGCGAGAAGAGCTCGATGTTCTGGAAGGTCCTGGCAATGCCCAGCCGGGCGATGCGATCCGGCTTCCTGCCCTGTATCTCGGTGTCCTTGAAGAGGATCCGTCCCGCATCGGGGCGGTAAATGCCGTTGATGCAGTTGAAAAGGGTCGTTTTCCCCGCGCCGTTCGGGCCGATAACGGCGAAAATGGACCCCTTCGGGATCTCGAAGCCCACCTCCTCCAGGGCCTGCAGACCCCCGAAGGCAATCGAGAGGTGTTCTACGCAGAAAAAGGGCATGCACGCTCCATCGCTTGGTTGAATAAGTCCCGCCGCCAAATGGACATGCCGCGCCCGGGCGGCATGGGGGCGGCGGGACGTCCGTTTCAGCCCGAATGCTAATCCATCGAAGGCGCGTACCAGTTGGTCAACTGCTTCGATTCTCCATTTGCGAGGCACTGGCTCAGGAACACTTCCTTCTGCCCCTGACGGCTCATCGGGTCGTTGCGGTCGTAGGGCTTGTAGGCGATTTGACCAAAAATGCCCTTGAAGTTCTGAATCCCCTCCATCTCTTTCACGAACCGCTCCCGGGTCAAATCACGGCCGCAGCGTTTGATCCCCTCGACCATCGGTTCGACGAAACCGATCCCGGCATAGAAAAAGACCCCCCAGCGCTCGTCCTTGGCGGCGAACTTGGAGTAGGCCTCGCGGTACTTCAGCATCAGGGGATCGCCCGACCCGGGCAGCTCCGCGAAGTTCGCGACGATCACGTCCTTCCAGAGCCCCTTGCTGATGTTGTACATGAGCGGAAAGTCGGAGCAGGTGCTCGTGCTCATCCACTGCGGCTTGAACTGCATGGCCGTCCCCGTGCCGAGGATCTTCACCGCGTGGACGGGAGTCACCCACAGGAGCACCGTATCGGCCTCGGCCTTCCTGAGCGCCATGACATGGGGCTTCATGTCCGTATCGCCCTTTTCGACTGGCACGGCGGCGACCAGATCCAGACCGAATTTGGCCAGTTCCTTCTTGGCGCCCTCGAGCCCGTTCTTGCCGTAATCGTCATTCTGATAGGCGATGGCGACGCGCTTCTTGCCGAGGATGTCGACCGCGTAGTTGCACAGGGCCTTGGCCTCGATGTAATAGAGCGGATAGACGGCGAAGAGCTCCCTTTCGGGCGGGCTGATCCAGTGGAGCGAACCGGCCGCCGGGCCCACCCAGGGGATCTTCCTCTCCATCAGATAGTCCTTGACCGAAAGCCCGCAGGCCGTCCCCACACCGCAGGCCCAGGCGAAGATCCCGACGCTTTCCTGCAGTTCCTTCACGCCCGCCTTGGTCTTGGCCGGGTTGTACCCGTCATCGAACATGTGATAAACGATCTTCCGGCCGTGGATGCCCCCTTCGGCATTGATCATGTCGAACAGGACACCCGTCCCCCGGGCCACCGCGCCCCATGGCGCAGCCGGTCCGGTCTGAGGGCCCCATTGCCCGATATGGATCTCCGTATCCGTGACGCCCTCTTCGGCAGCGGCCGAAAAACCCAGAGCCAGGACCAGACACGCCGCCAGACACCCCATCCCCAAGACTTTCTTCAGCATGGTTCCCTCCTTTTTAGTGTTTCGTCTATCCCAATGAAGCCTCACATCACACCTTCTTCACATAATGCCGGGCGAACAGACCGCTCGGTTTGAAACAGAGGACCAGGACGATGATGAAAAAAGCGACCGAGGACTTGAACTCGATCGAGACGTATCCGCCGAAGAGGTTCTCGATGACTCCGATCAGGTAAGCGCCGAACACGGCCCCCGGCAGCGACGTCATCCCTCCGAGGACGGCCGCGGCAAAGCCCTTGAGCATGGGGTCCCACATCATGTAGGGCTGCATGGTGGTCGGCGCTATCAGAATCCCTGCGAGGCCGCCGACCACCGACGAGATCCCCCAGGTGATCATGAGGATCCGGTTGGTGCGGATGCCCATCAGGCGCGCGGCGACGGGGTTCTGCTGGGTGGCCTTCATGGCCACGCCCAGCTTGGAATATCTCAGAAAGAGAAAGAGCACCGCCATGACCGTCAGGGCCACCACGAACGTCAACCCTTCGAGCGCACTGATGAAGACATCGCCGATCATCAGGCTTTCGTAGGGCGAGACCGGAAAGGGCATGGTCTTCGGGTCCGCCCCGAACTTCCAGGAAACCAGCCCCATCAGGATCATCTCGAGGCCGATGGTGATGATGATCATCCCGAGGGTATTCGGCTCTTTGGCACGGCGCAGGACCGCAAACTCGAGAAAAAACCCGAGGAAAAGGGCGAACAGGAGCGCTGCAGGAAAAGCCGCGTAGAAGGGGACGCCGTAAAACTCGAGCCCCATGTAGGTCATGAAGACGGAGAGGAGCGCCATCTCCCCCTGCGCGAAATTGACCACCTCGCTCGTCTTGTAGATGATGACCATGGCGAGGCCCATCAGGGCGTAGGAACTCCCCACGGCCACACCGCTCGCGAGCATCTGCAGAAAATCGAGCATATCCTTCTCCTGCTTCCGGAAAAGAATGATTTCCCCGTAGAACCCAGTTTTCAATCCGGAAATGAGGATTTTTCTTTACACGCTGCGCGTGCTCAGTCCCACCCCTGCGGGGCGGGTCCCGGTTTCTTCACACCCTTCGGGTGCTCAGTCCCACCGCTTCGCGGCGGGTCCCGGTTTGGCCAAGATCAAGGAAATCAAACGCTTGTGCGGAGGCGACCTGCAGGTCGCCGCACAAGCAAACGTGCAGATTGACGCCGAGATTGGTCAAAAAGACCCTTTCCGGATGGAAACGAGCTAGAAGGGCCAGGTGCGCCAGTACAGCTTGCTTCGAATCCAGAACCCGTAGATCCCGAGCGGCTCGAAGAGCATGATCAGGACCATGATCAGTCCATAGACGATGAACTGGATGTTTGAAACACCGGTGATCGAAAAATAGCTCTGCGAAAGCACCTGAAGCCATTCCCCCAGATAGGGGATGCTCAGGATGTTGCGCAGTTCGAGATCGAGCCAACTGAGGAGACACGCCCCCGCGATCGACCCGAAGATGGACCCGAGCCCTCCAACGACCACCATGGCCAGAAAGATGATGGACATGAGCAGACCGAACATCTCCGGCTCGATGAACCGGAGGACGAAGGCGTACAGCCCCCCGGCGATGCCGGTGTAAAAGGCGCTCACGGCGAAGGCGAGCGTCTTGTAGAGCGTCAGATTCACACCCATCGTTTCAGCGGCGACATCCGCATCGCGCAGGGCGATGAAGGCGCGGCCCACTTTCGTCTTGATGATGTTGCGTGCGGCCAGCGTCAGGAGGACCGTGATAATCACCAGCAGATAGTAGAAATCGCGGTCGGAGTCCAGGTGCCAGGGACCGATGACGAGGTCCGGGGTGTGCAGCCCCTGCCGCCCCCCGAACAGCTCGATCCGCCCGATCACCTGGGTGATCGTCAGGCCGAAACCGAGGGTCGCGATCGAAAGATAGGGGCCTTCCAGGCGCAGGGCCGGGAGGCCCAGGAGAAATCCGAAGAGCGCCGCGCCGAGCGCCGCGGCGGGGAGCGCCAGGATGAAAGGGAGATGGACCTCCGCCATCAGGATGATGGTGCCATAGGCGCCCAGGGCGAAGAACCCAGCATGCCCCAGCGAGATCTGCCCCGTGTACCCGACCAGGAGATTCAGACCGACCGCCACGAGGATGTTGATGGCCATGTAGTTGGCCATGTAGATGTAGTAGTTTTTAGCGAATAACGGGAAAAGGACCAGGAAGGCGATCAGACAAAGAAACCAGAAAACGACCACGCCGGAACTGAACAGCTGTACATCCTCATAGTAATCCCTCTTCATGTCCATATGCGGGTACTCCCTAACGATCCAGGTCTCGGAAGTCGAATGAACGTGCAGAGCAGAAACGGTGACAAGATGCCGGGTGTACGCGCAGGGCCGGTTTCGAACGGCCCGCGGGCATTCACTTCCCCGCTAGTTTGTCGGCGACTTTATGATAGTATATCTCCGTCTCCTCCAGCAGGGGCGACTTGTGCCCCATCATGTTGAGTTTCATGATCTGGTAATTGATTTTCTTGATGAGCTTGTACCGCTCCCTCTCGTCAGGGATGCCCTCCAACAGATCTTCCATCTGCCGGATTTCCTTCTTGAGCTGCAATTCCGGCGGGAGGCAATCGGCGTTTTTCAAAATTTTGTAGGCCATCCTGAGGTCCTCGGGGATGCCGCTGTCATCCTCGAGTTGGAGGGGTTTGCCGCGGCCCGGCAGATCTTTGAACTCCCCCCGGTCCACGGCTTCCTGAATGCGCCGCTCGGCGATCTTGTCGAATCCAAACATAGGCGTGCGAAAAACGCTCCTTCACGATGGAAAAAGGATGCATGCCCGGGCGGGAATCCCCAGGACGCGGGGTTCGAGCATGTAATCTTCGAAACGGTGCGCATTTCGCGTCCGCCCCGATCCAGGGGGATCAGCTTTCCCGGGAGGGAATATAGATCATTCTTGGATTAGGAGATCGGACGATGAAGATGCTCGGTTACCTTATTATACAAATTTCGTTCGGATTTCAAGCCAAATCGCCGCAGGCTGCACCCAGCCCGCAGACATATCCGGCTTGACAACGGCCTGCCCCGTCGGTTATTCCCATGATATTCAACCTTTTTGCCTTTGCCACGGGCAGAGACCCTGTGGACCCGGTTTGTGGAAGCCGATATGATCGACCCGCTCGACAAAAAAATCATCGCCCAGATCCAGGGAGACATCCCCTTGGAGGCGCGGCCGTTCGCTGCCATCGCGGCGCGGCTTGGCATCCAGGAGACTGAAGTGCTCGAGCGGATCCGCCGCCTGAAGGCGCACGGAACCATCCGCCGCTTCGGCGCCACCCTCCGCCACCAGGAGGCCGGGTTCGGCGCCAATGCCATGGTGGCCTGGCGCGTGCCCGATGAGCGCATCGACGAGGTGGGAGAAGCGCTGGCGCGGTTCCCGGCGGTAACGCATTGCTATCACAGACCGCCTCAGGGCGAGTGGCCTTTCAACCTGTACACGATGGTTCACGGGAGCAGCCGGGAAGAATGCCGCCGGATGGCGCGCGAGATGTCGGAGGCCGTCCAGATTCGGGATTACACCCTGTTGTTCAGCGAAAAGGAATTCAAGAAAACCAGCATGGCTTATTTTTGACCCGTGTCGACATCCCCGAAGAGGTCCTGTCACACAGGGAGGGAGGCTATCCGCAGCATGGAGCGAAACTCGACCGAATGGTTCCGGCAAGCGCAAACCTATATCCCGGGCGGCGTCAACAGCCCGGTCCGGGCCTGCAAGGCCGTCGGACTGGCGGCCCCCCTGTTCATCGAGCGCGCGGAAGGATGCCGCGTCTGGGACGTCGAAGGACGCGAGTACATCGACTACGTCGGGTCGTGGGGCCCCATGATCCTCGGGCACCGGCATCCGAAGGTCGTCGAAGCCATCGAAAAGGCCTTGCAGCGCGGGACCAGCTACGGCGCACCCACGCCGCTAGAGGTCGCGATGGCCGGCGCCATTGTCGACCGGATTCCATCGATCGAAATGGTGCGCATGGTCAACTCCGGCACCGAGGCGACGATGAGCGCCATCCGCCTGGCCAGGGCCCACACGGGCCGGGACAAGCTGGTCAAGTTCAACGGGTGTTACCACGGCCATGCCGACAGCCTGCTGGTGGAGGCGGGTTCCGGAGTGGCCACTTTGGGGATCCCCGGCAGCCCGGGGGTGCCAGCCGACATCGCCCGGCATACCCTTTCGCTCCCCTTCAATGATCTGGACGCCGTCGAAGCGACCTTTTTGAAATACGGGCCCGAGATCGCCGCGGTGATCGTCGAACCGGTCCCCGGGAACATGGGGGTCGTTCTCCCGCACGACGGATACCTCCAAGGTCTGCGCACGATCACCGAGACGTACGGAAGCCTGCTCATCTTCGACGAGGTCATCAGCGGCTTCCGGGTGGCTCCGGGCGGCGCGCAGGAGCTTTACGGCGTTCTGCCGGATCTGACCTGCCTCGGGAAGATCATCGGCGGCGGGCTGCCGGTCGGGGCTTACGGCGGCCGTAAAGAGATCATGTGCGGCATTGCACCGGAAGGAAGCGTCTATCAGGCCGGAACCCTGTCCGGCAATCCGCTGGCTATGGCCGCAGGCCTGGCGACCCTCGAACTGCTGGGGGAGGCGGGCGTCTACGAAAGGCTGGAAGCAGCCGGCGCCAAACTGTTCCAAGGGCTTGCCCAGGCGGCCAAAGCCGCGGGGATAGACGTCGTTGTCAACCGCGTGGGTTCGTTGGGAAGCCTGTTTTTCACCGGCAGCCCGGTAACGAGTTTCGAGACGGCCCTCCAATGCAACAAAGACCGATTCGTGGCCTATTACCGGCGCATGCTCGACTGCGGCATTTACCTGGCG
>Ga0068714_10005515_pt1 | contig 13404 bp, 13 predicted proteins | sample MTBNYHSulfiMetaG_FD_62988 | JGI IMG/M metagenome (GOLD analysis project Ga0068714, IMG submission 62988) | Enrichment culture microbial communities from rom New York Harbor, USA that are MTBE-degrading - MTBE-NYH (New York Harbor Sulfidogenic)... | ecosystem: Environmental > Aquatic > Marine >... | reverse complement strand
TGATTAAGCAAGATCCTAACCGGAAAATCGGTATTAAAGCCAGCCGAAAGCGGGCTGGTTGGGACCTGGAGTACATAAAGCGGCTTCTCGGGGCGGCATGATTTCATGCGATTGCCCTGATGGCGAGAGTTTGACGTACGCTCCCAATTGCTTTACTCTTGTGCTGCCAACGGATCAAGAGAAGGAAGAACTTCGACATGCTTGTAGATACTCACGCACATCTGGATTTTCCCGAAATGGCACAGGATCTGAGGTCGGTACTGGGGCGCGCCGAGGCGAACGGAATCGGACAGATAATAACGATCGGCATCAGCCTCGCAAGCAGTAAAAGCGCCATCGCATTGGCCGCGGACCATGCCAATGTTTTTGCCACCGTGGGAATACATCCGCACGGGGCCTTTGATCTGGATGAGGAGAATTGCGCAACGATTCGCACCCTCGCTCGACGAGAGAAAGTGGCTGCAATCGGGGAAATAGGTCTGGATTATTACCGGGACCGCCAACCCAGGCAAATCCAAAGAACCTGCTTGCGCCGGCAGCTGGAGATTGCGTCCGAGCTGAGGCTGCCGGTAGTGTTCCATGTCCGCGATGCTTATGACGATTTCCTTCAAATAGTCCAAGAGTACACGGACAGCTTGGTTGGCGGCGTGATGCATTGTTTTTCCGGTACGTGGGAGACTGCCGAAAAATGCCTGGACTTTGGCTTCTACCTCTCCATTCCGGGTACGGTCACCTATCCGAAGGCTCAAATCCAGCAAGAAGTAGCGATGCGTGCGCCTCTCGACCGGCTGCTGGTCGAAACCGATGCTCCTTTCTTAGCGCCGGTCCCTCACCGGGGAAAGGTCAACGAGCCTTCCTTTGTGCTCCACACCGCACAAAAGATCGCGCAATTGAGGCGCTGCGGTCTGGAAGAAGTTGCCGGACAGACTTCCAGGAATGCTCAAAGAGTGTTCTTGCTGCCGGCTGTATAGGACACGGAGATGCGGGGGCAAGCGAATGAGGGATTGAGATGGGCGGCGCTGTAGTGGGATGCGCAAAATATGTGTTCCGCACAATCGAGCCGATCATTCTGGCCTCGGTTTCACCGCGGCGCAAGGAACTGCTGCACTCGATGGGACTCGTTTTTGAAATCGTTCCGAGCAACTCCGATGAGAGCAGATCCTGCGGCGCTTCGCCCAATGCCGCAGCCCTCAACTGGTCAAGAGAAAAGGCCGGCTTGGTGGCTGACCTGTATCCGAATAAGTGGGTGCTGGCTGCCGACACCATCGTCGTCCAGGAGGACCAAATTCTGGGCAAGCCGCGCGATCCTCAAGACGCGAGAACGATGCTCGGCCGACTCAGCGGAAAAATGCACAAAGTCATTACCGGAATTTGCCTGATAAGGAACGATCGAAGGTTTGAGCGAACGGAAGCGGTAGAGACGCAAGTTCGTTTCAAGCACCTGACGGAGAGGGAGATAGAGGCGTACGTTCTGACCGGAGAGCCGCTTGATAAGGCCGGGGCTTACGGAATTCAGGGGATGGGCGCCTTTATGGTAGAATCCGTCGATGGATCGTACACGAATGTAGTGGGTCTTCCCCTTTGTAAGACTCTGAGCTGGCTGCTTGAGTTGGGAGTTATTGAGCCGCGGGCTTCCGAATAAGATAATAGAAAGAGGTCGCTACTATGTTTTCCATTGCAGACAATCTGAGCTCCATTCGAAAGCGGATGGCTTCAGCCTGTGCTCGAGTAAATCGCGATCCGGCAGGAGTGCAGCTGATCGGTGTGACCAAAACGGTCGCTCTGGATCGCATTCGAGAGGGGGTAGAGGCCGGCCTCACCATTCTCGGAGAAAATTATGTTCAAGAAGCCGGCAAGAAGGTAGGAGCCCTGCAGGACCTTGAGGTAACGTGGCATTTTATCGGTCACCTGCAGTCGAACAAAGCAAAAACGGCAATAGAATTATTCGATTTGATTCATACAGTCGACCGCAAGAGTCTTGCCCGTGAGCTCAACAGTCTGGCACAGAAAAGAGGGCAAGCGGTTAACATTCTTCTTCAGGTCAACGTCGGTGAGGAAGAAACCAAAAGCGGCACATCTCCCACGGAGCTTTCTTCTTTGTTCAGCTATGCTTCGTCTCTGGACGGTCTTTCGGTAAGAGGGCTGATGACTCTTCCGCCCTACCTGGATGATCCGGAGCAGGTGCGCCCCTTTTTTCGTCAGCTGCGCGAATCCCTCGATCGGATGCGCGATCGGGCGCGCCGGCCGGAGCTCCTGACCGAGCTGTCGATGGGCATGAGTCACGACTTTGAAGTGGCTATTGAAGAGGGAGCTACCCTGATCCGTGTTGGTACGGCGCTGTTCGGGGCAAGGAAAGCAGCTTCTGATCGTTGAAGAGAGCTAAAGCCTGAGGGATGCGAATTTCAGACTGTCAGTCTATGGAGCATTACAGCCTTCCGGACAATGCCAGTAGTTTTTGGGCAAGGATGCTCCTTCCTTGATTCGCTTGACCCATTTTCTGCCGCAAATAGCGCACTGTAGGTGCATGGGCGGCGCCTTTTGAAGGAGGAAGACACCCACTTTCAGCAGTTCTTTCTCAGTCGGAGCTCTCGGTCCAGCCACTGATCGAACCTTTCCATCTTAAAGAAAACAGATTGAAGAATAGAGATCAGCAACCGAGGGCAAGAAAATGCGATGGCCAGGAACGCTGGCTCTGTTTTCACCTGGCAGCCCCGCTGTCTCTCAGTGACCGGTAGCTTTGCGTCCCAACCTCTCGGAAGGTTTGCCCTGCGGTGAAGCTTGATCTCAACCTTGTTGGCAGGTATATCTCACAAAATCACAATAATAGATGACGTCCCCAAAAGCACGATATTTTTTGCCATGGTAGTCGAAAAATAGATCGCCGATCCTGTTTGATCCCAGGAAAAGAGTCCACAATTGCCGATTGTCTCCTTCTTGATTTTTAGTGTGCGGTAAAAAGGTAAAAACCGCCTCGCTGGCTTCGGCCAGGGCGTATTGGGACAGCTCCTGGAACGGGCTGTGATCGCAGGATTTGAAGCTCAACCAAGCCGACAAGATCACAGGGAGAGTTACGGCAAATAAGGCAGGATGGTCGGATGGACGGAAAACCGGAAGAGGCAGCGATAATTATCGGGGTGGACACTGGAGGGACCTTCACCGATTTCATCTTCAAACGGGGTGAAAATTGGGATGTGCACAAGGTACTCTCTACCCCATCTAATCCTGCGCAGGCTGTTCTCGAGGGTTTGCAGCAGATAGCTGGGAGCTCGCCCAAACTGCTGGTGCACGGCTCCACCGTCGCAACAAATGCGATTCTGGAGAGGAAAGGGGTCAGGACCGCTTTTATTGCCAACAAAGGTTTTGAGGATATCCTCGAAATTGGCAGACAGAACCGCACCAGGCTTTATGACCTGGCATATCGGAAAGAACCCGGCATCGTATCGGCTGACTGCCGGTTTGGCGTTCGGGGCAGAATCCTGTCCAGCGGTAAAATTTGGGAGGACCAGACGCAGGAGGACCTTGCAGAGATTCTGGCCTGCGTCATGGAAAGCAAGACGGAATCAGTTGCAGTCTGTCTGCTTTTCTCTTATTTGAATCCCGCCCATGAAAAAATACTGGGCGCTTTGCTGAAAGATCTGGGTGTGGAGGTATCCCTTTCCCATGAAATCCTGTCTGAATTCAGGGAATATGAAAGGGCGTCGACAACCGTCGTCAACGCCTATGTTTCCCCAACAGTGAAGCGGTATATCTCCCACCTCAGCTGCTCCCTGCAAGCCGATGAAGCTCTCAGGATCATGCAGTCCAACGGCGGCAGCATTTCTGCCGAGACAGCCATGCATGAGTCGGTGCGCACCATCCTGTCCGGGCCCGCCGGCGGTGCCGTGGGGGCTCTCGAGATGGGGAAGCTGGCGGGGTACACGAAGTTAATCGCTTTCGACATGGGAGGTACTTCCACCGATGTATCTCTAATCGACGGGACTCTGAGTCTCACATCGGAATCGAACGTAGCGGGATATCCCCTGAAAGTGCCTATGATTGACATCCATACTGTGGGAGCCGGCGGGGGCTCCATTGCGTCCATCGACAGCGGTGGGTCTCTGCGGGTCGGTCCCGAAAGTGCCGGGGCCGAGCCGGGGCCCATCTGTTACGGTCAGGGTAATCAGATAACCGTAACAGACGCCAACCTGTTGCTCGGAAGACTGGTGCCCGAATATTTCTTGGGCGGCCAGTTGAAATTAAAGCCGAGCCGGCTCGACCGTTATTTTGAAGAAATGTCAGGAAAGACGGGTCTGTCTAAGCTCGAACTGGCCGAAGGCATTCTATCGGTAGCCAATACGGCGATGGAGCGAGCCATAAGGGTCATATCGGTAGAGCGCGGCTACGATCCCGGCGAATTCACACTCTTCGCCTTCGGCGGTGCCGGGGCAATGCATGCTGCCTTTCTGGCAAGAATTCTTGAGATTCCCAGAGTCCTCGTGCCGCGAAATCCCGGCATCCTTTCTGCGATGGGAATGGTGATGGCGGATATTATAAAGGATTATTCCCAGACCATTATGTTGCTCCAGTCCGCTTCAGGCGGAAACGAGCTCCTGGATCTTTTTTCCTCACTCCGAAGCAAAGCAAAGGAGGAGCTCGCGAGGGAAGGAGTGGGCGAACGGCCGATAGTGTTCGAGGAATACCTGGATATGCGCTATCAGGGCCAGTCTTACGAAATTATTGTGCCATTCGATCAGAGCTACGCCGACAATTTCCACCTGCTGCATGAACAAAAGTACGGCTACAGGAACCCTACCGGGAACCTGGAGATTGTAAACGTCAGACTCAGGGCGAGGAGTGTTCCCCAAAAGCCTGTAATATCGGAAATTAATCGTGGTTCCGAAGAGATAGGTGCAGATGCCCGGTTGGACGTGCGTGAGGTGATTTTTGATTCCGTGCCGGTGAAAACGAAGATAGTGGATCGAGAAAAGCTGCTGGCCGGCAACAGAATCGCGGGCGCTGCCATTTTGGTTGAATATTCGTCGACAATTGTTGTTCCGCCCTGGGCTGAAGCGGTTGTTGATGCATATGGCAATCTGATCATGCAATTTGCGACCGACTGTTGACAGCGGGCAGAGGACAGAGGACAGGATGCTGCTTTCTCATGTTTAGCTCCTGATGTCGAGCCACCCAACAGGCTCCTATGGGCCCAATGATCAACAGAAATACGATTAGGGTAAACGGCTCGTTCCATGGGGTGCCCGGATTTGAGAGGCCAAGTTCGTTGTTCTTTGACAACACCTCAAAGTCCGGCATTCCTGGTTCAATATTGACTTTTAGATGTGCCATGAGCAAATTGGCCGCGCTCACCTCTGTCTTCTGTCCTCTGCCTTCCGTCTTCTGAAACAGGAGCAGTTCATGAAGGTCAATCCGGTTCTACTGGAAGTATTCAAGCACAAATTCAGTTCCATAGCAGAAGAAATGGGAGTGACGTTGCATCGCACCTCATTTTCACCAAACATCAAAGAAAGACGAGATTTTTCCTGCGCTCTGTTCGACCGGAACGGGGATATGATCGCACAGGCCGCGCATATTCCCGTGCATCTGGGCTCCATGCCTATGTCGGTCAAGTCGGCCATTGCAAGTGTTGATCTGGCGAAAGGGGATATGGCCGTCCTGAATGACCCCTTCAAAGGCGGCACTCACCTGCCGGACATCACCTTGGTGGCTCCCGTTTTTGTCAAACCGGACGGGCCTTCCTTCTATGTTGCCAACAGGGCTCATCACTCCGATGTCGGCGGTATGAGCCCGGGTTCGATGCCCCTTTCGAGCTCGCTGTTTCAGGAAGGAATCATTATTCCGCCGCTTAAAATTGTGGAAGCCGGCGAAATAGATCGTAAGCTGGTGCAGCTTCTCCTTAGCAACGTACGTACACCGTCTGAAAGGGAAGGGGATTTTTCGGCTCAGATCATGGCTAATATGACCGGCGTCAAGAGGGCGAAGGAGCTGGTCGCAAAGTACGGCCTGGAGCTTGTGACATCCTATGCGACAAGCCTGCTGGATTATGCTGAAAGGATAACCAGGAAGACCATTGCCGACATTCCAGACGGCATTTATGAATTCGAAGACTTTATGGATGAGGACGGTTTCAACAACCAGCCGGTAAGAATTCACGTCAAAATTACTGTCAAAGGTGAACAGGCGTTCATCGATTTTTCCGAGTCGGACGAACAGGTTGGCGGGAGCATAAACGCAGTGAATGCTATTACGCTCTCTGCTGTGCTTTATGTGTTCCGGTCCCTTATGAGGGAGGACGCTCCAACCAACGCCGGCTGCATCCGGCCGTTAAAGATTCGCACCCGGCCGGGAACCATCGTTGACGCCACATTTCCTGCTGCCGTTGCGGGCGGAAATGTCGAGACTTCGCAGAGGATTGTCGATGTGGTTCTGGGCGCCTTATCCAAGGCGATCCCGGACGAAATCCCTGCAGCCAGCCAGGGCACCATGAACAACCTTGTGATTGGGGGTTACGATAAGCAGCGGGGGCGTGCCTTCACCTACTATGAAACGATAGCCGGAGGTATGGGTGCAACAGCGAAAAATGACGGCGAGAGTGCTGTTCACTCGCACATGACCAATACGCTTAATACCCCCGTTGAGGCGCTGGAATACTCCTACCCTTTCCTGATCAGAGAGTACTCGATTCGCAAAGGCACCGGGGGCAAGGGGAGATTCACGGGAGGTGACGGCATAAACAGGGAGATTCAGGTTCTCTGTGATGCCGAAGTAACCGTTTTGTCCGAGCGGAGAAAGACGGCTCCTTATGGCCTTGAGGGAGGCGAGCCAGGCTCTACCGGAAGGAACTGGGTGATAGCAGACGGCATCCGCTCTGAGAGGCCGGGCAAATTCCGCGAGACTTTAAAACAGGATGATGCCGTAAGAATTGAAACACCGGGCGGGGGAGGCTACGGGAGCATGGAGCAGGGAGCATCCCTCGTTCCCACGCTGGAGCGTGGGAACGAGAATAAATATCGACCCTCATGAAAATGAAGATCATGATAAACCGAAAAGGTAAAAAGCAACGGTGCAAAAAAGAAGAGAGAGCCAGGAAGGAGGGGGGAAACCTGACTCTCTCTTTGAGGAGGAAAGAGTTTCTTTCCGACTTTATAATAACACATCAGTCAACCTGATCAACTGCTAAAATTTTAGGAATTTGACCAGCCGCTGCACCTACCCCTTTCAGTTCAAAAAATCGAATAAGACAGTCTCTCCACAACTGGTAAATAGAGTGTCACACCCTTATCTTTAAACGCAACAGGACACGGGCTTTTCACCTAATTTGATATCGGAAATGGCTGACAAAAGGAGGAAAACATGAGCGTTGACCCAGGAATGCTGGAATCCAAGATTCGGGAGATGTACCCAGACATCAACAAATACGGCTTTGATCTCTCCCTTAACTTTAACGAGCAAAAGGACGCATGGATCGTTGATCTCAAACACGGGCAGCACGAGCTAACCACTCACCTTGAACGAAAAGACGCAGATGCCTGTCTGGAAGGGGTGCAGTGTGTCTATTTCGGCATACAGGTGGCTCAGTTTGTGAAAAATTTCGAGGCAAAAGAGTAGATTTGCCGCCCCTTCCTGCATCTCGGAGTCTGAATTGGGAGACGGCTTCGCCGGTGGGGTGAAGATTCACACGAGCTATTAAATGATTAAATCCCGCAAATAACGTGACGCTTTTCTCAGGTCCCGCTGCCGCCTGTGAGAAGGAAGTAATTCAGATGTGTCGCCAGTCATGAGCGGGCAGCGCATGACTGGCGACAATGAAGAAAACTGCAGGTTTGGGGGAGTCCGGTCGACGATTGTTACTTTAGGTAAAGGTGATAGCAGTTGTGCGCTTCTCATCTGATCAGATCATCGGCAAATAGCGCTCGATCTCGTACATGTTGACCTGAATCCGGTATCGATCCCATTCAATTTTCTTATTTTCAATAAATTTATGAAAAATGTGCTCGCCGAGCGTTTCCCGCACCAGCGTGCTCTTTTCACACTCGTGTATCGCTTCGTAAAGACTTCCGGGAAGGGATTTTATGTCTCTTGCTGCCCGCTCCTGTTCGGTCATTCGGTAAATATCCTCCTCGATGGCCTGAGGGAGCTCATATCGATTTTCCATTCCGGCGAGCCCCGCAGCCAGCATGACGGCAAAAGCGAGATAGGGATTGCAGGCGGGATCAGGAGCTCGGAATTCGATGCGTGTGGCCTTTTCCTTGCCTGGCTTGTACATCGGAACGCGGACCATCGTCGAGCGGTTGCGCCTTGCCCATGAAATATAGACCGGAGCCTCATAACCCGGCACGAGCCGTTTGTAGGAATTGATCCACTGATTGGTTACAGCCGTGATTTCCCGGGCATGGAAGAGGAGACCGGCAATGTAGTGTTTGGCCTCTTGCGAGAGGTGGAACTCGTCTGAGGGATCAAAAAAAAGGTTTCTTTCGCCTTTGAAGAGGGACTGGTGGGTGTGCATGCCGCTTCCGTTCTCACCAAACAACGGTTTGGGCATAAAGGTTGCGTAAACTCCGTTTTGGCGTGCAATTTCCCTCACCGTTATACGGTAGGTTTGGGTTTTATCCGCCATTTGTAGTGCTTCATCGTACCTCAGGTCGATCTCGTGCTGGCTGGGTGCCACTTCGTGATGACTGTACTCGACTTCAATGCCCATTCGCTGCAAGGCAAAAATCGTTTGACGCCGAAGATCGGTGCCTTTGTCCAACGGCGTAACGTCAAAGTAGCCGCCGCGGTCCAGGATCTCCGGTGCCGTGTCCGATTTGAAATAGAAATACTCCAGTTCAGGACCTACATAAAACTTGTAGCCCTTGTCGCTGGCTTTGCTTAGCATTCTTTTGAGCACGTAACGGGGATCTGCAGCGTAAGGAGTGCCATCGGGATTGAGAATGTCGCAAAACATTCTGCCTACCGGTCTTTCTTGGGGCCGCCAGGGCAGCAGCTGAAAGCTGGTTGGCTCCGGCACGGCCACCATGTCGCTCTCCTCGATGCGGGCAAAGCCTTCAATGGAGGACCCGTCGAAGCCCATTCCTTCGGTAAAGGCCAGCGGCAGTTCTTGCGGCGTAACGGAGAAGCTCTTCAACTGTCCCAAAACGTCCGTAAACCAGAATTGAACAAAAGCAACCTCGTTATCTTTAACCAGCTTCAACACCTCGTCAGCCGTGCGGCACAACAGCATCTCTTTCCTCCCGTAAATTGAGTATCCCCAAGTTGCCTGAATAATTCCACAGTGTTAACCGTAAATCAGAGATCCAGTCTGTCTCCCGTGTCGGGGAGAAGGACGTGAAAATCATCGACTTTATTTATGACGTTCAAGATTTCCTCATAGCGATTTTTCCTCACATCTCTCTGAATGTGGACCAGAGCCAGAGATGACGCCTTCGCTTTTCTGGCAAAATCCACACACTTTTGGATAGTGCCGTGCCCCGGCATGCTATCCTCGAGGTCAAAGGCCTCATGGATTATCAAGCTGCAACTGTCGGCAAGTGCAAGGGTTTCCTCGGTAGGCGAGCCGTCTCCGCTATAGAAAATGGAGTTTTTGCCGTCTTCCAGGCGAACTGCCAGGTCGCGCTGCCCATGGCCGTTTTGTGCGAATCGCCAACTCAATCCCAGAAGCCGGAGAGCTTCCCGGTGCGGCTCGACTTCTTCGAAAATCAGAGGATAAGTCAGCTTGGCAAGAAAACCCGGATATGCCAGCTCCATAACTTCGTTCAACACTTTATGCACACCCGTTTGTCCGATAATCGTTAAAGCTCTTCGTCGCTTCATTTCCCAGAATCTCAACAGCAGAGTCGGAGCTCCGAAGAAATGATCCGCATGAAAGTGTGAGATCCACAAGGCATCAAGATTTTCCGGGTCATTCGTTTCCTTAAAGAAGAGCGGCGTAACCGTCGGGCCGCAGTCAAACAGTAAAGACCTCGGCTCCCCATCTTCAGCCTCGGTCTGTATCCACACCGCCGTGTTTGGCGTGTTCTCGTCGCAAGCTTCACCAACGCCCAGAAATACAATCTTCATAACACGGCACTCCGTTTCTCTTTGCCCGAAATGTTGAACACCTCTTTGACAATAGCACATAATGAATGAAGGGAGAAACGACCCGCTACGGTAAAATACGACTTAGGGATGATTTTCGACAAAATTCGCTCCTTCGCATTTCTCCTTTTCCATGATAAATATAAAATTTACCATTCAACGATTCTGCACCATATCTACAGTATGATAGATCTTCAAAGTCGACGGGAGCGAGATGAACGAAGCGTTGTTAAAAGAAAAAATCGCATTCTATTCAAGATTCCCCCATCGCGGAAAAATAAACATAGTGACCGACACCAGTGAGTTCATGAACATTAAAGAGAGCGACGTGCTTGAGCTTGCAGGTAACTTCTATCTCATCAGAGGTGAGGAGATTGAAGGGCGTTTCGGCCTCGATGGAGAGCCCAAATTTTGGGTGAAAAAGGCAATAGACCTTAAAGATGGCAGTTCAAAAGTCATCAAACTGGTCTTTCATGAATCCTTCAAAATGTACATCGGATCGACCCCGATTCAATGTTTTCGGAGCCCCCAAAAAGAGACCAGAATCCTCGATTTGACAAGGCTAGATCCTCATTTCATGAAAGGATTCACGATCCAGGATCGCTGCGGAAATCTTGTAAGGATCATCGATAAAATTCAGGGTACCCGCTATTACGATTATATCCACGAGCTCGACGCGGATCATGAAACGTACTTTCATGAAGGATTTCCCGCCATACTTGACAACATTGTGCAATGCGTGGAGGCCATCAACCGACTGCACCGGATGGGGGATGTTCACGGAGATATTAGAAACGATCACATTTTCATCGATCGAAATTCGAAGACCTACATATGGATAGATTTCGATTATACTTACGAGTGGTCGGAAAATCCTTTCGGCGTTGATCTTTATGGCCTGGGCAATATTCTCCTGTTTACGGTTGGTAAGGGCTTCCACAACGTACCCGATATGTCGGCGTGCGGACCTGAAGGTATGAAGCTGTTGTCTTGTTTGACCCCTGACGACCTCTCATTGTTTTTCAAACATCGGGTGGCAAATCTGCAGAAGCTCTTCCCCTACATCCCCGACAGTCTCAACCACATTCTGATGCATTTCAGCCATGGCGCCGAAGTATTTTACGAGACCAGCGAAGAGCTGTTACATGATCTAAAAGCCTGCCAAGCGGAGTTGATTCGGTGAATGGGCGCGGCATAATTGATTTGGTACGATGTCTTCAATCTCATGAAAGCGAGCAGACATGAATAAAAAGATACTCATTGCAGTCGATTTGTCTGAGAATTCTCTTAAAGCGGTGGACTACGTGGCCAAAATGATGGAATGTCACTCGGAGGTGGATATCACCCTTTTGCATGTCATCAGGGAGCCCTCCCCGGATGTCATGCCTGACGAGCAGGAGCGGCGAAATCACGTGGAGAAAAACCGGGCCGAATCCCTCGGTCTGATGGAGAAAGCAGGCGCGCGATTAACTGCGCACGATATCCCTGAGAAAAACATTCAACTGAAGATACAAATCTGCAGCAAGCCCGTGACAGTGGCGGAGCTCATCTTGCACGAACGTCGGAGCGGGAAATATGGCACAATTGTAGTGGGCAGACGGGGCATGAGCAAAAAAGAAGAATTTCTGTTCGGCAGTATTTCGAACAAAGTTGTAAGAGAAGCTCGCGATTGCACTGTATGGGTTGTGGAGTGAGGAGCAAGGAGCTTGGAGCAAAAGGAGATGGATGAGGTAGACAGCGGTACGAAGTTTAGATTTCAAGAATTAGATATTTGGCGAAGAGCAGTTGCTTTAGGCAACGAGCTCTTTGATATCGCAGAGGATCTAGAAACAAGAAAACTGTACCGTTTTGCTGAACAACTTCGCGCAGCAGGTCTCAGCATATCTAACAATATTGCGGAGGGTTCAGGCTCCAATTCGAAGAAAGAGCTTATCCAATTTCTCAACATCGCAAAACGTTCAGCATTCGAAAACGCAAACATGATCCTCGTATTTAAGACCCGTGGACTTATTTCGTCCGATATTGCTCGAAAGGTGCTTTGCGGACTTGAAGAAGAATGCAAAATGATAACCGGCTTCATCCTCGCTCTTAAATGAATTCCCGCTCCAAGCTCCAAGCTCCCTGCTATTTTGCCTTGGCTCCTTCCATGATGGACTTTATGCGGTCTCGTTCGGCTCTCGCCATTCTGAGCTCGTCGGCTAATTTGTCCCGCGCCGGTTGAGTCAGGGAAGAATCGAGCAGCTTCTTTTCCAGCCTTTCAACTTCTTTGATGACGCGGTACAGCTCCATCGCAAGAAGTCTTATACTCATAGGTTCACCTCGCAGTCACCAAGGTTGTGCGCTTATTCTTCGCCTCATAATAATTCCCAATAAGGGGTCTCTTGGTCATCACAAAACATCAATGGCGAACGACCCTAAATTCCTCGCTCCCCGCTCCGTGCTCCAAGCTCCAAGCTCAATAGTCGTATTTCCAGTTTATTCCTATGCCGCTGGTGCTGTCTGAGCCGATTTGGCTCTCCACGGTGATCTCGGGCGTGACTTGCACTTCGACAGAAGCCCTGTTCCTGTCCTGCCCAACCCCCCTTTGCACGTTCAGGTACACGCCTTCGGTGAGATACTTACCGATGCCCACCGTACCTTTTGCGAAACCTTCCTCGGAACTGTCGAATGCAAGGTCGTCAAGACCCAGAAAATCGCGTGTGCGCGACATGAAGTCAAACTGGCGGCCGCTGCCTCTTCCTGAGAGGGATCGCGCAACAGAAGCGAGCTGCAGTGCCTGGGTCGGACTGATGTCAGTGGTGCTGCGGCCGAACAGCACTTTTGCCAGAACTTCATCCTGGGGCAGAGGCGGGTCGGAGCTCAAAGTTATCGTCGGATTTGAGGCGGATCCACGGAAATTGACTCGAGCAGTGACGTCCTTAACTTTGGATTCAGCCGTTATATCCAGGTTCGGTAAGGGGGGACTGCCTCCATAGAAGGTCATATCGCCGTTTACTATATCGAAACGTCTGTTCAGAAAATCAACTCTGCCTCGCACCGTGGAGAGTGAACCGGTTATCGACGGCTTTTCCGCTGTTCCGGTAATCTTAAGATTTCCCCTCCATTCAGAATCTAGACCCCAGCCGCGAACAAAAATGCGCCTTGGCAGATCGACCCTGATGTCGAGCGCGACCTGCATGGGCACATCAATCTTAACATCCTGCTCTTCAACGGGTCGTCTCTCCTTTCCGCTGTGAATTTCGATCACGTTCAGCTGGGTCATTTCCGGGGGAAGACGCTCGGGAAGATTAATTTCCGCGGGTGAAGCCTGCAGATTCCCATGCACCCTGA
>Ga0068714_10005514_pt1 | contig 13408 bp, 13 predicted proteins | sample MTBNYHSulfiMetaG_FD_62988 | JGI IMG/M metagenome (GOLD analysis project Ga0068714, IMG submission 62988) | Enrichment culture microbial communities from rom New York Harbor, USA that are MTBE-degrading - MTBE-NYH (New York Harbor Sulfidogenic)... | ecosystem: Environmental > Aquatic > Marine >... | reverse complement strand
GCGAGGCCATGAAGATAGCCGCATCAATATGCATTTATACGAACGAACAGGTGGTTATCCACGAGCTATCCGAGTGAGTGCGGGAACTGTGTGGATATCTGCGGAGGAGATTTTGTGGCGAAGATGAAAGTGTTGACTCCAAGAGAAATCGTCTGCGAACTGGATAAATATATCATTGGACAGGATCAGGCCAAGCGATCCGTTTCAATCGCTCTCAGAAACCGATGGCGGCGGCAGCAGGTGCCTGCCGAACTGAGAGACGAGATAGCTCCAAAAAACATCATCATGATCGGCCCGACCGGAGTGGGCAAAACGGAGATTGCCAGGCGACTGGCAAGGCTCGCGGATTCTCCGTTTCTCAAGGTCGAGGCCACAAAATTCACCGAAGTCGGCTACGTGGGCAGGGACGTGGAATCCATGATAAGGGATCTCGTGGAGTTGGCCGTCAATATGGAGAAGAAAGAGGAACAGGCTGTGGTTGAGGTGAAGGCCTGGGAGCTCACCGAAGAGCGCCTGTTGGATATTCTTTTGCCGAAAAAACGCGAGGCGGGCACGGGTGCACAAAACGAGGGGGACAGAACGCTCGAAGTGGTGCGGACCGATAAACCGGAGGACCACGGAACGAGGGAAAAGCTGCGTCGAATGCTTCGGGACGGAAACCTGGATGATCGCTACGTGGAGGTCGAAGTCAGTTCGGGCGGCGGACCGATGGTGGAAATTTTCTCCGCAGCAGGTATGGAGGAAATGGAGCTTAATGTGAAGGAGGTTTTCGGGAATATTTTTCCGGGTCAGAAAAAGAAACGCAAGGTTAAAGTTCCTGAAGCCAGGGAAATTATTTTCCAGGAGGAATCCCAGCGGCTGATCGATATGGACAAGGTTGTTGAACAGGCGGTACGGAATACCGAGCAGAACGGAATCATCTTCCTGGATGAGCTTGACAAGGTAGCCGGGACGGACGAAGGTTACGGGCCGGATGTTTCCCGGGAAGGGGTGCAGCGGGACCTGCTGCCGATTGTTGAAGGTTGCACGGTTACAACCAAATATGGAATGGTCAAGACGGACCATATCCTGTTTATAGCCGCCGGCGCCTTCAATGCGAGTAAGCCATCCGATCTGCTGCCGGAACTGCAGGGCAGGTTCCCCATCCGGGTGGAACTGGATCAACTTTCGATGGATGATTTCACCCGTATCCTTACGGAACCTCAAAATGCGCTGGTGCGGCAATATGAGGCGCTGCTCGCAACCGAGGAAATCACGTTGACGTTTACGGAGGACGCGATCGAGGAAATCGCCAGGACCGCCGCCGATGTCAACGAACGAATGGAAAATATCGGGGCCAGGAGACTTCATACGGTCATGGAAAAATTGGTGGATGAAATATCCTTTGAAGCTCCGGATCTGGACCAAAAACAATACCTGATCAACCGGGACTATGTTGTCGAGAAACTGGCGGATATCCTGGAAGATGAGAATTTGAGCCGCTATATTCTGTAATATTGGGTGGAAATGGGATCATTCAGAGAGGGAGGATACGCAAGTTGATCCAGGAAAACGAAAGGGCCAAGGTGTTGATCGAGGCCTTGCCTTACATCCAGAGATTCAACAACGCCACCATCGTTGTGAAATACGGCGGACACGCCATGGTGGATGAGGACTTGAAGGCTCAGTTCGCCCTCGACATCATTCTGATGAAATATGTTGGTATGAATCCGATTGTCGTTCATGGCGGGGGGCCTCAGATAGGGCGTTTCTTGAAGAGACTGTCCATGGAGTCCGAGTTCGTGGACGGCATGCGGGTCACAGACAAACAAACGATGGATGTCGTGGAAATGGTGCTGGTAGGGGCGGTGAACAAGGAAATTGTCACATTGATAAACCGCCACGGCGGAAGAGCCGTAGGGCTTTCGGGGAAGGATGGCCGGCTTATAACCGCGAGGAAGCTTAAATATGTGCGTTCCAAAGGTGACGATCAACCCCCTGAACTGATAGATATCGGGATGGTGGGCGAGATTACGGAAGTGGATATAAGAATACTGGAAAATTTGATTGAGCGCGGGTTTATCCCGGTGATCGCCCCGGTCGGGGCGGGGGTTGATGGTGAAACCTACAACATTAATGCGGATGTGGTAGCCGGCCATATTGCTTCGACCATGCGTGCGAGGAAGCTGATCCTGCTCACGGATACACAAGGCGTTTTAGACTCCGATGGAAAGCTTTGTTCCTCGCTGCGAATCGACAATGCCAGCCGGATGATCCAACAGGGCGTCATAAAGGGTGGCATGATTCCGAAAATCAATTGCTGTATTGATGCATTGAAAAGCGGTGTCAAGAAGGCCCATATCATCGACGGGAGGATGGAGCACGCGATCCTGCTGGAAGTTCTCTCCAAAGGCGGCGTGGGCACCGAGATCATCCATTGAACAGGAAGGAATCATCGGTAATGAACGAAGAACATTCCATGACAAAAGAGCTTGCCGACAAATACATGTTTCCTACCTACGGCCGTCTTCCTTTGACCTTGGTGGAAGGGCACGGCTGCAGGGTGACCGATGAGTTCGGGCGGGAGTATATCGATTTCATTGGTGGAATAGCGGTTTGCGCACTGGGGCACAGCTCTCCGATCGTGCGCGATGCGCTGCTCGATCAATCCAGCAGGCTGGTGCATGTCTCGAACTTATTTTACACGAAACCGCAGGTGGAGCTTGCGAGATTTCTTGTCGAACACTCCTTCGCGGACCGGGTGTTTTTCTGCAACAGCGGGGCGGAGGCAAATGAAGCCGCGATCAAACTCGCCCGCCGGTATACCCGTGAAGTCTTAAAACGTCCCCATTACAAAATCGTTTCGATGGACAATTCTTTCCACGGCAGAACGATGGCGACCCTGTCCGCCACCGGGCAGGCGAAGGTGCAGGATGGCTATGACCCTCTGGTGCAGGGATTTTCCTTTGTGCCCTTCAACAATCTCGAAGCGCTCGAAAGCGCCGTGGACGATGACGTGTGCGCGGTGATGTTGGAACCGATTCAGGGCGAGGGAGGTGTGGTATGTCCCGGGCCCGATTATTTGAAAGAGGTTCGAAAGTTGTGCGACGATCGTAATGTCCTTCTGATCTTCGATGAGGTTCAGACCGGGATGGGTCGCACGGGGAAGCTTTTTGCACACGAACATTTCGGCATTCATCCCGACATCATGTCCGTAGCCAAGGCCCTCGGAAACGGTCTTCCCATAGGAGCAATGCTTGGCGTGGAGCGGCTTGCCGAGGCTTTCGGCCCTGGAAGTCACGCCACAACCTTTGGTGGCACACCGCTGATGAGCGCCGCAGCCGCAGCCGTGGTAAAATCGATTGTGGAGGACGGATGGCTGGAACACTGCAGAGAAATGGGGTCGCATTTCAAGGCGCGGCTCCAGGAACTTGCAGACAGGCATACCTGCATCCGCGAGGTCAGGGGGATGGGCCTGATGATGGGTGTGGAACTTGACAGGCCGTGTGATTCTGTTGTTCATGCATGTATTGAAAAGGGCTTTCTGATCAACTGCGCGCATGAAACAGTGCTGAGGTTTGTTCCTCCTCTGGTCGTGGGAAAAGAGGAGATCGATGGGTTGTGCGAGGCTCTGGATGAAATTTTAGGCAGGATTTTCAACAATCAAGGAGAATCAACGTGAGCGAACAGGTGAAAAAAGTCGTCGTGGCCTATTCCGGAGGTCTCGATACCTCCGTGATATTGAGCTGGCTCAAGGAAACCTACGGATGCGAAGTGGTGGCTTATGCGGGTGACGTCGGGCAGGGCGCGGAACTGGAGGGCATTGAAGAAAAGGCCCTCAGGACGGGTGCCGATCAGGTTATCGTGGATGATTTGAAGGAGGCTTTCGCCTCGGAACTGGTCTGGCCGGCCCTCAGGGGAAATGCGATGTACGAGTCCGGCTACCTCCTGGGAACGTCGCTTGCGCGGCCGGTTATAGCGCGGGGCCAGGTGGAGGCTGCCAGGAAAGTCGGGGCTGATGCCGTGTGCCACGGTGCGACCGGGAAAGGAAACGACCAGGTGCGTTTCGAGATGGCCTATATGGGGCTGGAGCCCGGACTCAAGGTCATAGCCCCCTGGAGAATCTGGAATTTCCGGGGAAGGGAAGATCTCATCGACTTCGCTCGCAGCCGCAATATCCCGGTGCCGGTGAGCAAGGAGAAACCCTATTCGAGCGACAGGAATCTGCTTCACATCAGTTTTGAGGGAGGGATTCTTGAAGACACCTGGAACGAACCTCCCGAAGACATGTTCGTTTTGAGCGTATCGCCTGAAAATGCGCCGGATGAGCCGCAGTATTTGGAGATAGCGTATGAAAAGGGCGATGCGGTTGCCATAGACGGACGGCGGATGAATCCTGCGGCGTTGCTCGGCTATTTGAATGAGGCCGGCGGCCGGCACGGTATCGGCAGGTTGGATATCGTGGAGAATCGTTATGTCGGCATGAAGTCCCGCGGGGTTTATGAAACACCCGGCGGAACCATTCTCAGGGCGGCCCACATGGCCATGGAAACGATAACGCTTGACAGGGAAGTTCTGCATCTGCGGGATTCGCTGGTGCCGCGGTATGCCGAGATGATCTATTACGGATACTGGTTTTCTCCGGAGAGGGAGATGCTTCAGGCAATGATCGACAGTAGTCAGCGTCATGTGAACGGTGTGGTCAGGATGAAGCTTTACAAAGGAGGATGCTGGTGTACGGGCAGGAAATCGCCTAACTCTTTGTACGATCCCAATTTTGCCACATTTGAAGGGGATGAGGTCTACAACCAGAAGGATGCTGAAGGCTTTATCCGCTTAAGCGGATTGAGACTGAAAATTGCGAAACTTCTGGAAGCGGAGAGTAAACGCTGAATCTAGCGGAACTCATGGAAATTCAGCGGAAGTGACGAGGTGCTCATGGTTAAAAAAGTATGGGGAGGCCGTTTTCGGGAGGAAATCGACAGCCTCGTTGACAGATTCAATTCTTCCATAAATTTCGATAAACGTCTTTATGAAGAGGATATCGAGGGAAGTGTCGCCCACTGCAGGATGATGGCGGCCAGGGAGATCCTAGGGGATGATGAAGCGTCGCGGATCATTGAAGCCCTGAGAGCTGTTCAAAGGGAACTGGAGAGGGATAAGACCCCGTTTGAGGACTACGAGGACATCCATTCACTGGTTGAAAAAACCCTTGTGGAAAAAATTGGCGGCCTGGGTGAGAAGTTGCACACCGGCAGAAGCAGGAACGATCAGGTGGCATTGGATATGCGCCTTTACGTGCGCTCGAAAACCAGGCGTGTGCTTGATCTGCTGGATGAAATGAAAAAAGCGATTGTGCGCCTGGCCGAAGACAATATCGATGTTGTGATGCCCGGCTACACCCATTTGCAGAGGGCACAGCCCGTGTTGGCGGCACACCATCTGATGGCCTATTATGAAATGATGTGCCGCGATTCCGAACGCTTCACGCAGTGCCTCGGTCGTACGAATGTCCTGCCCCTCGGTAGTGCAGCGCTTGCCGGGTCGACGTTCGATCTGGATCGCAGCATGGTGGCTTCGGAACTGGGGTTCGATTCGATCAGTGCGAACAGCATGGATGCGGTGAGCGACCGCGATTTCGTGCTGGATTTTTTGTATTCGTCCGCTGTTTTGTGTATGCATCTCAGCAGGCTGAGCGAAGAACTCGTCTTATGGTCCACGAGGGAGTTCAACTTTATTTCGATTTCGGATTCATTCTGCACCGGGAGCAGCATCATGCCGCAGAAGAAAAATCCCGATGTGCCGGAATTGATCCGAGGGAAAGCAGGAAGAGTCTATGGACATCTGATGGGGCTGCTTACGACGATGAAGGGGCTTCCCCTGACATACAACAAGGATATGCAGGAAGATAAGGAAGGCTTGTTCGACACCGTGGATACGGTTGAGATTTGCCTGGAGGTTTTCGCAAAGCTGCTTCCGGAAGTTACATTCAATCGCGAGCGTCTCAAAAATGCAGCCGGTGAGGGATATCTGGTCGCCACGGATTTGGCCGATTACCTCGTCCGAAAGGGCTTGACGTTTCGCGATGCGCACGAAGTTTCCGGAAAAATGGTTCTTTATGCCATGGAACAGGCCCAGGAGCTTCATAACCTGACGATCCCCGAGATGAAACGGTTTTCGCGTCAAATAGATGAAGATGTCTACGAATGGCTGGAGCCCGAGTCATGCATTCGGAGAAGAACCATTGCGGGAGGAACAGGTTTCGAAACCGTGGCCGAGAGCGTTCGCGCGGCGAAGGAGGCGCTTGGATTGTGAGGACGCGATTTCTTTCCCTGATTGTCCTGTTGCCGGCTATTGCCCTGATTTCGGCTGCCTGTGGGAAAAAAGCCCCTCCGGTCCCACCTCCACCTTCATTCACAGCTGCGGTGCGGAACGTTCACGCCCGGGTTGAAGATGGCTTTGTGGTTTTGGAGGGGGAAACCTACGGGAAGTTGCATGATCTTGAAATGGTTTCCGGATGCGTTGTTCATTATGCACGGTATGCTCCTGGACAGAAGCCCTGCCAGGGGTGTCCGCTTGATTATCGCAAGGTGAAGAACGTCGTGGACGTGGTGGCCGGACCTGATGGATTTTCCGGTAGAGTGCCGTGGAGCGTGGATAAGGGATTTCATTATTTCAGGGTAGGCCTGTTGGGACCGGGAGGTAAAAGCGGGCCACCATCCGCTTCGGTATCGATTGAGATCGGGGAATAAGGATTTTCCCGGAAAACATGGAGAACAAACGGATCTGAGTTTGATGACGCCTTTCGGGATCGTCTATTTGCTTTTGAGGAATTTATGCATCATTTTCAATACATAGGAGATCGACTCCACTGCGAGGATGTACCGGTTGAAGGCATAGCCGAATCCATGGGGACACCTTTTTATCTCTACTCCCATGCGACGCTGGCTCAGCATTTCAGGGCGTTCGACGAGTCCTTCCGTGATGTCGCTCATTTGACCTGTTTTTCGGTGAAATCAAATTCCAACCTGGCGATCCTTCGTCTGTTCGCAGGCAAAGGTGGTGGTGCTGACATTGTCTCCGGGGGAGAACTCTATCGCTGCCTGGCTGCGGGCGTTCGGCCTGAGAAAATTGTGTATTCCGGCGTTGGCAAAAAACCCGAAGAAATGGCCTATGCACTCGATTCCGGAATCCTTATGTTCAATATCGAGTCCGGGCAGGAGTTGAAAGCGCTTTCAAACATAGCAAACGAAAAAGGAACCAGGGCAAGAGTGGCTTTTCGTGTCAATCCGGATGTAGATCCTCGCACCCATCCGTATATTTCGACCGGCCTGAAAGAAAACAAATTTGGTATCGACATCCACGAAGCTCCGAAGTGGTATAAAACCGCTGCCGATCTTCCGAATATCGACGTGGTGGGAGTGTCCTGTCACATCGGATCCCAGCTTACCGAAATTTCACCGTTCGTTGAGGCGTTACGGAAGCTGAAGGGATTGATCGAACGGCTCAAAGCCGACGGTCATTCGATTCGGTACCTGGACCTGGGCGGAGGGCTCGGAATTACTTACAATCACGAAACTCCGCCCCATCCGTCGCAATACGCCCGGGCGATCAAGGATGAACTCGGAGACGGCGGATTGGTGTTGATTTTCGAACCCGGGCGGGTGATTATGGGAAACGCCGGGGTCCTGATCACGAGGGTGCTCTATATCAAGTCCACTTCGGACAAGTCCTTTGTTGTGGTGGACGCAGCAATGAACGATTTAATGCGCCCGGCCCTGTATCATTCGTACCATGCGATACAACCGGTGCAGAAGACCGGTCGGCCGGAGATGGAAGTGGACGTCGTCGGGCCCATATGCGAATCCGGTGACTTCCTGGCGAAAAAGCGATCCCTCCCACAGATGCAGCAGGGGGAACTGCTCGCGGTCATGAGTTCCGGAGCCTATGGTTCCAGCATGTCCTCCAATTACAATTCCCGCCCCAGGGTGTGTGAGGTGATGGTCAAAGGGGCGACCTGGCGCGTCATACGAACCAGGGAGACTTATGAAGACCTGGTCAGAGGGGAAACCATTCCGGATTTCCTCGGGAGTTTTTGATGCTGGGCGACAACGTCGAGTTCTGGAAAATGAACGGCAGTGGAAATGATTTCATCGTGATCGACAACCGTGACGGCCGTCTTGATGACCACGATCTTGAACTCATTGCGACGCGTGCATGCAGGCGTAGGGAGTCCGTCGGAGCAGACGGCGTCATCTTTGTGGTTGAATCGAACCGGTACGACTTCGGTTGGCGCTTTTTCAATGCAGATGGCGGCGAGGTTGAAATGTGCGGGAACGGAAGCAGGTGCGTCGCACGCTTTGCGTTCCTGAGGGGGATCGCAGGGCCGAAGATGACGTTTGAAACGATGGCTGGGCCTGTTTCGGCCGAGGTCAATGATCGGATCGTCAGGGTTCAAATGCCCGATCCGAAAGGCCTTTCGCATGATATAAACCTGGAGGCGAAACCTGGATGGCGCACGATTGATTTCATCAACACCGGTGTTCCGCACGTGGTCGTTATTGCGGATGACCCAGGCCGACAGCCGGTGGTTGACTATGGTCGATCCATACGATACCACGATCTTTTTGCTCCCGCCGGCACCAATGCGAATTTTATGGCCGTGACCGGTCCCGACTGTATCGATGTAAGGACGTACGAACGCGGGGTTGAAGATGAAACCCTTGCCTGCGGGACAGGGTCGATCGCTTGTGCACTGGTAAGCGCGGCTCGCGGGTTGGTGAACTCCCCTGTCAAGGTCGTTACCCGGGGAGGCGAAGAATTGAAGATTTATTTCAAGGAAACAGAAGGGAAATTCAGTGAGGTTTGGTTGGAAGGGGGAACCGCGATTTCTTACAAAGCCCGGCTGCATGAGGAAGCGTTTTAGCTTGATTGGGCTAGGAACCAATCATTTCCATTCATCTATAGCCGAAATGCGGGGTGTTCATGTACACCGAAAATACCCACGGAAGCCGTTCGTTTGAATCGGAAGAGACGGGGCACGGCCCCTGAATGCTTGTTTTGTTCAAAGGGAGGTAAAAATGTTTTCAGGTTCCATTGTGGCAATTGTGACTCCGTTCAAAAACGGGGAGGTGGACGAGGAGACCTTTCGTTCCCTGATCGAATTTCAGATCGAGAATGGGACTTCCGGCATTGTTCCCTGCGGAACCACCGGTGAGTCGGCGACCCTTTCCATGACGGAGCATTGCCGGGTCATCGACATAACCGTGGAGGCCGTAAAAAAGAGGGTGCCGGTGATTGCGGGAACCGGCGGGAACAGCACTGCTGAGGCCGTTGAACTGACAAAGCACGCAAAGGAGTCCGGAGCAGACGCGACCCTGCAGGTCGCACCTTACTATAATAAGCCCACTCAGGAAGGGCTTTATCAGCATTTCAAAACGATTGCCGATTCGGTCCCTCTTCCTCAAATACTTTACAATATCCCGGGGCGGACGAGCGTGAACATGTTGCCCGAAACGGTGGCACGGCTGGCTGAATTGCCCGAGATTGTGGCGATTAAAGAGGCTTCCGGAAGTCTTCCGCAGATGGCCGAGATCGTCGAGCTCGCAGGCGACCGGATCACCCTGCTTTCAGGGGATGACAATGTGGTGCTTCCCGTACTGGCGATCGGCGGTAAGGGGGTCATATCGGTTATCGCGAATCTCGTTCCGGACAAGCTGGCCGAACTCATAAAATTGTGGGAAAAAGGCGACAGCGTTGGGGCGCGCGCGGCTTACTATCGCTTGCTTCCGCTTTGCCGGGCGATGTTTCTGGAAACCAACCCGATTCCTGTGAAAACTGCCCTGGCATTGACAGGGAAATTGAAAGAAGGTTTCAGACTGCCGATGACCTCGATGGCGCCGGCCAATGTGGAAAAGCTGGTCAAGGTGCTCGAAGGGTATGGGCTTAAAAGGGATACGGTATGATCGAGGTGATCATCGCGGGAGCCGCGGGCCGGATGGGTAAAAGGCTCGTAAGAGCCGCCGCCGGCAGCGACGAGGTGGTGGTCCGGGCCGCCTTCGAGCGGCAGGGCCATCCTATGGTGGGAGAAGATGCGGGTGTTGCAGCCGGAATCGGGGCTTTAGGCGTCCCCATATCGGCATCGCTTCGTGATACGGACTTCCATGGGGAGGTTCTGATTGATTTCACGATTCCAGAAGCCACAATGAAAAATCTGAACGCAGCAGCCGGAAAAGGGCTTGCCGCCGTGGTCGGCACGACCGGTTTTTCATCTGAAATGATCGAGGAAATCAGAGACTTGAGTCAACGTATCCGTTGTGTCATGTCCCCGAACATGAGCGTAGGAATGAACATCATGTTCAAGGCGGCGGGGGAACTGGCCGCAACTCTCGGGCGTGGCTACGACCTGGAGATCGTGGAAACGCACCACCGGCTCAAAAAGGATGCGCCGAGCGGCACTGCGGTGCGCCTGGGCGAGGTGCTCGCCGAAGCCACGGGGCGTCATTTCGAGGATGCGGCGGTTTATGCCCGCCAAGGAATCGTCGGTGCGCGGTCGGATAACGAGATCGGAGTTCAAAGCCTTCGGGGCGGAGATGTGACAGGTGAGCACACCGTGCTTTTCCTGGGAAGCGGTGAGCGGCTGGAATTGACGCACCGCGCTCATAACCGCGACAACTTCGCTCATGGGGCCCTGAGGGCGGCGGTTTGGGTTGTGGGCAGACCCCCCGGGCTCTATGACATGCAGGATGTCCTGGGGTTGAGAGATCGGTAGCGCAGGGGCGGGAGGCCCTTGAATCCACCATCTAATTTCTCCATGGGGAATACCAAAGGTGGATCAGGGGAGGCTGTACGGCCGGGGAATGTGGTGAAAGAAATCATAGGCCATGGAAACGTGAACGCCTATGTGGGCGTGGGTTCGAATCTGGGTGACAAGACGTCGTTTTGCCGCCGGGCGGTGCGCATGGTTGACCAAATAGAGGGCTGCCGGGTATGCAGGGTGTCCAGCCTCTATCGTACTGAACCCGTGGGGGTCCAGGGACATGATTGGTATTTGAACGGGGTTATAAGTGTTTTGACCACGTTGAGCCCGCAGGGACTCCTTGAAGGCTTGCTGGATGTGGAGTACAGGCTTGGGAGGGTTCGTACGGGTGTCCTTCAGCCCCGGGTCATGGATCTGGATTTGCTGCTGTTCGGGAGGGCTGTTCTGAACACGGTGGATTTGATCCTTCCCCATCCGCGTATGCACCTGCGCAGATTCGTGATGGCGCCGATGGCCGAGATCGCACCGGACTTCATTCACCCTGTCCTGGGGGTAACCATGAAAGATCTTCTGGAAGCCTGCCCGTCGCAGGGACAGGATATAAGCCTTTGGCCGCCCGGGAACAGTACACGCAGAAAGGCCTTGTGGAGCTGATTCATGCTTTTTCGTCTCATCATTTTGGGGGCTGCAGCATGGCTTTTGTTCCGAATTGTCAGGAAGTTTCTGGCTATCGGGGACGGAGGCTCCGCCCGGTCTTCATCTCCCGGAGGGTCGGTGGATGAAATGGTGCAGGATCCTGTTTGCGGGATCTATGTGCCTGTCCGAGAGGCCCATCGAAGAGTTATCAATGGTAAGGTTCATTATTTTTGCAGCGACCGATGCGCCGACCTTTTCGAGGAACAGCGCAGTCGCCGGCAATCTTGAGAGCTGTTCTGATAGAAAGGAATGATCATGAAATTTTTTATCGATACCGCCAACGTGGAGGAGATCAGAAAGGCACATGAACTTGGGATGGTTGACGGGGTTACGACCAACCCAAGCCTCGCGGCGAAGGAGGGCAGGCCGTTCAAAGAGTTGATTCTGGAGATATGCAGCATCGTCGAAGGTCCGGTCAATGCAGAGGTTGTCAGCCTGGATGCTGAGGGAATGGTGTCCGAAGCTGAAAAACTGGCTTCTCTGGCGGAAAACATTGTCGTTAAAATCCCGCTTATCGAGGAGGGCCTCAAGGCGGTGCGCATACTCTCCGATAAAGATATCCCGACCAACGTGACGCTTTGTTTTTCACCCCTCCAGGCGCTTGCCGCCGCCAAGGCCGGTGCACGATACATCAGCCCGTTCGTGGGCAGGCTGGATGATATTTCGACAACCGGCATGGAGCTGGTTGAACAGATCCTTGCCATCTACAACAATTACGGATTCGAAACCGAAGTCATTGTCGCGAGTGTCAGGAATCCGCTTCATATCCTGGAGGCGGCGCTTATGGGAGCCGATATCGCCACAATCCCGTTTAAGGTTATCCAGCAGATTGTAAAACACCCTTTAACCAAGATCGGACTTGACAAATTTCTTGCTGACTGGAAAAAACTGGAGACGTAACGATGTCGTTTATCTTGGTTCTTACAGGGTTTTTGACCTTGTTTGTGGCCATATGGCTGGGGATTCCATCTGCCGGTGCCGATATTTACCGGTATGTCGACAGCGAGGGCGTGATACATTTTTCCAATGTTCCGTCGGATGGACGCTATACGATTTTCATGCGAAGCGTTCAGAAAGAGACCATACGCTGCCTCAACGATTATGATGATATTATTCACACGGCCTCCAATCGATACGGCGTGGATTGCTCCTTGATCAAGGCGGTTATCAAGGCCGAATCGAATTTCAATCACCGGGCCGTATCGCAGAAGGGAGCGCAGGGGTTGATGCAGTTGATGCCGCAGACCGCCCAGGTGCTGCAAATCGAAGATCCTTTCGATCCCGAAGCCAACATCATCGGCGGGACCCGATACTTGAGCTCACTGCTCAAACGGTTTGAGGGCAACGTTCGCCTGGCGCTTGCAGCCTATAATGCAGGGCCGGATAGGGTCGATACCTACCAGGATGTTCCTCCGTTTCTGGAAACCCGTGGTTTCGTCGAAAGGGTGCTGAAATACGCGGGCCTTTATAAACTGGAGGATCCCTTGTAGAGCGGTCGGTGCAGGGCTGAAATTCTGTGTTAAAATTGTGTTGACAATGGCTCCCAGAGATGTAAAATTAATATTTTAGCGCGGGAATAGCTCAGTTGGTAGAGCCCCACGTTGCCAACGTGGTTGTCGCGGGTTCAAGTCCCGTTTCCCGCTCCATTTTTAAAACAGGGAAGGCGGCATAGCCAAGTGGTAAGGCAGCGGTCTGCAAAACCGTTACTCACCGGTTCGAATCCGGTTGCCGCCTCCAGAAAATAAAAGGAAGTCCCTAAGTTAAATCAACAACTTAGGGGCTTTTTTTATGTTTGCGGAAAAAGTCAAAAAAAGCCATAGCAAAATCTTTTTTTATAAATCAAATATCACTGAGCGTCCAGAGAAATCGTTTTTTCACCTATAAAATTACACCATTTTTCACACCACTTTTCCACCATTTTTCAGGGGTCAAATACGATAGTTGTTATCGGGAAAACCAATATTGAGAGGGTGC
>Ga0068714_10005512_pt1 | contig 13411 bp, 12 predicted proteins | sample MTBNYHSulfiMetaG_FD_62988 | JGI IMG/M metagenome (GOLD analysis project Ga0068714, IMG submission 62988) | Enrichment culture microbial communities from rom New York Harbor, USA that are MTBE-degrading - MTBE-NYH (New York Harbor Sulfidogenic)... | ecosystem: Environmental > Aquatic > Marine >... | reverse complement strand
GGAAAACATTAAGGCGATGATCGACTTTTCAAAGGAGTACGGGGTGTATCATTGAGGATTGGTCATCGAACATCGGACATTGAGCATTTAAACCAACGACAAGTGCCAAGACGCAAAGGACAACGGACCACTGACAAGAAACAAGGAGGATTGCCATGAAGCCCAGAAACTTGGTCATTACGGCTGTTATCGGTCTTTTTCTGTTCAGCCTTCTTCCCCTTCACAGCGTGTTCGCAGCATCCGATGTCATCAACCTCAAGTTCGTCAATTATTTTCCACCTCCTTCGGCTCAATCGAAGGCATGCGAGGAATTCAATCTCGAACTCGAAAAGCGCACGGGGGGAAGAGTCAAGATCAGCTACTTTCCCGGAGGATCCCTGCTGAAGGCGCCTGCAATCGCAAAGGGGATAGAAACCGGGGTCGCGGACATCGGTTTTTCTCACATCGAGTACACTCCGGGCCGTTTCCCCGCCACCGAAGTCGCCGAAATGCCTCTGGGTTACCCCACCGCCTGGGTGGCGAATCAGATCATGAATGACTTCGTAAATGAATTCAAGTTGAAGGAGTGGGATAAGTTCCAGATCCTGTGGATGCACGGCAACGGGCCCAGCCAGCTTATCACCAAGAAGCCTGTTCGGAGTCTCGATGACCTCAAGGGGCTTACCATCAGGGCACCGGGACGGATGGCAGAAGTGATCACCGCCCTGGGGGGCACCCCCGCTCCCACACCCGTGATGGAAACCTACGACGCCATCGCGAAGGGTGTTCTTGACGGCGCTTTCACCGGAGGGGAGGCGGTCAAGAACTTCCGCTTCGGAGAAGTTGCCAAGTTCGTCCTCGACACCTGGCATGTGGGTCCCGTCTATCCCTTTTACGTGGCCATGAACAAGGCGAAGTACGCCGGCCTGCCCCCCGACATCAAGGGGATCCTCGATCACCTCAGCGGTGAGTACAGAGAAAGAATGGCTCTGGTGTGGAACGCGGAGGATTTTGCGGGCCAGGATTTCGGGAAAACAGTCGGCGTACAGTACAGCTCTTTGAGCCCGGAGCAGTTTGAAAAGTGGCAGCAGGCCGTGCAGCCCGTGATCGAGAACTACGTTAAAGCCATGGTTGCAGCGGACTATGCCGAGCAGGAAGTCAGGGGATGGATCAAGTGGCTGCGGGAGAGGACCGCTTACCTTGCGGAAAAACAGAGGGCGTTGCGGATCACGTCCGCTACCGGCCCTCCCGAGCTGAAGCCATAGATGACGCGCGCCTGTCCCGCAAAACGGGGCTTTGCGGGCGAAACGAAAGTGGATTGTCATGTCTGTGCTGGAGAAAATCGAGAAACTCAACAGGACGGTGATCCGCAAAATAGAATGGATCGGTTTTGCCGGTCTCCTGTTCATGATGGTTATCACCTGCATCGACGTCATAGGAGCCAAGGTGTTTCTCAGGCCCGTTTTGGGCGCCCTCGACACGGTGGAAATCGCGCAGTTGGTCGCCATCTCTTTCGCGGCATCCGCTGCGCTTATCCACGGCAGGCACATTGAAGTGGAGTTCTTCGTAGTTCTGCTGCCGAGGCGCGTGCAGGCGGGGATCGCGTTTGTCGTTCAGGTGCTGGGTTTCGTCCTTTTTGCGATCATAGTCTGGCGCCTAGCTCAGCACGGATTCCATTTTCAGGCAGGGGGAGAAGTGAGTCCCACGGCCCGCATCCCTCTGTTTCCCTTCACCTATGGAGCCGCTCTTGCCTGTGTTCCTGTCTGCATCGTCTTGCTGACAGAGGCTGTCAAGTCGTTCCTAAGGATGGTGCAAAGATGAATCCTGTGAGCGCGGGCATTGCCGGGATATTTCTTCTTCTTGTCCTTTTTCTGTTGAGAATGCCGGTTGCCTTTGCCATGGCTTCCGTGGGATTTTTCGGGTTTGCCCATTTGAACGGCGCCGGGCCGGCCCTGAATATTCTTGCCCAGGACATGTACGATTCGTTCACCTCCTATCCCCTTTCCGTCATTCCCATGTTCATTCTCATGGGTTCTTTCGCCTATGCCTCGGGGATCAGCCAAAGGCTTTACTCCACCGCCTACACCTGGGTAGGACAGTTCAGGGGAGGCCTGACCATCGCCACCGTGCTCGCCTGTTCCGGTTTCGCGGCCATATGCGGTTCCACTGCCGCAACGGCCGCCACCATGGGGCGGATCGCCCTGCCGGAAATGCGGAAATACGGCTACGATAACGCAATGGCTACCGGCACGGTGGCCGCAGCCGGCACTTTGGGCATTCTCATTCCGCCGAGCACGGTCCTCATCGTGTATGGCATTCTGACCGAGGAATCCATCGGAAAATTATTTGTGGCCGGCATCCTGCCCGGAGCGGTGCTTACCCTTCTGTTTGTCGCCACAGTGGCGCTGCTTTGCTGGCGGAATCCCGGTCTCGGCCCTGCCGGGCCTCCCACGTCTTTGGCCCAGAAGCTCAGGGCCGCCACGGGAATCCTTCCGGCCACGGTCCTTTTTCTCCTGACCATCGGCGGATTGTTTCTAGGATGGTTCAGCCCGACCCAGGCAGGCGCCATCGGTGCGGGAGGGGCTCTGGTTATCGGCCTGGCCCGCCGGCGGCTAAGCTGGAGCGGGTTTATCGAGTCAGGACTCGATGCTCTTAGAACCGGGTGCATGGTGATATTCATCATTGCCGGTGCGACAGTGTTCGGCCATTTCATGGCTGTGACCATGATCCCCTTCCTTCTTGCCGAATGGGTGGGAAACCTTCCCATATCCCCGATGGCTATCATGGGAATCATCGTAGCCATATACTTTGTGGGCGGTTTCTTCATGGATTCCATGGCGCTGATCGTGGTGACCATTCCCATTTTTTTTCCGATTGTGGAAAAGCTCGGGTTCGATCCCATATGGTTCGGAGTGATGATCGTCCTGACCGGCGAGATGGGAGTCATTACGCCTCCCGTGGGGGTGAACGTTTTTGTGATAAAGGGGATTACGCCCGATATCCCGCTCCAGGTTATTTTCAAAGGCATCATGCCTTTCCTCCTGGCGCTGGTGGTTTTCGCCTTGTTCCTGATGTTTTTTCCGGGCGTAGCCACTTACTTGCCCGGCCTTGTAACCTATTGATTCGAACGGCGGAAATTTTTCACGGGAGGAAAGAGCCGTGAATTGCGGAAAAGAAAAAGAGACTATTTCACTGACGGTGAACGGCGAAAAGTATGATCTGGAAGTAGGCCCCAGGCCTTACCAGGTTGCGCCCTGGCACACCCTTTCTCAAACCCTTCGGGATACCCTCGGTCTGACCGGGACCAAGGTGGGCTGCGATCATGGAGCATGCGGAGCCTGCACGGTCCTCATGGAGGGGAAAGCCGTTCTCTCCTGCATGACCCTGACCGTGGAATGTGACGGGAAATCGGTCACGACCATCGAGGGACTGGGAGACAAATCACGAGGAACGATAGATCCGCTGCAGCAGGCTTTTATCGATCACACCGCCTTTCAGTGCGGGTTCTGCACTCCGGGAATGATCATGGGCGCAAGAGCACTCTTGGACAGCAACCCCTCGCCCAATGAGTCGGAAGTCAAGCATGCGCTTTCGGGCCACTTTTGCCGGTGCATCAGCCACTACCACGTGCTCAGGGCGGTGATGGAAACCGCAAAGGAAGGGGACTGACATTCATGTCCGCTGAATACAGGTTCATAGGCAAGGCGACGCCGAGGAAAGATGCCCTCCAGATTGTCACAGGAAAAGCGGAGTTCATCGCCGATGTGAAACGAGCGGGCATTCTTCACGGCAAAGTCCTGAGAAGTCCTTATCCTCACGCCCGAATCGTACAGATAGATACCGCCGCCGCGGAGGCTTTACCCGGAGTCAAAGCGGTGTTGACCTATAAGAACGTGCCCGACTGGAAAACAGGCATCCCGAGGCACGTGCGGGTTCTGGACAGGAAAGTGCGCTTTGTGGGTGACGCCGTTGCCCTCGCAGCCGCCGAAACGGAGGAGATCGCCGAGGAAGCCCTGGGCCTGGTGAGGGTTGAATACCGGACGCTCCCTGCGGTGTACGACGTGGAAGAAGCCATGGAACCGGACGCCCCCCGGTTGTACGAGGAGTTCCCTCGCAATCTCGCCCCTCTGAACGTGAAGGTCTTTGGTCCCAAGAGCCTTTCAGGGGTGGTGATGGGGGACGTGGAGAAAGGATTCAGAGAAGCGGATTTCGTCGCAGAGGGAACATATTCCTATGAGAACCTGGGGAATCCATTGCCCCTGGAAGCTCCAGGCGTGATTGCCGAGTGGGAAGGCCCCGAGAAACTCACGGTATGGTCGGCAACACAAAGCGCTTCCTGGCACCGTTTCATCATGCTTTCCAAGATGGGCTTTCCCGACATAAGGACGATCAGCACCCATTGCGGCGGGAGTTTCGGCTCCAAGAACTACTCGGCTCTGCCTCTTTTTTACGCTGCGGCGCTGGCAAAGACGGCAGGCCGGCCGGTGAGAGTCATCTTCAACAAGGAAGAGCATTTCGGCGCTTTTTGCCTCCGATTGGGCTCCCGCTTCAGGGGGAAAGTGGGCATCAGGAAGGACGGAACCGTGACGGCTGTCTCGGGGGAGTGGTTCGTAGACACAGGCGCGTTCTGCGATATGTCCCAGGCTCAGGTTGCAGTTGGTTGCGGGGAGGCGCAGTTGATGCTCAGGTGTCCGAACTGGGATTTGAAAACCAGGCTGGTTTTCACCAATCGGTGTCCTTCCGGCGTCGTTAGAGGGTTCGGGGGTCAGGAGCTGGAGAGCGCATTTCACCCCCTCCTTTCCCTCGCCATGGAGCAGGCTGAACTGGATCCGGTGGAATTCTTCAAGAAGAATTACGTCAAGCCGGGAGACGGGTACTACTGGCGTGACGGGAACTGGTGGGTGTGCAGAGGGAGGGATTACTCGAAGGCCATCATGGACGGCGCCGATGCGTTCAACTGGAAAGAAAAGTGGAAGGGATGGCTCAACCCCACCGCCGTCCAAGGGGCAAAAAGGATCGGTGTGGGCGTTGGCATTCACGGCAATGCGGACGTGGGAGAAGACGAGTCGGAAGCTTACGTGCGACTGGATCCCGATGGAACGGCCACAATCCACGTCTGCGTGTCCGAATCAGGGATGGGACAGCGGAGCAGCCTGTGCAAGATGGCTGCCGAAGTTCTCGACCTGCCCCTGGAACGGGTCAGCATGACCCCTCCGGACAGCCTGCTCAACCCCTTCGATTTCGGACTGGTGGGATCACGGGGCACCTTTGCCGTCGGTTCCGCCGTCATCGCAGCGGCAGAGGATGCAAAAAGAAAACTCTTGGAGCTTGCAGCGACAAAGCTGCGCCTTTCCATCGAGGAACTCGAGACCAGGGACGGAAAGGTCTATGTGAAGGATGATCCCGGCAACGCCGCCCCGTGGAGCAGGGTGATGGGGATCATGCAGACTTGCACCGGCTTCGGACGATTCGAACCCGACTATTCTGTGCCCAATTTTCTTGCCCTTTTCGTGGAGGTTGAGGTGGACACGGAAACAGGCAAGGTCGATCTGCGGAATGTAGTTGCGGCCACCGACGTAGGGCAAATCATCGATCCTCTGAGCCTGGAGGGCCAGATATACGGGGCGCTGGGCGCAGCGGGAGTGGATACCGCCCTGTTCGAGGAATCGATCTTCGACAGGAGGCTGGGGCATATGCTCAATATCAATATGATCGACTACAAGTGGCGGACCTTTTCGGACCTCCCTGAGTTCCGTAACGTCATACTCGAAACTCCGATCCCGACACACCGCTATAAGGCGGTCGGCGTCGGAGAGATCGCCACATCGCCCGGACCGAGCGCCGTGCTCATGGCCGCATCCAACGCGCTGGGCAAGAGACTGTGCGATTACCCGCTGACCTCTGAAAGGATTCTCAAAGCCCTGGGCAAGCTTTAGCTCTTCAGGATGAAGTGCACCGCAGGCTGAGGCGAAATTGTGCAGTGTTAAGTGTTCCAGGGGAGGCTTACCGACGTGAAACCTTTTGAGCATTTCAATCCCCCGTCACTGGATGAGGCGCTCTCATTGCTGAAGCGCTTCGAGGGTAAGGCAAGTCTGATCGCGGGGGGAACGGATCTCCTCGGCGTTCTCAAGGACCGCATACTGGAAGACTATCCTGCCGCGCTCGTCAACATCAAGAATATTCCGGGACTGGAAGGCATCGCTGAAGACAGGGCCGGAGGTTTGAGAATCGGGGCACTCGCAAGACTGGCCGAAGTCGGCCGGTCACCCCTTGTGAAGACAGGTTATCCTGTTCTTTCCCAGGCGGCCGAATCCGTTGCGTCGCTCGAAATCCGCAACATGGGCACAATCGGCGGCAACCTCTGCCAGGACGTAAGATGCCTGTACTACAGGTACCCGCACCATATGGGAGGCCGCATACTCTGCCATCGCAAGGGGAGCGGCCCCTGCCACGCAGTGAAGGGCAACAATCGCTATCATGCCATAATGGGCTTCAAATCCTGCTTTGCCGTATGCCCCTCCGACACGGCAATTGCTCTTTCCGCTCTAGGGGCGGAAATCGAAATCGCGGGAGCCCGAGGAACAAGAACGATCCCAGTTCAGAATCTTTATTCGCCCCTGAGTCTTGAGATGAGCAAGGAAGAGATCGTGACGGAGATCAGGATTCCGAAGCCTTTGCCGGAGAGCAGGCAGGCATTCCTCAAGTTTACGGAAAGGAAACCGGTCGATTTCGCTGTGGTGAGCGTTGCCTCTGTAATCGCCATTCGCGACGGCAGGTGCACGAAGGCCAGCGTGTTTCTGGGAGGGGTCGCGCCCGTGCCGCTGCGCGCCGAAGCCTTGGAGCAGGCCGTCGAAGGAAGGCGTCTCGATGCGGCAACAGCGGAAGAAGCTGCGCTCGCCTCGGCGGCAGGGGCGAGGCCCTTGAGCGACAACGCTTACAAAGTCGAAATACTCAAGTCCCTGGTAAAGCAGGCGCTTTTGAGTGAAAGTAACGAGTAACAAGCTGCGAGAAGTGTTCAGCGTTCAGGAAAGATGTTATCCTGACTCCCGCCGAACACTGAACACCGTCGTTCAGCGTTCCCCGGCCCTGTGCCTTGCGCCGTGTCCCGTAAACCCTAGTACACGCCGTATTCCCTGGCTGCGTCGACCATTGCTTTCACGTTTTCCGGTTTTGCTTCATCGAAAAACGCGCCGTTGCTCATGATGAAACCACCGCTTTTGCCGGCGGTATCGATCAGTTTTCTGGCGTAATCCGTCACATCCTGTGGTGTGCCGAGTTTCAACATGGATGAGGACACATTTCCGATCAGGCAAGCGTTCGTGCCCAAAGTCTCCTTGGCCTCAGCCATGTCAGTCTGGTCGACCATCCACATGGTCTTGCCTCGTGGCACATCTTGAATGACTTTCAGCCGTGAGCCCCAATGTCCCTCAAGGGCCGGGAAGGGGATGCATCCGCCCTCGATGAGTCCCACCATGACCGCCTTGAAGGTGGGCCAGTAGAATTTCTTGAACTGCTCATCGGAGAGGAATCCGTCGGCCCCCTTGTGGAGAGGCATGAATATTACGGGATTTCCCGTCTGTTGTGCCGCGCCCAACCCCATGCCGATCATGATCGGCGTTATTGCTTCGAGGGCCTTCAGAAGTTTATCGGGTTGTCTGTACATGTCCATGATTATTCCTCTGGTGCCCCTGAGCGTATCGCCTATCGTGTCGAAGGGCGCCTTTGTAAAACCGCCGAGGATGTTCGGAAATCCCAGGGATGCCAAATCGGCGTTCAAACCGCCCATAGCCATGGCCCATTTCAGAGCTTCGGCGCCGGCCGCAAACAGAGCCTTGAAGGTGTTCTGAACAGGCGGCAGTGCGTAGGGGATAAAACTGAATGCAACCCCGTATATTTCCAGTATTCCTGTTAGAGGAGGAAGCATCGTGAAACCCTCCAGGGCGCCGAACACCCGAGGCAGGTAGAAATTCCTGAAGTAGAACGAGGGGTCGGTAATCAGGAGATCATATTCCTCCGCCTTCATGTATTCTTCCTCGATGCACTGATAGGAATGTTCGGGGGCGACCCCGTGGCCCGGCCACTTGTACAACTTGTAGTCGAGGATTTCATAGAACTTTCCCGGTCCCGCCTGTGCAGCGCCGATATGCATGTCCGGCTTCAATTCGAGGATGAATTTCTTGAAGGCTGCGGCGCATTTGTCGTAGTCGTACATGGCTTCTTGAACCGTCATCCCCGCGCTGAGGAAAGGGTACATGCTCGGAAGCAGGGTGACAGGCACCCTGTCCGGGGTCTTTTTCAACTGAACTGCATCCTTGATCCTGGTTATGCTTGCCTTGTAGCGCGCCTCCGCTTCGGGGCTCTGGAACTTGAGGTCGTTTCCCTGTGGATCCTTCGGAGTGAGCAGTTTCCGGAACTGCGCTTCCTGCTTTTCATCGGCAGACATCTCTTCCCATTTCTTTTCCATGGTCCTAACCTCCTATCCAGCCTTTGGCCAAATTCACGGCAGCCATGGCGTCTCTTCCATAAGCGTCCGCTCCGGTGTATTTCGTCACCAGTTCGTCGATCTGGCCGCCTCCGATCATGATCTTCACATTGTCCCTGAGTCCCGCCTTTCTGATTGCCTCCACCGTTTCCTTCATAGAATCGAAGGCCAGTGTCAGAAATCCGCTCAATCCGACGATCTTGCTCCCGCTTTCCTTGATTGCATCGACGAATTTCCGGGCCGGCACGTCGATTCCCAGGTCCATCACTTCGAACCCGCTGACATCGAGCATGAACACCACCAGGTCCTTTCCTATGTTGTGGATGTCGCCGGCCACGGTCCCGATGACAACCTTGCCGAGCCGCTTGGCCTTTTCACTCTTCTTGAGATGAGGTTCGAGAATCTTGACGATTCCCTTCAGTATTTCACCCGAAAACATCAGATCGGGAATGAAATACTCCTGGTCGGCAAACCTCTTTCCCACGATGTTCATGCCTTCCCTGGCCTCCTCCAGGAGAGCCGTGGGGTCGGTTCCTCTTGCCAGAGCGCTCTCGACGAACTTCAAAGCCTCAGGCTCTTTGAGATCGGACAACAATTTCACCAGTTCGCCTGACATCGTCATATCCTCCTTTCGTATTGAGTTGCCAATACCTCCCGCCTGCGACTGAAAACCACGGACACGTTCTCCCTGCCCGGGACGAACAGGCGGTCGATCAGTGTTCGGTTTTCGAGGCCCAGGAACGCTTGGGTTCTCGGTGCTACAGACCCAAGTAGGCTTTTCTGATGAGCTCTTCCCGCAGAAGCTTTTTGCTTTCTCCTGCCATGACAATCCGTCCGTTTTCCATTACATACGCCCGATCGGCGATTTCCAGAGTCTGCTGGACGTTTTGCTCGATGAGCAGGATGGCCATGCCCTTGTTACGAAGCGTGCCGATGATACGGAACATTTCGTCCACCACGATCGGGGCCAGACCGGATGACGGCTCATCAATGATGCACATTTTCGGCTTTGACATCAGACCCCGGCCGATGGCGACCATTTGCTGCTCGCCACCGCTCAACGTTCTGGCCAACTGCCCCTGTCTCTCTCTGAGTTTGGGCAGGAGTTGATAGACATGTTCTAGAGTCTGCTCCTTCTCTTTCCACACCCTGCGAAGATAAGCGCCCATTTCAAGATTCTCGCGAACCGACATGTCGGGAAAGAGCCTTCTGCCCTCGGGGATGTGGCAAATGCCGAGTTCTACGATGGCATGCGGCTTCAGTCTGTCGAGTCTGTTGCCCATGAATTCGATGCTTCCTGAAGCGGGAACCAGCAAACCGGATATGGTGCTGAGAAGTGTTGTCTTGCCGGAGCCGTTCGCGCCGACCAATGCCACTATTTCCGCTTCGGCAATGGTCAAAGAAATGTCCCACAGTGTCTGAATTCTTCCGTAGAATGTATTGATTTTACTTACTTCCAGCATGCCTCTTCTCTCCCAGATACACCCTGATCACTTGTTCGCTGCTGGCAACCTCTTGAGGTGTTCCTTCAGCGAGTTTCCGGCCGTGGTGGAGAACGATGATCCGATCGCATAGGCTCATGATGGCTCTCATCACGTGCTCGATCATGATGATGGTGATCCCCTTTTCCCGAATTCTGGTGATCAAATCCATTGCCTGGGCTACCTCGGTCTGATTCAAGCCGGCCATTATTTCATCAAGCAACAAGAGCTCCGGGTTGGTTGCGAGAGCCCTCGCCACCTCGAGGCGCTTCTGGTTAGACAAAGTAAGGTCCTTCGCAGGAGTTGCTTTAGCTTCCTCCAAACCGACAAATTCCAGTATTTCCGAAGCCCTTCCAAACGCTTCCGACGATGACATGCCTCGCAGTACTCCGAAAAAGGAGCCCAGCATCACATTGTCTATAGCCTCCATTTTTGGGAAGACTTTAACCGTTTGAAAGGTTCTCGCAACTCCCATCCTGCAGATCTTGTACGGCGTAAGATCGGTGATGTCCGTACCCTTGAATTTGATGCTTCCCGACTTGGGCTTGAGAGCGGCCGATATGAGGTTGAAGAGAGTGGTTTTGCCCGCGCCGTTCGGTCCGATCAGACCCACTACCTGTCCTTGTTCGACGCTGAAGTCCACTCTGGAGACGGCTGCGAGCCCTCCAAAATATTTCGTCACCTCTTTGCCTTCAAGTATCGGCATGTTTGACTCTCCAAGAGCGGTTCCACAGTTTTTGTACCAATCCCACAAGACCGTCTGAGAGATATAAGATCGAAATCACCATGATGATGCCGAAAATGAGCATGTAGTAGTAAGGGAACCTGGTGATCAGGAATTCCTCTAAATAGGTAAAGATTGCCGCTCCTAGAATGGGACCATAGAGTTGTCCCATTCCCCCGAAAATGGCCATCAGGACAGGCAGGAAGGATAGGGTAAGGTTAAAGGCGATCCTCGGATCAATATAGGTCCATCTTGTGGCCATCACGGCTCCGGCCGTCCCCATGAAAAAAGCGCTTACGGCGAAAGTGGTGACTTTCAAGGCGGTCACATGAACGCCTGTATGAGCAGCCGCCTCCTCGCATTCTCCTATGCTTTGGAGGGCGAGTCCGAATCTGGATTTCTTTATAAAATAGGCGGTGAGGATCACGGCCACGAGTATGCTCAGCATGAGATAGTAAACCGTCGTGTTGTCCAAAGTGGGAACGACGCGGCCCGTTGTCCCGGTGATATTTACCTCCCACCAAAGGATAAAGTGCAGGAGGAGCTCAACCAGGCCGAAAGTGAACATGACGAAATAGATGCCCCTCAGTCTAAGGGTCAAAGCGCCCACGACAAGGGCGAGGCAGGAGCTGACCAGACCGCCTAGGACGATAATCGCGGGCAGAGGCAGCACAAAGCCCATCAGAGCCGAAGTGTAAACGCCCGCCCCGAAAAATGCCGCCGGCGCAAGAGAAACGTAACCGGTAGGTCCGGAAAACAGAGTCCAGCTTACAGTAAGGACAATATACATAAAAATGGTGGTGAGTAATACGACGGTGTACCTGGATGCATAGAAGGGCGAGGTGGATAAAAGAAGCAATGCGATGACTGACAAACCAATGACAAAAGATTTCCTGGAAAGGAAATTAGTTGCAGAGAAGTCTCGTGGTGCAGCGCTCGGAATGTCCATGTTCTATCTTCCCAAAATACCTGTCGGCTTCGCCAGGAGGAGAAGCATGAAAATGACGTAATAGGCAACCAGGGCCAAGCCCGGCTGCGCGTAGGTTACGATACTGCCTACCAGGCCCAGCAGGAAGCCCCCGATAAAACTTCCTGGTATGCTTCCAAGACCCCCGAGGACGATTACGATTAGTGCTATCATTGTATATTCGAGTCCCATGGTGGGTTGGATCTGATAGGACATGCTGATGAGGGTGCCGCCCAGACCGGCCATCATGGCGCCGAGGCCGAAGCACAGGGCCAAAACCCTGCTGATGTTTACCCCCATCAATGCGGCGGCTCGCGGGTCCTGAGCTGCCGCCCTGATGGCTTTCCCTAAACGGGTTCGGGCCAGGAAAAAATAAAACGCCGAGCCGAAGGCAATGGCAAATCCGAGTGTTATCAATCGATTTGCGGCAAATTTCGCGCCCCAGAAATTAACAGGAAATGCCAGGTAGGAGTATCCTTTTATTTCCGCACCCCACATCAATATGGCCGTGTTTTGAATAATAAAGAGGAGACCGAAACAGGCTAACATGGATTTGCCCTCAAACACAGCGGTTGACGGCGACGAGCTTCTGAGGCGCGTGAAGATCGTACTATGAAGTATGAACCCTGTGATGAAGACCAAGGGACCGGAAAGAACTATTGAAACCAGAGGGCTGACCTTAAGAAGGATGTATAGGGTCCAGGTGATGAAGGCTCCGATCATGATGAATTCGCCGTGGGCGATGTTCAGCACACGGGCAACGCCGTACTGCAGGCTCAGCCCAACGGCGATCAGGGCATAGATTCCGCCCATCAGCAGACCCGCAATCAGGATGTCAAGGACGGTTACAAGCATGGCGATGGTATCCCCGGGATCCTAATCCAGCGCATGTTTTTCCGAAAGCCTTAAAGAATTATCCCTCTCCCCCGCGCAGGAGGAGAGGGTAGTTGAGGCGGCACTTAAAATCTACTTCTTCGGCCATGCCGGCTTGGGGTACAGCGGCGGCGCAGTGCGTTTCTCGCCTGGGTCTATGACTTCGAACACGCCCTTCTGCCACTGGCCGATTTCGCCGGGATGATTCACGAAGTATCGATCCTTGTCGTACCAGTAAGGTCCCAGGGCAGTCTCGAACGTCTCGGTGGCCATGATATCCCTGATCTTCTTCTGATCCAGGGTGCCCGCCTTTTCAATGGCTTTCTGGAAATGCTGCAGAGATGACCAATAGAACAGGCCTCCCCAGTAGTCCGGTTCAACCTTGAACTTCGCTACGAACTTGTCAATGAGGTCCTTGGCTCCGGGACCGGACTTGGCATTCCAGGCGCCTCCTCCCATTACACCTTCAACCGTGTTTACGCCAAGGTTGTCTCTGTAAGCGTTCGGAGAAAAGGGCAACACCGTGAGAAAAAAGGCATTGAAGTTGATGCCGAGCTCAATGGACTGGCCGGTGAAAAGAAAGCCTCCAGGAGGATAGCACGCAGCGACAAAGGCATCTACACCAAGCGAGCTTGCCTCCTTCAATATCGGGGATAGGTCTTTGACCTCCGGAGGATAGCTCTTGCTCATTTTGACTTGCATTCCCCTCTTCTTAAAATCCGGAGCCATGGCGTTCCCATATTCAATTCCATGGAGATCACCCCGATAGGCTATAGCAACCGACTTCACGCCGACTTCCTTGAAGATGTCTGCAAGCGCCGGACCCTGTGTCTCTGAAAAATTCAAGACCTGGAAGAAGTACGGCAAGCTCAGCTCTTTGAGCTTCAAAGCGCCGCCGGGACCGC
>Ga0068714_10005510_pt1 | contig 13414 bp, 10 predicted proteins | sample MTBNYHSulfiMetaG_FD_62988 | JGI IMG/M metagenome (GOLD analysis project Ga0068714, IMG submission 62988) | Enrichment culture microbial communities from rom New York Harbor, USA that are MTBE-degrading - MTBE-NYH (New York Harbor Sulfidogenic)... | ecosystem: Environmental > Aquatic > Marine >... | reverse complement strand
CAGAGCGGCCTTCGCCTACTTTGATATGAGCGGACCCGTGACGGTAGGCGTCACCTACTCCGAGCCGGTCACCTCGGCCAAGGTCCTCCCGACTTCGTTTGATATCACTCCCAGGATTGAGGGACGGCAATTGACTTTCTCCTTGGCCGAGCCCAAGCCCGTGACGGTCGAGGTCAACGGGAATTGGGTCGGTGCGTTGCACGTCTTTGCGAATCCGCCAGAGGATGACGTCCCGCAGCCTGACGACCCAAACGTCATTTACTTTGGCCCGGGGATTCACGAGGTGGCCGGCCTGAAGGTCGGTAGCGGCAAGACGGTGTACGTAGCTGCCGGCGCAGTCGTGAAAGGCTCGGGAGACCGTCGGGGCCCCGTCTTCACCCTGGAAGGTGAGCATGTCGTACTTCGCGGGCGCGGTATCATCGATGGGAGTCTTTGCCCGACGCACTCGCGGAATCTGCTGTTAGTGCGCGGCAGAGATATCTCTGTGGAAGGTGTCATTCTGCGGGATTCAAGTGTTTGGACCATTCCGATTCGTCGCTCGGATCGAGTTACGGTCAAGAACGTCAAGCTGCTCGGCTACCGAGCGAACTCCGATGGAATCGATGTGTGCAACAGCCGGGACGTGCTGATCGAGCGGTGCTTCATCCGAACGCTGGACGACCTGGTTGTGGTCAAGGCCGATAAGGGGCAAGGCCAGGCCAGCCGGATTGTGGCCAGAAAGTGCGTGCTCTGGAACGAGGTGGCCCATGCGCTGAGCGTTGGAGCCGAGATCCGCGAGAATGTCGACGATGTCTTGTTCGAGGATTGCGATGTGATCCACGACAAGGGGCGGGAATGGACGCTACGCGTGTTTCACTGCGATGCCGCTCGCGTGAGCAATATCCGGTTTGAGAACATCCGCATTGAGGAATCGCCACGGTTGATTTCCCTGTGGATCGGCAAGTTTGTCTGGACGCGAGACCCGGAGCGAGGGCGCATTCAGAGTGTGACGTTCAGGGACATCAGGGCCATTGCCGATCCGCTTCGAATCGAGTTGGATGGCTTTGACGAGACGCACCTGGTTAGCGATGTTGTGTTCCAGAATGTACAGGTCAATGGAAGGAAACTGACGGAAGCCGATGTCAAGACGAACGCTTTCATCCAGAATGTAAGGGTAGATCCATAGGGCTGTGTTTGGCGAACAGATCGCCTGGAGGCTAAGAATGAGAGCAAGATCAAAAGACCTGTTGATGTTCAGTCTGTTGGCGGTGTTGGCAGTCGGCACGCCAGCGACCGCCGGCCAAGCGATGGATTTGGCCTTTGACGACGCAAAGGCATTGGCCAATTGGGATATCACCGGGGATGTCGTCATCGATGTGACGAAAGGTCGCGAGGGCAGCGCCGGATCGCTCAGGGTGGGGCCGGGTGATAAGGCCCTTTTGCAACTCCGCGATCGGGATGAGTCAGGCAGGGTCGAGTTCTGGGTGTACGACGATGGGGCCAAACCGGCGGATCCCAAGACTTCTCGTCTTGGCCCACGCTGGGGCCTTCTTCAAGGCGATGGGAGGTTACTGGCTGTCGGCATCCTCTACGCCAGCTACCTCGGAGGAGCCGAAGGGTACACCGCCACAGCCAGCGATGGACGGGACTGGTTCGACCAGTTGTTCTGGCTCGGCGTCAATCGCACGCCGGCCGGCTGGCACAAGTGGACGTTCAACTTCGACGCGGTAGATGGTCTTCAGGTTCTTCACAATGACCGGGCGATCAACGCGGTCGATGCCGACAAGACCGGCCTGCGGGGCTTTAGTGCCGTGGCCATCTGGGGAGACGCCGGTCAGGACGATGGTCAGTCTGTCTGGATTGACGACCTGGCCGTTACGCTGGGAGGCCCGGTGGAGATTGTCCCCGCGCCCGGCGAGGCCAATCCATACGACGAGAAGACAATCGAGGCCGACCCAACCATTCATCGGCCGGCAGTCATCTACTCTCAGAACAACATGCCCCCGGCGCCGGAACTTGAGGAGCTTCCGCTACGTGAAAGTATCTCTCAATACGGTATCACCTGGACGTTCGAACAGCCGGCTCGCGTGGGGCAGTTCGTCAATGGCGACTGGTATGTCGTGGGGCCTGTGACAATCAAGATGATCGATCCCCAGCCACTCCACGGCAGCGAGATCCCGAATCGCCAATTGGACCGCATGGACAAGGAGCGTCCGGAAGCCCAGCGTGTTCGCAATGGCTTTATGCTCAATCCGCCGGCGCAGATGAAGGTGGCCTATGACAGTGGCGTTCGAAATTGGTTTGACCCGTCACTCATTCAGAGACTGCCCGTGACGATGAAGCCGGGTGATTCCCTCGTCTCCACAATGAGCATGCTTAAGGGTCTGATCCTCCGGGCGCAATTGCGAAACAAGATCGAACGCGGTGTGGACGACAGCAGCCCGATCCGTACTGCGGCTGTCCTGACATGCGTGGACAAGCCACAGCCACCGGACGCCTTCCGACCTGCGTTTTGCGACCGTCAGCAGAGGATCTATCTGGCCCGCAACCTCAAGCGTGAGCGACTGCCCACGGCGGCTGCTACGAAAAGCATCCCCCAAATCGAACAGTATGTTCGGTTCACACAACGGCCATGGGTGGGGACCTGCTTCTTCGGTTTCGAGGGGCCCGTGGAGAATATGCCGCAATACGGGCTGGAGTACGGCCGGGTCGTAGGTATCTCCGCCCTAATCCTCTGCACAGACCTGGAGCCAAAGCAGAAGGAACTGCTCCTGGTTGACTATGTTCAGATCGGCATTGACCTTGGTGGCATGATTCGCGCGGGCCATCCCGGGTGGACAGGCTGGGGTGGCCACGGCAGTGGGCGCAAACTGCCCATCGTCTTTGCCGGCCTTCTCCTTGGTGATGACGAACTGGCCCGTATCAGCGAGTCTTATCCAGGCGTCAGTTTCGGTGAAGATGAGCAGACGGCCTACGGTGAGTGCTGGACCGGTGCCAAGGTCGTGTTCGCGGGGCATTCGGGGATCGATGCGGCCACTGGCAAAGGCCGCTCGCGAGGCAACGGCTGGGGGCCGTACGAGCATACACTGCCATCGCAGTGGCAAGATGGACAGAAAACCAGCGAGAGCTACCGTCGATGCTGCACGAGCGTTGGCTGGGTGGCGCAGGCCTTGGCTCTGCGCCTCATGCATGCCGAACAAGCCTGGGGCCACGACGCCTTCTTTGATTATGTGGATCGCTGGATGTACGAAGACGACGCCGCATTCGTGAAGGTCATAAGAGAGGCGACCGGCCAGGACTATGACAAAGAATGGGCGCGACAGGGCCAAGCCTGGGACGCGTTTGTCAACGAGATGTGGGCCAAACACCGTCCCACACTGCCGGCGCCAACCGATGACTGGGAGCGACAGCACGACGATGCCTATTACCGGGCGGCGATCTCGTCTGCAGACGAGACCTAATCGATATAATCGGGAGGTAGGACCATGAGACAACTCGACCGACGCGAATTCCTCAAGCAAACGAGCGGCATCTCCCTCGGGGCCTTTGCGCTATCTGCTGTGACGCGTCCCGTGTGGGGAGTGAACGAACGCGTGAATCTGGCATTGATTGGCTGCGGCGGACGCGGCCGGGCGTTGGCCCGAGGGTTCATCGAGTGCGGCGCCCGCATCACGCACTTGTGTGATCTTCACGAGGAGCGCCTCAAGGCCCTGGCGGACGAGCTAGAGCAGGTCCAAGGCCATGCATCCATGAAGCTGCGTGAGATGAGGAGCGTCTTTGACGCGAAAGACATCGACGCGGTAGTCATCGCTACACCGGACCACTGGCATGCCCCCGCGAGTATTCTCGCTTGCGAGGCGGGCAAGGATGTCTATGTCGAGAAACCGCCTGCCCACAATGTGTGGGAAGCGAAGAAGATGCTTGAAGCGGCGCGAAAGTACGAGCGCGTCTTGCAGGTCGGGACGCAAAACCGGAGCGGCCCGTACAACCGCGCCGCCCGCGCGTATATCCAGAACGGCAAGCTCGGTGGTATTCACATCGTGAAGGTATTCAATCTCAAGTCAGGCGGAGCGTTCCGACTCGGTGATCCCGGTACGCCGCCGGAGGGCTTTGACTGGGATACGTGGCTCGGGCCGGGAGCGCGCCGACCGTATCATCAGAGCATATTCCACGGCGGCTGGCACAAATTCTGGGACTACAGCGGCGGTGACATGGCCGACGACGGTATCCATCAGCTTGACCTGGCGATGATGCTCATGGGCGATCCCGGTCTGCCGAGAGCGGTCTCCTGCTCGGGAGGGCGCCTGGCCTTTCCAGACGACGACTCGGAAGTGCCCGACGTGCAGATCGTTGCCTACGATTTCGACGACTTCGTGATGACGTTCGAGCTCTCGGAGTACCCTCGCTATATGCAAAAGACGACCGCCACGATTCGGCGCAACGACGAGTTTCCCTATTGGACTCAGAACGCCACGCGTATCGAGCTGTATGGTTCCGAGTTGATGATGACTATCGGCCGCCATGGCGGCGGGTGGATCGTGCAGACCTCCGGTGGGCGGGTCGCCAATCAGATGTACGGCCGGCCGCCCGACCAGGACCATCAGACCAATTTCATCGAATGCATCAAGAGCCGCAAACGCCCGAATGCAGACATTGAAACACTGTACAACGCTACGGTCATGGTGCACATGGCGAATATTGCCCATCGCGTCGGAAACCGGAAGCTGCAGTTCGACGGCGCCGCTCAGCAGTTTGTCGATAACGCTGAGGCCAATGAGATGCTCAAGCGTACGTATCGCCCGGAGTATCAGATCCCGGAACGCATATAGGGCGGAGCGACGGACTGCCGGCTGATCCGGATACTCGGCTCCAGGAGTACAACGAGTCACGATCCCATCGCGGGGAATACTGCGTGGGGAAGGCCTGCGATGCAGACCTTCCTTGACCGTGTAACTGTCGGATCAAACAATGGTTACATATGTGAGGTCAATATGAAATCTCGTCACGTGTCTTTTGGTGTGTTTCTCCTGCTCATCTTGGCTACGTCTCTCCTCGCAGCCCCCGATGAGGTGGTTTCCCAACTCGACCGCGCTTCCCTCCCCGGCCGTCAGGTCCGCGTCTCAGCCATCAGCATCGGTTTCGGTGGCGACCACGATGCCAAACTTGCTTTGGCCGTCGAGCATCTCCACACTGCCGGTCAAAACGGCGTCGACATCGCCTGTTTGCCCGAGGAGTTTGCCGGAACTACCGCCGAGCCTATCCCCGGCCCGACCACCTCCGTCGTTGCTGCCCTCGCCCGGCAGTACAACATGTACGTCATCTGCCCCATTCGTGAAGACGCCGGCAACAGACAATACAACACCGCCGTCCTCATCGATCGCAAAGGCAACATCGCGGGGCGCTACCGCAAGATCTTCGTCTTCTGGGGTGAAGGTCTCAACGTTTCCACCGAAGGTGTCCCGGTTTTCGAAACTGACTTCGGCCGAATCTCCATCCTCACTTGCTTCGACCTCAATTTCCCGGAACTGTGGCAGCAGGCCGACGACCTCAACGTCGACATTGTCTTTTGGCCCAGTGCCTACGGCGGCGGCTCTCCGCTGAACGCCATGGCTACCCTCTACCACTACTATGTCGTGCCCGTCGGTGCCGGCAATATCATCGACATCACCGGCCAAACCCACCCCGCCATCCAGAAACCGCGCGACAAACAGTTCATCGCCACCCTCGATCTCGATCGAACGTTTGTCCACTACGATTTCCACCGTGACAAAGTCAAGAAGATGCTCGATATCGACGGGGACAAGATCACGATCGAGCGCAAGCAAGACGAAGAGGATTTGGCGCCATGGTGGCTGTTCGGGGCGACGGAACCCGGTGTGCGCGTCCGAGAACTCCTCAAGAAACATGACATAGAGCCCCTCCGCGACTATCAGCACAGAAGCCGAAAGCAAATCAACGAGGCAAGAAAGGAAGGCCGGCGGATTTGAGGCCCCGGCTTGCTCCCCGAATACCAGTGGTTGCGTTTCGTCCGGATGGATGTCTTGTGAGCACCAATCTCCGGGCGTTGCATGCGGAAGGCTACGCGGACGTAAGGGTATGCTCGGATAATACTTGCACGCTACGGGGTCTTCTTATCGGTACCGACGGCCTAATTGATGGGAGGTTGCTGTAGCGACTTGCGGATGTTCGCAGCATTATCGAAGATCTCCTCTCGGGTAATGCCCGCCTCGTGATACAGGGCAAATATGTTCTCGTCCGGCGTTTCCGGAGGGACGGTATGAGAAGCCGCGAGAATATAGCCTCCGCCGTCGGCGGTCATTCCCTCGAGCAATTTTGCGGTGGCTTGGCGGACCTGACCGGCGGTTCCGTGGGGCAGAACACCCTGAGTGTCGACACCGCCCATGAAGGCCAGGTCCCTGCCAAACTCCTTCTTCAGCTCCAGCGGGCTCATGCCGGGGCAGTTGCACTGGATGGGATTCAAAACATTGACGCCGATCTCGATTAGGTCCGCAATGATGGGCCGGATGGCCCCGCAGGAATGAAACGCGATGTACAGACCGTGCCGCTGGCCCACCTCGGCGTTCTGCTGCAACAAAGGCTTGACCGTCCTTCGCCACACATCCGAGCCGATCAGCATGGATCGCTGGCCCCCGGCATCGTCACCCAGCCAGAGCCAGTCGAGATCATAGCGCTGGCACGCGGCTTCCGAAAGTTGCGTGGTGAACTCGGCGCAGCGCCCCAACATGATCTGAGTCAGGTCCGGCTTGAGCAGCATCTCCGCCAGTGTTTCCTCCATACCGCGCAGGCGCCAGTACATCTCAAAAACGCAAGGCGACACATCACAACCCACGAAGCTGTCGTCCTTGAATCTCACGACCCTCTCCATAAGACCCACGAGAAACTCGATCCGGTCGAAGGGGAATTGATAGGCCAAGACCTCCTCCTCGGCCGCACCGGCCAGAACGTATTTCGAGATTTGGTTGAAACCATCGACCCGGGTCCATTCGATCCCCCAGTCGTCGATGTGGGATTCTCCGTTGTGCTCGTGGACGATTCCCTCCATGGCGTGATTGTTGCTCACCCACGCTTGCCGGATGTCATCACCCATGGCGATGGGGACATACTCAGGGGGAATCTCCAGGAGTTGTCCAAGCCTTCGCGAAGTCTGCGGGTGATACCACATGAAGATGGGGACACGGTCCGTAGGTTCTCGTTGCAGGGCACGATATACACGCTCTTTCGAAGTCATGACCGGTTTACTCCGAGATTAGACATATGACGTTTTTTATCACACTGCACACGCGGCGTTGCCCGCTCCCCATACCGGGCACGCGGCCTCGAGGCTATAGTCTGCAATGGCGGCAATCGTCCAGTACCCATCGACGTTCGTGGACCCTCAGGTTCGAGGATCGCTCTTGTCATCGTCATTGCCGGTTTGCCCCACTGACAACTTCTGAAGACGGCATTTCCTTCTCCTATTCCTGGCCCTTGAATCGTCTGACGAACTCAGCCGTCAGATCGATATACGTGTACCCATGCTCAAAAGTGGCTTCAATATGGCTGAATTCTGCTAACTCATTGAACGTGGAAATATGTAACCAGTCGGGCCGAGAACTCATGGCTGCCTCGAAAGTACCTCGGTAGTAGGCCCCATCAGGATCGTCGGGGTAGTTCACACCGAATTTTACCCGGTCTTTCCATCCTGCACCCTTGAAGCCACCATTCTTGGTCTGGCGTCCCGGGTTCCTGGTTTCGTCATAACCCGGCGAAATTGTGGCGTGGTGCTGTGCGGGTTTGTCGTTCTTGAATCCCTGGTCTCTGTTATAATCATCTATGTGCCCACGCATAGTCTGCATGAAGTCCGCCAGCTGACAATCCTCGATATCCACCAGCGTGTATTCCTCCAAGGAACGGAATGGCCCCAGGTACTCCCTTCCCTTGCCGTTCTGATAACTGCCGGACATGATAGGAAAAGGCTTGATCCCGGCTTTCTCCAGTCGGTCGAACACGCCCTGCCATTCTGTCGGCGTATGTCCCCAGGCCGTCCAAACCATCACCACCGGACGCCCTTCCACCTTCAGCATGGCGGGATGATCCTTGTACCGGTTCAAGAAGTAGAACAAATCGTGGTTTACAGTATCGAGTGGTGCTCGACCATGTTCATAGTCAATGGTGATCTTCAGGTTGTGAGCGACGGCCTTCTCAAAAACGATGTCCAAGATATGGTTCGGCCCGTTCGCCTGATCATCATACCACCAGGATACAGTCAAGGCGTCGATCAGGGCACGGTTCATCTGTTGCATGTGCTTTTCAATAATGGTGGGATCCCAGGAATTGTAGGCGCCTACCAGCGGATGCAGGCCTTCCAGTCCTTCCTTGCGACCCCCCTCGGACGCCGTCTTGATCCAGTTGTCTTCGTTAAACCAGATGTAGTAATAGGCCAAGACGACCTTGTCCGTGAAAGCGAAGCCATCAGGTGAACTCACAGCAGATGCGCAGGGTGCGATACTTAGCATCAGCCCAGAACCAACCACTGCGGATAGCAGACGCGTCTTATTCATTGACTGTTCCTTTCTTCTGCGACTGTCCCTGTGCAGGAATTGAGAGGGTTCAACTGTACATAAGCCATAAGTCACCCTGAGGCAAGGCCTTGACAAGAGGATCCGCCGTGTCCAGCTCTCTCAATCGGCCCTCAGTGCGATGCGAACGGCGTCACTGCTTCAAGAGCCAGATTTCAGTGATCCGCGACTGCTCCCGCCAGTTCAAATGAGTCTCATCGGGTCGATCCCAAGTCACGACGATCTGTCCGCTTCGCACCGCATCATACGGGACAGGGAATTCCTTGATCTCACCGATCCCTCTACCATAGGTTTTCGGCATCACGCGATTCCCATTGATTCGGGTCAGAGCCTCTCCGTAACCTGTGATACGGACCACGTAGTCGGCATTCGGATCAATGGACTCGTACCTTACGGCAATCGGCCAGTCCATGCTGACCTGCCAGGACAGCCGCTGACGACTGAAGCCACCGTTCCACCACCAGTAGCCAGGATTGGGATTCCGGGTCATCAGTGGATCCGTGTTTGATCCCTCACCGCGCACCACGTGAGGAGATTCTTCAACATTGCCCACGTCGTCGTAAAAGCTGCCTACCCCGGGATTCTCCCAGGTACGGATTTCTTCCAGCCGCCTCAGCTTCACCTCCTCCGAGTCCAGCCCGCGGATCTTCTCAAACTCGTCTTCCAACCACCAGCGGTTATTCAGGGGATAGTCGACGTAATCCAGAATGGCCCCGCGTTCCGGGCCACTGGCCTGGTATTCCTTCACGCTTGTCTGCAGCCCAATGCTCTTAAATAGAGCGTCACACAATTCTGAGATGCGCCGGCGCCGGTCGGGTGCGGGCGGTCTGGTCGTAGCTTGATCGACAATCCGTAGCGCGTCTTGCATAGCCCTCTCCGAGCCCACTTCGCCAGCCCTGGCCAATGAAGCGTTCGCTTCTTTTTCCAGTCGGGTCTCATATAGGAGCCGTTGCCGCGTATAGGCATCGTAGACACTACGAAGCAGGCACAACTGCCATCGCCAGTTGTCCTTCAAGTCTGGTGCTTCGAGTGCCAACGTCTTCCAGTAGGACAGCGTGCTTTCCACCGCACCATTCACAACTAAGGAACCATCCCAGTTCGTCTCGAGTGCCAGGATGCCGTCCGCCGCGGCGTCGGCAACATCGGGTCGAAAGAAGACTTGTGCATAATCCTTCAATACTTCACGCACGTCGACATCGGGGGCCCAGCCGCGCGCACTCCAGACTATCTTGTTCACATCATCGTGGACCCCGTCGGAATAGGTGATGAAACCATCCGTGTAAGGCGCCAGCCAGTTGTGGATATGCGCTTGGGCAACGGGTCGGGGGTTGGGGCACTCTCGACCGAGGGTTAGATTGAACGCCGGGTCCCACCATGGAACAGGATACTGACACCGCACCGTGTGCGTGATGTCGGGATAATGTCGCAATTTGTATCGTTTCGGCAGACGAGTCCTCGTTTCGGGAATCGGCGGGCTCGAGGGCCCGGCCACTAACCCTCCCAACCAGTCCGGTCTGTGCTGATTGATATATTGGTAGACATCGTCAACCTGCGCATCGTCGAACCATTGGAGTGAAAGCCACACCTTGGCGTCTGGGTGTCGAGCGGTCAGGCGCGTGCCAATGTCTTCAAGGAAAGGCAGCAGCAACTCGGGCGGATTCGCACCGGGATCGCCACCAGGTACGAACACGGCATCCAACCGGGGGCACATACGATGAAGTGACACATGCTTCTCGATTTCCGCTTCGCGTTTCGCCTGATCGCTCAGGTCAAATTCCACAGGGGTCCAAACCCAGTAGTCGAGGTCATAACGGTCACATATCTTGCTCAGAAGCTAATTCATCTCATCTCTCAGGACCCTCATGTGCGGACTCGGCTGGTCATCCTCGAATGGGATGTTCTCGATGCAATTGCAGCCGAAGAGAATGAGATCGCGGATGTATTGCTCGTAGGCCGATGCATCCCAGGCATCGTAGGAATTGGCTCGGGCACGGTAGCCCAATTGATGGCCGCGAATGGGATAAGCCGGCGAAGTGGCGATGTCCGTCGTATCCGGCAAGGAGGCTTGGCCGGGCCCCCAGTGCAGCAATCTGAGGAGTCGTCCTGCCCCGAAGAGGATCCCTCTGGCATCGGCGCCGAGAATCCAGACTGCGGATCTGGATTCGCGGTTGGGTTCCACACAGATGCGATATCCCTCCTCTTGGGCTTCCGGAAGGTCCGGACCGTCGCGGCGTGGAATCGTCAGGCCCGCGAGTTCATTTCCAGTTGAACTGGCAAGTGCAATCATGGGCTTCAGATCTTCCTCCTGTGTTGAAATCTCCCATCGCAGCCCCGTGCGCTTCTGGACCTCCTCGCGGAGCATCTGAGCGGCGACGATCTCGCCCTTGGAATACGGCTCCTCCGCAATCAGTATCACCGCCTCGCTCAGGTCAATATCCCGAGCCTCTGCTGCCTGCATACCAAGGCCTGCGACGGCGATGAGCGAGAAGATCATATACACGCATCTTTCGTTGAGAAGGCAGCCACGTGACGGACTCGATTGAGGATTATGCATGGAGCAGCGTCTCCTGAATCCTTCTTGTACTCGGCACCAGGGTTCCCAACAGTACGACAGTAATTAGAACCATCTCTGGCCTTTCTATCAAGGTGAACTCTTCTTCCCTATCATCAGATGGTTGCCCTTTGCCGTGGCCGGCAATAGTCCTCTCGGTAGTGTACAAGCGCATTCGTGCGATAATGGCAAAACTTGTTGATCAGGGGTGCCTGCGACGCGATAATACCCACACCCTATGAGAGATAGAACTGTGTTAAGCTTGGCCATCAAGCCGGGGGCTGGATAACCTCACGTTGAACGCCGGGCTACCCGCGATATCGCAGGCTGGACACGGAGAGACATTGGCCTGCCTGAGGCCAAGGGGTGCTAGAGTCTCCATACGAAATTGAGGTTGATAACGATATGGAAGGTAAGAATGAAGTGCCGTTGTCCGAGGCGAGATTGGCCGAGTTGAAGAGTTGGAACACCCCGACCATCTACAACGGCTGGGAGCAGATCACCACATCGGATGCCGGTAAGGACGGGTTTAACGTCGAAGAGTGTCGAGACTTCATGCCTGAAATGGGCGCGATGATCGGCTATGCCGTAACGGTCGTCATCGAGCCGAGCAAGGCCGAGCATCGTCGGCACAATCCGACCGCATGGAGCGAATACAGGCGGTATGTGGCATCGGTGCCAGGGCCCAAGATTGTTGTCGTGCAGGATCTGGATAAGCCGGGGACGTTCGGCTCGTTCTGGGGCGAGGTGAACAGCAATATTCACAAGGCCCTCGGGTGCGTTGGGGCGATAACCGACGGCGGGATCAGGGATCTGAGGAGATGCGGGGCGTCGGATTCAAGGCGGTCGCTCGCATGCTGTGCGTCGGGCATGCGTACGCTCATCCGATTCGATGGAATTGTGAGGTGGAGGTGTTCGGCCGAACCGTCAGGCCGGGACAGCTGATTCATGCAGACCAGCACGGTTTCCTGGTAATTCCGAAAGAGGACCAGAACCAACTACTAGAGGCCGCTCGATTCATGGATGCCAACGAGCGGAAGACCATAATAGCCGCTGCTGGAGAAGCCCGCGGCCGGCCGATCGAGGAGATACTCGTCGCCATCGACAAAGCGTGCGAGGAATTCTCCAAGAATACGCGCGCGAAGTTCGCAAGCGAGGGCGAATGGTGAAGTACCTGGCGAGATCACCTCTTTCGATGTTGCTCAGGCTCTGTTGACAATGTTTTGAGGCTTGCCCGCGAGAAATGCGGCGACGTTCTCTACGGCTACCATCAGTAGTCGCTGTCGCGCCGCCTGCGTTGCCCAGGAGATATGTGGTGTGATGAAGCAGTTCTTGGCGACGAGGAGAGGATTGTCTTTCTCTGGTGGTTCGGAAGTCAAGACGTCCAGACCTGCTCCAGCGATTCTGCCGTCGTTGAGCGCCTGAGCCAATGCCGGCTCATCGATTAGCGGCCCGCGGCTGGTATTGATCAAGAAGGCGCCTTGCTTCATCATCGCCAGGCGCTGCTCGTTGACGAGGCCCTTGTTCTCGGAGGTGAGGGGGCAATGTAAGCTAAGCACGTCACTTCGGCGAAATACCTCGTCCAGTTCGACGAATCGGCATTCCCGCGGCGCATCCGTTGGCGTATCGATATCATAGGCGATTACCTCCATTCCGAACGCCCGTGCTATCTGGGCCGTCGCTCTGCCGATCCTCCCGAAGCCAACGATGCCCATCGTCAATCCCGCCAACTCGAGCAGCGGCGTCTCCCAATAGCAGAAGTCCGGCTGGGAGGCCCACTTCCCGCGGCGCACCGAATGGGCGTGATATCCAACACGCAGTGCAAGGTTCAGCAAGTGAGCAAAGACCATCTGCGCCACAGATGAGGTGCTGTAGGCCGGGACATTTGTGACGACGATCCCCCGGCGACGGGCTGTCTCAATATTCACCACGTTGTAGCCAGTGGCCAGGACGCCGATGTATCTGAGGTGTGCGAACGCTTCGATTACGTCGGCTGATAGCTCGGTCTTGTTCGTAAGTACGATTTCCGCCTGCCCGGCACGTGAGACAATATCGGCAGGGAAGGTGCGGTCGTATACCGCGCACGGTCCCAAAGCTCTCAGGTCATCCCAGGACAGATCGCCAGGATTCAAGGTATGGCCATCGAGAACAACAATCTGAGGCATCAATAGATCTCTTTCATGAACGTGATAGGTTGCCAAACAACAGCTTCCTGATATTGCCGGTTAGGCCAACTCATGACAACGAAGCGAATCTCCCTTTGACTTTAGAATCCAGCCTGTCGCTCAGGATCGATGTCCGTGAC
>Ga0068714_10005507_pt1 | contig 13417 bp, 11 predicted proteins | sample MTBNYHSulfiMetaG_FD_62988 | JGI IMG/M metagenome (GOLD analysis project Ga0068714, IMG submission 62988) | Enrichment culture microbial communities from rom New York Harbor, USA that are MTBE-degrading - MTBE-NYH (New York Harbor Sulfidogenic)... | ecosystem: Environmental > Aquatic > Marine >... | reverse complement strand
ACACCCACCACCATCTCCATCCCAGCCGCGACATCGGCCTCACGGTCGCCGGTATTGGGCAGCTCCAAGGCAGGCTCCACGCGAATCAAGAACGAGTTGTCGGGGAGCCGGAGGCCAAAACCGGGGATGAGTGCTGCCCCTGTGGCCAGAGCCAATCGCACCGGTCCTTCGGGCAGATTAGCCGACGCGCCAAAGAATTCCACCTGGCGGGTGCTGACATCGAGGCCTCGATCGGCCGCCAGGCCCACCATCTCCCCGCGCTTGAGAGCCCGGTAGAGCCCGAGCATGGGACCGTTGGTGGGGTACATGCGCAGGCCGCGGCTGGTCCGCAACCTCATCGTGTACCGGAACAAGCGCTCAGGCTGGATGTACGCCACCGGCGTCGAGATCGGTACCCCAAGGGCCACTGGCACCTGGATCAAGATGTCCACATTGCCAAAGTGCGCCGAAACCAGGATGACGCCCTTTCCCCGGGCCAATGCCTCCTCCATGTGCTCCCGACCCTCGAAACGAGTCATTTCCAGGATCTCGTTGTTGGATAGGCGGCTCACACGAAAGAGATCGTAGTGACCTTTGATGATATTCGCGGATGCCCGGCGCACGAGCGACTGTAGCTGTTCCTCGCTGGCATCCGGCCCGACCACGTGACGAAGGTTGCAGGCCAGGACGCGTTTGAGCTGTGGAGAGGTGGCAAGAAGCAACGCCCCGACGGGACGGCCCAGTCCATACCCCACCCGTGGCGGCAGGGGTCCCGTCAGCGCTCCCAGAAGCCGATAGGTTCCATACGTCAGGAAGGCGCGCACGCCGCTACCTCCTCCTCCATGAGACCGCGAGCATATTACCGCAAAAGGACCCCTCTGTCAAGCTTGCCAAACGGTCATTTTTGTGTTACAGTGACCCATACCAGCGCGCCACGCCAAGAACCCTGCGCTTCCGGCATCCGGAGGTCAATCTTGTGATGAATCTATCGATCTCCCATCGTTGGGATCTATCACCCGCCGAGGCCAATGCCCTTCAGATCGGGCTGGCACAGCAGGTCATCGCGGAGACAACCTTCGATCCATCTCAAGTGCGGAGCGTGGCAGGAGTAGACGTCAGCATCCGCCAAGGCGTGGCGCGGGCCGCCGTGGTCGTACTCCGGCTGGTAGATCTGACGCCAGTGGATTGCGCGGTGAGCGAGGCACCGGCCACCTTCCCGTACATCCCCGGCCTGCTCACCTTTCGGGAAGGACCCAGCGTGCTCGGTGCGCTCGAGCAACTGTCGATCTGGCCTGACCTGTTCATCTTTGATGGACAGGGGATCGCCCACCCCAGGCGCATCGGATTGGCCGCGCACCTGGGGGTCATTCTCGATCAGCCCAGCATCGGCTGCGCCAAGTCGCGGCTTGTCGGCAAAGATGTGGAACCAGGCCACGGCGTGGGTGATTGGGTCCCCCTGGTCGATGGAGGCGAGGTCGTTGGCGCAATCGTTCGCAGCCGGGCCGGGGTCAAGCCCCTGTATGTGTCCATTGGCCACCGCACCGATCTGGGTACGGCCGTCGATCTGGTCTTGCGGTGCACACGAGGCTATCGCCTGCCAGAGACCACCCGCTACGCTCACAAGGTGGCCGGAGGCGCAGACCTGCGTTTGTGCCAAGGACGACAGGAACAGTTCAGGGCTGTGACATTGAACTAGCGGGAGTAAACTCTGGCTGGGGCATCTCCGGGCCAAGCCCCGGCCGGCACACCCACCAGGAGACATGCATGAGTCTTGAGGAGAGAATCGAACAAGGTGCGCGGCTAATCCGCCGATCTCGCCACATGGTAGCCTTTACCGGCGCGGGGCACAGCACGCCGTCGGGCATCCCCGACTTTCGCAGCCCCGACTCGGGGCTGTGGGAAAAGCATAACCCCATGCTGGTTGCCTCCATCTGGGCTTTCCGTCTGAATCCCAAGACGTTCTATGACTGGATCAGGCCCATGGTCGAGACCCTGACCAACGCCGAACCGAACGCAGCCCACATAGCACTGGCGGAGCTTGAACGTATGGGCCGTCTACAGACGGTTATCACTCAGAACATTGACGACCTCCACCAGCGGGCCGGATCGCGCCACGTCCTCGAACTGCACGGGCACATGCGCGAGGCGACCTGCGTCCGCTGCTACAAAAAGGTCCCTGTCGATCCCGCGTTGGAGCACCTCATACGCCGTGGCAAAGTTCCCTACTGCGAGTGTGGGGGGGTGCTCAAACCGGATGTCATCCTCTTTGGCGAGCAGTTGCCCATTCGCGTGTTGAATCAGGCCATGGCTGAGGCGCGCCGCTGCGATCTGATCCTGGTTGCCGGCTCGTCGTTGGAGGTGATGCCTGCTGCCGACATCCCCGTGCTGGCAGTGGACTGTGGCGCCAAGGCCGTCGTCGTCAACCTCGAGCCCACTCCCTTTGACAGCCGGGCGGATGTTGTCATACACGGTGACGTGGCCGAGATTCTGCCCCGCCTCGTCGAGTCCGTGTGGGCCATGGATGATACGTAACAGTGTTTCACATGGACTGGGTACGAGACACGCTGCTCCAGATTGGGTAGCGCGCCGTCCACTTGGCCAGGTACGAAGCGTTGGCCACGCCCATTGCACATCCCGAAAGGGAAGGCCGCGTTTTCTTTGTGGCGTACAAGGGCCGGAAGAGGAGGGAAGGAGATGGCAACGCCAACAAAAGGGCAGTTCATCTATGTGTTTGAACCGGTGCGGCCCGAACTGGTCACCGACCCCGATGCCTGGACTGAAGAGGATATTCGCATCGGGAACGAGCATTTTGCCTATCTCCAAAAGGCCACCAGAGAAGGTATTGTCATCCTCGCCGGTCGCTCGCTGGATGGCGTGGGGCCGGCTGTGGTCATTTTTGAGGCGGATTCGGAGGATCAAGCCCGGAGTTTTATGGAGGCCGATCCTTTTGTCGCCGGCGGCCTGATGCGCGCCAGCCTGCATCCCTTCCGTGCTGCACTCGTGCGGAGTCTATAGCGCGACGGATACAGCTTTTTCTGTCCCAGGACCGGCGAGCGCTGACCGCGCTTGGTCGCAAAGCCGCGATTTGACTTTTCCTGCTCAAGAGAGGATAATAGGGCCAGTCTCAGCGCAGGAGGCGGCATGGGCATCGAGGTGCTCACCCACGGAAGGATCACCTGGACAAACATCGAGAGACCGACACCGCAGGACATGGAAACCCTGCGACAGCAATACCCCCATTTCCACCCGCTGGACCTTGAGGACTGCCTGAGTCGCATCGAGCGGCCCAAAATCGACGAATACGACGACTACCTGTTCGTGATCATGCAGTTCCCCGTGTTCGATGCCTCGAGCCGCATCAGCAGGCCAGGTGAGGTGGATATATTCATCGGCAAGGGCTACCTGGTGACGGTGCACGATGGGGACCTGTGGCCGATCACCGGCCTCTTTGACGGCTGCCAGTCTGACGAGGGCATGCGCGAGAAGCATATGGGCCGGGGGGCCAGCCGCCTCATGCACGATGTGATCGACCGGCTCGTTGATTACTGCTTTCCCATTCTCTACAAGGTCGATGCCAATATCCGCGAGATTGAGGAGGATATCTTTACTGATCAGGTGCCGGGGGTAGTGCGCGAACTATCGTGGGTGCGCCGGGATATCATCGCCCTGCAGCGCATCGTAAAGCCGCAGATCGCTATCCTCGCCAACCTGGAGCAAGAGGACCGCCCCTTCATCCGCGAGGACCTGGATGTCTACTTTGACGATGTCTTGGACCACTTGCGCAAGGCATGGGACATGCTGCAGGACCAACGAGACGTCATTGAGGGATTGGATGACACTGCCAACACCCTGACGTCCTATCGCCTGGGCGAGATCATGAAAATACTCACTATCATCTCTGTCATCTTGCTGCCCCTAACCCTGCTATCGGGAATCTATGGCATGAATATCGCCCTTCCGCTGGACGAGAACTCGCCATACTCCTTCGTTATCATTGTGTCGCTCATGGCACTCCTGGCCGCCGGCATGATTTTCTACTTCAGAAAGAAAAGATGGATCTAGAACAGGGCGTCACCGACGAGCCTCCGAACCTGTTCGGGCGGCCACACAACGGCGCTGGATGCCGGCGCAGTACAGGAGGTTAAAAATCCACTATGAAAATCAGATTCTTGGGTGCAGTGCGGACTGTGACCGGTTCGATGCATCTTCTATCGGTGAATGGCGCGCAGATCCTGCTCGAGTGTGGCCTCTTTCAGGGGAGGCGCCAGGAAAGCTTTGAGCGAAACCGAAAGCTTCCCTTTGACGCCACCGCAGTGGACACGATGATCCTGTCCCACGCCCACATCGATCATTCGGGTAACATCCCTTCACTGGTCAAGAGCGGGTTCCAGGGCAACATCTATGCCACGCCAGCAACGCGCGACCTGTGCTCGGCCATGCTGCGGGATGCAGGCCACATACAGGAATCAGACGCGCTCTATGTCAATAAAAAACGAGCGCGCCAGGGGCTGCCACCGGTGGAGCCGCTATATACCGTCGAAGATGCAACGAATAGCCTAAAGTACTTTATTAGTATCGGCTATGGCCGCCCGATGCAGGTGGCGCCGGGCGTGACGCTGACCTTTCGCGACGCCGGCCACATCCTGGGGTCGGCTATCACCGTCCTGGACATAGAAGAGAACGGCACGGCGCGCCGGCTGGTCTTTACCGGGGATCTGGGCCGCAAGGAAATCCCGATCCTGAAGGACCCCGAACCGGTAGAGGACGCAGACTATTTGATCACAGAGAGCACCTATGGCAACCGCGTGCACGATCCCATAGAGACGAGCAAGGCAGCACTGCGGAACGTGATCATCGACACCTACCGGCGAGGGGGCAAGGTCATCGTGCCCGCATTCTCGGTGGGCCGCACCCAGGAGTTGGTGTATTCGCTGCACCAATTGACCGTGGCCCGAAAGATACCGGAGCTGCCCATCTTTGTCGACAGCCCGCTATCGGTCAATGTCACCGAGATCTTTCGCCTGCACCCCGAATGCTACGATAAAGAGGTCGAAGAGTTCCTCGATTCAGCCCAACAGCGCGATCCCTTTGGCTTCCACCGGTTGACCTACGTCCGATCGACGGAGGACTCGAAGGAACTGAACTTTCTGCGCAAACCGGCGATCATCATCAGCGCCTCGGGCATGTGCGAGGCCGGGCGCATCCTACACCACCTCAAGAACAATGTGGAGGACCCGCGCAACACCGTGCTCATCGTCGGCTGGCAGGCGCCGCACACGTTGGGCAGGAGACTGGTAGAGAGGCAATCGACGGTCAAGATCTTTGGTGAGGAATACAGTCTGAAAGCCCAAGTAGAAACCATCAACGGCTTTAGCGCCCACGCTGACCGGGATGGGTTGCTGGATTTTGCGCGACAAGCGGGAGTCCAACGCCTCAAGGCTGCCTTTGTGGTCCACGGAGAAGAGACATCCAGCCAGGCGTTGGCCTACGGGCTGAACAGCCTTGGCATCAGCAAGGCCATCATCCCCCAGCCAGGAGAGGAACACGATCTGTAGACAGCGCGATTTCCCATTGAAATGCGCACATTATCGCCAGCAACGGCAACTTGCCCTAGATGATAAAGCGTGGTATACTGGTATCAGCCTTACTTCGATAGTAAGCAATGTAAAATGGCGTAGGGCGTAAGGAACATGCTGTGATGGCAGCAATCGCCTAGACGTGCCATTACGGACTGCGCCATGTGCGTGGATTCTGGAGGCTGATGAAACCCGGCCCCGGATGTCATGCTTCTCGCCAGTCACTAGAAAAATGGCGCAACCTGTGGTATAATCAGGTAGGTCAGCTATGGCTGATTCTGACCAGGTGCAGAACGAGCAGTTGATCGAGCATTTGACCGAGCAGATCAGCCGCCGGAGACTGACCATGCCGGCGATCCTGCTGTTGCAGGTGACCCGGCCGTTCAGCTTTATCGCCAGCCAGGGCTTGCTGCTGTGCGAGCCATTGCTGAGCTTTGTCTACGACGCCCCACGGGTCGCGGACTATGCGGAGTTGCTGGCTGATAGAACCAGCATTGACCGCCTGGTCGCACGGCTCGAAGCAGAGGAACAGGTCTGGGGCTTTGGTGGCAAGGGGAGGGACTGATGGAACTTGTCGGTTTGGTACTGCTACTCCTGATCCTGCCCATCCTAGTTTACCTTACATCCAGGGTTCGGGCCGGTAAGGTCGGTGAACTGCGATCCATACCAGGGATAGAAGGGCTACCGGAACTGGTAGGGCGTTCCGCTGAAACGGGCCAGCCCCTTCATGTTTCTGTTGGGGTGGCCGGCATCGGCGGCAGCCTGACCGCCGATACGTGGGCCGGGCTGACGCTGCTATCCCAACTGGCCGACGAGGCCGCCGCCTGCAATACCCCCTTGATCGTGACGGTGGCAGATGCCACGGTGTTGCCCATCGCGCAGGATATCGTCAGGCGTGCCTTTGTTCGAAACGGCAATCCAGAGGGCTATGATCCCACTCGCGTGCAGTTCATTGCCCCCAATGCTATGGCATATGCATCGGGCGTGGCGGGCATTCTACAACGGGAGCCCCTGACGGCCAACGTCATGGTCGGCCAGTTCGGTGAGGAGTACCTATTGATGGGAGAAACCGGTGCGCGAGTGGGGGTTCGCCAGATCGTTGGGACTGCCGATCCGATCACTTTGCCCTTTGTGTATGCGTCGGCCAACGAGACATTGACAGGCGAAGAGATCTATGCCGGTGGCGCGTATACCGCCCGAAGGCCGGTCCAGGTTGGCAGCTTGCTTGCCGAGGATTGGCTGCGCTGGTTGGTAGTGGCCGCGATCCTGGTCGTCACGGCCCTAAAGGTCCTTCTGTGAAAGCAAGGAGCCGATCATGGCTGCATTGAGACGAATCCTACCCACGGCGGTTGCCATCGTTGCCGGGATCTTTGTTCTGCTTTCGGTGTTCACCTCCAGCTTTTCGTTCGCTGCCATCGGCACCTACTTTATCGACACGGCAGTCGTCATCGCTGCCTTTGCTCTGATCTTGGGTGTGATTAACGTGCTGCGCGTGCACGGGCGCAGGATTCACGAGGGCGGATCGGGGAGGTTCTACAGCTTTGTCCTGATCGCAGCCATGTTTGTCGTCCTAGCCCTCGGAATGCCCGCGCTCCCAGACCGGCCCTATGGACCATCACAACCGGCCGTGCAGTGGATCTTTGAGAACATTCAAGCCCCGATCCAGGCATCGCTGTCAGGGTTGCTCGTCTTTTTCGTCATAACAGCCGCCTATCGCCTGCTACGCGCCCGAAACCTGGAATCGGCCGTGATGTTGATCGTGACTATTATCGTACTGCTGGGGCAGGTGACCGTGGGCCTGGTTCCCATCTTGCCCAAGCTGAAAGACTGGATACTGGATGTGCCAGCAATGGCCGGGGTGCGGGGGATCCTGTTGGGAGTCGCCCTGGGCGCTCTGCTCACCGGTATCCGGCTGTTGGTGGGCGCGGAGCGTCCTTACGGTGATTAGGTTGCCTTTGCTGCTTGCGCGTTGCTCGATCGAAGTGAGGCTGAGATGATATACTGCCCGAAATGCGGAACTGCAAACCGCGATGGGAGCAGGTTCTGCAACGAGTGCGGAGAAGAACTCGTTATTCAGACCCACATCGAGTGTCCCCGTTGTGGGGCCCTGAACCCCATCCAGAACGTGCTATGCATTCAGTGCAGTGGACGCTTGCTGCCCTTCGTGCCCCCCTCTCCTGAGACAGGAGCGCCCCCTCCCATCAAAGGTCTGTCTCTGCCGACCAAGAACCCTGCCGGCGAGCAAGACGAAGAGCTCGATGCGGCCGCGCCAGAACCGGAAGATGAGACGCCCGCCTGGTTGCGCGAGCTGGGGGCCAGCCTGTCCGCGGGGGGGGAATCCGAGGAGCCCGATTCCCCAGAAGATGCGGGGGAGGTTCCCGATTGGCTACGCGACTTGCGCGCCTCGTTGCCCCAGGAGCTTGAGGAGCAGGCGGAATCTGCGGAGGAAGACGAGGCGCTTCCTGATTGGTTGACGGCGCTCGAACCGGTTGCCGGTAAAGCAATGGATGAGGCGCAGACTGCTGAGGGCGAACCGGGAGACGAGCCGCTGGGTTCTGAATCTCAAGAAGACGAGATACCCGGCTGGCTGTCCAGGCTTGTGCCCTCAGCCGCTGCTGCGCGAGGGCTCGAACCTGAACCAGCCACCTCCGGAAAGGAGACACCAGGCTGGCTGACCAGACTCGTGCCTGGTGAGGCGGAAGTCGGGACCGAGCCCACATCTACTGCTGCCGAGATGGAAGAAGGCGAAGGATCTGAACGGCCGGACGAGCCTGCGCCCGAGGCGCCTGCCGAGATCGAGGGGGACAAAATCCCTGATTGGCTCGCCGATCCGAGCGCGGCGGATGGGGAAGTAGAAGCAGAGACAGAGCTACCGGACCTTGAGATCGATGAGCGCGAGATCCCCGGCCGGTTGGCCACACTCCAGCCCACCGATGAGGAAGCAGAAGTAGAGGCAGAGCCATCGCACCTTGAGATCGATGAGGGCGAAATCCCCGATTGGTTGGCCACACTCCAGCCCGTCGATGAGGAAACAGAAGCAGGGGCAGAGCCACTGGACCTTGAGATCGAAGGGGGCGAAATCCCCGATTGGTTGGCCGACATCCGGGCCACGGGCGGCGCGGCAGACGCAGAGGCGGAGCTCCAAGACCTTGAGGTCGAAGAAGGCGAGCTCCCTGACTGGGTGGCAGCGCTCCGGCCCGTGGATGCAGGAGCAGAAAGCGAGCCCGCACCGGCAGCCATTGAGCCCGGAGCCGAGCAGTTCCCCGACCGCATTGCCGAGTTCGAGCCTCCCTCCGTGGATCTCCCGCCAGCCGAGACGCTACAAGAGGCTGACATGGAGCCACCCGGGCAGAAACGAGCGTACAAGTTGCCCGATGAGGTGGAAGCCGCTCTGGGCCCATCAGTTCCCGCATGGTTGGCAGAGCTTCAAGTCCAGGCGCCAGAAGCGGCCGCGGCCATTTTCGAGGAAGCGGCAGTCGACGGCGAGTTGCCCGAGTGGCTCGTCCGTTCCGAGAGCGGGCCGGACGAAGCGCTGGCCTCGGCAGAGATCCCTGGCTGGTTGCTGGCCCTGAAACCCCCCGAATTGCGCGAGGGAACCGAGCTGCCGGCCCCCGAAGTCAGAGAGTGGAGCGAGGAAACGGGGCTCCTGGCAGGCATCCCGGGAACCCTACCCGTGGAAATGCTCATCGCCCAACCCCGCGCCATCATTACCGCAGAGTCGACGGATCTGGCGATGGAAGATTCTCCGCCGGCCCGCCTGTTTTCCGAGATTGTCGGTCGCTCGCCAGACGCCACGCTCAAGAAAATCGCGAGCCCCAAGGCCGACGTGCTGCCACAGACAGCGCGCTGGATCATCTATGCGATTTTGATCATCGCCGTCTCGCTGCCAATTATCATGGGGAAACCGTTCGTCTCCCGGACCATCGAGCCCACCGCAGCAACTGTAGAGATGCACAGAGTTATAGAATCTCTGGACAGTCTCGATCCGGTACTGGTGGCCTTTGACTACGATCCTACCGGCAGCGGCGAGATGGATCCGATTGCCAGCGCCCTGATCGGCCACTTGATGGACAGGGGAGCCAAGCTCGTGGTCGTCAGTTTGCTGCCGGCAGGCCCGGCCACAGCTCAATCCTTGCTTGCCGAACTGGCCGCCGGTCGACCCGACTATGCGCAGGGCTACGGCGAGCGATACGCAAACCTGGGGTATCTCCCCGGGCAGGCCGCAGCGGTCCGGCTCCTGGGTCTTTCACTGGAGACGGCGCTGCCTCGCGATTTCTACGGAACGCCCTTGAGCGAGCTGCCAGTGATGCAAGGACTCGATTCCACTCGGGCCTTTTCCCTGATCGTCGAACTGGCAGCGAGCCAGGACACTCTGCGCTGGTGGATTGAACAGGCAGGCACACCCTTTGCCATCCCGCTGGGGACAGGAGCGAGTGCCTCGGTGATCCCTGTGGCCCGCCCATACTACGAGACCGAAGCAAGGCAGTTGGTAGGGTTGGTGGGCGGAGTGCCCGATGCTGTTACGTACGAGGCGCTTGTCAACGACCAAGGCAGCGCCACCAGTAGCTCAGCCGCGCGCCTCGATTCTCAGTTGGCCGGGCAGTTGCTGTTTGTACTGGTCATACTGGCCGGAAACGTCGCCTACTTTTCGCGGCGTGGAACCCGGAGGGAACGCTGATGGAACCAAGTCTGCTCGATTTGGCAGGCACATTGATAGCCGCCATCCTGACCCTCTTTGTGTTTAGCTATCTGCTGGGAGACAATGCGCTCTACCGCTTCGCCGAACATCTATTTGTGGGTGCGGCCGTTGGGTATGCAATGGTGGTGGCCTTTCATGCCATCATCGGTTCCAAACTCCTGATGCCCCTGGCCGAGGCGCTGAGCGAGGAAAACTGGGCGCGAGTTCTCTTGCTTGGCTTCTCGCTGCTCATGGGGCTGCTCCTGCTTACCAAACCCATCAAAGGAATATCATGGTTGGGGAGCCTGAGCGTAGCCTTTCTGGTCGGCGTAGGAGCGGCCCTGACCGTCGGCGGCGCGGTACTGGGCACTCTTTTGCCCCAGATCGACGCCACGACGAACGTTAGCACCTATGCTACTCGCTACGGCCCCGCCCTGGGAGCAGTCAGCGGCGTCATTGTGCTGATAGGCACCACCGGTGTTCTGATCCACTTTCATTTCGGCGCCAGGGAAGCAGGACCCGTTGGCAGGCTCCGCGCGGGCCTGGTCCGAACATGGGGAGGGTTGGGACGCTGGTTCATCCTCATCGCTTTCGCTGCTATCCTGGCAGCAACTTTTATGTCACGTCTATCCCTCCTGGCAGGGAGAATCCAGTTCCTGGTGGATAGCGCGCGCGGGTACCTGGGAGGCTAAGGGATGACACTAGACTACTTGTCGGTCCAATCCATCCTGGCCCTGGACTGCGGCAGCACTGCCACTCAGGCAATGTTGATCGATCGGGTAGATGCCGAGTACCGCCTCGTCGCCCGCACAGAGACCCCCAGCACCGTCGAACCCCCCTGGAACGACTTGATGGCTTCGGTGCGCCAGGCGATCATGCAGATTTCCGAGATCACCGGACTGCCGCTGTTGAACCGGCAAGGGCAGATCATCACTCCGCAGCAGCAAAGCGGTGGCGTAGACGCCCTGGTGGTCATCACCAGCGCCAGCCCGCCCCTCCGCCTGCTGTTGGCAGGCGTCATGCGCGACATCAGCCTGGATAGCGCCCGACGGGCACTGTCCAACACCTATGCCACAGTCGAAGGGCTTGTCTCGCTGGGCCGCAGGGTTGAGGGCGAAGGCAGCACCAACGATGACTTTCAGGGACAGGTGGAACTTTTCCTAGAGCTCAAGCCCGACGCCGTCGTCATTGTGGGTGGCATCGACGGAGGAGCGAGCCGGCCTGTCCTGCAAGCAGCCGAAGCCGTGGCCATTGCCAGTTCTGCAATGGCACAGGCCGACCGACCTCCGATAGTGTATGCCGGCAATGCCGATTTGCGCTCTGAGGTGGCCGAGATCATAGGGGCCGAAGCAGAGTTGCGCGCCATCGACAACGTCCGTCCCAGCCTGGATCTGGAGAACCCCGGACCCTTGCAGATCGAACTCGAGGAACTATACCGCCAGCGCAAGATGGGACGCCTGCCCGGCTTTGGCACGCTGGCATCGTGGAGTTCAGTCCCGGTGCTGCCCGCTGCCAAAGCCCACGCCTACACCATCCAATATCTGTCCAATCTGGATGGGATCAACGTCCTGGGTGTCGACGTAGGAGGGGGAACATCCACCATGACGTCCATGGTGGACAACCACCTCGAGCTCGCCATCCGCAGCGATCTGGGCATGAGCTACAATGCGGCGCGTCTCCTGGCCCAAGTGCCCTCAAAATCGATATCGCGCTGGTTGCCTTTCGAGATAGAGCCCGCAGAGATCCGGAATATCCTGCACAACAAGGCCGTACACTATCGGACTCTACCCCAAACCCGGGAGGAGCTGCTTCTGGAGCAGGCCGTGGCCCGCGAAATCCTGCGCCTGCTTCTGAGAGATATGATGCCTCGCTGGACCGACGGCGCATCGCGCCTGTACCCCGATCTGCTGCCCAAGTTCCACCTCATTGCCGGCGGGGGAGGAGTTCTGGCCAATGCCCCGACCTACGGGCAGGCCGCTTTGATGCTGCTGGACGCACTCCAGCCTGTCGGGGTCACCGGCCTCGTGTTGGACAAGTTGCGGCTTCTGGCGCCCCTGGCGGCCGTGGCCATGCTGAATCCGCTGGCAGCCGCACAGGTTACGGAACAGGATGCGCTGCAGAACCTGGGCACGGTCGTTGCGCCGGTCGGTACCGCCCGCGAAGGAGAAGTGGCGCTCACATTCAAGATCGACTACGACGACGGCCGCTCCCTGGAAGTAGAAGTGCCCTATGGTTCTCTGGAGGTGATCCCCCTGGCCACTGGCCAGACAGCGGATCTCGAACTGCGGCCGACTCGCCGCTTCGACGTGGGGCTTGGCGTCCGAGGCCAGGCGGGAACTACCAAAGTGGAGGGCGGCGTCCTGGGCATCATCATCGATGCCCGAGGGCGGCCATTGCCGATGGCGCAGGATCCTGCCGAGCAGCGAGAGAGGATACAGCGCTGGTTGTGGGACATGGGATCTTAGGTCTGGAGAGAAGCGAATGTATTATCCTGTAGCATCTCGAATAGCGGCGCAGACGACAGTCCGGCGAGAACGACTCCTCCCGGCGCCCGGACAGGTGTTGGTCGGCCCCGGTGAGATGGTGGGGCCGGCTGATGTTGTCGCGCGTTGCCAGCTCCCAGGCGAGGTGAAGGCGTTGGACGTCTGCCGGGCAATGGGCATCCCACGGTCGCGCGTAGCCAAGTATGTGCGCAGATCGGTCGGCGATGCAGTTCAGGCCAACGATCTGCTGGCATCGCCCAGAGGCATGTTTAGCCGGTTCAGGAAGGGATGCCGATCGCCGGTTGACGGCGAGGTGATCGAGATCCGGGATGGGCTGATCCTGATCGAGTCGGCAGCGACCACCTTTGAACTCCGGGCCCATGTCCGGGGCGAAGTCACGAACGTGATGCCCAACCGGGGGGTGGTAGTGTCGGTATCAGGAGCATTGATCCAAGGGATGTGGGGCAGCGGGGGTGAGGCCGAAGGTGTGCTCAAGATGCTGGTGGACAGTCCCCAAAAGCCCTTACGGGGTCGGGCCATTGACGTGAGTTGTCACGGCACCATTGTGGCCGGCGGTTGGATATTCGACGAGAGCGTGTTCGAGCAGGCGGTTGAGGCAAGAGTCCGGGGCATCATCGTGGGGGGAATGGATGCCGGGTTGCGCCCGACTCTACAATCGTTGCCTTTCCCCGTGATGCTGA
>Ga0068714_10005506_pt1 | contig 13421 bp, 13 predicted proteins | sample MTBNYHSulfiMetaG_FD_62988 | JGI IMG/M metagenome (GOLD analysis project Ga0068714, IMG submission 62988) | Enrichment culture microbial communities from rom New York Harbor, USA that are MTBE-degrading - MTBE-NYH (New York Harbor Sulfidogenic)... | ecosystem: Environmental > Aquatic > Marine >... | reverse complement strand
GTCGAAGAGCCCAGGGTGGGGGTCTTCGTCTGCGACTGCGGGACCAACATCGGAGGACTTATCGACGTTCCGCAACTGGTTCAATACGGTCGAAGGCTGCCCGGGGTGGTCGTATCGGAAATGGTCGGCCGGGGCTGTTCGATGGAATCCCTTGAGCGGATGCAGGGCCTCATCATGGAGAAGGGTTTGAATCGGGTGGTCGTTGGAGCCTGTTCGCCGAGGACCCACGAAACGCTCTTCCAGGATACGGTGCGCAAAGCAGGGCTGAACAAGTATCTCATGGAAATGGCCAACCTTCGCGATCAGGACACGTGGGTTCACCTGGAACAGCCTGCCGAGGCGATGGACAAGGCCAAGGACCTTCTACGCATGGCCGTTTCGAGCGTGGCCCTGGCAAGGCCTCTCACCGAACACATCCTGCCCATGAACAAGAGCATTCTGGTGGTCGGGGGAGGCGTGACCGGTATGAATGCTTCCCTGGCTCTGGCCGATCAGGGCTTCAGGGTCTACCTGGCGGAGCGCTCGGCGAGCCTCGGCGGGGTTTCGAAGGAACTTCGGAAGACCCTGGAAGGAGAGGATGTGCAGGCCTATCTGAACGACCTGGTCCATCGAACCATGCAGCACGAAAACATCCAGGTGCTGACGCGGGCGGTGATCGTGGATCACAGCGGGATGCCCGGCCTTTTCACGACCGGCATCCAGGCAGGCCCCCAGATGTTTTACCGCCAGATTTCCCACGGCGTGACCATCCTCGCTACCGGGGCGGTTCCGAACCGGCCCGCCGAATACTTCCTGGATGAGCATGAGGCGGTCATGACTCAGCTCGACCTGGACAAGGTCATTGCAGACGATCCGGAAAGGGTGAAAAACCTGGAAAAGGTCGTGATGATTCAGTGTGTTGGGTCCAGGTGCCCGGAAAACCCCAACTGCTCCCGCATCTGCTGCCAGTCGGCGGTGAAGAACGCTTTGCGTTTGCTGGATGCGAACCCGGCCGTGCAAATCTACGTGCTCTACCGGGACATGCGAACCTATGGCTTCCAGGAGGACTTTTACAGGAAAGCCAGGGAAAGGGGGGTGCTCTTCTTCCGCTACAGCGAGAGGGCAAAACCCACCGTGCGGGTCAACGGCGACAAGATGGATGTGGCCTTTCAGGACCCGATCCTCGGAAGAGAAGTGAACGTGACCGCAGACTGTCTCGCCCTCAGCACGGGGCTGATCGCGGACGAGGAAGGGGCCGAAGACCTGGCCATGATTTTCAGGCTTCCCAGGACGCAGGACGGATTCTTTCTCGAGGACCACGTCAAGCTTCGTCCCGTGGACCTGCCGGTGCCGGGTTTCTTTGTGGCCGGCACGGCTCACAGTCCCAAGACCATTCGCGAGAGCATCGCCCAGGCTCAGGCCGCCGCAGGCCGAGCTCAAACTCTGCTGGCGAGAAACGTAATCAACCTGGGCGCCGCCGTGGCCCGCGTGGACGGCAAGAAATGCGCCGCCTGTCTGGTGTGTGTTAGGGCCTGCCCTTTCGACGTGCCTTTCATCAACGCCGAAGGGTGCTCCGAAATAGATGCGGCCAAGTGTCACGGCTGCGGCATTTGCGCTGCCGCGTGTCCGGCAAAAGCCATACAACTGATGCAGTATGAAGACGATCATATAATGGCCAAGCTCGACGGCCTCTTGGAAGGAGTGCTCCAGTGAAACCCTTTGAACCTTTAATCGTGGCTTTTTGCTGCCACTATTGCGCTTACACGGCCGCAGATATGGCCGGGAGCATGAGGCGCTGCTACCCCCCCAACATCCGCATCATCCGGGTCCCCTGTTCGGGAAAAGTGGACGCGATCCACATAATGAAGGCCTTTCAGAAAGGTGCCGACGGAGTATACGTTGCAGGATGCCTGGAAGGGGACTGCCATTTCAAGAACGGTAACATCCAGGCGGCTCGCCGGGTGGATTACGTGAAGCGACTTCTCGACGAGATCGGGATCGGCGGTGAACGGCTCGACATGATGACCATGTCGGCGGGCATGGGAGAACGCTTTGCCTCGAGCGCAGTGGAGTTCACGGAAAAAATTCGCCGACTGGGGCCTAACCCGGTGAAACGTCCGGATAGAGCCAAGGCTGCCGGCGCCTGACATCTGGAGCAAAGGAGACAAAAACAAAATGATAACTGCTGAACGAAAACCGATTCAGGAAATAATGGAGTACGTAAAGCCCTACAGCCGGATTCTTCTTGTAGGATGCAATGAGTGCGTCACGGTTTGCGCCGCAGGAGGCCGCAAGGAGGTGGGGCTTCTTTCTTCTGCCCTCCAGATGGCTTGCATGCAGGAGGGGAAGGTCCTGGACGTGAAGGAAATGACCCTGGAACGCCAGTGCGATCCAGAATACGTCGAGGAGCTCGCAGTAGCCATCAACCAGGTGGAGGCGGTCGTGTCCATGGCCTGTGGGTGCGGGGTCCAGGAAGTGGCAAGGCGGTTTAAGGAGAAGCCGGTGTTCCCGGCGGTGAACACGAAATTCATGGGCGCCTCCGAACGCCAGGGCGTTTGGGCCGAGAGGTGCCAGGGTTGCGGGGACTGCGTGCTCGGTTTGACGGGAGGCGTGTGTCCGATTGCGCGGTGCTCGAAGCGGCTGCTGAACGGACCCTGCGGCGGGTCGAGCCGGGGAAAATGCGAGATAAACCCGGAAGTAGATTGTGCCTGGCAGCTCATCTGGGACCGGCTGAAGGCTCTCGGGCTCGAAAAGCGCTATGAGGACATCGCACCTGCTAAGGACTGGAGGCCGAGCAGGGACGGCGGCCCAAGAAGAATCATCAGAGAGGATCTGGCATCATGAAAACGGAGAGTGCACTGGAAAAGGTATTAGCGGCAGGTCATCTTGCGGTTACCTCTGAATGCGGTCCTCCGCGAGGAGCTTTGCCGGACAAAATCAAAGAGAAGGCTGAAATCCTCAGGGGGTATGTGGACGCCATCAACGTGACCGACAACCAGACGGCGGTGGTTCGCATGTCCAGCTTTGCAGCCTGCCTCATCATCAAGCAGATCGGTCTTCATCCCATTCTTCAGATGGTGACCAGGGACCGAAACCGACTTGCCATGCAGAGCGATATCATAGGGGCCTATTCTCACGGCATCGACACCATGCTCTGCCTGACCGGAGATCATCCCTGCTTCGGGGACCATCCCATGGCGGCCAACGTCTATGATCTGGACTCGATCCAGTTCGTCCAGATGGTCAGAAACATGCGGGATGAGGGCAGGTTCCAGGGAGGCGACGAGATTCAGAATCCTCCGAAGATGTTCATCGGCGCCGCTGCCAACCCCTTCGGCGATCCATTCGAGCTGAGGGTGGCGCGGCTTGCCAAGAAGGTCAGAGCCGGCGCGGATTTCATCCAGACCCAGTGTATCTACGATCTCCCTAGGTTCGAGAAGTGGATGGAGGGGGTCCGGGACCGGGGTCTTCACGAAAAGGTCGCGATCCTTGCGGGAGTAACCCCCTTCAAGTCGGCGGGGATGGCCAAGTACATGAAGAATAAGGTCCCGGGGATGAGTGTCCCGGACGACATGATTAAGCGGATGGCAGGGGTCCCGAAGGAAAAACAGGCGGATGAGGGGATTGCAATTTGCGTGGAGACCATTCAGCGGTTGAAGGAAGTCAAGGGCGTTCGAGGTTTCCACATCATGGCGATCGAATGGGAGCAAAAGGTGCCGGAGATCGTTAAGAGTGCGGGGCTCTATCCCAGGCCCCCGGTTTGAGGGATATCAAAAATAGGGAGGCGATGTATGGACGATAAGAAGCTTATTTTGGTGGTGGACGACGATCCGGATCTGGTGGAAGCCATATCCATGAAGCTTGAAAGCGAAAACTATCGCGTGTCGAAAGCCTATGACGGGATCCAGGCCTGGGATCGAATCAAGCAGGAGCGGCCTCATCTCATCATTCTCGATGTGATGATGCCCAACAAGAATGGATACCAGGTCTGTGACGAACTGAAAAAGAATCCCCAGTTTTCCAACATCACCGTGGTGTTGCTGACTGCCGTGGGAGATGCGGTGACATCGACCAAGTACACCCATATGGACGGGAAGACTGCGCTTGCGGACGAATTCATTCCAAAGCCGATCGACCTTGACAATCTCATGGAGATCGTGAAGGACTACACCAGGTGATGATGTAGCCGAAGAAAACGAGGGCTCAAGACATGGGTGAAAAGATCCCCATGGAGGGCGTGAATGTAAGCCCCAAGATGGTCCGGGTCACCGTGTGTCATTCCTTGCCGGGAGGGGATCTCATGGCAGGCTTCCTTCATCCTCTGGCTCGGGACCGGATAAACATGAAATTGCTCATTACAAAAGAAGGGAAGGAGGAGAGCCGAGCTTTTTGCTGCATGGCGGCGGCGGACGGAACAAGGGCGAAAGGGCTGATCGATTCCACCCCCGATATGGCGAAACAAGCGGAGCTTTACGAGCCTGTGGGGCTGATTTCGATTTTTCCCCTTCGCTCCAGCTTGAAGGCGGTGGGTCTGGCTTTAATAGCTTTGGGTGAAGCCCGCGTACCCGTCCATGGTTTCTGTTCCTCCCTGTCTGCGCTCACCTTTGTGATAGATCACGATCGTTTGCAGGAAGCTCTTGCCGCCTTCGAGGGCTGTTTTGATTTCCCTTAGGGAGTGCCCGCTGAAAGGCAATCACAAGCCTCCTTCAGTTAACCGCTTGGAAACCGCCGCTGCATACTGGGAAGCTCGTATCAAGACCTATGGGTTCCATAGAGTGCCCGACCTTTGCATGTTCGAAATAACCCTCGACAGTTTCAAGGTTCCCCTTTTCGGACGTGCACTCTGTGAAATGGGAGAAAAAGGGGTTCCTCTCGTCCTCACTTTTTCCACTGCCACCTCCGACGGCCTCTCTACGTTCTTTGTCGTTCCCCGTCCTTTCGAAGGTCTGGTGCGGGATCACTTGCAGGAAAAGGTCGGGCCCGCAGACCAGGTTATGCTGCGGGTTCTGGCGGTCGATATCGTCTACTTCTACGGGCCTCATTTCGGGGACCGCTCGGGCATTGCCGAGGTCGCGAACCAAGCTCTTGCAGGAAGCGCGGTTCGGGCGACGGCCACTGTGTGCTCGGGGTCGTGTATCTACCTTGTGCTGCCTGAGGGTGGATCCGAGGAAGCGGTTCGCGCCCTTTCCGAGACCTTTGAGATTCCCATAGCGCCCTCCCGGAAATCCTGCGGGGTGAATGAGGTCTAGCCCATGAATGAAAAGAGCATGGAAGAAAGGGACTGGCGCCTCAGGGTCTTCGATTCCCTTTCCTTCCCCACCCTCATTCTGAGGCCGGACAAAGTGATCGTGACGGCCAACCGAAAGTTCCTCGACAGGTACGGAGTAAAGATGGAGGATGTCACCGGAAAGAGCTGTCATGAGGTTTTCTACCAGTCCAAGACTCCGTGTTCGATGAGCGTCTGCCCTGTCCCGAAAGTCCTCGCTTACCGGGAGGGGCATTCGACGCTCAAGCAGGTGACGAACTCCCGGGGCGACGAAGGTTGGGAAGACCGGGTATTCTCACCGATTCTCGACGAGAGCGGCCAAGTCATCTACATCATGGAAAGCATCAGGGATGTTACCAAGATCAAGAGCCTGGAAAGAGCTCTCAAAGAAACCGAGGAGCTTTTTGAGAAGGTCATACAGAGTTCCGCCAGCGCGATTGTGGCCGCGGACAGGGACGGAAACATCTTAATCATGAACCGGGCCGCTGAAGAGCTCTTCGGTTTCACCGTGCGCGAGGCCAGGGGAGAGAAGAACGTGACCGACCTTTATCGCCCCGGGAAAGCCAAGGAAATAATGCGCGATCTCAGGAGCGAGAAAAAGGGAGGGAGAGGCAAGCTTCACACGTCCGAAGTGATGATTCTCAATGCGGAGGGCGAAGAAATTCCCGTGGAGCTCTCGGCTTCCATCATCTACGAGGACGGCAAGGAAATTGGCACCATGGGGATATACAACGATCTCAGGCCCAGGCTTGCCATAGAGAGGACCCTGCGTGAGGCCAGAGCCCAAATTGCTCACTCGGAGAGAATGGCTTCCCTCGGGCAATTGTCCGCCGGGATTGCGCACGAAATCAACAACCCCCTTACAGGCATCCTGATGTATGCGAGTATGGCTCTTGAAAAGTTGGAAGGGGATCCCCTGGCGGAGCACCTGAAATACATCGTGGAGGACGTGAACAGGTGCAAAGGCATTGTGCAGAATCTCCTTGCCTACAGCCGGCGCTCTAAACCGACCGTCGGGGTCATCGCACTGAACACCCTGGTTGATCAGGGCATGAACCTCATTCGGGACCAGAAGCTCTTCGGGAACATTGCGGTTGTCAAAGATCTCTCGGACGAGATGATCCTCGTGCGCGGAGACCGCAACCGGCTCACCCAGGTCATCATCAACCTTGTCATGAACGCATGTGCAGCCATGAACGGGGAAGGAGTGCTGACTTTCCGGACTTACAGAGACAAACCCAACAAGAAAGCTTTCCTGGAAGTCGCGGACACAGGTTGCGGCATCCCGCAAGAGAATCTGCCGAAGATCTTCGACCCTTTTTTTACCACCAAAGAGCCGGGCAAGGGCACGGGTCTCGGCTTGAGCACTTCCTACGGCATCATCCAGGAGGCGGGGGGCTCCATCGGGGTCAAGGAAACGGGCCCTGACGGCACTGTCTTTCTGGTAGAGTTGCCGCTGTATGTCCCTCTGGACTACCCTGAGGATTCGGGCAGGGAAGAGTTGTTGGATAATGGGGGGAATCCTACATGATAAGAGAAGAAGCGAAAGTCTCTACGAGCGGGATCAAGGTTCTGGTCGTTGACGATGAAAGGCGAATACGGGATGCGTGCCATGCAATGCTCTCAAACGAAGGGTTTGAAGTGGCTGTTGCGGAAAACGGGTTTGCCGGCCTTAAGAAGATCGAAGAAGAGCATTTCGACATCATCCTGCTGGATTTGATGATGCCGGGAATGAGAGGCATCGACCTGTTGAACCATGTCAAGAGCAAGCATCCGGACACCCTTATCATCGTCATCACGGGGTACGCTACGCTGGAGCACGCTATCGAGGCCATGAAAAAGGGGGCCTTTGATTTCATCTCCAAGCCCTTCTCGCCTCAGGATCTGAGGACCGTGACAGGAAAGGCCATTGAGTACATCCGCACCCTCGAGGACATTGCCCACGAAAAATCCCGCATGCGTGTTCTCATCAACCACATTTCCGACGGGGTGATGGCGACTGATGCTCAGAGGCAAGTCGCACTGGCCAATCCCGCTTTTCTCAAGATGATCGGACATCAGGGTGAGACGGTCATCGGCAAACCGGTCACAGACCTGATTGACAATGAGGATTTGCTCCAGGTGATCGACAAGGCTTTATCCATGCCTGCCGAGGAATTCGGGGAAGTCACGGAGGAATTTGCCGGAGGCGCTCTTACCGATACGGAGGATGCTGTCCTTGCGGTTCGATGCGTGCCGTTCAGGGACCGGCTGCACCGAAACCTCGGGACCGTCACCGTCATGCACGACATCACGGCGTTGAAGAAGATGGACCAGATGAAGTCCGACTTCGTTTCCATGGTGGCTCACGAGATAAAGAGCCCCATGAACTCCGTGCTCGCCCTCGTCAAAGTGATCCAGGACGGCCTGGCCGGAGACCTTACGGAAAAGCAACAGGATATCCTGGGAAGGGTATCCGAGAAGATCAAGGGGTTGACGGATCTGGCTGCCGAACTTCTCGATCTGGCCAGAATCGAGTCGGGCCTTATCACCATGGAAAAGGAGAAACTCGACATGAAACCCCTGCTTCACGAACAGGTCGGTTTCTACGAAGAGAGAGCCCGCAGCAAGGGCGTCAAACTCAATATCGAAAATTTGCCCGACCTCTCTCCGGTCTTGGCGAACAGGCGTTCCATAGAGGAAGTGATATCAAATCTGATCACCAATGCGATCAGGTACACCCCCGAGGGTGGAAGTATTACTGTATCCGCGGGCCAGCAGAGAGATTATGTTCGCTTCAGCGTAAGAGACACCGGGTTCGGAATCGGGAAAGAAGATGTGGATCGGATTTTCGAGCGCTTTTACCGGATCAAGAACGACCAGACACGGTTCATCGCCGGCACAGGGCTGGGGCTGGCAATCGTCAAGAGCATAGTGGGTGCCCACAACGGACTGATCAAGGTGGAAAGCGAGATCGGCCGTGGATCCACATTCCACGTGGATCTGCCCGTCATGCACGACTGACCGGTCCTCCTGCAGTCTCTCTACCCCGCGTTGGCGCAACACAAGAATCCCGGGCCAGGCCACAGAACGCAGGGGCTCAATATATCTAAATCCGAATTTTTATTTCCCCTTCCACTGTGGTTTGCGTTTCTGCAGGAAAGCTTCGACCCCTTCCTTTGCATCTTCCGTCATGCACAGGGCAGCAAAAAGCTCGTTGGAGTATGCGAGGGCCTTTCCGTATTCCAGATCGGCCATGCCGTAATAAGCCTCTTTTCCCATCTGAAGAGCGAGGGGACTTTTGCCGGCCAGCTTGTCGGCCAGGGCCATGGTCTCCTCCTCGAGTTTCTCCAGAGGCACGACCTTGTTGACCATGCCCCAGCGTTCGGCGTCGGCAGCGTCGACCATGTCCCCGGTCATGACCATCTCGAGGCATCGCTTCCTGCTGAGGGACCTGGACATGGGGACGGCCGGACCCATGCAAAAAAGGCCCACGTTGATTGCGGTCGCGCCGATTTTGGTCCCTTCGGCTACAACGGCGAGATCGCAGGCGGCTATGATTCCTGCGCCGTTGGCTACTGCATAGCCGTGGGCCGAGGCAATGACCGGCTTCTTCATGGATGCGACGAGGTGAATCATCCGCTCCATGAGCCCGATCCACTCCCGATAGCCCTGAAGCGTCTTACCCGGATACTCGGAGAGATCAATGCCCGTGCAAAAAGCCTTTCCCGCGCCCTTGATGACCACAACCCTGACGGCCTTGTCCGTCTCAAGTTCAACAAGGGCCTTGCACAGTTCCTGCGCGAGGGCCGTGTTAAAGGTGTTGAACTGGTCGGGGCGGTTGAGGGTTATAACCCCCACATTCTCTTTGCGCTCCACGATTACGTTCTGGTATGCCATGCCTACCCTCCTTGAGCGGTAAGAAATCCCAGGTTCTTGCATTTAAGAACTCGTTGTGATGACGAATTCAGGGGGCTTCAGAATGTGCTTCTTGACACTGCAAAGGTCCATGACCCTTACCACGGCTTTCTTGTACTTCTCAGGAAAATCTGAGGGCAGTTTCAGATCGATGTTCAGCCTCTCGCAGACCTGATTCTTTTCATCCATCTCATAAGTCATCGTCAGGGTCATGCCTTCCGTGGGCACCTCCCGGGCCCGGCAAAACTCCAGGGCATAAATCCCCGCGCAGGTCGCTATGGAGGCCAGGAACAGCTGAAAAGGCTCGGGCGCGGTTCCTGCACCCCCGTTTTCGACCGATTGATCCGTGGGCACGGTCATGCTGCCTATTCTGGCGTCCACCCTTTTCCCGCCGGGAAAAGATACGTCGATTTTTCCGGACATGTCTTTGTCTCCGATCTCCTCAGGAATTGTAAAAACAAAATATAGCAGCATGCGGCACCGGAGTGAAAGCTTTTTTGCTCCCTTGACCTGTTCGGCGGAATGGGGTTAACCATGGAAACTTCGCCGTTGCCTTTTGCTTCATTGACACACGACTCCGCCGTCCCTATACTCCGGGTTCGAAAAACGGACTCATGGACTCCTTTCACACCCATGTCCGTGGTAACCGTCCCGTGGTCACACGCAGAGACCTCGGTGACGATCCAAGTCCAAGACGCAGCGCCAAAGAGTCGAAAGGGAGATCCGCTTCCGGTGCAGAAGCTTGAAAAGCTCATGGAGCGCATAATACGGCGCGTCAACATAAACCTGAGAGGACAGGAATTCGATGCCGGCCCTTTTCTGAAACCCTGTGTGCCCCTGCGCAAGCTCTCGGAGTTTTACGCCTTTTACGGAATCACGAGCCAGCATCCCCTGCATTTCCGTTTCAGCCGCTCCAACCTTGCCGGCAGTTATTTCCTGGGCAAGTGCCAGGTGGACGGATCGATCCTTTACAAGTCCGATATCCGAGGTGACGAACTCAGGTCCAAAGGGGAAAGCTTCGATTACCGGGGGATCAGGATGGCGATGGATCAGGATGAGAGCATTTCCATATCCGACAGTTTTCTCATCAAGACTCTGGTGCACAACAAGTCCCACGACCCTGAAAACCCCGAGATCTTCCTGATCAAGAATTCCGCGGCTTGCCCCTTCGCCAACATCCACGGTTCCCCGCTGGAAGGCACATTCCTGGGAGCCTTTGCCACCTCCGACCTCACTACCCTTCATGGCTGCATCGTCGGCCACTTCTCCTACGTGCAGGTCGGGGAACTTTGGCATGAGAGCATCGAGCCCGGCCATATCTGGATCAACCAGCAGAACTCCTTTGATTTCCGTTATAAGTTCCCAGAGGAAATCCTTGAAGAATACATCCGCGTTCAACCGGGTGAGCGGCCAAAGGGACGGTTCATGGAATTTCTCAATGCCCGTAAGGAGGACTTCCGACGAGTGTTCGAGGTTGTTCACCTGGAGCCCTTGCCGGCGGTGCCCAGGAGCGCATCCGTCAGTCGCTACGCGGTCATCAAGCCCAAAACACGCATAGGCGCAAATGTCTTAGTCGCCCAGCGTGCCTACGTCGAAAATTCATTTCTCGGAACAGGTGCCAATGCCCAGGAGAATTGCTTTATCATCAACTCCAGGCTTGAGGGAAACGACATTACCGCTCACGGGGCAAAGCTCATCAATACGTCTCTGGGCGAAAAAGTGTTCGTGGGGTTCAACTCCTTTGTGCACGGGCTGCCGGATTCGCCGCTCGTCGTCGGAAAAGGAAGCATCATCATGCCCCACACCATCGTCGATCTGAGAGAACCGGTTTCGATCCCCCCGGATCATCTCGTTTGGGGGTATGTGCAGGATTTGCAGAGTCTCCGGAAGAACAGTATTTCTCTTGCCGACCTCGCCGCCACGACACGCATGACAAAGGTCGGAACCATGGAGTTCACCGGTTCGGGCTCCAAGTTCGTTTCTTCATTTCGAACCCGGATCGATCACATCCTTGAAGCCAACGGCGCCTATTTCGACGGCAGGAAAAACAAAGGGCATGCCCAGAAGGGGCAGAACATCTCCTACAACATCATCCAACCTTACCCTATGGGAACGCAGAAGGGTATATACCCCACGATCAACATAGAGCCCTGAGCCTCCCCTAGGCCAGCCTTCTGCTGCGGCCACCGGTTTCCCTGCGACCGAGCGATAGAAGGTCTCTTCAGGTCCGCTCGGATTGGAGCAGGCAGCAGTGAGAATAGAGCAGGGTCACTTTGCTCCGATCCCTTTATTGCCCGAGAGCAGCTTTCTCACGTGAAGCCGGGAGGTCTTAGCCGATCCGGCATTTATTTTGCAAGAAAAAACGCAACTTTCTTCGGCGCTTCGCCGCTGAAGGGGGTGGCTCGCTGGGAAAGGGGGCGAAATCTTTTTATGGAGGGTAAAGATGAAGAACTGTAAGAAGATTATGCTCGTGTGTCTGTCTGTTGTTCTGCTGATCGCTTTTATCCCCATGGCGGGAGCTGTTGAGGCCGAGAAGGTCAACATCAACAAGGCTGATTTGGATGAGCTGTGCAAATTGACGCATGTAGGAAAGGGGTATGCTCAACGCATAATCGAGTACAGGGAGAAGAACGGTCCCTTCAAGAATCCCGAGGATATTACACAAGTAAAAGGGATAGGCGACAAGGTCTGGCAAGCGAATAAGGACCGGATATCCGTGAAATAACCCAGCCCGCCCCCTTTCCCATGGGCTAATCCAGGAAGAGCAGGAATCCAAATTAGGAGGGATGGAATCGAATCTGCACTGGGAACTGTGCGAGGTGCACAAATTTCAGTGCCTATTAAAACCTCCTGATGGAGGACCCGCACAGGCGCGACCGATCCGGGTAGAAAAGAGGGGCTGACTGACGAGGTTCGGACAAGCAGTTGGAAGATCATCGGACTTGCCCTTCCTCGATGCAGCGAGGGTAGACAGTCGAATTGCTCTTCCCGGGTCAGACGCGCGACAGCGTTGACCGTCCTATTGGATCACGTAGCCTCCGTCCACGGTGAGAGCGTGCCCCGTGACAAAAGACGAGGCATCCGAAAAGAGCCAGACCACGGCGGCTGCAATCTCCTGAGTCGTGCCCAGCCGGCCGATGGGGTGGCGGGCAATCACCGACTCCCTTCGCCCGGGGGAACCGGCGAACTTACGGTCGGTCAAAGGGGATTGGACAAAGCCCGGGCACACGGCGTTCACCCGGATCCCGGATTGGGCATAGGCCAAGGCTGCGGATTTGGTTAGCCCCACGACCCCGTGCTTGCTGGCCGTATAGGCAGGATTCGAGGGGGTGCCGACCAGGCCAAGGACGGATGCATTGTTCACAATGGCGCCTCTTACCTGCTTGAGCATTTGACGGAGTTCATATTTCATGCACAGCCACACACCCTTGAGATTCACCCCCAAAACTCTGTCCCAGACCTCCTCCGTGGATTCCGCCAGTGGGACGCTTTCCCCTTCGATACCTGCGTTGTTAAAGGCGCAATCCAAGCGGCCGTACTGTTTCAGAACCTGGGAGAATAACGCCTCAACTTCGGCCGCCCGTGAAACGTCTGCTTTGATGAAAAGGACTTCCCCGCCCTTTTCCTCGATTTGGCGCCGAGTTTCCTCACCGCCGCCCACATCGCTGTCTGCGATTATTATCGAGTCACCCTGATCGGCGCAGGCACAGGCGGCGGCCCGCCCTATGCCGGACCCGCCGCCTGTGATCAGGGTGACTCTGGAATCCGACTGTGTTGCCATGTTCTTCCTCCTCTCTCATTCCTGCTTCGGCGCATGCCGATCGCTCAAGCTGCGCTGAAATTGCAGAGGGCGGTGAAAGATCGGGCCTGCAGGCTTTTCCGGGAATTCAAGTCCCAGGTGTTTCATGGTCTGCGCCAACTTGAAACCGATGATCTTGTATATCAGCTTAGCTACGGCAAAAGGAGAGTTCCTGTCCGACCGGGCGTAGGCGAGCTCAACTACATCGAACCCGATGACATCTTTGAAAGAAAAGATTTTTCCCAGCAACTGGATCGCCTCGTCCCAAAGGAAGCCCCCGGGTTCGGGCGTTCCAGTGCTGAGGACAACACTCCAGTCAAGTGCGTCCACATCGAGGGTAAGAAAGACCGGATCGGGAAGGTCTCTGAGTGCAGCGTCGAGATCGAAAGTGCCATGCCGAAGGTCATTCATGGTGCAGAGCGCGATGCCTTCCCGTTCGACGCGCTCCGCCTCCCCCCGGGAGAGGCTGCGGATCCCGAT
>Ga0068714_10005505_pt1 | contig 13421 bp, 12 predicted proteins | sample MTBNYHSulfiMetaG_FD_62988 | JGI IMG/M metagenome (GOLD analysis project Ga0068714, IMG submission 62988) | Enrichment culture microbial communities from rom New York Harbor, USA that are MTBE-degrading - MTBE-NYH (New York Harbor Sulfidogenic)... | ecosystem: Environmental > Aquatic > Marine >... | reverse complement strand
TCGTACTCGCATCCTTTGGACTGATCAGAGGGATGACGTCTCTTCGCCAAATCCAATCTCCTCTCGATAGGACCTTGACATCTTCATTTGGCAGAAAGAACTCGGGTTTCTTATTGAGGGCGGGGGCTTCAAAAAAGGCGATCTCACCATTCCCCCTCAGACTAAATTTTGCATTGCAAGGAATATAAAAGGCAGAGGCATTGGTTTGACCGGGAGGTGGAGAAAAAACTCCACCGAGTCTGTTCCCCTTAAATTTTTTTCCGTTGACTTGGACTTCAAACTCCCCTTCCTGCGGAACGAGAACGATTTCCTTTTCCTCAGTTTCTCTGGTGATGGGTTTGGATACTAAACGATAGATTCCGAACCCAAGGATTTCGAGAGGGACTGATTCATTGCGGGGGTCCAAGATCAACCCGCTCGTCTGACCGTCATATTGGATGTGTGGATGGATCTCATTTCGCCCAATTCTCTCTGAATATTTGTTCATGGTGTCTTTCATGGGAGAACCTCATTTTTTCTTAAGAAGAATTCGTTTCCCTTCTTCCGCGGATGCATAGGCTGCGTAAATGGACTCAACGACATCCCTAGCCAGATCGATTCCAGAAACCGGTTCTCTATCCAACAAAAGGGCATCGATGAAATCCTCCATTTCTTGTGTGAATCCTTTCATCCAGTCGTCATCAGGGCTGGGGAAGTTCCAGCCAGCCTTCGTCTCGAGTTTCTCAGCGATATATTCCTCTCCGAAGATATGGGGCTCTGGGGCATAGACTTCCAGGACGTTATGGGGGTTGATGTTCACATAGACGACTGCATTGGAGAGGTAAACGTTCAGAAGGTTTCTCACGCCTCCCAATACTGTGTCGGAGGCGAAGACCGTCGCCTTTGAATCATCTTCGAAATTGATGACCATTACGCCCCAATCCTCCACATCCTCCCATTCGGAGACGATATACTTCTTTTTTTCTTTAACACAGGAAGCTATTTTTGTGTGTTGACCCACCTCTGCTGTCACGGATTTAGCCCGGATAGGTTTTCCATACTTTAATAATCCTTCGAAGTGCTTAAGGTGAAGAACGCCTCCGACAGGATGGGCTCCCAACCGCATCAGGGCTCCTCCTCCAGAGGTCTTCCACCTTCTCGAATATTTGGCCTGGGAGCCCGAATGGCCCTGCTCCGCACGAATCTCCAAGATGGTTCCTCCGCTTGCTTTAATGAGACCCTTGAGTTTTGTAAAGGGAGGGGCATAGATCCAATTCTCGCCATACATGAACTTAACTTTATTCTTTTTCACCGCCTTGACGACTCTATCACAGCCTTTCAGGGCCTCTTTTAGCATCAGCTTTTTACTTACGGCAAAACCGATCTGATATTCTTTTCTATCCTTTCCGAAGTATCCGGTCAGGGGTTTTTCACAGATAATATGCTTTCCAGCCTCAGCGGCTTCTATGGAAAACGCCTCATGCAGATCGGTCGGGATGCAAAGGTCTATCACATCAATATCCTTTCGATCAAGGATATACCTGTAATCATCATAGGCATCCGGGATGTCAAACTTCCTGGCAAAAATTTCGGCATTTGCTCTATTTTTGGAAGCAACGGCAACAACATCCACCTTGCTCCCTCTCAGCTTTGAGAGACTGTTGAGGTGCAGATGAGCTGCAAATTGTGAACCGACCATTCCAATGTTAATTCTCTCCATACTTCCCCATCTCCTATTTATTTTTGTTCGATCACCTCATAAACCTGGACAATGCTCTCTTGATAGAGGGTCTTGATCCTGGGTGAGAGGGTTTTATGATCAGCAGACTCCCGCCAGGCGGCAGCAGTCTCAAGGGATTGAAAACGAATCACCATGTGATAGACCGCCTCCTTCTCATGTTCCCTGAGAAGGGTGACGGCAACGAAACCCGGCTGTCTTGACATGGCTGCGCTGTATTCTTCTTTAAAGAGAATCTCAAACTCCTTTTCTTTCCCGGGAATAACATTGAAGGTAACATGCCTCTCAATCATCTTTTTCACCTCACTTCCTCTAAGGAAACGATCCTCTTCTCTTTTTCGGACCATCTCGCTGCATCAAGAACGAGCATCGTGTTCAGCACTTCATCTCCCGAGGCGACTGGAGTCCTTCCCTCACGAAGGGCATCGACAAATTCTTTCAGTTGGAGGGTATAATTGGAGGGCACCTGCTCTCCTGAGAAGATCCGCTTGTCATTCAAATCGAGATGATAGCCAAAACCGAAGGGTTTACCCGTCGTATATTCGGTTAACCTGATCGAACCTTTCGTTCCGATCAGAATGACCTCATGGAGGTAGGGAGAAGTATTGAGAGAGAGGTGGACAGAGGCCAACTCTCCTTCGTCGAAAGAGAGCAGAATGTCGGCTTCGTCCTCGCCTTCCCACTCCCGATTTCTCCTCGAGGTGAAGGCGCAGACCTGGAGAGGGATTTTTTTGATCCAGGTCAGGATCGAATCGATGGAGTGACTTCCTTGGAGTAAAATGACAAGTCCTCCCGCCTCCTCGGAACGTTTCCACCAATCTGTCGGAGGGGAGGGGAAGTGAACAAGAAAGGAGATTTGGATTCGAAACAGGGTTCCGATTTCAGAAAGATTTTTCTGAAGTTCAAACACCGCATCGGCAAAGCGCCTGCTCTGACCCACCATGAAGGTTACTCCATTGTCTTTCGCCAACTTCACCATCTCCCTGGCTTCTCTCCTATTCAACGCCATGGGTTTTTCTATCAGGATATGTTTTTGGGCTTTAGCCGCTTCAATGGCCACCGGGTGGTGAAGGTGGTTGGGTAAAGCGATGAGGACCGCTTCGACCTCTGGGTGACGCAAGATCTCTTGATATTGTGAAAAGGAGCGTTTTGCTCCAAACCGCCCTTGCGCCTCTGTTGCACGATTTCCGTCTGCATCGGCAACAGCCATAAGTTCAATCTCTTCCTTTAAATGGTTGATCGCATGAAGATGGGCCTGAGCAACCCTGCCACATCCAATGACCCCTAGTCTCAATTTTCTTTTTGTCATCTGTTTATTCTTTCTTCCGAGGAAACCGACCTATCCCTATTTTAAGAAGAATCCCGGCAGCCAAAGGCTGAGTTGTGGGATATACGTGATCAAGGCCAAGGGGATAAGCAAGGCGATCAGAAAAAGCCACACATTTTTGCTGATTTTCTCCAGGGAAATCTTGCCGATGGCGGATGCAACGAAAAGGTTCACCCCAACAGGAGGGGTCGCCAGTCCAATGCTGAGATTGACGACCATCACCACTCCAAAATGAAGAGGATCAATTCCCAGCGATTTCACCAAGGGGAGCAAAACGGGTACGGTAATAATGATGGCAGCGAGGGTTTCCATAATACACCCCAAGAAGAGAAGAAAGAGGTTGATCCAGAAAAGGACCATGTAGGGATTCTGGGTGAGAAAACGGATTCCATCGGCGACTTTCTGTGGGATCCCCTCGGCGGCGATGATCCATGAGAAGAGGGAAGCATTGGCCACGATGAGCATGATCCCTCCAGACATAATCCCTGTTTCCTTTAAAATGGGCCAAAGTTGTTTAAATTTTAACTCGCGATAAACAAGCAGTCCGATGACGAGGGAGTAAAAGACCCCTGCCGCAGCCGCTTCGGTTGGAGTGAAAATTCCAGTGAGAATCCCGCCAAGGACCAAAAGAGGCATCGTAATGGCAGGAAGCGCGTTGAAGGTCGCCTTGAAGAATCCCTTCCATGTAATCTCAATAATGCGGACCGGGTGGTTCTGCTTGATGGCATGGTAGCGGGCGACTCCCATCAGGGCCACTGTAAACATGAAACCCGGAATGAACCCCGCCAGAAAAAGCTCGGCAATGGAGACCTCGGTCATGGCCCCATAGATGACAAAGGCGATGCTGGGGGGAATGATGGGGCCGACCGTAGCTCCGGCAGCGGTCAAGGCGGCCGCGTATTCGGGCTTGTAGCCCTCTTTGGACATGGCCGGGATCATGACGGAGCCGATCGCTGAGGTATCGGCAGATCCGGCCCCTGTTATCCCAGATGAAAAATCCATAGCCACCAGGGTCACATAACTGAGACCTCCCCGGATCCTTCCCACCAGCATGTTGGAGAAATTAACGATTCGAGGGGTGATGCCACAGGCATTCATCAGGTTGCCTGCCAGGATGAAGAGGGGAACCGAAATCAGGAGGAAGGAGTTCAGCCCCACAAACATCCTCTGAGGGATCAAGACCAGCGGAAGGTCGGCCTGGATGACCGATGCCGCTCCACTGATTCCGAGGACGAATACGACCGGAAGCCCTATCAGTAAAAGAAAAATGAAAATTAGGATGATGACCATGATCACATTTCCTCTGACTTCACTGGATGCATGGTATTGACAAACCCGATCAGGGAGAAAAAAGCCAGAAATCCGAATCCGAGAAAGATGGGAAGATAAATAACGGCCATGGGAATCAGCATGGCCGGGCTGACCGTTTTTGTCTTAATACTGGTTTCAATCAAAACGGTGGAATAAGCAGAAGCCATGAGGGAAAAAGCCATCATGGCGAAGAACATGAGTAGCGTTGCCCCTTTCTGCCATTTCAGGGGAAGTCGTTCCCTGAAAAAGGCCACGTTGATGAGTTCTCCCCTTTTGAGCGCAACACTTCCTCCGAAGAAGACCAGATAGATAAAAAGATACGTTGCCAGTTCATTGGACCAATAAAGAGAGAACCCCAGGAAATAACGGAAAAAGACCTCCGCAATGACCGTGGCGGCAAATCCGGCTAAGGCCACCCCGACAAATATTGAGAGAATTCTTTCTAAAACGTTTCCAAACCGGTTCAGGTGGAGACTGAAGTGATCCATTCTCTTCTCCAGGATTTTTCCTCCTCCCCCGCATCGGGGGAGGAGGAAGGTGAGCCTTAATCCAGTTTCAAAATTTTGTCGACAACATCCACCCATTCCTTGGGCCAGGCCTTCGTTGCTTCGGCTCGAACCGGTGCGGTGGCATCGATGTAAGATTTGAGGTCCTTGATGTAATTGATTTTGGTTCCCTTTGCCTCCATCTTTGTGAGGGCTTCCTTATCCTGGCGGAGACATTCATCGTCCATCGCCTTCGTCCATGCCGGGATACTCTCCATGATCACCTTTTGGTGTTCGGCAGAGAGTTTATTGAAACTCTTAAGACTCATTAAAAAAGCCCCTCCGTTTGACAGGACCGGCAGATAAGTGACATATTTCTGAACCTCGTAAAACTTCATGGCCTCCAACGTGGCGGGGCCATTTTCGTTCCCATCGACCACACCGGTCTGAAGGGCGGTGTAAAGTTCTCCGAAGGGCAATGGGACTGGACTGGCTCCCAGAGACTTGTAGGCATCTTTATGAAGGGGGACTTCCATGGTTCGGACCTTCAACCCCTTGAAATCGTCCAATTTGGTGATGGGCCTGACGTTGTTCATCGGGACCCGGAATGCAGGGCCGGCAAGGGAGAGGGGTTTTAGATTCACTTTCTCACCCTCTTTGGCCACCTCTTTTAGCACCCATTGCCCGAGTGGCCCGTGAGTGACCTTCATGAAATGATCGGGCCCTTTGAAGATGAACGGGAGATTGTAGATGTTGAGGACCTTAATGAAGGTTCCGGTCACTCCTAATGAAGTCCCCTGGAGGTCGACCGTTCCCAACTGCAACCCTTCGGTGATATCCCGCTCTCCACCGAGCTGTCCCATAGGAAAGATTTTAATTTCCAAGGTACCCTTCGACTTCTCTTCAACGGCCTTTGCAAAGGCCACGCCTGCGATATGATAGGGATAAGTGACTGCATTGGCATGACCGTACCGTAAGGTCACCTTTGCAAAAGCAGAGGAAGCGAAAGCAGCAAATAATAATGTAAGGCCAATAATCAAACATATCTTTTTCATTTTTCTCTCCTCCTTTCTTTATTGATTGGAGATTGCAGATTTTAGATTTTAGATTTAAACTCAGGACCCTATAGGGAACGCAGATCTGCGTTCCCTATGAACTTCCTGCATGCGGCAGGCAGGCGAGCTAATAATCACCTCCTTTTTTCTCCAGGATGGCCGGGCGGGTAAAAGAAATTCCTTCGGCCTCCTGTTGAAGGGTGGGATAGAGAACAGGATATGTTACCATTTCTATCCCTTTTGATGTGGCAAGAATGGTGTCTTCCGATTTCGTTCCGGTAATCGAAGGGTTCCAGGTGAATGCCTGGTTTTCCTGGATGATGTCAGGGGTTTTTAAATGGGTCCGGTAATCCCTTCCCGTGTAACCTATGGAACCGCCCTGGTGATGGAGCTTCCACTCCTCCGGATATCCTTTTTCACGATAGGCATCAATTGCTTTTTGAAGAACTTCTTTGGCAGGAACTCCTGGCTGAGTATGAGCCATCATCGTGCAATCGATAAAGACATTGGCTTCATACTTTTTTTTCAATTCCCGAGGTAATCTTCCAAAGTGAACAAAACGAGTTAATGAGACGATGAGGCCCCCCTTTCTGGCATTGACAGAGACCATCAGGTATTTTTCAATTTTTCTTTCGGTGGGAATGGGGTGGCGGAATTTAAAGATCCGATCATCGGCTGCAGCCATCAATGTGATAGGGTCGATTCGATCTTTCCAGATTTCTTTACATAGCCTGGCCACAACCCCTGATTCTTTCTCCCCCTTCTTCGTCTTCATCACCGTTTTTTCCAAGGCGGACGAAACCCTCTCGCCCAGCCACTGATACCGCTCAATTTCTTCTGGTGTTAAGGAATAACGGAGCCTGGCTATATCTTCGGCCAACATCTGGGCGTTTGGAAAGGGGACGTCACTTCCCAAGGGACCTTCTCCAATCAATTCTTTTACAATAGTGACTTCTTGATCCTCATACCATGGAAAAACCTTAACAATAAAACCTTGCCTTTCAAGACCTTCCTCGTGGATCATGCGAGGGGCTTCGATGTTATTCGAGATGAGAAATTTTGAATCTTCCGTAATGAGAAGGGTAGTGGCCCCAAACTCAGTGGTGATTCCCACCAGATTGAGGCCACCACACGTCATCCATGAAAAGTTGGCCTGCCGCTTAAGGACCAATCCTTTCAAATTTTTCGATTTAAGAAATTCCCTCATCCTTCTCTCTTTTTCTTTGATTTCATCAGAGATTGGCATTTTTTCTCCTTAGTGCACCGGGAACAATGGAATGTTGGAATGGTGGAATAATGAAGGACTTGAAAAACAAAACCTTGGAATGATTTGATCTTTTCGTCCTATGATCTTTGCTTTTCCCAGTATTCCAATGTTCCAACATTCCAGCATTCCGTTTACAGGATGCTATTGGGCCAAAACTTCTGCCCAGGTCGTGACCGTAAATTTGGTCTTGAAAAGCTCGTCGACAGCCGGTTTGGCCTTCTCCCGGAAGGAATTGGCGTCCGGGATGATCACCTGCATGCCCTTTCGCTGGAGATCTATTAGAATGGCCAACTCGCCTGTCTTGATTTTGTTGTTAGCCCACTCCTCTGCTTCCTTACCGGCCTTGACGATGAGGTCCTGGTCAGCCTTGGGCAGTTTATCGAAGAAAGGCTTGTAGATCAGGATTCCTGCGGTCTGCACAAGGTGATTGGTGATGATCAGATGGCTTTGGACCTGGTCAAGCTTGAAGGATTGGATCTGTGGCAGGTCGCCCTCAGAGGCCTCGGCCTTGCCCGTCTTAAGCGAGTTATAGAGCTCAGGCAAAGGTACCCCAACAGGATCAGTGCCGATCGCCTTCCAGACGGCCATCCAGCTCGGGACGGGTGGTAGCCGGAGCTTCAACATATACGCATCGGCAGGCGTGTAGAGCGGTTTCTTCGCCGTCGTCTGCCGCAGGCCCCGGTAGATGGTCGCCAAGTGCTTCAGGTCGTTCTTCTCTAACATAGCCAGCGCCTGCTTCCCGAGCTTACCGTTCCAGACACGCATGTAGTGATCGAAGTCCCTCATGACGTAGGGATTAGTGAAGAAGTAGTACGGGGGGGCATAGAGCTCTAGAAAATTCGTCCCATTAGACTGCATTTCGAGCTCGCCGGCTCTGTTCATTTTATTGATTTCAATTTCCGCCTTAGTACCGGCGTCAATCTTCACCTCGATCCGGCCCCCACTTCCCTTCTCAACCAGCTCCTTGAACTTCTCCGCTCCCTCAACGACAATACCCCCTTTAAACGGACTTGCAATACGGATGGTCGTCTTCTTTCCGGCTGCGGCCGTGGGTTTGACCGTGGGGGCCATCTCCGCACAGGCGAAAAGGAAACAAACTAAAGCGATTATCGAGAAAATGAAACCTAGTCTGAGCGCCTTCATATTCTTACCTCCTTTCTGATAATTATTATTTTTTCATCTCCTTGACCAGTTTGCTATAAAATTCATCATCATGGGCCATCAGTTTTCCAAAATCCTCCGGGCCAAGGTATGAGAGGTTTACAACCATGTCCTTTGCATTTTTGATGAACACCGGATCATCCATTCCCTTTTTGAAGGCATCATGAAGTTTCTTAATCGCATCAGGTGGTGTGCCTTTCGGTGCGGCTAATCCCCGCCATTGCCCCATGACAAAATCGATGCCCTGTTCCTTCACGGTTGGGACATCAGGAAAAAGCTCAAATCGCTTTTCGGCGAAGAGGGCAATGATCCTCAACTTTTCCGCCTTCACATGCTCGATCCCTTCGGGTGGAGAAACTGAGACAGCATTGATATGGCCTCCAAGAAGGGCGGTGACAGACGGACCTCCGCCTGCAAAAGGAATATGGTTGAACTTCACGCCTGCTGTTGTTTCAAATGCAAGGGCGATCAGGTGAACTCCTCCGCCTGCACCCGAGTTCCCCACCGTGATCATACCAGGGTTTTTCTTAGCATAATCTAAGAACTCCTTGAGACTTTTCCATGGGGAATCCGATTTCACCAAAAACATGCCTGGATCTTTCACCACATTGATCACGGGGTCAAAACTTTTGTAGGTGAAGGCAGTGGTCACTCGATGCGGGAGTATGGTGAGAGGCGTAATCGCAGAAAGCAGTGTATAGCCATCTGGTTTGGCTTGTGCGACTTCTGTAACTCCGACCGTCCCCCCACCGCCTGGTCGGTTGACAACAACGACAGCCTTCCCGAGGTACTTTCCGGTTGTTGCAGCTAAGGCCCTGAAGATTAGGTCTGTTGCCCCTCCTGCTGAATAGGGGATGATGATCTGGACTTCCTTCGTCGGAAAGTCTGCTGCATGAGTAGGCATCACTATGAAGCAAGATAGAATCAATGAGATGGCAAAAATTCTTTTTAACATGGGAATCCCTCCTTTCTAAACAATGAACGATGAAAGTTGAGCTTTAACCTTTAACCTTTGACCTTTGAACTTCTAACCCCCTCCTTTCTTTGATTTTTTAAAAATAAGGCGGACGGCCGGAAAGACCAGAAAAATAACCGTCGCCAGAAGAAAGATTATAGAAATGGGACGACTGATAAAGACCTCGAAGTTGCCATGGGAGATCATTAGCGACTGCCGGAAAGCCACCTCCAGTTTTGGACCAAGCACTAATGCCAGCAGAAGTGGTGCACCTTCATAAGCCCATTTCCTCATCAGAAATCCCATGGCTCCAAAGAGAAGCATCATCCAGATGTCGAAAACGGAGTTATTCACCGTATACATCCCTGTCATACAGAAAAGGATGACCAGGGGTAAAAGGATTCTTTTAGGAATTCTGAGGATGTTGGCAAAGAGGGGGACGAGGGGAAGGTTGAGGATAAGAAGAATAAAGTTGCCAATATACATGCTCGCGATCACACCCCAGAAAAGACCCGGATGCTGGCTGATCATCAGCGGCCCCGGTGAGACCCCGTGAATGAGGAGGGCGCCAAGAAAGATGGCTGTTACCGGGCCAAAGGGAATTCCAAGAACAAACAGCGGAATGAAGGCTGCTTGACAGGCGGAGTTATTAGCAGACTCTGGACCAGCAACCCCTTCAATCGCTCCCTTACCAAATTCCTCAGGGTGTTTAGAAACCCTCCTTTCGATCATATAAGAAGTATAAGTGGCAATAACCGGTGCTGGTCCTGGGATCAAACCTATCCCAAATCCAGATACCGCCCCTCTCAGAATTGCCCCAATCGATTTTTTTAAATCTTGGAAAGAGGGATAAAGTTCCCTCAGACGCGGCATGAGAACTCCTTGATCCAGCAGCTCCGAGGGTTGATTGATATTGACCAAGACTTCTCCAATCCCAAAGACACCGATGGCCACAGCAACAAATTCGATTCCTCCCAACAGATAGATGGAGCCAAAGGTAAACCTGGCATCTCCGGTCACTGGATCGAGTCCGATGGTTCCGATGATTAGACCAACGATAGCCATCATGAGAGATTTGAGGAATGATTTGCCTGTTACGTTGCTTAAAACGACGAATCCAAATACCATCAGTGAAAAGTATTCTGGAGGGCCGAAGGCCAATGCGGCCTCTGCCAATGGCGGGGCCAGAAAGACCAACCCGAATATTCCGATCGTCCCTGCGATGAAAGACCCAATGGCAACGATGGCCAGAGCAGGGCCTGCCCTCCCCTTCTGGGCCATTTGATAGCCATCGATGCAGGTAATGACCGAGGCGGTTTCGCCAGGGACATTGAGAAGAATAGAGGTAGTGGAGCCTCCATACATGGCGCCATAATAGATGCCGGCAAGCATGATGATGGCTGAGGTGGGATTGAGGCTGAAGGTGGCAGGGATGAGAAGGGCGATCCCTGCAATTGGCCCGAGTCCGGGGAGAACCCCGATCAATGTCCCGACAATACAACCGATCAGACAATAAAGAAGGTTTTGCACCGTTGAGGCAATTGTAAAACCCGTGGCAAGCTGCTGAAGCGATTCAAACATCTTCCCTTAACCTCGAACTATGAACTATGAACTCCTTCCACTCTACTTAATTTTCTATAATCCAATCCATCCCTTTGGCATAGGGATGTCAAGCCACTTAACAAATAGAAAATAAGAGCCGACAGCCGTCACCACAGATATCAGAATGTTTAGGCCCCACCGTTTTATACCCAGGATCCTTAAGAGGGCCACCATTAAAAGAAGAGAGGTGAGCGGATATCCCAACCGGTTGAAGAACAATGTGACTAACACCATTGTCCCAAAGAAAAAGGTCAACTGTTTTATAGATCCATGTCTTTCAACGAATTCCCGCTTCACCGAGACTTTCTTCCCTTGAAAGAAAAGCTTTGAAAGAAAGAGGACCGACAAAACCATAAGGAGAATACCTAAACAGAGGGGGAAAAAACCTGTCCCTGCCATCCTGAAGGTTCCGATTGGCATTCCTAAGGAAAGAAGAGCAGTAGCCATCCCAAAAAGGAAGATTGCGATTCCTCCGATGATTTCATCCCTGTTCATCTTATTTCCTTTTTTAACAATAGACTATGAACTTTGAACAATGAACAAAAATCATAATATTTCAAAATTTTTCTCACTTTATCATTTCTTGTGTTTATCGTTCATGGTCTATTGTTCATCCTTGTTCAATTAGTCCATCAGCGTCCCACCATTTACATCCAAAATCTCACCAGTAATGAAAGAGGCATCGTCAGAGGCAAGGAACAAGACGGCATTTGCTACATCCTCTGGTTTTCCGAGGCGGCCGAGGGGGATGGAGGCGATAATCTCTTTTCGCCTCTCCTCGGACCACTGGGCACTCATCTCAGTCTCAATGGCATGGGGGGATACGGCGTTGACATTGATACCATAGGGAGCTAATTGTCTGGCTAAAGTTTTTGTGAGAGCATCGATTCCTGCCTTTGAAGGACCGTACCCAGGAGCAGAGGTGATATCTCCCATCTTCCCTGCAATCGAGGAAACATTGACGATCTTCCCGTATTCCTGAGATTTCATGATTTCAACCACAGCCTTACAACAATTAAACGTTCCTTTCAGATTGACTTCGATGACACGATCCCAATCCTCCTCGGTGACTGTCTCAATCGTTCCTCTCCGGATGATTCCTGCATTATTGACAAGGATGTCAATACGACCAAATTTCTTCCGAACCTGATCAACCCTCTCATTCACATCGGAGCTTTTCGTAATGTCACAAGAGATAACAATGACCTTTTTATTTTCTTTCTCCAAATCCTTTTTAAATATTTCCAATCTCTCTCTATCTGAATCGATGATAGCGACACTTGCCCCTTCCCTAAGAAAGGTTAAGGCTATGGCCTTTCCGATCCCTCTTGCTGCACCCGTCACAATCGCCACTCGATCCTTGATCTTCATTGTTTTTTACTCCGAACTATGGACGATGAATAACGAACAATGAACTTCTAACCTTCCCTTAGCTTTAACAATTCCAGAAATATTATTAAATTAAAGGTGTACCTCTTTTCATCAGTAAACCTTTCCGAATATCAAATTGGGAATGAACAGAACAATATCCGGGAAAAAGATGAGGATGATGTCAACAAACACGATAGCTGTGATGAACGGCATACATTCTTTGAGATAATCCTCTACAGGAGCATCCAGGACAGAACAGACGGTATACATCGACACACCCACCGGTGGGGTGACAAGCCCCAACACAACCACGAGCATAAAAACAATTCCAAAATGTACAGGGTCAACACCCACCTCACTAACCAGAGGAAGGAGTATCGCAGTAAAAAGCAGTATGATGACTGTGCTTTCAATAAACATGCCTGCGACAAAGACCGCTCCGATAATGAGAAGCAGTAAGGCATGAGGGTTATTAGTTAGTCCGAGCATGAATCGGGAGAACGTATCCCCCGCCCTCTCATAAGCGAGGCCGTAACCAAAAATTCCCGACAAGGCAATGATGAACATAATCGAACCAATGTCAATGGCGGTGAGCTCGAGAGCTCTTTTCAGTCTTTTCCATGTGAGTTCCCTGTAGAAGAGAACTCCGACTACTAAAGCATATACTCCGGCAAACGCGCCTGCTTCCGTCGGAGTGAACAAGCCAAACCTTATTCCCCCTATCAATGCAAACGGAAATATAAGCGCCCAGATGCTGTCAATGAACGCCATCACCACTTCTTTAAAGGATGCTCGTTTCCTTTCGGGGAGATACCTTTTTTTCTTTGAAGTGATTGAGACCGCTATCATCAGAAACCCCATCATCATCAGACCCGGTACAATACCCGCTGCAAAAAGCCTCCCTATGGAAACCTCGCCGATGGTCCCGTATAATATGAGCCCGATGCTTGGGGGAATGATTGGAGCGATGCATGCCGTAATGGTTGTGATGGAGGCTGTATAGCCTTTTGAAAAGCCCTTCTTGATCATTTCTGTCCCGAGGATGCGCGCCTCCATGGCTGCATCGGCAATGGCCGAACCTGAAACTCCTCCCATGAGAGTGCTGAGAACAACGTTCACCTGTGCCAGTCCACCGCGCATGTGCCCGGCGAGCACTCCCGCCAGCCTTAT
>Ga0068714_10005504_pt1 | contig 13424 bp, 15 predicted proteins | sample MTBNYHSulfiMetaG_FD_62988 | JGI IMG/M metagenome (GOLD analysis project Ga0068714, IMG submission 62988) | Enrichment culture microbial communities from rom New York Harbor, USA that are MTBE-degrading - MTBE-NYH (New York Harbor Sulfidogenic)... | ecosystem: Environmental > Aquatic > Marine >... | reverse complement strand
TCGAGCACTGTGTGGCCAACATGTACTTCATCCCCATCGGCTTGCTCATCAAGGCTGGCGCGCCAGCCTTGATGAGCAAGCCGATGGGGATGAAGTACATGTTGGCCACACAGTGCTCGAAACCGGCGGCAACGAAGGCCGCGATGGGGGGGATGATGGCCAAGACCTTATCACTGACCGTGCGGGCGCTCATGGTGAGCCACACTGCCAGGCAGACCAGGGTATTGCACAAGATGCCGAGGACGAGAGCCTCGACGAAGCTCAGGCTGACCTTGGCGTTGGCGGTTCCCAGCGCCACCGCACCGACCGCGCCAGCACCAAACTTGTACTGCCCGCTCAGGAACAGGAGCAGAGCAGTGCCGACTGCCCCGACTAGGTTGCCCAAATACACAATCAGCCAGTTGCGCAACAGCATGAAGGTGCTGATGCGCCGGCTGGCCCAGGCCATCACGATCAGGTTGTTGCCGGTGAACAGTTCAGCGCCGCCAATCACCACCAGAATCAGCCCGAGGGAGAAGACCAGCCCGGCCAGCAGCCGGACGATCCCGTAAGCGACCGCTCCGCTGGTCCCGGCCACGGTGGTGGTGGCGAATATCGCACCAAGCCCGATGAACGAGCCCGCCAGTATGCCGAGCACGAAGAGCTTGCGCCAGCCCATGCTGGCCTTGGTTACACCGATCCCCTCGGCCTTAAGCGCCATTTCGTCGGGCAACAGAGCATCGAAGCGCAAGCCATTGCCCGGAGTGTTCGCAGTTGTCATAATCACTATCCTTTTTTACAGTATTTTCACTCTATTTAGCTTATTTTTGCTGCTACCCCGATTATCTTACCAAAACTCCGATCTTTCAGGGGTCAAACGCCCTGCGCAAGAGAGGACAAATGTCACAAATTGTGAAATTTTTCACTTAGTGCCCCTCCCTCTTCCCTGAAAAAGAAACAGGCCCGTCAATACGGGCCTTCCGCGATCTGCGATACAGGGGTCAATGCGTGGAAAGGTGCCTTAGTGTGATGCTTCCCGCTGCTTCTCCAACAAGTCGCCCCAGGAATCGTAGGCCTCGGGCCAATTCTCTTGAGTCACGGTGAGTACCTTGTCCTCCCCATCACGGTCCTTGATATAGAAGACAATTTCCGGGTCGTCATTGCGGACGACCTCGACGATGCAGCCCTCTAGATCGAAGCGGTTCTCCAATATCCGGTTACCAAAGCAAGAATCACAGCCCGCCTGCCAGCGCTCGCACAGATTACGATCCAAGAACACCTTCATGATACGCTCCTTCTAACCGCGCAACACTATTACCAAGACAAAATTTGTGAGATTTGTAATCTTCACCCATAAAGTAGCCGACAACGAAACCCCAGTCTAGGGACATTTGTCCCATTTTCACCAGGACATTGCCATGAGAATCAGGGCGACAGCCGCAGCCGCCAGTCCACAGCCCAGGCGCCATCTCCCTCCGACAGCACCCGCAGAGGGTTGAGCTCAAGCTCGGTAAATTTGGGAAAATCGGCGGCGAGCTGGGCAATGCGCAGCAGGACTTGACAAACGGCATCACGGTCGGCGGGCGGCAGATTCCGGAAGCCGGCCAGACGTCGCCCAGCCCAGGTGCTCTCGAGCAGGTAATCCACATCAGATTCAGTCAGCGGCGCCAGCGCGAAGGCCACGTCACCAAAGCCCTCCACCTCCACCCCGCCCGACCCGAACATCACCAGCGGGCCAAATTGGGCATCTTGCGACACCCCAACGATGACCTCTTGCCCCCCAGCAATCATCGGCTGCAGGTAGACCCCCAGCACTTCAGCGTCTGGAGCGAAGCGATGGGCATTGGCCATCAACTGCTCGTAGCCCTTTTCAAGGGCGGGGGCATCGGGCAGGTCCAGCAACACCCCGCCAACATCAGACTTGTGAGATAGCTCCGGCGAAGCGAGCTTGAGCGCCAGCGGATAGCCCAATTCGGCGGCGTGGGAGCGCGCTTCCGGCAAGTCACGCGCCAGCCGGGTGGCCGCCACGGGAATGCCGTAAGCTCGCAAAATCTGCTCGGCTGCGTCCTGGGAAAGGAAACCTGTAGCGCCCGGCGCGTTGGCGGCTAGCACCCGCTCGACGGCCTCAGCATCGACATCTGTGGCGCGCAGAGGCTCCTCCCCTGAACGGGCCAAGTATTCGGTACGGCGAGCGAGCACCGCCAAGGCCGAGGCCGCTGCCTCGGGGAAGCGATAGTCGGGCACACCAGCCTGACGAAGTTTATGCCGCGCTTCACTGACCAGATCGCCACCCATCAAAGCCACCACGACAGGTTTATCGCTGGCCTCGATCCCCGGCAACATGGCCTCAACGACCTGCAAAGCGGCGTAGGCTGGTGGCGGGGGCAGGATCACGATCACGCCGTGCACGCCGTCGTCGGCCAGCAGGGCGGCCAGGCCATCACGATACTGCTCGGGTGAAGCCGTGGCCAGCATGTCGACCGGGTTCTCCACGCTGGCGACAGGCGGAAGCAAGGCCCTCAACTTCGATTGGGTTGATTCGTGCAGGGCAGCCAATTGCAGACCGTGATACTCCACGGCATCGGCGGCTGTGACCCCCGGCCCTCCGGCGTTGGTCAGAACCGCCACCTCAGATCCCCGGGGGATCGGGCATTGGGCCAGGGCGCGCGCCCAATCGAACATCTCCTCGATCGTGGAGGCCTGCTCCACCCCGGCGCGGCGGAAAGCGGCCTGGTAGGCAACCTGCTCCCCCGCCAGGGCGCCGGTATGGGAGGCTGCCGCCCGCCGCCCGCTCTCAAAGCGCCCCACCTTCAGGGCAATCAGCGGTTTGCGCTGCGAGACCTTGCTAGCCGTCTCCACAAAACAGCGCCCATCGCTGACGGTCTCGAGGTACATCGAGATCACCTTGGTAGCCGGGTCTTCGGCAACCAATGGCAGGATGTCAGTCTCGTTGACGTCTAGCTGATTACCCAGGCTGACGAGGCGCGAGAAGCCAAAGCCTTCCTGGCGCGCCCAGTCGACCAGAGCGGCGCAGATAGCGCCAGAATGGGATAGAAAGGCCAAATCGCCGGCCAGCGGGCCTGGAAGGGGCAAGAAAGTGGTATCCAGCGGCAAGTGTGTATCGAGCACCCCGATGCAATTGGGCCCCAGCAAGCGCATATTATGCTTCTTGGCTATGCGCAAAAGCCCTTTTTCTCTTTCGACGCCCTCCTCCCCGACCTCCCGAAAGCCGCCGGAGCAAACGATGGCCGCCCGGACGCCGCTCTCGCCGCACTCTTCCAGAACCTGGGGCACGTGTTGAGCAGGAACCAGAACCACGGCAAGCTCTATGCCAGCGGGCAAAGAGGCCACATCGGGATAAACGTTTCGCCCGAACAGCTCGCCCCCCTTGGGATTCACGAAATAGACCTCGCCAGGATAGCCGCGCTGCGCCAAATTGTGCGCCAACCGATAGCCCAGCTTCTCCGGCTGGAGGGAAGCGCCGACCAAGGCCACACTCTTTGGCGCGAAGAAAAGCGGCAAGCTCTCGTCGGCGGTCATAGCCTTAATTCATTCAAGTCAATCACCACTGCTGCGGGCATTCAGCCTGGCAATCGAGGTGATGGTGGCCTTATTGGCAAGATAGGCGATCACGCCGGCGCTCAAAAGCAGCCATATCGGGAAGAGAAACACCGTGGTCACGATGGCGATGACGATGATCAACACCATGATTCCCAGGCCATATAGTGGGTGACTCCCCAAGAGCACCAGGCTGTTGCGCAGCGCCAGCCCGAGATGGGGCCGCTCCTGCTCAAAAAGCAGCGGAAGCGCGTACATCTGGAGCAGCAGCCACAGGAAGGCAAGCCCGAGGAATAAACCTTGCACCCAGGCCGTCCAATCCCCCTCCAAATGGCTGTAAAACCAGATGTTGGAGTACACCACCAGCACGACGAAGACGTTCAATAATCCCCACAGGTAGCTGCGTCCCAAATGCTGCTTGAACCCGTGCCACATCACCCCCCAGCCGGCCTCCTCGCCGTGAGCCAACTGGTTGGTGGCATAGGACAACGCCACCGCCGCCGGGAAAGCGGTGACCACCGGGATGGTCAGCAGCGTCCACAAGATGTTCAGCGAAAAAAGCGCCGGGGTCAAAGCGTAGACCTGCTCCAGGAATTGCTTCCCGGCGCTCACCTTTGTATCGTCTCCCATACAGCTCCTAACTCTACGGATTTACGGCAGCCCAAAAGGGCCAAAGCCCAACTATAAGATTATAGCCAAGCCACGCGAGCTTGCCAACAAGTAAACCGCTCAATCTCAGAGAATCGCGCCACCCTGACCACACGCCCTTAAAAGCCAAAACCTGTCGGTAAGACAGGTTTTGGCTTTGCATCGCCCCCCTCTCCCCGTGCCATCGAGAGACAGGAATACAATAATCAAACAGCCCTGACTCTCAGATCAATTCAAAGAAAGCTTCCACAATCTCTGGGTCGAATTGCCTGCCAGTGCTCTCGGCGATGTAGTCATGCACATGGCGCTCGTCCCAGGCTTTGCGATACGGCCGGTCATTGCGCAAGGCATCCCACACATCCACCACAGCGAAGATACGGGCGGCCAAGGGAATCTGCTCCCCTTTCAACCCCCGAGGATAGCCACTGCCGTCCCAGCGCTCATGGTGGCAATAAGGAATATCCAGCGCCGGACGCAGGTAGCGGATCGGTGAAAGCAAGGTGTAGGCATAGTTAGGATGCTGACGCATAACAGCCCACTCGGCCCTGGTCAACGGGCCAGGCTTGCGAAGGATGCTCATGGGCACGGCCAACTTGCCAATATCGTGCAGCATCGCCCCCCTTCGAATGTGTACGAGCTGGTCATCGGGCACATTGAGCTTGCGCGCCAGGCGAACCGTCATTTCGGTCACGCGGCGCGTATGGCCCTCAGTTTCCCCATCACGGATATCCAGCGCCCGCATCCAGCCTTCCAGGGTGGCGTCGTAGGCCTCTTCAAGCTCGCTTTCGGTTTTGCGCAGGCGCAAGACCAGTTGGTGGTTCTGGATGGCGATGGCCAGCTCTTTGCTCAAGATATCCAGCAAGTTCTGCCATTGCAGGCCAGAGGGGATCTCCGTCCGGCCATACAGCTCGAGCGCTCCCAGAGAGGTGCCATTGACGCTCAGCGGGGCAGCCACACAACTGGTGAAGCGCTCCTTTCGAATCAAATCACCAAGCCGCCCTGTGCGAAGCCTCGATAACTCCAAGCCATCGATTCGCACCATGCGCCGTTCTTGTAGGGCCTTCCACGTCCAGGCTTCGCAGGAAGACAAAGACAATTCCTTCGCCGCCTGCTCTGTAATCCCAGCAAAGGCCCGGTACTCCAACCCCCTCCCATCCCCTGACATGGCCAAGATCGCCGCGGCGTCGACTTCAAGCAAAGCCGGAATGTGTTCAGCGAGAAGCTGCAAATCAACCCCGCCCTCGCCAGCACCGCTGATCACGTCGAGCAAGGCGCCAAGAGCCTTTAAATGGCTAGAGCGACCCTGTTCGTCCACACCAACAGACGGTCGATGGTCATAAACCCGCAAGAGATCCTCCCGCAGGCTACTATATGCACCCGTCCCACTCTCGTGATCGTGGGCGGAGTGCACGGGCTGGTGCCTAGAATCTTTCATATAGTCGATCTTTGTCATCCTCCAACAGTAAAAGCCATCCGCGCCGCGGCTACTCACCGCTTACTGTGCGGCGGAAAACATCGCAATAAAAGCCGTTAATAATGTCGCTAGATCGCCGCTCGCGAAGTCTGCATGTAGCGGCCCAAACGGCGGACAAACTGACCAACATCCGCAGCCTCGATGGACATCACCGCATTGAAATCTTCGACGCTGAGATTGAAGTCACTGATGCGCTCCTTGCGATGACCGTTAAGAATCGCGGCACGGAATTCATTATCCAACAAGGCACGAGTGGCAATAGCGTTGAGAGCCAGCTTAGACATGGTCTCCTCCAGTACAATTGTTAGAAAAGCTACCCATTTTACGAATAATCAACGTGATCCGGCCCAGCCCAACTGCAATCCCTCAGCAGTAAGTTAACACGAACCCACCCCTCGGGATCGAATATCAGTTGGCCCCACCTAACTCGGCAGATCTATCCGCCGCCGATGCCGCCGCCCAGCGGGGGCACGTCCGCCATAAAATGCCCACCAAACATCCCGGCACCAAACACCAGGCTGCCAATGAACAAGACGGAAATCAGAATCCCACCAACGACCAGCATCGTGTTCGGTCGTGCCGCGGCCATCATAAGGCGGGTCAAAGCATGTTTAATCATCGAAAGCCTCCATTGAGTATGTTTCGTTGCGCCAAATCATAAACCAACCCCTATGAACACAGCTCTGAACGAATATCAACAAATAGTTAACCATAAAAGGGTTCCTCCAACAGAGAAACCCTTTCATGAATCCTCACGATTGTGAGGTTGTGAGCGCGATCAGTTGTCGTTTGAAAGCTGCTGGTAAAACTCGAGAATCTCGGGTTGGGGCTCGGTTTTCAGTTCATCTTTTAGCATGTCCCTGTAAGATCGAAAGTACGCTCTTGCAGCGTTGGGCGACCCCGCCCCGACCAGACAGCGCATGATTTCCAGATGCACTTGATCTTGATAAGGGTCGATGCTCAAAGATTTCTCGTACAAAGACCTAGCTTCCAGAAAACGTCCGCCCGCCAGATGCCAATCCGCCAAACGAATCAAGGTGCGCAGGTAGGTTTCGCGCAACTCCTCCCGGCGCTGTGCCGCCCAATCCATATTGATGTCGTCTAGATACTGACCTTGGTAAAGCTCGATAGCTCGACGCCACAGTTCAGCGCGCTGCTCATCTGATAATGTATTGGATTGAGCCTGGCGCGTGAAAGACTCGAACTCGGCAACGTCATACCACAAGGTCACAGCGGGGTTTATACGGTAGCGACCGTCCTTGAAAAGGATGAACTCGGGACCGCCAAGAGCCTGGCGCACACGCCACAGCGTGGCATGAAAATTACTGCTGATCTTTGCCGGACTGAAATCGGGCCAGAACTCCAGGCCGACACTCTCCTTGCGGATCTCCCCACGATCAACGATCAGGAAGAACAGGGCACGCGCGCCGGTGGAGCGCCAATCGGAGTTGGCGATATAAACGCCATCGCAGCGAACCTGACCGTCGCCAAAGCCCAATACTTCGAGATGCACTTCCGGCGTCTGTTCTTGCTCGACGTCAGCATCGAACGTCGGCAGTCCGGTCCGAAAGTCTTGTACCCGCCTCAAAAGCGAATCGAGCTGTGGCTGAGTGGATTGCTGGGCAGCAAACGAAAGCAACTCAGGTGCCCGCCGGCCAGCCACCACCAGAAATTGATCGTAGCCCAACTTGGCGCAGAATTTCAAAGCCTCCTCCATAAAACGGAGCGCCTGCTCTTGCTGTCCAGATTCATACAAGGCACGAGCGAGGTAAAAGGCTGCCAGCGCCTGTTCTCGCCGAGGTTGTCCGAGACTCCCCCAACTTTCCAATGCAGCCGTAAGCGCTTCAATTGCCAACTCTAGTTGGCCCATCTCGAGATATATTTCGCCCAGACGAACCTTGTACTCGGGAGTCTCAAGCGCCTGGCCTTTTTCAATAGCCGCTTTCCGCAACCAGTTCAGCGCCTCACTGAAGTTCTTGGATTCGCATTCCAATCTTGAAAGCCCGAGGTAAACATTACTTAGCGACACCCCCTCCTCTGCATGTTTCCCTATGTTCAAGGCTTGGTTAAAGATCTTCTGTGCTTTATCAAGTTCCTTGAGATCACAAAGAAGATCTCCTTGCCCACACAAAATGCCGACAACCGCCCACCGCCACTGAGACATCTGCGCAACTTCAAGAGCCTGAAGATAAGTTTGCCAAGCCTCACTATAATGCCCAACCTGGTGCTGAAGATAAGCCATATTGTTAAGCGCTACTGCAAATTCACCTCGATTGCTTCGACTCCTCTGCCTGATCTCCAGGGCCTCCTGAAAGCATATCTGAGCTTCGTAAAGGTTCCCGGTCTCAACAAAAACGGTACCGAGATCATTCAAAGTCGCAGCAAGGTCATGAGTACTGTGAATAGTGCTCTTTGAAGCTTTGACCAATTTCCGAAAACCTGATGCCGCCTGCTGAAGCAAGGCAACCGCGCGCTCAACTTCCCCCAAATAATAAAGCGCAATCCCCTTAAGTCGCTCCGCCTGGTGCCGGCGGTATTCTTTCTCACTTTTCCCACGTTCTTGAGCCAAAAGCCCAAGCGCCTCCTCAGCCAGCGAAAGCGCATCGGCATATTGCTCCTGAAAGCGGCGGAACATCCCACGCGTGATGAGGGCATTCACCAACTGATCCGTATCGCCCTCCTGGCGCAATGCAGGCTCGGCGATATCGAGCAACTGCTCGCCTAGCTGGAACTCGCCTTGATTGCCCAGTGTCTTGGCCCAATTAAGCACCAGGCGGGGAGCGTGAACACGCATGTCAGGTTTCTCTGCGAGCACCTGGTACCACTGGGAGAGCAGGTTTTGCCGCCCGGTGACGAAGATCTGCTTGGCCTGCCCATCCATCCAGCGGGCGGCCACTTCCTTCTCCCCGGCAGCCAACATGTGAGGCACCGCCAATTCCCAGGCAGCAAGGTCCTTGTACCACTCCGCGGCGCGACGATGCAGGGCACGCATCCGTTCCGGATCGGTGGTTCGCAACCTTTCGCGCAGGTAGTCGGAGAACAGCTGGTGATAGCGGTAATTGACCTCGGTGGCGGTCTCGATACGGGTGACGAACAAATTGCGGGCTTCGAGCTCGTGCAGAGCCTCGCCAATGCTCTCTACCTCCAGCAGGTAGGAACACATGGGCGCATTGAACTCATCCAGGATAGAGGTCGCCATCAAGAAGTCACGCACCATCGGCGATTGGCGGTTAACGACCTCATCGGCCAAGAAAGCGTAAACCTGCTCAGTAGCGCCTTCAAACTGGGGCAAAACATCATGCTCCATCGTGCGGATCGCCAGCATGATGGCCACAACCCAACCATCCGACCGCTGGGCCAATTCCGTGGCTTGTTGGTCGGAAAGCTTAAAGTGGTAGTTCTGACTTACTAATGCTTGAAGCTCAGAGGCGCGAAAACGCAATTCATCGGCGCTCAGAGTAGCCAGTTCCTCACGCACGTACAGATTGGCGGTGGGGATACCGTAGATGCTACGGGAGCCGATGACCATGCGAACTTGATCAGGCAAATGCTCTAGCAACGCTTCGATCAAGTCAGCGATAGCGGCCTTCTCCCCCACCAGATGATAATCATCCAGAATCAGCAAGGTGAAATCGTCGACGTGCGCTTCGATCTCATTGATCAGCTCAGTCGCCATGCTGTAGGCGTCCAGCGCCTCTCCCGAGGAGACGATCTCCGCTAAGCTTTTGCCGAATTCAGGGTATTGCTGCTGGAAAGCAGCTATGAGATGGCTCACAAACGGGGCCAGGTCTACGTCATCGGGCCCGATGTGATACCAGCAAACCACCGCGCTGACATCGCTGGCAAAATCCACCAACAGGGTGGTTTTACCATAGCCAGCGGGGGCAGAGATGAAAGTTAGTTTACGATGTAAGTTCTGGTGGAGCGCATCAATCAGGCGCGCTCTCCGCAAAACCTCGCGCCGCCGTTGCGGTACGCGAACTTTGGTGAGGATAATCGACATTGCCAGCCAAAATAAGAGCCTGTGATTTGCAAGGAGCTAACAAGTTATTATAGCTTGAGAACGGTACCAAGAGCAAACCAGTCAACCAACAAAACCGCAAGCTCAACCTTATTCAAACAACAAAACCTGCCGTTCGGCAGGTGGGAGAAATGCGCCAAATCAAATGGCGAGGGTGGGGGTCGAACCCACGACCAAGGGCTTATGAGTCCGGTGTTGTGTCCGTTTTAGGCAGTCAAGTAACCAAGAAATCTGGAATTGGGGCGGTCTCACAGGCTAATTCTACACCAATTGACCTTCCATTGATTAGATTGTGTCTACAGTTTCTACCCCAATTGCACCCAAACTGCACCCGAAAGGCTAGGAAAGATGGTTCTCTCTTTACCAATCAAGGTAAATATGTTGTTCACTGCCTCTTTGCTGGAAGCCCTGGTTGCAGTCCTGCAATTGTTGATAAGTCTCGTCTTTTTACCTCGCTTGGTTTACTTAATCTTAGTCGCCTTGTCTATTTGTTAAGCCATCCTGGCTTGTGCCATTACACCCATCGGCTTGAAAAAGTATCCACTGGGCGTTTTTCTAAATGACCTTGAACTTGACATTTTACGCTATTTGATATAAAATAGTACGCATGAGAGAGCCATTGAGTGCAAAGCAAAAGATCGTGCTCGCCACCATAATTGATCTAACCCATCAAAATGGGGGCGCTCCAACATTTGAACAGGTGAGAGAAGCACTTGACTATTCGAGTGTAAGCTCCGTCCAAAGGCACACTGACGCTCTCAAACGAAAGGGATATTTGAGGAAAACTCGGGGCCTTGAAATAGCCCAATTTGCTGAAAAAAGCCAGGTTCCTTTGGTGGGTAACGTGGCAGCAGGGACACCGTTATTAGCAATAGAGAATATCGAAGCATATATTCCCTATGAAACTTCAAAACTGCACGGCTCAGCCGGGAATTATTTTTTTCTTCGTGCAATAGGCGACAGTATGGATAATGCAAATATATCTGGGAAATCAATCGAAGACGGCGACTTTGTATTGATCAGAAAACAAACCGACGCCGAGCCGGGAGAACGAATAGTTGCCTTGATTGGAGATGAAGCGACGATAAAAAGACTATTCGTAACAGAAGAATACATTGAACTTCGGCCCGAATCAAAAAACCCTCAAAATAAACCTATCTATTTATTCGGCAATATACTCATCCAGGGCAGGGTTTGTGATGTGGTTAAAAAAGGAGAAAATGATGGCTAACTACCATGTAGTCCCTAATCCAAATGGTGGCTGGGATGCAAAAAGGGAGGGTGCAGATCGAGCATCAAGCCACTCTAGAACCCAGGCAGAGGCAGAAGCTGAAGCCAAACGATTTGCCGCAAATTCCGGCGGCGGTGAAGTAAGGATTCATACCCCGAAGGGAGTAATTAGAGACAGCGATACAGTACCACCCGGGAATGATCCAAATCCTCCTAAGGACAAAAAACACTGAGGTTCATTATGAGTGGGGAATCATTGCAATCACAACTTATTTCTTTACTTAACATCATCGGTTATATAGCGACGATTGCAATCATTATTCGGATCGCCGTGGATGGATGGTATTTCTTTGCCGGGATCAGCCCTGCACTTTTCCGCCTGGGGAGAGGATTGGCAAAACGGAAAATTGCTCTGTTTTCAACTGGACGTGATTTAAGAAATTTGCTCCTTGACTCCAAATTATTCAAAGAAAAAAACATAGTTGACGTAACCAAACCAAACGAAATTGGAAGAGCAGAAGCCGAAGGGGCTACTGTCTACTTAATGAACTGGACAGAGTTTGCCGACAACGTTGAACAAATAATCAGACAAAAAAAGGATACTACGCCACTGGTTATATTAGCCAAACCCGGAAGTATTCCCCGTGACACAATGACAAAAATCGGTGAAGCAAGGAACACATCAGTTACAAATTTCCGAGGGAGGCTGCTGAACGACCTTGTTTCAGCAATAATTACCACAGGCTATCAAATGGAGTAAGCAATGACACCCGAAGAGTACTTTAGCCAGTTTGCAAGCAGCTTGAATATAGGCGATGCTACCCGCGCCAAAATCTCGGAGCGGCACACGAAGTTGCGCGAGCAGCTCCGAGAAAAGCTCACAGTCGAGGACGATTTCCTTACTGGCTCATATCCTCGCAATACTATTATTCGGTCTAAAAGAAATGACAAATTTGATGTCGACTTCTTCTTGGCCTTCAGTATGGAAGAGTATGGAGAATATGAACTGCCTGATCTTCTCGAAACCGTACGTAGTGCGCTAGATGAGATCAAAAAAGATGATCCAGACATCGTTGAGTTGGTAGACCAACGCCGCTCTATCGCGGTCCGCTATGAAGATAACTTTCAGATAGATGTTGTTCCAGCTATCCAGATAGAAAAAGACAGGCTATACAAGATATTCGATCGTCGAACACAAAATCCGGTCAAATCGAACCCGAAACTCCATAGCCAAATCTTGACTGATGCAAATGAGCAATCTTCCTCTGGGTCGGTCAAACGACTAGTCCCGACAATCAAGATGCTCAAGTCATGGAAACGAGACAAATGCGAGCACTTAAAGTCTCTTCATGTTGAATTACTAGCAGTTGACCTAATAGGAAAAAGCGAGATTCCGTCTTTTTCGAGTGGTCTCTATGAGTTTTTCACGGGCGTTGGGGATCAACTTGCAGAAGCAGGAATGGTTGATCCAGCCAACCCGGAGAACATAATTGATGCCTATCTAGACGAAGAAGGTAGTAGGCAAGAGGTTCTAAACCTTATATCGAGTGATGCAAGCACTGCTAAGAAAGCCAAATCCCTTGAAGATGATGGCGAGCTTGATGAAGCTGTGTCGGAGTGGAAGAAAATCTTTGAGAGTGAAAAATCAGAATCGGGTAAGTCCTATCAAGCGCCAACAGTAATTGCAACCCCAAGAAAGCAGTATGCCAGCTTTCAATTTAGTCCTAACAAGAAATGATTGGGAATGGTTTAGCAACCGCTATCCAGGGATGGAGCTAAAGAAGAATAGAGTAGCAGTCATTTCTGGTAGGTTAGCATTTAAAGCCCAATATGACGGCATATCAGTCAAAGACGAATACAATGTGCGAATTACTTTTTGCGGGAGCAATGTCTCTGAACTTCCTCAGGTTGTTGAAACCGCCGGAAGGATAAAAAAATCCGCTCAAAAATGGGGGGCTCCAATTATCGATCTACATACATATTCCGATGGAACTGCCTGCTTATGCCTCAGCCTCGACGAGCATAAGATCTTCCCGACTGACTTCTCATTTCCAACGTTCATTGAAGAACTTGTTGTTCCCTTCTTCTTCGCTCAATCCCGATTTGAAGAGACCGGTGTATGGCCCTGGGAAACTTACAGTCACGCAATTTCAGGGTGGCTTGAATGGTATTTGGATCAAGGAAAGCTAGATACCAGCGAGCGCGAGTCTTTTTTTAAGAAAATTCAACGTCATCCTGAATGGAAATCCGTAGAAAAATATCTCAAAAGGAAGCGGGGCATTAAAGGGCATAACCATTGTCTTTGTGGTAGTCATCAGCCCTTCCGAAGATGTCATCCCAAAGTCTTGAAGGCGTTATGGAAATTCAAGAAAGATTTCTACAGCTAATAATTAAGTCGCACAATGTTGCTTTTATGGCGCTGGCCACCAGGCATAGCTGTATGTCGCAATTTGTATAATAATCCGCCCAGGCGGATTGAATACCACCAGTATCCTATAGTATCTTTGAAAAACC
>Ga0068714_10005503_pt1 | contig 13428 bp, 7 predicted proteins | sample MTBNYHSulfiMetaG_FD_62988 | JGI IMG/M metagenome (GOLD analysis project Ga0068714, IMG submission 62988) | Enrichment culture microbial communities from rom New York Harbor, USA that are MTBE-degrading - MTBE-NYH (New York Harbor Sulfidogenic)... | ecosystem: Environmental > Aquatic > Marine >... | reverse complement strand
TCCCATCGCCTCTGCCTTCGGCTGTGCTTTTGAGGTAACAGTATTGGTAAATGTAATCGGAGCAGAACCGGTAGATTCTTGGGTCCGGCAAGTCCTCCGTGACGATTAAAACTCGTTGGCCCAGTATGCCGTCAAGATTTCCGCGGCTGGCATCGAAAAGGGGGCGTGAGTACTCCTGAAGCAGACCGAGCACAGTAACAGCGGTCGCTATATACTGACGATGCTTGACATGCTTCGGCTTGAGGGAACGAAGCGCATGGATGGTATCCTGCAATGACGGCCAGCGAGGCGGGCCATTGAGTTTTTCGAACCTCACGAGTAGTGCTTTTGCCGTCTGCAGGAGGTCTTGCTGGCTCAGCTCCATGCCAAAGCAGGCGGCGAGCAGGCTACACACCGCCTCGGCAAAAACGATTTTGCTGACGCCCTCGGGAGGCTGCCAAAGGGCGATGCGAAGGTCTCGTGAGTAGACGACCAGCTGAATCGGTCGTTCTGGCAGATAGGCCAAACCAGCAAGGTCTGCCTTACGCGCGATGACGGCCAGGCGATGAGTCCCTGCTTGAGACAGCTCATAAATCAGTCTTGCGGCGGTGGTCGACTTGCCTTTACCGATCGGGGCAACGATACAAACCGAGCAGGGCAAACTTTGCAGGGGAATGCGGTATTCTTCTCCTCCTGCTACGATTCTGCCCAGAAGCAGCTCACCCCAGTCAAAAAGGCCGGGAGGAGGGGGGTACCGAAGAGGGTCGGGGTTGACTGCCGATTCGAGTTCGAGTTGGCTGAGTCGACGCTCTAGTTCTCGCAGCGCCAGCTTGTTGGTCGGTTGCAGACGGAGGCTTCGGAGATCCTTGTGGATGAGCCGGTCTCCGCCGCAATGCAGTCGTTCGATTCGAATCATCAACCTCGCTAATTTCTCCTGTGCTCGCCTTCGACGGTCCGAGGGCCGCCGATCCCTGGGGCTCTGATCGTCTTCTTTCATACGTTCCTCCTTTTGTAGGAAGTCGATAGACGGCATGCCTGCAAGTGCTGCGTGGGTAAAGACCCACAGAAGCGGGATCAGGATGAGGATACGAACCCCCGGTGCCTTCATGGGTTTTTGTCCTCCACCTGGGCGATGAAGAATCGAAGAGGAAACAGGAGCAAGGAGCGAACAACACGAGACAGTTTATCTCGACGGCTGCACGCCGCATGCCATACCGTGCCGTCTTGGCGCTGGACACGACACGCGGGGCACGTGCTCACCTGACAGCCCCGGCATGGGACAACACTCTTGCTTCTGGAAAAGGACTTACAATGAAAGCAGTACGCCTTCGCCTCCTGTGCCGCCACAATCTCCCCCGTATTCTGAACCCTTTGCCTCCTCAGGAGAAAGGAAATGGGGTTTCCCGCATCGTCCGCGGTCCCGACTTCCACGACCCTGCTCCTCAGGGATACGCCATCCGGCGACTCCACCGTTTCATCCAGGTAATCGATAGAGAGTTCGTTCCTCAATAGGTCCTCGAGCGAGATTTTTCTCGGCTTCTGCTGCGACTTCTGATTCATTTTCTACCTCCTATGACGGTGAGCCGGTCGATCAGCTCTCCGCAATCAGAACCGCATAATTGGAGACCTGGAAGTTGCTCAGCAAAACATTCAGAGCGCTCTTTTTGCGGTCCGAACTCACCATGATTCGGCTTCCTCCCCTTTCCTTACCTTGTGACCACCTGCGTTCTTGCCCGATTAGTCCTTTTCAATCTCTTGGATTGCGGTTGTATATTTCCCGAGACAGTTCAGGAATGCTTCTTTATCCTTTTCCGACGAGAGTCCGAAAGTCACGCTTTGGTGTTTCGCTTTTGATTTGGTACAGGACACCGTGACCTCAAGCCCGGTGGCATTCGAGAAGCTCTCCGCTAACGTGTGGAGGGCATCAGCCAGGGGATCGGCAGCTCGGCCGTCTTTCACCAACATCAAGAATTCGTCGCGCATGAGCCGCCGTTTCAATTTCCGTTGCCGTTCCAACGCCTCTTCCAGAACGTGTTCCTGGGCATCAGCGGGCTGATACGCAATTTCCCGGGCCACCCCCATGGAGATCGCCTCGACAGAATCCGGCTCTTTTTCAAGCGCCTCCAACACCCTGGGATGAGACCTTGCTAATCGCATGAATTTGCAGGCAACACTCGTTTCGAGGTTCAGGATCGTGCCCATCGTTTTTCCCTCAAGATGGGGATGTTCTTGAAGTAATTGCCTGACCGCTTTCAACTTGGTAAGGCTGTCGAACGTTTCCTGGTGAGTATTGGGGGCAACAGCGCTGACCAAATCTGCTGTCTCACAGACGATCGCGCGGATAGTGGATCGGCCCAGCCGTTTGAGAGCGAAAAAGCGGCGGTTTCCGTTCACGATTCGGTAACCGTCGCTCGTCGGGGTCACCCTAACCGGCTCTAATTGCCCGTGGTGATAAATCGATGTCGCCAGCTGCTCAATTCCTGAATCTTGGTTGCAGCGCTCGAAGACGGAGTCGTGCTCCTGAATCTCTTCGAGGGGAATCTCAAGAATCTTCTCGGTCATTTTTCCCTCCTTGAGTGGCTGTTCGTAAAGAAGGCGCGACAGGCCGGGCAGCGATTCGCGCCAGCCTGGAAAATGCGCTCCGCTGCCCGTTCCAGACGAATTCTATTTCCCGGGGAAATGCCGCCGTGTGTAATTGTGCGCGTGAAAGCGTTAAGAACACCTAGTCGGGTGGAATTCGGGCCCAACTCATCCTCCCGGTACGACTCCCTAATCTGGTGCCGCACCTCGTCAGAGAAGCGTAGTCGCTCTGCCAAAGCATCAATTGCCTCCAAGGGGGCCGCCACCGGCTCGTCCTGCAGTTCTTGCATGACGCGAAGAGGAATATCAGCTGCTTGCCAGGCTTGGGAGAGCGCAGAGCGCAGTTTTTCTTTCAACAGCGGCGGAGGAAGTTCCCTCTCGCCAAGCTGCCTGCGCAACATCTGCAGGTGATCCGTGCTCTGGGTAATCGTGAGGCCGTTTGAACAGACCAGCCTTTCCAGGTAAAACCTAACCTTCGGCAAGAAGGTATCGCTTCCCGGATGGATGATTCGGAGGCCCGCCGAAATACAGTCCCCCGGCCGCACCTCTCTCTCGACGTGGCTACTCACGATGGTGCAATGTAACCGGACAGGGGAGAGCGAGTCCCATCTCGCAGGGAAACTACGCGCATCAACGTCTTGCGGGACACTATCCATAACGGCTTGTAGGACTTCGGACGAACTGAACCGGGGCTCCCCGGGGTGGCGGATGTCGTAGAGCACGGCTTCGCGGTCAAAGGCGAGTTCCAGTTCCTGGTCCGGATTCTGATTCCTTGAATACTCGATCAATACCCGCTGCTGAGAAGGGCTGAGAAGGCGAAAAGCGGATCTGTGAATCCCAAAGACACCCGGTACCTGCTCAAGGGCTTCCTCGGACACCCTGAACTGGTCTTTTCCCCGGGAAATCCATTCCCCCTCCCACTGCAGATCCCTTGCCTGACAGGTCTCGACTTCGCAGGAACTCTCGATCCCGGCTTGTTCCGTGTAAAGGATTTCTAACGTCGACATGACTAAGACTCCTCAATCTTGTGATTAGAACGTGTATCACCCCACCCACGAATGTGCATATCGTGTTTTAAGTAGGGAAACAAAATCACGAGAAACGATTACCGCCATTCTTCGCGTCATCGGTCGTCATAATAAGCTTTCGAATGCGAGACTCCGAGCGGAAGAACTCTTGATTCAACATCATTACTCTCTGGTCTAAGGATTTACCTTCTTGGCGGAGCTCTTCATCCCGCTGCAAGATGCGACCACGAATTACCCGATCAACAACATCGCGGACTCTATCCACGGAGATAAGTTCCTGAGCGGCAATGTCCGCCCACGCGTCCTGGGACTTCATCTTCTTCTGTCTCAATCGGAGAAACTGGTTCGCAACGCGTTCATTACGTTCGAGTGTAAAAGCAGAGGGCTTAGGCATTCTTCGGGAACAACCGGGGCATTGCCTGGACAATATGCGACTAATTGCATGGCGCAGTTTTCGAAACGGCTTCACGACATCAGACTGCACTTGGGACTTGTCCATATCCACTGGCACCGAAATCCCAATCCGGGGCTTTCCATCTGAGCCCATCGAAAGGCAGAAACGAACGGGTGAATCTTGGACGCAGACCTCCTGGAGAACCTTCTCAACCTGCGAAAGGCGGTCCCCAAGATGAGCGTTAACGGATCTGCCGTTTTGCCTCGTTCTCATTGAGCCCAATCCTATCTTCGACAGAAAGAGAGAATAGAGGCATCCTGTAGGATATGTGGGGCCGGGTCAATATATTAACTGTCTGATTTATGAGGAGTTACGGATACTTTACGGAAGGGGCCACAGACGGTCTTAAGGAAGAAAATATACAGTACTTCATCATTGAACCAAGCACGATTTCAGCCTATACTCTCGCTACGGAAGCGGTACGGAAAGCAAAAAAAAGAATAGAGGGATCACCACAAGATATGGGAAATCAAGAGATTTTCCCGGCGGGATTCGTCCTAAAGCCGGCAGCAAGCAATCCAGATGATATTGTCTCTGCTTGTGTCCTAATGGTGGAAAGGACTTCAGCAGGACAGTGCCGTTGGCAGATCCTCTCGCACAAAGAAGCTCCTACATTCCTAAGTCGTTTCTTTTTATTAGCAGAGCTCACCTACGAGACACTTCAGGCAGGCGGACAAGACCAAGAGTATACCGCTGATCCTAATTCGGAATATATCCTTCTTCTTGACGAGAATTATAGCGATCACGGGTTCCTTGTATCGTATACTCGTGAGGTACGTGGCCGAATAAAGGCGGAACACCTGACCTCTGGAGCCCGGCACCGAATAAAAACGATCTTCCATGTCCATGATCCAAGCAACGGGCCTCGTACCCTTCATTTTTCAAAGAGTGTTCAACCCGATACTTTCTTTTTTCTAACTCAAGACGAATTTTATAAAGCCTCCGCTTTCATTAACCGTACGGCAACACCGACATATCCTAAACACTTTAGCACAGGAACCAGTAATTACTTCTCTACCAGAATGGACACCCTCACGTTGCATAGACTTGCGGAACGGGTATCGGCAGATCAGCATCAAAAAGCGAAGAACAGATCCAACGCACATCGCAAGATCGCGCCTAGCAGACAATCTCCTGCGACTCCACGCTCAGGACGAACCGGTCACCCATTCCGCGCTGACGGAATCACTCCAAGCGATCAACTTCTCTTTTCCAGTTACGATACCGATTTCCCTACGGTCGTAGAACTGCTCAAAGCGCACCGTGAAATCATAGGGCGGGAATACCTAAAAAAACGAATCCAGGACATCATCACAACTCAGGAGAGCGGGTACTTACTCCTGACCGGTCCGCTCGGCATCGGCAAAACAGCGTTAATGGCCAACTTGGTCAATGAGTTAAAACCATCGTGCGCCGGTCAAGAAGTGACATATTTCTTCTTTGAGCGCAAATCAGGGGTAACAGAGCCGAAACGTTGTTTCCACTCACTCTACCTTCAATACGTCAAGAAACATTCACACTCTTTAGACATCTCCCTCTCCGATGCTGGAGACTACGCTTTTGCTCTGGCCAAATTGCTGTATGAGGATGCACGGGCAGCTGAGGACAATCCCGGTATAGAAGCTATACTTGTAGATGCCATCGACGAGGCGGAGGACCCATCGACTATCCTGCGACTGCTTCCGAAAGAACTGCCTAAGAAGACTTTCATAATACTATCCTCCAGGATTCCTTTTCAACCTCATATTCATACTTTAAAGGGTTCTGTAGCAATCCCGATGGATCCGGACTCCCAAGACAGTTACAGGGATGTATTGCGCTACGTTGAAAATTGGAGGCCGCACTGGTCAGCTACGACCTGTGAAGTGGTGGCTCAGAGGGCAAAAGGCAATTTCCTTATTCTGAAGAAATTCTTCGAGTTCCAACCCGAAGACCTGCCCGAGACAGAAGCAATCGAAAGATTTCAGTGGCAGGCTACGGATCCAGAAGATCCCCTGCTGTCATTCTATTCCTGGTGCTGGGAAGAAATTAGCACCATATCAAGGCGGTGGTCTGAAGACAGCAAAAGGGCCATGCGGGACCTTTCCGCGGTTCTCGGTATCCTGACCATAGGACAAGCACCTCTAACGCAGCAGCAAATCCTTCGATTCCTCGGTGAAGACTGGACCTATACGGATTTGGAGGGCTGCTTTAAGCAAGTAGTCGCGTTTCTGGAGGTCGCCCCAGGAGACTCTGAAGTCAGTCCCCAGGTGGTCCCCTCATATCGACTGTTTCACGAAAGCTTCCGCCGGTTTATGGAACGCAAGCTAGCCCCTGACCTACCGCGTTTGCACGGTCGGATCGTAGATACCTATTGTAGTAATAAGAGCATCGCATCGGAATGCTTGGACGAATACGGTTGCAAGCATCTTATCCGCCATGCGGTCTCGTCCGACCAGCCGCACCGCGCATTTAACCTTTTTACGCCGGACTATTTCAATTACAAGTTAACGGCTCTGGATTCGTCTAAGCCGCTTATCAAGGATCTCGACCTCCTTATTGATCTCGCCCAAACGGAACACAATTGGCCGTTGTTGTTGAAGGTCGGGCTGCTCAGAGTTAAATGCCAGGACTCTGCACAGGAGGATTTTTTCTTTCTCAGGGCGATCTTACGCTTGCGTATGGGAGAAATCCAAAACGCCTTCGATCTGCTTGAATACAACGCACCCCCAGAGGAAGCAATTCTACTTAGGGTGAAGTTAGCCGAACTTTGCTGGAATTCACGACGTGTCCTGGGACAAGAGTTGATCCGGCAAATCGATTCAATCCGTTTCCCAAGATGCGATGAGCGCGTGGAGTATTCGGTACTGAGGCTTGCTGAACTCGACCCGGCTGCGGCACTCTGTTTGGCTCTTCGCATGCCACGTGCAAATCAGTTTGTCGAGCCGGGGAGCATAAGGGAGCTTCCAAACCGCGGGCGATGCCTATTCGCTCTATTCAGGTCAATTGCCCAGAAGGATGAGCAACTAGCTCTCTGCCTTGCAAAGAAGATTCACGACCCACTGGACAGGATTCTCAGCCTTCTCGCTGTATCCCAATCTCTCTTGACACGTGCCAGTCTTCTCCCTTACAAGACATTGGCACAAGCTTTAAAGGAAATCAGCGGAACACCAGCCTATACGTGTATCGCCTTCATGGTAAGAAAACAAATCCTAGACACTTTTCCTTCGATGTCCCATACGGCGCGTTTGTGTGCACTCGACAAGGCAGCCGATTACATAACCTTACATCCCTTTACCCTAGGCTTTTCCCCCAAGATTGACAGCGCAATCTGCAACGATCCAGCCTTGTGGATAGATGCCTTGGCACACCTTCCGATGACCTCTGCACAGGACTACGTTCGTTGGCGACTCATTGGCCTGGGACATATAGCAGAAGTCGCTCCTGAATCGTTTCATACGGAAGAGTACAAGACACTTATGCGAGGCATTACTACCTCGCGAAAACTATCCCCCAAGGCAAACAAAGATGACACGATTGAGGCCTTCCGATCAGCGAATGCATTATGCCCAATGGGAGTTATTGGAGCAATGCCATATCTCGAGCGGAAGAATCCGAAGCGTGCTCGAGGATTATTAGAACAATGTCTAGAAGAGGCGCCCTTAAGCCGATCTTATGCCGACTTTGAGATTGGAATCGAGGCTCTAAAATGGACGCTGAAGTTAGACGCGAAATGTCGAAAGCCGCTGCTGAAGTTCTGCTTGAACTGGCTTTTCGAGAACGGTGACCCGGGCCTTGTTCCAGATGATTTGCTTTATTTCGTAGAAACTCTGGCGAATGCTCTCGCGCAAGAAAAAAACAATCAAGGACGCCTGTTTCAGTCCATACTGCGAGATATCGAGCCGGGCACACATCGAAAAGATTTAGCGATTTCTATCCTTTGTCGTCAGGATACGCGCCTCTGCGTAGATATTTTGAGAAAGCCCGAGAAATGGGGCCTGTCCTACTCCGGGGATACAACATTGCTGGAATTGCAGGATCTTATTGAGGTCAACAACTGCCTTGCAGTCCGTAGTTGGGATGCAGATCCGGCTGTTTCAATCGAGGTGTTCAGGGTGTCGGCACAGTATGTGATGCGTATTGATGACACGAGAACAAAACATGGTGCTCTTGCAAATACAGCACTATCGGTCTTTCAATGTTCTCCACTGCTGACCTGGGAGATTCTCAAATGCAATAAGGATGACTTCTATATGGCATTGGGAGGAATCACTGATTTGTTGAATACCTATCTTGCTCGCAATCAGGACTCGAGCAACCTGTTCTTCCGTGTGAGATTGGAATCATTTCTTCAGCAAGCCCTGGAACCTATTCGTGATCGCGATGTATCTTGGGGGAAGTCCGCCGTGGCCGCAGCATTCACTTGGCGCGATCACTTGGCATGCCCTAGAGTACTGCGCTGGCCGGTGATGGACCAAGACTGGAGAAAGGCGTTCAAGTCCTTTTTCGAGCCGTTCAGGCAGGATGTCTTGCTAAAAAGCTTATATGGTAAGACTCTCTTCACTATCTGTAAGTTGGTAGCGCGGTTCGATTGGACGGCTTTCATGACTGTCATGAGAGATAGATCCCTGAGTTTTGTGCTTATTCCGAACATCACCCAAGAATCTATTACGCTACCAGTACTGTATGATGAAGGCGAGACAATGAGTTTAATCGAGGATGTAGGGAGGCTGTGCGATTTGAAAAGAGCAAATAGAACCACTCTGGGGCCGAAGGCGGCGCTCCAAGCCACTATGGCTAGCATTATCGCGTATTATGGTGGGAACGCCGTAGACGTATTGAGAACACTCCCGAAACACGCCTGGATCCCATGCGCAGGCATGTTAAAACATCTTCTCCCCGAGGGAACCTGGTCCTCTGATGACTTGAAATCCCTTTTTGCGCTCTTCCAAGATATGCTCCCCGCGAGAGAGGCTATGAATGAATTCAGGATAGTACTTTCGTGGCAATACGGTGATGGCAATATAGAGAAGGAGCTATTGGACATTCTTATTAAAAAGGCTAAACACATCACTGATGTAGCTACTGTATTACAAGTTGCTGAATTCTGTGCAAGACGGGATAAGGCCTCTGCACAGATATTGAGCCGATATGCCCTCCAGTTAGCAGAGGCACAGGACGACTGCGGAGCTATCCTGGAATGTCTGAGCAGTCCAACCGTGAGAATTGGCGCAGCCAAACGGCTTGAGTTACTACAGCAGGTCCAGCAGGAAGCTGTCAAGTTACGAAGCGCCAATCTACTGAGTAAAGTCACGCGCGTTGAAGCATTCTATAATCCTGCTGGCGCTCTTTTCACATTGGCGAGATATCCAGCTGACCAGGGCGATTTTGATGATATCTGTTCCAGTGTGATTGATTCGATCAGCATTTCTGACACCCCTTATCTTGAAATGTTGATACACAAAGCCCAGTCTATCGAAGGGATCAAAAGCGAATGGCGAGACACTCTCGTGTATCACTTGATCAATAAAGGAATCAGCGCTGGCATTGATGTACCCTCTGAACTCTTGCAATTGGTAACAGACATCGAGTGGCAAATCCGGTTGGTGGTGGTGCTTGCAGGGCGAAACAATGACCAGTTCGTGTTGCTTGAGAGCGTGAGCGAAAAGCTGAAGAGTGAAAGTGTGCTAGATAAAAAAACACGGTGCTACGCCATACTGGGCGATTACTATCTACAATTAGAGCGCTACGATGATGCAATTGTCTGTTTTCGTGAGGTGTTAGCAGGCGCGATGGAATACGAGATGAGTTTTCTCTTTCTCTGTGACGTATTGGACGTGGCAACGAAATGCGTCCTGTTACCTGAAAGGAAAGCAGTGCAATTAGCCACGGAGCTCAACGATTGTGTACAAAGAGCGAAATTCTACAAATCTTACAAGGACTACATTGCGCCGCTTCAGAAAGAAATAGCGATCTTCTTTTGTGCCATGGCATTCTGGCCGTGGCAAAGAGAACGCGCTACGAAACTCTTGGAGGATTCGGCAACAGAAATAGGAAGGGTAATGCAATCAGAGAATTACACACTGTTTGCAGAGAGTGGAATGATGACCAGTGCATTACGGTCAGCTCTTAGTGGCTGGACCGTCGAGACAACTGTGGAATTTCTATCGGTGTTCCTAGAAAATCTTTCAGAGGCTTCCTGTATGACTGTCGCCGATAACTTTGTGCGTTGCCTGTGCCGCAGCGAACATCCCAAGGAGCGCCCGCTGGAGCAATGGGGCATAAACCAGGAGCGCTTGGAGCCTGGTGTTTGCGGTGTGTTAGAATGTATCATACCTTATTGCTCACGAGAAGGGAGGGCAAAAGCGAGCTTTGCTATAGGGGTCAGTGTATGGGGGATGGAAGACTCAGTTGAGTACAATTGGATCAAACAATCTTTAGAGACAGCGATGCCGGGCAGCAAAGACTTGGGATTTAGTCTTTATCGTGATGCGTGGTTAGCCTATGCTGTAATGTCAAAATCAGATGAGCATATTAAGGTTGCTCATGCGTTGTCTTTGGAAGACGAAGCACTTTCGACAGCTGTGCCGTACCTTGTTATTCTCGCGGTGAAGAAAACGCCGGATAAGGTAGGGTTCCTGCGTGAAATGTGGCAAACAGTTCTTTCACTGGAGGAATACGAACCACCAAGCAATAGTGGCAGACGGAGGTGTTAACGGGAGGAGCCTGTAAGTCTGAAGGCTGTGTAGAATAGATGGAAGGGCACTTGGCAAGGATTGGGCAGATTGTTTTTAGAGATCTGACGGGTGGATCCAGTCGTCTGCAAGGATATTGCACAACTTTATCGGTAGCTGCAATGGGCAGATGTTCGATAAACCCCAGTTTGTCAATGGACTTTCACTGCATGGAAGGTGGCTCAAACCTCGACTGCATTAGTCGCTGGCTGGTTTTTGCGCCCCAAGGGCCTTTGTCAGCTAAGCGTGTAATCCCATGCGTTTACACCTTATCAAGAGGTGTACTTTGGTGGACGGTTAGCTGAATAGAAAGCTTTATATACCCCCTGTGATTACCACTCCCTCGTGGTACTCCATGCAGTTTCAAACCAACCCACTCATCAAACAGGACTTTTCTGACAGATACACCTATCACAAACAACTTCTTTCAAAACAGAATCATCAAGATTCCTACACAGCCTTTATCCCCCTGCCCTGGACCTATCAGGCCGACCTCCCCCCCTGGCAGGACAAAAGGTCCATGCTCGGAGAACGGGTCCAGCAGATCGAGCGAGAGATCGAAGCAAGGGAGAAACTGAAAGACGGCTTGGTCACCAGAATGCTTTACCAGGAAACGCGAGTCGACACCCAACTCTTTGAGCTGGCACAACGCACCCACGACGCAGTGGACACCAACAAAGTCCTGGTCACCCAAAAACTCACCCTGGAGAAAATGCTCCAGGACCTCCAACAAGCCAAATGGCGGGAGTACGCCGCCTGCTTCCGGGACATCGGCAGCCTCAAAAAGGAACTCCGAGACACCCTCCAGGAATACTGGAACGAAAAAAGAAAAGAAGCCTTCCTGGGTGATACCCATTAAAGCCGAAATCGAAACCCTCTTCCGCAAACTGAAACCCATCTACGGAAACCGGGTCGAGCGGCTCTACCGGGCCTACCAGCTCGAAGACGCCGAAGGACGAGCCGAGATCGAGCAGAAACTCCGCCAACTCCACCTCCAATCGATCAAGAAAGGCGTGGATGACGACCAGATCCTGCTCGTCCCCCCACCTCCGCAGAGCGTCCAAGGGCCTTATCCTATCGGCAAAGTCCTATACAATGGCCAAGAGCAAGGCACCTTCGGCCTTCGGGAAGAGGAATGGTGCCAGCACCTGGCCCTCTTCGGCCGCAGCGGCAGTGGAAAGACCAACACAGCCTACTATCTCATCGGCACCCTGCTCAGGAACAAAAAACCCTTCCTCATTCTCGACTGGAAAAAGAACTTCCGACCCCTGACCCGGCTATCCGAACAACACGAAATCCTGGTCTTCACCGTCGGAAAGCCAATCGCCCCTTTTCGCTTCAACCCTCTCATTCCTCCCCCGGGCTGCGAACCCTCCTCCTACCTCAAGAAGTTGATCGACGTCATCGGCGAATCCACCTATGTCGGGGAAGGGGTCCAGTTTCTCCTGCAGGAAGCCATGGACAGCCTCTACCGCAAGCACGGCGTCTACTCCGGCAAAGCCGAGACCTACCCGACCCTCAGGGACGTTTTTGAAGCCATTGAGACGCGTCAGGTCAGCAGCCGGGCCCGGGACTGGATGGCCTCCACCCGCAGAGCCCTCGGCGCCCTCTGCTTCGGTGAGATGGGCAGAGTCGTCGAAACCCAATCGAACACCGCCCTGGAAGAACTCCTGCGAAAGAATGTGGTCCTGGAACTTGACAGCCTCACCTCCATGGACAAAAGCTTCCTGATCCAATCCCTCCTGCTTTGGATTCACCACTACCGGATGAATATCGCGGACCGGGACAAATTCGACCTGGCCATCATCCTGGAAGAGGCCCACCACATCCTCCGCCGCCAATCCGGAACCAACAAGGAGTCCATCGTCGAGCTTCTCCTGCGAGAAGTCCGAGAATTCGGGGTCTCCATCACCCTCATCGACCAGAGCCCGAGCCTGATCTCCCCCGTCGCCCTGGCCAACACCTACACGACCTTCACCATGGGCCTCAAATCAGACGCCGATGTCAGAACCGCAGCCAATTACCTCCTCATGGACACCGAAGAACGCAAAGTCCTCGGCCAACTCCCCACCGGCCAGGCCATCGTCAAACTCCAAGGCCGATGGTTCAAGCCATTCCTCATCCAGGTGCCCTACGCCCCCCTGAAAGACAGCCCCATCACCGACCAGGCCCTGAGGCGGCATATGCGAAGGTATTACAGCCAGACCCCGCTGAAACCTCCTCCAAACCCGAAAAGGACGCCTCCTGCAGATGTTTCAAAACCAGAAAAAGGAACCCAAAATGAAATATCCGCCGAAGATACTTCAAATAATAAGGTATTTCTTCAGGATATCTTTGAGCACCCATTTTCAAGTATGACGGAGCGATACCGGCGCCTGGAACTGAACCGGCGCCGAGGCAACGACCTCAAAGAACACTGCCTAGTGAAGCAGTTCATTCAAGCCGTAGAAATCCCCATGAGAACCGGCCGAACCGTACTCCTCAAGCTGACCGACTCAGGCATTGCCCAGATCAAAAACAATATCGAGCAGGGACGCCTTGGTCATTACCTCAGAACCCGTCAATGCCTCGTCCATGAATACTGGAAACACAAATTAGCCGAGTACTATAAAGGCCAAGGTTACGAAGTCCGAGTCGAAGAAAAGATCAACGGCGAAGTCGTTGACCTCGAACT
>Ga0068714_10005502_pt1 | contig 13433 bp, 6 predicted proteins | sample MTBNYHSulfiMetaG_FD_62988 | JGI IMG/M metagenome (GOLD analysis project Ga0068714, IMG submission 62988) | Enrichment culture microbial communities from rom New York Harbor, USA that are MTBE-degrading - MTBE-NYH (New York Harbor Sulfidogenic)... | ecosystem: Environmental > Aquatic > Marine >... | reverse complement strand
GTCCAAGCCATGGCGAACAGTGGGACCAAGCCGGTGGCCTGCGCATTCACGGATGTCTCACCCAACCAGGCAATCAATCGGGAATCCTTTACAGCCAGCGATGGCCCTGCGCCGGAGATTTTATGCAGCGTCTATCGTCACACGTCCCGTCAGGCCGAGATCTTCCAGTATCTGCTTGAGGTCGTCTTCCAGAGCTCTCTCAAGTTGCCCGTCGATGGTCACTGAGAAATCGATGCCTATCTTGAGGTCTGACCCGCTCCGCAACCTAGGAAGAATCTTTGTTCCCAACCGGTTCCAGATCTCGGGCGGGACGTCTCCACGAATCCGAAATGTCTTTGTGGCAGCAACCCGCGCAGATTCCGGCTCAGGCTCTGGACCCGGTCCAAGGATCGGCTCTGGTTCCGGTGTGGGAACCGTCTCCGCACTATCCCCAGAACTGGGTTCCTCCGCGGCCTTGAGCCGTCTTGCCTTTGCTTTTAAGACCAGGAAAACTCCAGATTCAAAGGTGACGTCCGCTGGGTCAGTAAACTCGTTGAAGAGCACCCGCTCATAGCCGCCATCTGGCCTATGTCCGGAGGCCAGCCCAAAGTCGCCCCTCGAAACAAACTCGACGATCTTGCCTTTCAGGATCATGTCCGGATCCAGGAGACGCGTTAAAGAGCCACTCAGAAAGCTCTGCCTAAGACTGGCCAACGGCCAAGCACCGGATTCCTTAAGCGCAGGGGGCCAGTTCCGTTCGATGTAACCAGCGCCTACCGATTCATTGAGCAGGGCCTGGGACTTCAGTGCGGTGATTACACGCCCGCAAAGCGTCTCACTGCCACTCGAATGCCCTGCTCCCAGGTCGATGGTTTTCAGACCATCGGGCTCTTGTTTGTCTGCGATGACCACAAAGCGGTAGTCTCCCCAGACCTCGTCCTTGGCAGCCTCTCCAGCATCGGATACTCTCGACTGAAGGTCCGCTCGATCAGTGCGGTCGAAGTCCCCGCCAAGTGTTCCCTCGGCAATCTCTTTGGCCACGCGCTTCCAGGCGAGCCACAATTCAACCTTCTCTCGAAAGTTCCAGCCGGGCTTCTTCAGGCACCAGACGAGCGAACCTGGATAGAGCCTCGGTGACTTTCCTCGTTGCCTGGTCCATTCGGCAATCTGCTGTCGTAGACAGCCTGCTCCCGTCCATTCGGACTCTGGATCTAAAACAACGAGTGTAAGCTTCGGCGTATCCTGCACTGCGGTCCCATCCGCTGGAAAAGCTACGACAGGGGTGCTCGCACCCCGATCAAACTCCTTCTGGATGAGTATCCGCATGGCAGGTTTGATTTCGGATTCTTGGTCAAGAGAAGCCCGGCGGTCGCTCACCACTTTCTTCATTGTCGGCTGGTGACTGATTTTGAAACCGTCTGAACCGATACGTCGTAAGAAATACGACTTGTCCTCCAGAGCAAAAGCTGCTGTGTCCACCGAGGTTGTATCCACGTTCGGTTCGCCTAAGGCGAATCGCAACTCCGGTAGGTGAGCCACCTTGTCGACCTGACCGCCTGACGATTCGAAAAGGATCGTCGTCCCTACGCGACGGTGGATATCCAGCAAGGTACCACTGGTGTCCGCGTCGAGGGCTCGGGCGTGGGACTGTACTCCGGAGATGTCGGAATCGATAGCCGCCACTAGGCGAGATTCGCCAAGCTGCCCGAGCACCACGCTCTGGAACTCAGGCACGTCCAGTGGGGCGGAACCGAGGGTGATCAGCGGCTCGGGTCGAGCCTCGGTGAATCCGGTGCGATAAGCCCAGGAAATCCACTGGGCGAGCATGGCGAGAGTACCGCGAGTCTGTTGATATTGCGAAAGGGCCTGCCACTTGCGCTGGAATACAGATAGCGTAGCCGGATGGAAAGGGTAGCAGATCTCGAAACGTCCGCGCAGATACTCCCTGGCCTTGACCTCCGTTGCAGCGCTGTCTACGGCTGTCCATTCCGGCGGGAGTTGGGCACGGCGCTCGAAGCACCAATCCGCATACGTCTTGCAAATGTTCTTTCGAATCCGGTCGCTGCCGATGTCCTCGAAGAGGCGGCGGCGAACGACCTCGCTAATCTCTGTCTCATCGTTCGCGATGAGGTCCTTGGCTACACGCCGGACAACCTTGGTGATTTTGCCCTGCCACTGTATGTCCCAGTCAGTCATCTCGACTTGGCTGCGAGGAAGACTGATGACCGCAGCGCCTTGGGTGGTTCCTGTGGTAGCAACGACAAGGTTTTGGATAAAGGCATGAAACTGCTCAGCCATGCTACGGTGCCGGTTCATGAAATTGAGAACCTCGTCTAAGAGAAGGAGCACCGGCCTGCCTGCCGCTTTGAAGACACGCGCAAGTGCATCTGTCCCTGGAGGTGTGGTTTTTGCGGCAGGGCCGAGTTCTTTGACGCCCTTATCCCCAGCAAGCTGCCAAGCCACATCGATCCACGGCGTTTCCCGCCCTTCCTGAGGGTCCCATGCGTTGCCCACAAAGGCGGCGACGCGGGCCTCGGGCACGTTCTTGATGCCAGCCTTCGCGATCAGGTTCCTAACACCGGAATACTCTGCCGCCGTGGCCCCAGTCTTAACCAAGTGATAAAGGGCAGTAAGCGTATGGGTTTTTCCGCCGCCGAACTGAGTGATGAGAGTCACCACAGGCGCGGTGTTCACCGTCTCGCCCGAGAGCCGACGTAGTACCATTCCCACGTGCTCCTGCAGCGCCCGCGTGAAGCAGGTCCGCGCGAAGAACTGTTTGGGCTCCCGATAATCTATCGGGGCTGTCTTGGCGATTACCTGTTCCAGATGGATGGCGAATTCATCCGGATTGAAGGACCGGCCCTCGCGGACTTCCTTTCGCGGTGTAGCTATCTTGTGCCATGCTTCCATCGGTCGACTCTCCTTCATAGCATTTTCATTCGATCTCTACCTACTTTGGAACTGCCAGGAGCATGGCATCCAGCAGACGCTTCTCCTCGCTGCCGGAAGGGTAGAGAGCCGAAAGTGCGTTGGCCAAACGGACAAATTCGGGGCGATAGTGCTTTTCATAGAACAGAAGTTCTCGTAGAGCGTTCGTGTGTCCTTGCTTCTGCAACAACATGGCCTTGTGCACATGGTCTAACGTCGTAATAGAATCTAGGTGAAGCTGAGACCATGTCTCTCGTTCGATTCTCCCATGTGCTGCTGACGCCGTCGCTCGCGATTCGGCCTCGGCGGGTTCCTCGAAAAGAAGCATCTGTTTCTTCGACTTTGCGTGCCGACCAGAATCGAGAAGAACTAGATCATGGGCGACACCCGGTTCTACGAGGAACTCGGATCGAAGAGCAAGCGGTAAAAGCCGAACTACCCCCTTGTCAATATCAATCAGGCGTCGATTCCAGCGGTCAAGATGTATTCCCAGTGGCTGTGCAATTCGACGAACGATGTCAAAGGGAAGCACATAACCTTTTCGCAGATGCGTATTGTGAACAGTGCTATCGTCCTCATCGTTGTTTGTTAAGGTGTTGTCCACCCCCTGGTCATCGGGGATGTGTTTTTCATCGTCTCCGTTCTGGCCATTTGCAGTCCGCAACGTCCAGAGAAAAAGTGCCGTGAGCCTCGCGTCTTCACCGAAATCGCCCGGGGAATCGGTCCCCAATACTTGGCAAAGTGCTTCTCGTCCGACGACCTCCCAGACCTTCTCCAGGTATTCGGTAAGTGTCACTACACGGCCAGCAGCGGTTTCAACTTTCCGGTATCGACTGAAGATCTCTAGTGCAGGGCCAATGCAGGCGAAGACTAGGTCCGCGCCGCGAACACCTTCGCTCTGAAGGCGCTCCATCCAGTCACCGACGCGATTCGGAAGTTCGTGTAACACGTCAGCCCAGTCACCTACCGGTGTATCGTCGGGACGCGGGCGGCAGACAAGGTGGACGCTAGTTGCCAGGGCAGCGGAATCCTGCGAGCGTGGTCGTCCCTTACGTTCCGTGGCTATTGGCCACGACCCGGTAATGACCCATCCTCCTTGGATGATGCCACTGAGAAGCGCTTCCCAGCCCTCGGTGGTCTTATGGGCGAATACAACACTCCCAACACCCTCATCGCGCAGATATCGCCTGCTTTCGGCGAAGGCTTCCGCCATTCGATCTTCAAAGAACTTCCGGTCTTTAGGTCGTCCATTGACAAGCCTTGCTTCATCCTGAACTGCTTCTCGTTCTTTTGGCGATAGCCGGTTTGTGTGATCAAAAGGATCGCGAAGCAGGGGATTTCCGGGGAGCATCCGCTTGAGCCAGACGAGAAAAAAGTCTGAGAGGTCAGAATACGGGATCGCATCGTAGTAGGGAGGATCTGTAAACCATACAGATGCGGCTGCATCTGGGAGTGGGGATTCCGCGGCATCCGCTTGTTGCACCTGACCAATACTACGTTGGCTCAAACCATCGACCGACGAAGCCACCCACTCAAAAGAACCGGGAAAAGACCAAGAGGCGTTGTCGAAAGGAAACGTCTCGCAGAAATCCCAAAGGATAGGCAGAGCATGTCGCGTAAACGTTGCCGATGGTGTTTCACGGTCCATCCAGCGAACGAGCGACGAAAAATCATCTGAAAAACGGGTTATCGCCATGGCCGCTAGGGTGCGAAGCTGATCCTTTGCACAGGTCAGTTCCAAGGACTTCTGCATGGTCACCAACGTCACCTTCTGCCGCGCAGTGAAGAGATCCCCCCACCTAAGCATACCGTAACGCTGCACGCGAAAGCCAAGAGTCCCAATCGGTGGCAACGGCTCGTCTGGTATTGGGCATAGGCCTTTCTTGCCTCCGCGCTCCCATTCGTCGAGCATGGCCCTAATCCGCTTCTGGGCCATCCATACGGATTGGTAGTCATGTTCGGTGGGCGGACGATATTCACGCCTCTTAATACCTGAGTGGAGTGTCACCACGGCGAGCATGCGTGCGCCTCCGATGCGGCTGCCCTTGGCGTCGAAAAACACGTCCGCGCCGCCGCTCTGTTCAGCCAGTTGCACGCGCACGCGCTCCGGAGGTAAGACCGTTCCGCAGCAGAGACACGTCGCCCTAGCTCGCGTCACTGTCCCTCCATGCACATCCTTGTCCACCTTCGGTTCGAATATTCCGAAGTCCACCTGCGGCGGTCCACCGTCTGGACGAAGAACCTCATAACTTAGCGCCCGCTTACGGCTCGCCTTCCTGCAAAGCCAGAAAGACCGCATGAGCGGAATCTCTGCTCCACAATCGGGCGATTCGCACTTAACCGTCCGTGCCCAGAGGTAGGCGATAGGCGTCGCTCCGTCCGCGTCTTTGGGGTAGAACTCGGCCATTTCCTCCTCCGCCCTGTTTTTGATTTCGCTACCCACTTGGCGTAGTTCATCAGCGAGTTCAGGTCCGTGACGCGGGATATCCTCCAGCATCACCTTCAGAATGAGACAGGCCACCGGATTGAGGTCGCTGGCAAAGACCTCGCAACCAAGCCTTAGCGCTTCCAACGGGATCGACCCGCCGCCGGAGAAAGGGTCCACGACCAGCGGCGTTTCGTCCGGATGCGCGGCCTTGACAAGGGCACGGGCTGCAACTAGGTAGTCGCTGTTTGCGGAGTTATCCCAGTTGGCCAGATCACCGATGAACTCCAGGAGCGTCTTCCGAAGACCTTCAGAGGTACTAACTTCGGATTTCCATCCTATCGGACGGCCGGACTTCTTAAGGAGAATGTCTCGAGCTGCGAGTAAAAACTCCGCAGGGCACTTGGGATCACAGGGATCGGGCAAGAGTAGCGCCATGAGCATTGCCCGGCATGCGGCCAACGGCCGTCGTGCCCACCACAGGTGCAGCGTAGATGGGTGCCCATGCCGGATGGACTTTTCCCGCGCCGAGTGCCTACTTACCACCGCAATCGGAAAGTCCACCTCAGCTAGTCTCTTACACTCCTTTGGAATCATTCAATTGTTCCTTGTCCTTCAACTGGCGGTTTTTGCTGAGTATCCAGAGAGGCGGCCTGATCAGCCTCACGTGCTACTCCCGTCCAGTCATCAACCATCTCGCGCCAGTTGATCGAGCGTTTCTCTTTCCCTGTCCATACATCCCAGAACTTGGGGTCAGACGAACGAGGCCTCTGCTTCTCCGGAAGCTCCATGATCTCAACCAGCGTTGGAACAGTTGCGGCCCATCCAAGAAGAATCGCCTGCTGGGAAGGTAGGCTCGGGAGTTCCTTGAGAAGCCCTCCGAGATTGTCTGGTACAAGTTTACCAACAAGCTCCTGGTCACGATCATTCACGATACGGTGCAGAAGGAATGTATTGCATTGGGCCAAGACTGTCGGTGACAATTCAGAGGGTCTTTGCGATGAGAGCACAAGACCTAATCCAAACTTGCGCCCTTCTCGGGCGATTCGTTCGAAGGTCTGGCGGCACATTTGGGAAGGGGTGGGGGTGTCCGATTCTTCGTCGCCTCCGCGCTTGACGAATGTATGGGCTTCTTCAAGCACAAGTACCGTTGGCAGTTCTTGATTATTCAGTTTGCGATATCGCTGTGTCGCCTCGAACACGATTCGGGCGACAACAGCGATTACCATATGCAACACGTCAGAGGGAACCAAAGATAGATCAACGATTGATAGTTCACCGTTCTCTGTTTTGTCCTTGCCAATGTAGGTTTCAAGCCATTGCTCAAAGGTCATTGAGTACCGGTCCGGGTTAATTACTGGCCCGAGTCGCCCGTCAGCCAGCATCATCCGTATTCGCATTGTGAGTGTAGCCATGAATTGGGTCGTTTGCCCTCCCGGCGCTTCAGAAGCGATCTGATCCAGATGATCGGGAAATGTGTTTATCGAGAATTCGATCGGTGCGTCTTCCGAAATCAACCCTTCATCGGGCTGATCAGACAGTTGTTTCAGCGCATTGTCGATAGCGTTGGTTATGTCTCTGAGTTCGGTCTCGCTGAAGTCATTGTATCCTTCACCATTTGCACTCTGCCAATGACGCATTGAGGCCAATTGGTCCGCAGCAGAAGCGACACTTCGAAGAGCCTGTGAGAACTGTCCCTGCGTGCTACCCGCGTGGGCTTGAGCGTCCGTAGCAAGATTTCTGATCTGATTTCCGCAGTTTTTGTTTTCTGGGAAGCCTTGGTAGCCTGTAGCACCCCGAGCAACGCGCCCTTCGATTATTGTCCTATAGGAACGTATTAATCTGGCGGCTTGACGATTGGCTGGTTCCGAAAGCCGGGCACCGGAGCGCATATCGCGAAGTGCACGATAAAGCAAGGGGCGCTGAACACCGGGCGCGGCATGTGCAAAGGCGCTCCACTCTTGGCTATTCCACATCCAAGCTGGAAGCAGAAGCGGCTGAATACCCTTCATTTTGGGAGAAACTTGGAACCTACGAACTTCGTCGTAGTCCGCAAAAGCATCAGAATATTCTCCGTTCGGATCGAGGATAATGAATCGGGCATTGGGTCTATCGCTATCTGACCTCGCCTTTTTCGCTTGAGCCAACGACCATCGGATCAGACCGGCGACGGAGCATGACTTACCGCTTCCGGTATTTCCAAGAACTGCAAGATGGCGTCCGAATATCTTGTCTGGATCGACGGTTACGACTGCGTTTGCCGCAAGCGGTGACGTGCCTATCTTGACACGTCTGTCTTCTTCTCTTGAGGCTTCGATGATAGATCGAAGTTGTTGAGCGGTGGGCAGTTGCGCGGCATCACCGACAGAAGGAAAAGCAGAAACGCCCCTTTCCAGACGGTAGGCATTCTCGCCGCTTCCAGTACGTTTGCCGGCAAGCAATGTGCCCAGAGGTGTCAGGGAAATCTTACGGAGCGGAAACGGTAAATCCACAAGCCCAAAATCCTTCAGGCCTGTTCGCTTAGGGAATTGCGAGCGTTCGACACCGAGCCACACCACCAGCCCGACAACCGCTCCGGTTTCATTCGGGATCAGGACATAACCGTTGATGCGTGGGAAACCAGTAGGAACGCCAGTGTTCAGTGCAGTCGCCTGGGGGGCATTCGTCTCAAGAAGCACTCGAATCTCCGAGGGAGACACGGATTCAACTGTGCCAATGGTCAGAGCAGCGATTTGTTCAATCGGCTTGCTCATCATTGCCTCCTCTTATTGCGGTCTTATACTCTTCGCCCCGTTGTTCTTTAAGTTTGGTCTCGCGGATCGTAATCTGATCAATCGCTGGCTTCGGTAGATAGTTTTGTACCAAGGTCTGTAGGTCGCCGAAGTGACCACCAAGCAACAGCGATATCTGTGCTCGTTTACCCACCGACTGACAAAACCTGATAATCCGCTGACGACTGGCATTGGCAGGGTGATCCTCTTCACCCGGAGCAGTCTGGTCCCAAGCGATGATTACCAGATGGGTAGAAGGGATTGTCAGCATGTCTTCAATGACGCGGTTCACATGATCGTCTCCAAAACCGTATCCATAGGTAACGAGAGACGAGTTAGGACGACAGACAGCCGCCGCGAAGTCGCGAAATAGCTCCGCGTATGGGTAGTTCAGAGTTTCAATGTCCTTCGCGGGGTTCGGGTAGATTATCACAGAACCCCATGGTTTATTGGGGATATCGGGGTGGCCGGCGGCAGCGCCAAAAGGGATGACGTAGCGGCGGAGTTCCTGCTCTTCCCAGCGCCAGTCAATGGAGCCATGAATCTTACACAACCTGATGACGCCTTCCAAGTAACGGGGCTCGCCGCGTATTCCAGGTGGGTTATAGTGAATGTCGATATTCAGCCGCGAGGTGCGGAAAACGGGTGAGAGTGCTCCAATAAAACGATCCAGAACATGCAATCCCGCGAGATCGCACCCATATTCTATAAGGCGATCGTAGTTCGTTGCAAAAAGGTTCAGTCGTTCCCTTGTTGCTGTGCGGCTCGCGAAACTGAGGAGAAAGCTGACTAAAAGATCATCTGCTTTGTCCTTCCTATCGGCCTGGGCATGCCGTATCGAGCGTTCACAATCAAGTATACAGTCCATAAAGCACTTGAGTTGCTTATCGATCTCGGTCCTCCATAGATCTGCACGCGCATCGCCCATGATCTTGAGACCGGCCTCTAATTGCATCGCGGCACGAATTTGATCCTCGAAGTTCGCCGACCCTCGTCCGCAGGTCTTCGCGCTCTGCTCGGCATACTCATCCACTCTTCCCTTGAGATCGTCTTCACATGCCCATTCACATTTGGCCATGTTAGCAGCCTTGCCGCCTGCCGCGAGGGCAACCCCACTTGTAAAACCGCTGCCCAGGAGAAGCGAGAGATGTTCACTTTGGAAGACGGCCGTTAACCACGGTTCGATGTGTTTGCGAAACTCATCGGTATCTTCAATGGCTTCATCAGAAAGATCGTATTTCTCGTTATGACCACACCGGTAGATATGATGATTTAAGTTGACCATGACAATCTCCATCTTCCGCTCACTTCTACGGCCCCTTTGGCGCCTTTGTGGCTCCTTTACGGGGCACGTATACCGTACCCTTCCCGGTAATGCCGATCCTCTCAAGGGCTCCTTTCTCAACAAGTTCCATCAGATCCCGGTCCGCTGTACGTTTCGCTTTGGACGCTGCTGATGAAAAGGCACTCGCGCTCGACCGCCCGCTTCTTCGTCATCGGTCTTTTTTGCCGTAAGGTGGCTGATCCTCCCGGACTATCATCGGCCTCGTCATGGCGTTCACTTCCAGCCAGTAGTGGGCCACCTTGGTCACCTCGTGCCACGGGAAACGCGCCGGCTTCTTAATCGGCTCTTGCATAATGGGCTCTGTGGTGCAGTTGGTAACCACATAGAGCCAGTAGCAATCGCGGCGGTCCTCCGCCACGCGCCTTTCGTTGGGCGTGAGCAGGATCGTACCCGTGGCTTCGGCCAGCCCCTTGACCTCGATGAGCCGCAACTCGCCGGAGTTGAGGTTCAAGCTGGTGATATCGTAGCCCAGGTTCTTTTCGTGGACGTCGTACACTTGGCGGCCTTGTGCTTGCTCGTGGTCCATTACCACCCGCATTGCCGTAGCTTCGGTCTCCAAATTCGGTCGCATACGGAGGACGTCTGGAGCTTCACGTTCAGGATGAGGAAGGACAAGAACACTCGCAATACGCTCCACAGCCTGCAGGGACAACGATCGCTGACGCTCGAGTTCCTGCCGGCGCCGTTCGCGACGGGCCAGGAGCTCGGCATGTCGCTTCTCGGCGAGAGCCAAACGGCCGTCTGCACCGGGCACACCCTTCTCCTTTTCTTCACTAGCTCTTCCTATCTCCTCATCCGCGCGTTGCAGCAACTCGGTTAAGGAAAGCTCCACATGTTCGACGATTCTTTGGACCTCGGCCAAACGCTCCTCCCGTGTTTCTTCGAGGAAAAGCTGGAGTGCGTTCTTGTGTAGCCATGACAAAGGCTCCGGCTCCCCTGCAATAACGGGAGTCTGGTCCGGAGGCTCCGCAGGCGAGAAGTTCCCCAGCATGTTCGGTTCACGCAGGCAAGGCTCTGCATCTTCTGTAAGTTCGACCATGAAAAGACGCTCGTGAACCACATGGCCAAGGCCATCCACCACGCGGGCACGAAAGCAGTCGATCCGTGAGGGCTGCTCGTGCCCCAGAGAATAGAAGCAGGCTCCTTTGCTAAACACCTTGGCGGCCTTGTCGTAGGCGTGCCTTCGAAGGGCTTCAAAGAGTGGATGTCCCGGAGTCACCCATTCAAGGTTGTTCTTTTCCGCTGTTTCGCGGTCGGTCGAGCAGCGCGGATACTTAGACGCCAAGCTGGGAAGCTTCCAGTCTGGCTCACGCTCGTGGCAATGAAGAACCGGTGGTGTCCGACCAAGCTCGAAGGTATGGGGCATATTCTCAATGACTTTCAGTTTAAGCGGAACGTATTCGGCCGCCTCGCGAATGAAGCGCGCGATGGTCTCCGGCACGACACGCCGTTCCTGCGCCTTGGCTCGGCGTTCGATCAACATCTCCAAGTTGAGTTTCTTGGCTGCCAGACCTTCAAGTGCATTTTGGCAGATAGCCCGGAACCGCCCCTCATCTACATTCTTTAGCAGCCGCTCTTCAAGGTCCGCATCACCAAGTTTGCCCGCGTAGTAATCCCGAAGGATACGCTCCACATGGGCGGCGGGGAGTACCTCACCGACGACATTGAAGACTGCGTCGTCGTCCAGGGCATCGCGGATTTCCTGAAGCTTCTCCAACAGTCGCTGAAGGACGCGGCCTTCTATGGTATTCGTAGCCACGAAGTTGAAGATCAGACAGTCCTTCCGCTGGCCGTAACGATGGATGCGGCCCATGCGCTGTTCAAGCCGATTCGGGTTCCATGGGATATCGTAATTGAAAAGAATATGGCAGACTTGCAGATTGATGCCTTCCCCGGCTGCCTCGGTGGCTACGAGAATCTGGATTGCGCCTTCGCGAAACAGCTGCTCCGAGTAGAGACGCGTACCAGATTCGTCGCGGGAGCCTGGCTTCATGCCGCCATGGATGCAGCCTACCTTGAAGCCCCAGGCCTTCAGATTCTCAATGAGGTAGTCGAGCGTGTCCCTAAACTCGGTGAAGATCAGCAGACGCTTGTCCGGATGATCGAAGAAGCCTTCCTGGTTGAGCAGGTTCTTGAGCTTGGAGAGTTTGGCTTCCGCACCGGAACCTTCTACAGCTTGGGCCTTCTTGGCGAGTCCGCAAAGCTCCGCGATTTCCTCGAGCACCTGCTCGGCGTTTCCTGAGAGTGTGATGGCTTCGAGCATCTCCTCGAGCCGCTCACGCTCGTTCTCCTCCATTTCCTCGATCTCTTCCGGTTCGGGAAGGTCCGGCGGGGCCAGTCGGACTAGTTCCTGAGCCTGCTTCAGGCCCTCCTCTAGCCTGCGAGCACGGTTCTGCAGGCTGTGCCGCATGGCGTAAGTGCTGGAAGCCAGCCTACGTTGGTAGAGGGACATCAAAAAGCCAACGGCTCGGGCACGGGGATCATCTCCCCGGGCGGCGGCTTTGGCACTTTGGCGTTTTACGAAACGGGTGATCTCTCTATAGAGCTCGAATTCCTGCCCATCGATCTGAAAATCGACGGTCTGCGGAATACGTTTGGTAAAGATCTTCTCGGCGGCCCATGTGCCGTCCGAACGTCGTTCCGGGAAGTAGACCATCGCCTCCTTGGTACGGCGAAGGTAAAATGGAGCACGACGGCGGTCCATGGCCTCGCGGATGGAGCGGACGTCTGCGTAGGCGTCCGGGTCGAGCAATTGAAGGAACAGCGAGAAGTTAATCGGGTCACCTTTGTGCGGGGTTGCCGTCAACAGAAGGATGTTGTCAGAGGTATCTCGCAACAGTTCGCCAAGGGCATAGCGCGCTGTCTTACGGGCTGGAGGGGTCCAGGACATGCGGTGGGCCTCATCCACAATGGTGAGGTCCCACTGCACCTGTTTCAAGCCCGGCAGGATATCTTTCCGCTTAGCAAGGTCAAGCGATGTGATTACCTTGTTCTGTTCCAGCCACTGGTTGACGCCGAACTGATCGCGAATGTCCCCGCCCTTCAGAACGAGGAATTTCTCATCGAATTTCTCCTTCAGCTCACGCTGCCACTGGAAGGAGAGATTTGCCGGGCAGACGACGAGAATCCGCTCGGCAAGCCCGCGTAGCTGGAGCTCACGGATGAGGAGGCCCGCCATGATGGTCTTTCCGGCTCCAGCGTCGTCTGCGAGGAGGAATTGAATACGAGCCAGCTTCAGGAGATAATCGTAGACGGCTTCCAGCTGATGCGGCAGCGGGTCTATGCGGGAAATAGAGAGGCCGAAGTAGGGATCGAATTCCCAGGCAATACCCAGCGAGTACGCTTGAAGACCTAAGCGAAGAAGATGACCATCGCCGTCGTAAGTGAATCCAGAATCAAGGATGGTCAATCCTTCGATGTCATGAACGGTAAGCGTGACCTTTCGGAAACGTTCGGATTGTGTGCCCACTAGGCCGACGGTCCAAGTACCGTCGGCGCCGACACGTGCAGTCTCCACGCGCATCGGCTCATTGAACAGGGAAGCGACGACGATACAACCTTCGCGTATTCGACTACTGTGCGTTGTCATCGGCTTGCGACTCTACCTTGATCGTGCTCGAACTGGTTATCTGAGGAATTATAGCACGAACTTGTAAGCAGTTTTAGCAATTATCGACGGTTGTATATTGTTTGATAGTCGTACTGTGCGGATCGAAAGTTGGCAATGGGCTTCAAAGGCTGGCAGCAGTAGTACGCCTTCAAGGTCGAGGGTACGAGCTATATAGTGCGCGACAGACGGTCATCCCGGCGGCGGCTCGCGTTCTGCGTAGGTATCTGGGGTTCTCCAAGAGACCGAGGAAGAGTGAATCTCCGGCGCAGGGCCATCGCTGGCTGTAAAGGATTCCCGATTGATTGCCTGGTTGGGTGAGACATCCGTGAATGCGCAGGCCACCGGCTTGGTCCCACTGTTCGCCATGGCTTGGAC
>Ga0068714_10005498_pt1 | contig 13440 bp, 12 predicted proteins | sample MTBNYHSulfiMetaG_FD_62988 | JGI IMG/M metagenome (GOLD analysis project Ga0068714, IMG submission 62988) | Enrichment culture microbial communities from rom New York Harbor, USA that are MTBE-degrading - MTBE-NYH (New York Harbor Sulfidogenic)... | ecosystem: Environmental > Aquatic > Marine >... | reverse complement strand
GCCGGCCCGCTTGAACTGGTGGCGCTCGACGGCAGGGCGGCAGACTACCTGTTCGAGCGCCTGCATAACGGCAAGACACTCGCCTCCCACCTGATGTCCAGCCGCGACCTGAAGGACTGGAAGGCGCTCGCGCTCGTCGCTCGGGGCCTCGCCGAGGAGCGACTGTACGCTTTCACTTCGGGGGGCGCTGTCCCTCAGCTCCCGCGGGAGCAGTGGCAGCGTGGCCCCGGCCCTTACTTCGTGCCCGTCGTCTCCACACGCGAGCAGATGCTCGAGGCGGTGCGTCTTCGCCTCCAGTCGCTGCCCGGCCGCTTCCTCACCGTCGAGGACGCGATGGGACATCCATCTGACCCTTGGCTGGCTCGTAGCTTGCTGCGGCCCTGGCTCTTCGGCGACGAGCTCTACTTCGCCGGCGACGGGGGATCGCTCGAGCGTCTGGCGGAGGTCGTCGACAACGGGAGCGAGGTCTGGCCCGGGCTCCTCGCCGTCGTCAGCTCACGACTGCCGGGCTCGTTCGCCGACTGGCACAGTGACCTCGCCTTGGAGGAGTCCGACCTGCTCGCCATGGCCGAGTCCGCTTCTGAGGTCTGGATCGGCGCCTACGACGGCGAGAGCTGCCTCCTCTGGACACCGAGCGAAGCGACCGCCGAGCAGTACCGTGAGTTGCTGACGGGGGACGAGGTGGCTCGCTGAGCGGTCGGTCGCGAATGCGACCGGCGGCACTGGGGTCAGTCGGTCGGGCGGTGAGGACGACCGATCCGCAGGGCACGGCCAGGACGGTGAGCCGGTCGTGGGCCGTCGCGCGGCAAGCTGTGATGCTGCCCTGCCGCGGCTGCCTCAGGGCGTGATGACGACATCGAGCGACTTCCACCCGGCACAGCCTCTCGGGGCCCCGCTGCCGGTCGATGCTGAGGCGCGCCTGCGATGCGCGCCCAGCGCCGACCCTCGCGTCCAACGCTCTATCAGGAGATCCTGCGCCGGTAGACGACCGTGGCGACGATGTACGCGACGCTGAGGATTCCGAGACACCAGGCGAGGGCGATCCAGATGTCGGCGCCGACCGGCTGCTGCGTGAACAGGTCGCGGATCGCGTCGACGATGGACGTCACCGGCTGGTGCTCGGCGAAGGCGCGCACCGGGCCGGGCATGGTGTCGGTGGGCACGAACGCCGAGCTGATGAACGGCAGGATGATGAGCGGGTAGGCGAACGCGCTCGCGCCGTCCGCGGTCTTCGCGGAGAGACCGGGGATCACGGCGAGCCACGTCAGCGCCAGGGTGAAGAGGGTCAGGATGCCGGCGACCGCGAGCCACGCCGGCACGCCCGCCCCCGAGCGGAAGCCCATGAGGAGGGCGGCGAGCACGACGACCACGAGCGACATCAAGTTGGCGACGAGCGAGGTCAGCACGTGCGCCCACAGCACGGACGACCGTGCGATCGGCATGGAGTGGAAGCGCTCGAAGATGCCGCTCCGCATGTCGAGGAAGAGCCGGAATGCCGTGTAGGAGACGCCGGAAGCGACAGTGATGAGCAGGATGCCGGGCAGCAGGTAGTTCACATACGGCTCCGACCCTGAGTCGATCGCCCCACCGAACACGAAGACGAACAGCAGCATGAAGGCGATCGGCATGATCGCGGTGGTGATGACGGTGTCCAGACTGCGCGTGATGTGGCGCAGGGAGCGTCCGGTCAGGACGGCCGTCTCTCCGAAGAACTGTCTGGTCATCGTGGTTCCTCCCCGACTGTCGCAAGGAAGACGTCCTCGAGGGTCGGCTGCTTCTCGACGTACTCGATCCTGGCGGGCGGGAGCAGCTGCCTGAGCTCGGCGAGGGTGCCGTTCACGAAGATCCGGCCCTCGCGCAGGATCGCGATCCGGTCGGCGAGGTGCTCGGCCTCGTCCAGATCCTGCGTCGTGAGCAGCACCGTCGTGCCGTGCTCGGCCAGTCCCTTGACGGTCTGCCAGACCTCGATGCGCGCCTGCGGATCGAGCCCCGTCGTCGGCTCGTCGAGGAAGACGACCGGCGGATCGCCGATCAGGCCCATCGCGATGTCGAGGCGGCGGCGCATGCCGCCCGAGTACGTCGCCACCTTCCGGTCGGCAGCGTCGGTCAGCGAGAAACGCTCGAGCAGGTCGTCCGCGATCGCGCCCGGGTCCTCCAGGTGCCGCAGCCGGGCGACGAGCACGAGGTTCTCCCTGCCGGTGAGGATCTCGTCGACGGCCGCGAACTGCCCGGTGAGGCTGATGGACCGCCGCACGTCGGCGGCCTGCGTGGCCACATCAAAGCCGTTGACGCCGGCCGTCCCCGCGTCGGCCTTGAGCAGCGTGGAGAGGATCCTCACGACCGTGGTCTTGCCCGCCCCGTTCGAGCCGAGCAGGGCGAAGATGCTGCCCCGCGCCACGTCGAGGTCGACACCGCGCAGAACGTGCAGCCGCTGGAAGGACTTCTCCAGACCCTGCACGTGGATCGCGGCGGCGTGCTGTGCCGCCATCAGGCGGTCCTCTCTCCTCGTGCCGAGTCGTCGCCGGCGACGCGATCGATGGTGTCGGTCAGCCGCTTCCGCTCCTTGTCGATCCATCGCGCGCCCGTGTAGGCCTGGGCGAACGTCTCGGCGAACTCGACCGGGTCCTCCCCGACGATCGCGCGCACCGGTGTCCCGTCGGCCGCCGCGCGCTCCCAGAGATCGGCGAAGTCGCCCAGCATCGCGACGGCGGTGGCGCCGTCAGTGACACCGGCGCTGTAGATGAAATACCGCTGCAGCGCCTTCGCGGCGGTGCCGTACGGCTCGGGCAGGGCCTCGATGCGGGCCTTGTGCTGCTTGTACTGCTTCTTCTGTTCGAGCGACCCGGTGACCAACTCGATCCACTTCGCTGCCATCTCACGTGCCTCCTTCGTGGAGCTCTTCGAGTCGTCCCGCGAGGAAGTTCCACGTCCTCCAGAACTCCTCGAGGTAGTCCTGTCCCTGAGCGTTGAGGGAGTAGACCTTGCGTGGCGGCCCCTTCTCTGAGGGGACCTTCTCGACGTCGACGAGGCCGCGCTGCTCGACCCTGATGAGCAGCGCGTAGACGGTGCCTTCGGCGATGTCGGAGAAGCCCTGCTCCCGCAACCGTGCCGTGATCTCGTACCCGTACGCGGAGCGCACGGACAGGATCGCGAGAACGATGCCCTCCAGCGTCCCTTTGAGCATCTCCGTCATCTGCTTGCTCACAGGGGATCTCCTCCGACTACTCAACAGTACTGACTACCGGTACATAGTAGCACAGAGTAGCGCTCGCGCAAGCCCCCACGCGCGGCGGGAACTCGCGTGGTGAGAGTGCGAGGTGACAGCGCGGGCCGACAGCGTGCGGGGACTCGACAGACCAGTTCGGGTCCGAGTCCGAACGGCGACACCGGCGTCGCCGACGCACCACGGTGTAGGCTGCGAAGCGAGGCGCCCGGCGGGCGCCGGGAGGGCAACCACGTTCACGCCCTTCGGCGGTCACCGCGCCTCGGGTCTCTTGTCGGTCGCGGTCGGTGCACGGAGACCGGCAGTACAGACGTCGATACCGCGAGGGTCGTCGCGACTGGGGGCGATGGGCGTGCGCGTGCTGTACGTGAGCGGATCACTCGGCTTGGGCCACGTGACGCGCGACCTTGCCGTGGTCGGCGAGATGCGCCGGATGTGCCCGGGGGTCGATGTCGAGTGGATAGCGGGGTCGCCGGCGTCCGAGGCACTGGCCGATGCCGGCGAACGGCTCGCGCCCGAGCACGTCGACTACCGCTGCGAGACCGATCTCGCGGAGCGTGTCGCGAGCGACGGTCGTCTCAGTCTCACGACCTACGTGTTCCGGGCTCTGTCGGCCTGGATCCACAACGCCAGGCTGATCGGGCGGGCTGCCGAGTGCGGCGGGTTCGACGTGATCGTAGGGAACGAGACCTACGAGATCCCGGTCGCCAACTTCTTCGGCGTGCGCGTGCTGCCTCCCGTCCCGTTCGTGATGATGTACGACTTCTGGGGCATGGAGGCCACCTCGGGCGCGATCCTCGAGAAGCTCGGCGCCTGGGCCATCAACCTCATCTGGTCGCAAGAGTGGCGAGTCACGGCGCGCGACGGGAATGCGGCCATCTTCTTCGGCGAGCCGGAGGACGTACCGGACGAGCGGTTCGGCTTCATGCTGCCCGATCGCCGTCGGTACGCCGAGGGCCACGTCGAGTTCGTGGGGTACGCGGTGCCCTTCGACGTCGATCGGCTGCCCGACCGCGCCACGCTGCGACGCGAGCTCGCCTATGAGTCGACGCCGCTCGTGATGTGCACCGTGGGAGGCACGTCGATCGGGCGCGAGCTCCTCGAGCTGTGTGGGCGAGCGTACCCGATCGCCTCGGAGCGGCTTCCCGGCCTGCAGATGATCCTGGTCGCCGGGCCGCGGATCGATCCGGGCTCGCTCGTGGTTCCGGAGGGGGTCGAGAAGCGAGGGATGGTGCGGGAGCTGTGGCGGCACATGGCGGGCTGCGACCTGGTGATCACGCAGGCAGGCGGCACCACGACTCTCGAGCTCGAAACGCTGGGCGTGCCCTTCCTCTACTTCCCGATAGAGCACCAGTCGGAGCAGGAGATCACCGTCGCAGGCCGCCTGGCCCGGCATCGGGCCGGGATCCGCATGCGTCTGTCGTCCACCAGCCCCGAGAGCCTCGCCGAGGCGATCGGCGCGAACCTCGGCAGGAAGGTCTCCTCCGCTCCACTGTCGGCGCGCGGAGCGAGGCTTGCAGCACGGCGGGTGCTCACGTGCGCCGGGCTGTCGAGCGCAGACGAGGATTCGGCCTCGGCCATCGACGGCGAGCGCCGAGGGCGTGGCCCGGCGGGTCGAACGGATGCCCCGTAGCGCCCGACACCCCGAACGCCGAGCGGCGCGCCGCTCACCCGCCACAACGTCGAGCAGCATCCCCGGCGACTCCCGCGGATGCGCCCTGTCGAAATGTGGAGGTGCCTCGATGTCCACGCCGAGGGTCCTGGGATACGCGGCGAGGGCGAGGGGACGACCGCTTGAGCCCCTCGAGTATGGACTGCCGACACCGGGAGAGCATGACGTCTGCGTCGCCGTCACCCACTGCGGTGTTTGCCATAGCGACATCCACGCCGTCGATGACTACTACGGGGTCACCGACTACCCCTTCGTGCCCGGGCACGAGATCGTCGGGCACGTGACGGCCGTCGGACGCGCGGTCTCCGGGCTGAAGGAGGGCGACAGGGTCGGCGTCGGCTGGCAGGGCCGGTCCTGCATGCAGTGCGAGTGGTGTCTGAAAGGAGAAGAACAGCTCTGCCTGGACATCGTCCGGTCCGGGACCTGGGTGCCCTACGGCGGCTTCTCGTCCTCCGTCGTCGTGGACGGCCGGTTCGCGTACCCGTTGCCCCCGGCCATGCCCCCCGAGGCCGCCGCCGTGCTCATGTGTGCCGGCCTCGCCGTCTACTCGCCGCTCAGCGAGTATCTGACGGGGTCTCCTCAGAAGGTGGCCGTCGTCGGGGTGGGCGGCCTGGGCCACCTCGCCATCCAGTTCGCGCACGCCCTCGGCTGCGAGGTCACGGCGATCTCCTCGCGCCCGGAGAAGGCGGCAGAGGCGCTCGCCTTCGGTGCGGATCGCTTCATCGACTCGCGCGACGAAGCGGACCTGCGGCGGGCCGAGCTCGTCTACGACCTGCTCCTATGCACGGCTAGCGGCGGCATCGAGTGGGGCGCGCTGCTGAAGTCCTTGAGGAAGAGGGGCACGCTTCTCCTCGTCGGCTTCCCCGACGTGGCGTTCAACTCGACAGACCTCGTGGCCCACGAGCTCACCGTCAGCGGCTCCTTCCTGGGCGATCGAGCCACGATGCGCGCGATGCTCGGGTTCGCGCAGGAGCACGGCATCGCGCCCGAGGTCGAGCTGATGCCCATGTCGCAGGTGAACGAGGCGATCCGGCGGGTCAGGGAGAACGAGGCGCGTTACCGGATCGTCCTGGTCAACGAGACCGCGAGCCGCGCGGCTACCGTGTGACGCGGCGTGACGCGGACGTCGCGAAGGGGGCCGAGGGCGGCGATGTCCCGCTAATCGAGCTGTGCCGAGAGAGAGCACGGCGAGGCCGCAAGGATCGCCGTGCTGCTGCTGGCCCCCTCTTCCTCGGGCTGCTGCCCTTCCTTGTGGCCGGGGTAGGCCCGCGCCTGGCCCGCCGGTTCGGTCTGCGCCCCCCGAGGGTCCGCGGGCTGATCCGCGTCGCCGGCGGACTTCTCGCGCTCCTGGGGGTTCTCGCCCGGCCTCTGCTCGGTCCTCACCCGGCTTGGTCGCGGCCGTGGCACGCCACTCCCCGTGATGCCCACGCAGGAGTTGCTGAGTGACGGTCCGTTTCGCTGCTGCCGCGATCCGGTGACGCTGGGTGCCATCCCGGCCTGCCTGGGCATCGCGATCACCGCAGGGACGATCTCGGGCACGGTCTTCTTCATCGCCCTGGCCGCCGGCCTGCTCGTGTACCTCAAACGCCTCGGCCGGCAAGGGCGCCGACCGGCCGGCCGTGAGGTGGCGTGCTCTGGTCTTGTTCGTGAACGTGGGCCGAGAGGACCCGCCCCACCGACGGCGCTGCTTCGCTATTGGGCCCTGTCGGCGTTGACGTACACGTCGTTGCTGCCCGGGGTGATCGAGATGCGGACCGACGGGAACGCGGGATCGCCGGTGTCGTAGAGCACGAATCCCTGCTCGGATTCGGCATGGTAGTCCATTTCGCTGTGCTCGGGGTCGAGCGTGGCGCCCCTGCTGATCAGGGCGTCGCGCAGGATCTCGCCGTCCCCCTCGGCGGCGGCGTTCGGAGTCTCGTACGTGAGGTTGACGGTGAGTGCGAGCTGGCTCGAGGCGCGTGTCAGCACGGGCTCGCCGAGCACCTCGGCGATGGCCGGCCGGACCAGGGCGTCCACGGCCTGCCCCACCGGCAGCGGGTTGTCGACGTCCGCGGGTCCGGATCCGTCGCTGCCGGTCGCAGGAGGCTGGTCCTGGGTCGTCACCGACTCCTGCGCCGCCGGGGACTCATCGCCCTGATCCGCGCAGCTTCGATACGTCACGATCCCGAACGCCAGCGCCAGAACGATTACCAGCGCCATCCAGAGTCTTGCCTTCTTCAGTGATGCGACGTCGGTGCTCTTCGACATGGCTCCTCCGGTGACGATGTCCTGTGCGTCGGCCTCACATCGCTCGACGCGGCCTGCCCGATCTCAGCCTTCACCTGCGACACCGGCGCCGCGGAGACCCCGCGGCGGCTCAGGCGCCGATCAGCTTCTTGACCAGGTCGGCGCGGCGCGTCGGGCGTCCCTTGGCCTCTTCGCTCTTGTCGGCGCTCGCCATCATCTGCAGGGCGAGGTTGATGCCGATCCAGCGCAGCGGCTCGGGCTCCCAGAGCGGCGACTTGTGGCCCACCCAGGGCAGCGCCGTGAGCTCGCTCTGGGCGCCGGTGATGAGGTCGCGCAGGGTGCGACCGGCGAGGTTCGTGGTCGACACCCCGTCGCCGACGTAGCCGCCCGCCCAGGCGATGCCGGTCGCGCGGTCGAGGCCGACCGAGCCGTACCAGTCGCGCGGCACGCCGATGGCTCCGCCCCAGCGGTGGGTGACGCGGAACTCGCCGATCTGCGGGAAGAGGGTATGGATCAGGCGGCGCAGGTGCTCGTGCACGGCGTCGTTCGCGATGTAGCCCTCGTCGAGCCTGGAGTCGTAGTGGTAGGGCGCCCCGCGGCCGCCGATGGCGATGCGTCCGTCCTCGGTGTGGCAGGCGTAGAAGATCAGGTGGCGCATGTCGCCGAAGACCTCGCGTTTCTTCCACCCCAGGCGCTCCCAGGTCTCCCCGGAGAGCGGCTCGGTCGCGATCATCAGCGAGTAGAGCGGCACGATGTGGCGCTCGTAGCCGGGCAGCTCGGGGGTGAAGGCCTCGGTCGCGCGCACGACGACCTCGGCCTTGACCGTACCGAACGGCGTCTCGGCGGCGTGCGCCGCGAGGGCGGTGACCGGCGTGCGCTCGTAGATCGGCACGCCGAGCTTCTCGACCACGTCGGCCAGCCCGCGGGCGAGGCGCGCCGGGTCGACGGCGGCGCCGTGCTTGCAGAGCACGGCGCCGAGGCAGCCGGCGACCTTGAGGCGCTCGCGCGTCTCGGCGGCGCCGAGCATGACGTAGTCGTCTTCGCCGAAGCCCCAGGAGCGCTGGTACTCGAGCTCCTGGGCGAGACGCAACAGCTGCACGGGGTTGTTCGCGAGGTCGAGCTGCCCGTCGAGGTGGAAGCGGGCGTCGATCTGCTCGTCGGCGACGACGCGCTCGATCTCGTAGACGGTGTCGAAGAGGGCGCGCTGCTGGGCGACGACCGCCTCGCGCCCGTGGGTCTTGGCGGCGCGCTCGCGCGAGCCGGGGAAGGTGGTGTGGCACCAGCCGCCGTTGCGCCCCGAGCCGCCGAAGCCGGCGATCTCGCGCTCGAGCACGCAGACCCGCAGCTTGGGGTCGGCCTTCTTCAGGTAGTAGGCGGTCCAGAGCCCGGTGTAGCCGGCGCCGACGACGGCGACGTCGACGTCGATCGCGCCGGGCAGCGAGGGACGGGGAACGAGCTCGCCCGGGACGCCGTCGAGCCACAGGCTGCGGGAGCGGTAGTCGGTCACGGGACCCTCCTCGGGGCGCGCGGTGATGTGCCTTCACGAATCCTACACCGGCCCCGAGCCGGCGCGGACGGCCGCGGCACGGCGCGATCGGGGCTGACGACGGCGCGCCGGCGCGTCAGAATGCCGGCATGTGGTACGAGCGCCTGCTCGAAAGGGATGTCGTCCCCGACGCGGTGACCCGACGGGCGGTGCGCCTGCGCCTCGCGCGCCTGCTGGCGCGGCTCGAGCGGGAGGCCGGCGGCGACGCGGAGGCGCAGCTCCGCCGCGTCGCCGCCGGCCTCCGTCGCGAGCCCGTCGCCGTGCACGTCGACGACGCCAACCGGCAGCACTACGAGCTGCCGACGGCCTTCTTCGCCGAGTTCCTCGGCCCTCGGCTCAAGTATTCCTGCTGCGTCTGGCCGCCGGGCGTTGACGACCTCGCCGCGGCCGAGGAGGCGATGCTCGCCCTGACCTGCGCGCGCGCCGGGCTCGAGGACGGCATGACCGTCCTCGACCTCGGCTGCGGCTGGGGCTCGTTCGCGCTCTACGCCGCCGAGCGCTTCCCAGGCTCACGGGTGCGGGCGGTGTCGAACTCGAGCTCGCAGGGCGAGCACGTCCGCGCCGAGGCGGCGCGGCGGGGGCTCGCCAACGTCACCGTCGACACCGCCGACGTGAGCACCTACGCGCCCGGGGCGCGCTTCGACCGCATCGTGTCGGTCGAGATGTTCGAGCACGTGCGCAACTACGCGCGCGCCTTCGCCCGCGTGCGCGATTGGCTCACGCCCGAGGGGCGCCTCTTCGTCCACGTCTTCAGCCACCGGCGGCACGCGTACCTCTTCGGGGGAGGCCCGGAGGACTGGATGGGGCGCACGTTCTTCAGCGGCGGCACGATGCCGGCTCACGAGCTCTTCCTCGAGTTCCAGGACGACCTCGAGGTCGTCGACCGCCGGCTCGTCGACGGCCGCGAGTACGCGCGCACCCTCGAGGAGTGGCTGCGGCGCTTCGACGCCCGCGCGGCGCGCATCGACCCGATCCTCGCCGCGACCTACGGGCCCGATGCGGTGCGGCGGTGGCGTGTGAACTGGCGACTCTTCTTCATCGCCTGCGCCGAGACCTTCGCCTACGCGGACGGGCAGGAGTGGGCCGTCTCGCACTACCTGTTCGCGCCGCGTGCCGCGGGCGGAGCCGCCGACCGCCTCGCGGGTGCGCCGGGGGGCGCACCCGGCTGACGCTTAGAGACACCGTCGCCGCCGCCGCCTGCGTCGCCTTCGGCTCAGGGGACGAGCACCAGCTTGCCGAGCGCCGGTCCCTCGATGACCAGCCGGTGGGCCTCGGCCGCCGCTGTGAGCGGCAGTTCACGGCCGACGACCGGCCGCAGGCGGCCGGACTCGAGGGCCGTCTGCACGCCGGCCTCTGCGGCCGCGAGCTCCTCGGCGCGCGCGTTCGGGAGGCGCATGGCGACGATCGTCCCCTCGCGGTCCATGAGGTCGCGGGGGTCGACCTCGACCCGGCCGCGGCTGCCGACGACGATGACGCGGCCGCGCGGCGCCAGCGCCGGCAGGTCGCGGCCGAGGTTCGCGTTCGCGAGCAGCTCGACGACGATGTCGACGCCGCGACCTGCCGTCCGCTCGCGCACCGCGTCGAGATGTCCCGGGTCGTGGTGGTCGAAGGCCTCAGCCGCGCCGTGCTCGAGCACGAGCGCGCGGCCTTCGGCGCTGCCGGCCGTCGCCAGCACGGTGAGGTCGCAGGCGGCGGCGAGCTGCACGGCGGCCAGGCCGACGGCGCCGCTGCCGCCATGGACGAGCACCGTCTCCCCCGGGCGCGCCCTGCCGCGCTGGAAGAGAGCGCGGAAGGCGGTGACCGCGGGCGTGCCGATGGCCGCACCTTGGGCAAAGGTCAGATCCTCGGGCAGAGAGTGGACGTCTTCGGCGCGGCAGAGGGCGAGCTCGGCGTAGGTGCCCGTGAGCGAGCCCGAGGTGTAGACGCGGTCGCCCGGTGCGGGGGACCAGACCGGGGCGCCGGCGGCGTTCGGTGCACCGGCGGCCGGCGAGTCGGTGGCGTCGCCTGCGGGTGCGCTGCCGGCCGGCGAGTCGGTCGCGTCGCCCTCCGCTGCCGCCGAGGGCCCGAGCGCGACCACGACGCCGCCGGCGTCCCCGCCGGGGGTGTACGGCAGCGTCGGCAGTTCTGCGTACGCACCGGCGCGCATGTACGTGTCCACGGGGTTCACGCCGGCGGCCCTCACGCGCAGGAGGATCTCGCCCGGCCCCGGCGAGGGCTCCGGGACGTCCTCGATGGCGAGCACCTCGGGACCGCCGAAGCGATGGGCGCGAACGGCTCTCATCCTGCTCTCCCTTGTCGTGTCCGTGCTCAGGGAACGACGACGGTGGCGCCGTCGCTCAGGTAGCCGGTCAGCCGGTACGTCTGCCCCGCGTCAAGCTGCTCGTACATGTAGTCGCCCGGCGCGCTGCCGGGCTGCATCGGGGCGCCGGTGAACGGATTGACCGGCCACGGGTCGACGTAGGCGCCGAGCTCACCGGCGGCGGTCACCTCGTTCACCGGCGGGAAGAGGCCGCCGTGCTCGGCAGCCCAGCTCAGCACGCCGACCTGGAGGCGGGTGATCGCCGCCCGGACCTGGTCGTCGGGCGACGCGGTCGGCGCCGGGCTGACCCCGGGGCTGCCCGTCGCGGTCGGCGTGGCCGCCGGTGTCTGGGTCGGCGTCACGGTCGGCGCCGGCGCCGGGCCGGTCTCCGCCGGCCCCGGCCCCAGCGACGAGACGCGCGCCAGACGCTGCACGGCCGTCTCGCCCGCGGACTCGAGGGTCGCCACCAGGTGGTCGTCCTCCTCGCTGTGGGCGAGGCGCAGCGTCGCCGGGCCTCCGCCGTCTACCAGCGGCCCGGCGTCGGCGAACGTGACGACCAGGTCGTCGTCATCCCACGCCGCAGCGACCGTGGCGATCGCCTCGACCTCGGCCGAGTAGACCGTCACCGCGGCCGCGTCGCCTTGGTCCTCGATCACGAGGCCGCCGAGTGGGCCGAGGCTGCCGGCTGTGGGGCCCCACGTACCGGTGAAGGGCTCGAGGTCGGGCCCTCTCGTGAGCAGGGCGAAGGTGACGGCCAACCCGAGCCCGACGGCGACGCCGATGAGGGCGAACCAGACGACGCGGGGCGGTCGCCACCCGCCGCCGCTCGCGGAGGACGCGGCGGGCGCGGCCGGCGACACCCAGACCTCGCGACCGACCGGCGGCGGCGTGCCGGGTATGGGCGGCGCGCCGAGGACGCGCGTCGCCGCCTCGCCGGGCAGCGCCCGCGTCGGGGGCTCGCCGGGAGGCGCGACGCTGGTCACCGCGACGTCGTCGGCCGCTTCGGCCTCGTCGCCCGGCCCCTCGCCGTCGCCGGGCCGGAGCCGCGTCGCGCCCTCCTCAGGTTCGTCGCCTCTCGGCGTCTGATCGCGTTCGTCGTCGCTCATATTCAGCGCCCTCTCCGCCGGACGTCTTCCAGCTCAGCCGGCGGTGTCCTCCGGTGCGCCGCTCTGCTCGAGGCGCCGCCAGAGGTCGAAGAACCCGGGGCAGGTCTTGGCCACGCAGCCCGGGTCGAGGATGGTGAGACCCCGGGACCGCAGGCCCGTCACCGCGAACGACATCGCGATGCGGTGGTCGCCGCGCGGGTCGATCTCGGTCGCGTGGGGCGTGCCGGGGATCACGCGCAGGCTGTCCGGGCCCGAGTCGACCCGGATGCCGGCCTGGCGCAGGTTCTCCTCGACGGCGACGATGCGGTCCGACTCCTTGAGGCGCACGTTGCCGATGCCGGTGATGGTGACCGGCGTAAGGGCGAACGGTGCGATCGCGGCCAGGGTCATGAAGGTGTCGGAGATGTCGCCCATGTCGACGGTCAGGCCGTTCAGCAGTCCCGTCCCCGTGACCTGCAGGCCTTGCGCCGTGTCGCGCACCTCGGCGCCCATCGCCTCGAGGACGTCGACGAAGCGCACGTCGCCCTGCAGCGCGCCGTCGCGCCGCAGGCCCTCGACGGTGACGCGGCCGCCGGTCACGGCTGCCGCGGCGAAGAAGTACGACGCGGTCGAGGCGTCGGGCTCGACCGCGTACTCGCGCGCGGTGTAGGCGGCCGGGGCGGGCACGGTGAAGCGCTCGTGATTCTCACGCTGCACGGCGACGCCGAAGTCGCGCATCATGGCCACCGTCATGTCGATGTACGGACGGCTGACGGGACCATCGACGTGCAGGCTCAGAGGAGCCGCACCGAGCGGCGCCGCCATGAGCAGCGCGGAGACGAACTGGCTCGAGACGTCGCCCGGCAGGCCGAGGCGGCCGCCGGAGAGACCGCGCCCCGTCAGCGTCACCGGCAGGCGCTCGGCCGCGGCAGGCTCGACCCCGGCGCCGAGCGTCTCGAGAGCGCGCAACAACGCGCCCATGGGGCGGCGCCGGAGTTGCGGCGAGCCGTCGAGGGTGTAGACGCCGTGCGAGGCGGCGCAGGCGGCGAGCAGGAAGCGCGCCGCGGTGCCGGCGTCGCGGCAGTCCACGGCGGCTTGGGCGGCGGGCAGGCGGCCGGCCGCCCCCTCGACGGCGAGGCGGCCGGCCGCCTGCCGATCGACGCCCACGCCGAGCGCACGCAGGTCGTCGACGAAGGCCGAGGTGTCGTCGGCCTCGAGCGCATCGAGCACGACGGAGTCGCCCTGCGCCAGGGCGGCGAGCAGCAGAGCCCGGTTGGTGACGCTCTTGGAGCCCGGCAGGCGCACCACGACGTCGAGGTCGGGGCGGGCGGGGCGGATCGGTCGTGCCGGCATGATGCTGGGGATGATACCAGCGGCGGGCGGCGGCGG
>Ga0068714_10005496_pt1 | contig 13440 bp, 9 predicted proteins | sample MTBNYHSulfiMetaG_FD_62988 | JGI IMG/M metagenome (GOLD analysis project Ga0068714, IMG submission 62988) | Enrichment culture microbial communities from rom New York Harbor, USA that are MTBE-degrading - MTBE-NYH (New York Harbor Sulfidogenic)... | ecosystem: Environmental > Aquatic > Marine >... | reverse complement strand
CGCTTGAGGTCCACGCCGTTGCGCTCGGCGAACAGGGACCACTCGTCCATGAAGGCCAGGATCGCCGCCCGGTAGCTGTTCTCCACGATCTTGGCGGTCTCGCTCTCGATGGGGCGGTCCAGCACGGTCAGGGGGTACTCCTTGGTGTTGAGGACCTCCTCCAGGAAGCGGACCACCCGCTCCCGGGCCCGCTCGTCGATGCCGCTGCACACCCGCCAGTAGTCCCGGACCGAGGCCACGTAGTGCCTGCCGGGCATGACCCGCTCGTAGCTGTGGGCCAGCAGGGGATTGCCCTCGATGCCCCGGGTCTCGAAGATCTTCTTCATGATCGGGAAGGCGATCTGCTCGGTGGTGCCCGGGGGCACGGTGGTCTCGATCAGGACCAGGGTCTCCGGGCCGATCTTCTCGGCGATGGTCCGGAAGGCCTGCTCCAGGGCCTCCATGTCCGTGGTGCCGTTCCGTACGTCTCCCAGGCTGTTCTTCTGGTAGTTGCACTGCACGTCCACCACCACCACGTCGGCGAGCTCCAGGGCATCCTCGGTGAAGGTGGCGGTCAGGGTCCGGGTCTCCAGGACGCAGCGGTGGATCAGCTCGTCGACCTCGGGGTCTTCGGCCTTGACGGGTGAGACGCCGCGGTTGAGCACCGGGATCTTCCAGTAGCCCCGGAGGCTCGGGCGCTGCAGGGCGATCACGAACTTGCCCGGCTCACCATCCGGTTTCCGGGAGTCCGCCACCACGGCGGCCATGACCGCCCCGACGAACCCCACCCCCATGACCACCACGACCTCCCGGCCCAGCTTGCGCTGCTCCGCCGCCAGGCCTCTCAGGCGCTCGAGCTCCCCGGCGGCCGCCTGGGCGTCGGGCAGAGGGAACTCCTCGCCGGCCGGACTGATCGACACGTTTCTCGTCTTCAAGCAGATGCTCCTTGTTGTTGTGTGGCTACGCCCCCCGGTCGCGGCCGGAGAGCCTTACTCGTAGAAGATAGCCCCTTGTGCGGTCCGCTTCAGGGTAGCGCGTCTACCGAGTGCGGGGCAAGGCGGGCTCCGAGCCGGGCACGGGAGGCGGGGCGCCCGCCGCGTGAGCGCAGCCCGGGGAAGAGAAAACCGTAATTGCCCGGGTGCGCAAGCGACGAGCCTGTAACGCTCAGGGGCCAGGGCGCAAACCAGCCGCCGCCCCCGATCGAGCGCAACTCCTATCGGAACAGGGAAATACGCAGAGCGTTGCACTCGACCGTCTTTGGCACGGTAGTTGCTTAGCGCAAGAAGAGAGCCCGAGACAGTCGCGCTTCAGGGGAACGTGTGGGGCTCTCGAGGGTTCTCGACCTGGCGCTGCCTGTCGGGGATTCGAGGTGAGACGGAAGGAGGGACGAGGAGAAGCAGGTTCGGGGGACTCAGCGTTCGCAGGAAAGTGGATGAGACGACGATAAGGGCAAACTCCCCCAAAGGGGAGGACGCAAAGCCGTTGGCCTACGTCCCGCAGTGAGCGGGATAGGGCTGCATGGCTGCCGAGCGTTTCGCAGCACCCCCCTTGAGGGCTGCCGACCGCCGGCAAACAACACTGGGAGGTGCTCGCATGACAAGTCGAAGAAAAACAACCTGGCTGCTCTGCGCAGCGCTGGCTCTGTCCAGCCTGTTCCTGATGGTCTGTACCAACCCGATGATCGGCACCGCCATCGAAGACCGGGAGGACGTCCCCGGCACTCTGGTGGTGAGCATCCAGACGGCATCCGCCAAGACCCTGGTGCCCGACCTGGACATGAACCCCGCGCGGTACGCGATCTACGGGGCGGGACCCAAGGACAAGAGCTTCTCGAAGACTACGGACACGCCCCCGGAGACGATTCCCGGGCTGCGCTTCGGCGACTGGACCGTTACGGTCGAAGCGCTCAACGCTGCAGGGATTGTGATCGGCCGCTGCCAGGAGGTGGTGACCATCCATTCCGGGGTCACCGCGACCTTGAACGCGGTCGTGCGGCCGCTGGAAGGCTACGGCTCCATCGATCTGACCGTGATCTGGCCTGCAGACGAGACCGAGAACCCGGTCGTGCGATCCCAGCTGATCCCCAAGGCGGGCTCGACGATCGACCTGGAGTTCGCCATCTCGACGCCCGGGACGGCGGTGTGCACCGCGGCCGACATCCCCACCGGCTACTACACCCTGGTGGTCCAGCTCTACGACCAGCTCCTGATCGGAGATACGCTGGCCATCGGCGCGGTGGAGATCGCCCGCATCCTGAAGGACCAGACCACCGTGGGAGTGTTCGACTTTCCCGTGATCAACGACCCCCCCGGCAAGCTGGAGGTCAACATCACCCCGGAGCTCGCCAATCCCATCGAGGTAAGCCTGAGCGGCCAGGCGGCCGCCATCGACGAAGGCCAGTCCATGACCGTGACCGCCTCGGTGCCCCCGGAAGTGGGCAACGTGGTCTACGCCTGGTACGTCAATGGGGCCGCCTCAGCCACCGGAACCAGCTTCACGGTGGGGGCCGATCTGGAGGCCGGCGTCTACCGCCTGGACGTGACCGCCTACACCGCGGACGGCACCCGGGCGGGCTCGACAAACTGCACCTTCACCGTGAACGCCCTGCTGCTGACCCAGGCCACCCTCGAGTGGGACCCCAACCCGGAAGCCGACCTGGCAGGCTACAAGCTCTACTACGGGGAGGCGCCGGGCTCCTACACGGTGGCAGTGGACGTGGGCAATTGCACGAGCTGCACCCTCACCGACCTGGTGGCCGGAAAGACCTATTACATCGCCGCCACCGCCTACAACGGCAGCGGCCTGGAGAGCGGGTACTCGAACGAGGTGGTGTTCACAGGATCGTGAGGAACGGCGGGACGGCTGGGAGGTGGTAGCAGGGCGGGAGGTCATTCATGCCACACTGGGAAACAGCGCCGGTACGCACTCTCGGGTTGCGGGGGGGCGATCGGCGCTGTCCCCCAGCGCCGGCTGATAAGGGGGTTGTCCTCGTCGGGGTATTTGTGCAGACACCCCGGCGACGTTGTCCCTATTCCCCGTCCTCCTTCTCGCCCAACAGGGCGAGACCGGGCCTTTCCGGCGCTTTGAGGTATATCACGAATCCGATCCTGGAGTTGTTGCCCATCCCCAGGTCCAGGGTGTATTCCCAGGAGCCGGTGGCGGTCTGCGAGCCCGCTATGCTCACCGTGGTGTTCGTGTAATACAGCTGGAAGGCAAGATCGTACTCGACGAAGAGGGAGACGAAGTCGAGGAGAAACACCTCGACCCCGAGCAGCCCGCCAACGGTCAGTGGCAGAGTGTCCACCCGCGTCCAGTTGTCCGCGTCTATGCCGCTTCGTATCTGTGAGAACCCCGACTCCAGGAACGCCCCGAGGTACGGAGCCACGCGCCCGGGAAGGAACGACTTCTTGACCGCGGCGCCCAGGGTCACGGAAAAGGGGTTGAACTCCGTGTAGGCAAAGAGATCCACCCAGCCGCGGACCGTGTAGCGCTCGAAGCCCATCTCCAGGCCGAGCCCGCCGCGGAAGCTCTCGGGTTCCAGGAGGATGTTGGCGGTGTTGAAGATGAGGCCGAGGGAAGCAGGGTGGCCTGGGGGCTCCGGCATCACCTCGGATTCCAGGTCCTGGGCCTGCAGGCCCGCTGCCGCCTTCAGCCCAATCAGAATCGCGCACACCAGGATCAGCTTGTTCATTCCAGCCCAGTTCCTCCTTCCAAAGTCGCGGCGATCCACTCCAGTCGATCAGTGAAACCAGTGAACGTACCATCCGCCGATGGGATCGGCGGTCAGATCCAGAGAAGAGTGAAGCGGAGAGGCCCCGCCGGTAGCCGAAACCGCCTGGATGGCGAAGATGAAGGCCCCGCTGCCCACGCGGTCGTGCTCCACCTCGTACCGGGGCTGCTCGCTGGCCGGGATCTCGTCCAGCAAGGTCCAGAACCAGCCGTCGTACTCCCGGACATAGACCCGGTAGGATGCGACTCTGGAGGGGGCATGCGGGACGTCGTTCAGGGGACGATCCCAGATCAGGGTCAGGGTCGGGGTCTTGATCTCCACCCGAACCGGCTCGGCGAGGTTGAACCGGTCCGTCCAGTCGCAGGCCGTTACCAGGAGGCCCAGACCGACGAGGAGGAAGGACGTGGCAAGTCGGCCGAGGGACACAGCATGGGGCGTTTGCGTGCTCACCCAGGTTGTTGCTTGAAGGACCCGGGCGTGAGAGTGCGTCGCGCCGCCGCCACCTCTCACTCCGAGGCCGGCACTCGCAACCGGGGCAGACATAGTAGGGCAGGCAGGTAGAAAGCCACTCCAAGCTTGGACTGGTTGCCCAGCCCGGTGTCGACACGGAAGTCCGTGTAGGTGTCCCGGCTCACAGTCCCAGCGACGCTCTGAGCCGTGTGCATAATGGCCAGTTCCGCCATCAAGGCGTATTCGAAGAACAGGCTCACATGCTCGGTGACGAACAACTCCATGCCCAGCAGCCCGGTTACCCCTATCGGTATAGCCGTAACGGAGAGCCAGTTCGCGCTGTCGAAAGCGTCCTTCTGAGTGGCAACACCCAGGGATGCTGTGACCCCCCAGTACGGCGACAGGGCCCCGGAAACAAAATGGCGCTCGTAAGTGGTGCCCAGGGTGATCGAAAAGCCGCGGGTGAGGGTGCGAATATACAAATCCGTCAGAAACCGCAGGTATGCTTCTTGCCGGCCGATCTTGAAACCGATCCCGCCGCCATAGCTTTCCAGGTCGAAGAGCAGACTTCCCGCGTTGATCAGAAAAGCCCCACTGTACAGAGGGGGATCCGGAATCGAGACGGTTTCCTCGAACGTTCTTCCTTGAGCCGAAAGCAAGAGTGGCTCCCACAGGCCGAACCCGAGCAGCAGCAGGATCGCCGCCTTCCGTCCCGGTATGCACGATGCCTTTCCGGGCCGATTCACCGCTTCCTCATCCACGACACGTACCATCCGGTCATCGGCGACGCAGTCCAATCCAGAGAGGAATGCATCTCCGAGGTCCGCCCGGCGTCGTCGATCGAGCTCACCGCGAATACGAACAGTCCGTCCCCCACCCGCTCGTGGCTGACGGTGTATTGCGGCGCCTGGTATGCGGGTATCTCTCCCAGGAGGGTCCAGTAGGGACTGCTGTAGCGCTTGTACCACACCGAGTATCCCGCCACACGGTCAAGACCCCCAATCGTCGATGGAGGATCCCATGCGAGGGTAAGCGACTGTCCGTCGACGCTGACCATCACCGCCTCGGTCATCGAGTCCAGCGAGCACCCGGCGGCCACTGTGAGCGCAGCGGCAATGATGGCCAGTGACTTGAGAGATCGCTTCGAGTTCACGTCACAGTCCCAATCTTGTGCGGCCGAGCACCGCCATCCGCCAGCGGGCTGCGCAGGCGACTGCCCTCAGTTGGCGGGAAAGGCAACAGCAAGGATCGGTCGAGCCCAGAGGTCGTAGTTCTGGTTGCTGCGCAACTCGCCGTGTACACCCAGGACTGCTCCCGACTGCAGTTCGAACACCAACCCTATCGCCCCGCCAAAGTACAGGTTCCTGCCGTAGTCCGTTGAATCAGGAATGGTGGCACCCCCGATGGTCGCGAAAGTCACTGACTGATAATCCGCGAGCACATTCAGTCGGACGAGCGCAAGAGAGCTGAGCCTGAAGCTGCGGGACAGAGCGACCCCGATCGTGTACCCCTGCCCTCTGCGGGCCGCTCCGTCGTCCTCCAGGTATCGGCTGATCACGTTGCTGACTCCGTAAGATCCCTGGACTTGGAGTGAAACCGGCACGTTTCCCGACTGCTTGAGCAGGTTCACGCTGTATACGAAGGCAAGCCGCAGGTCAGAGGTTTCGTTCCCGTACAGCTCGCCCAGGGAGAAGTCAAGGTCCGCCCCGATGTCCAAGACCCCGCCGATCGAGTAACCGCTCATGACCCCCAACCCGGCGAAGCCCTCCAGGGTCCATGCGGCCCTCAACTCCGCGCCCACGCCGTTCACTCCCTTGTCGAGGTATGCCCCTTGCGCGACGAGTCCAGACGGGCACATCAGCAGGAAACAACACAAGCACAAGCACAGGGAAACAGCCTTCATGGTGTACACTGTATCATCTGAGTGCGGGACTCACAAGCAAGACAAGCGTTCCGGTCCTGGCAACCAGGCTCCACAGGCTGCGCCCCCCCGTCTCCTGAATCGGACCGCAACACCTGCACCCGCAGGTGTAACCGCCCTGTGGCGGCCACCGCAGCGGCCATGGCAAATCCGGAAGGGCCGCTCAGGTCGCAAAGAGCCCATTCAGACTGCTCCCCCGCGCCGGATCGCAGGCTGAACACACCCGTCCGTTCGGCGGACTCGGCCGACACGTGAACCGCGTCAACAGTACCGGCGAGTCCCGTGCCGACCGCCTTCAGGAGCGCCTCCTTTCTGGTCCAGAGCTGGAAGAAGGCCTGCCGTTTGATCCAGCCTGACTTGCTGCAGTAGTGTCTGAGCTCAGCCCCAGAGAAGTGACTGCCCGCAATCCGGTCCATCTCTGGAATGTCCCGGATCTCCTCGATGTCTACCCCAATCTCTCGCTCGCGTGTCACAGCGTAAAGCGCATAGCCGCCCGAACGGGACATGTTGAAAAAGAGATCCGCGCCGTCGAGCGCCGGTTTGCCGTATCGCTCGTAGCGGAACCGGACCTCCGCAGGGCCGATACCAAGACAACGGCCGAGAAGCACCCTCAGAAGAGCGCGCCCCGCCGCATACCGCATTCGATCCCGCCCAAAGACGAAGCGCTCTGATCTCTCGCGCTCATCGGAAGAAAGAAGGCGCGCAAGCCCCTGGAAATCCAACCCTGGATCATCCAGGCGCGCTACCCAAACCAGAACGTCGGCAGGCCCCACCTCCGGGGCAGCGAAGCGGGGGTCAGGTGAGAGTGTGCTTAGTACTTGGCTGGCTGAGAAGCTGCACGCCTGAGTAGCTGTCGTGATTCTCTTCTGCAGCATCGATCACGGTTCCAATAGATCAGTCGGACTGTTCGGACAGCACAGTACCGCCGGGATCTGAGTGCTGGATCTACTCCCTTACGTGTACCAGGGCTGTGCCAAGGATGTCCAGCGCTGTGGTGATATTCTCGGTGGAGTGCATCGCTCCGTCGCTTCCGAATACGTGTCCTGCGCCGAGCAAGCTCATCGTGTAGAGCTTCTGGGTGCTCTGTGTGTCGACGTCAACCCCATAGATCAGTGTGGGCTGCCCTGGGAGGTTGTAGTCCGCTTTCGTGTAGTAAGAGTTGTAGTCCCAGGCCTTTCCAATCTCCAGAAGAACCCGGAACTGCGACATTCCGTCGTCCTTCCGGTTGGTCCGCAAATGAAAATCCACCAGCCGGGTAGCTTGTGTGACCGCATCGAGGTCCGAAGGGATCGGCCCCTCAGGATACGGGGGCGGGCCCCCAGCGCCGCTCGGCAGCGCGAGGTACATGCCGGTTGTGTCATGTGCCGGATCACCCGCATATGGATCTTCGATACAGGACTTGTGTGCCCAGTACGGTGCGCACATGGGTCGTGCCGCCCAGTTGCCAGACATCGGGTACTGGTTCGTGCCTATCCCGTTGCTCACGAAGAGACTGTGCATGTAGGTTCCGTCACTGTCCTCCACCCAAATCGTGTATATCGGTGAAGGGTACACATCAAACTGAGGGCCTTTGTAGAGGTAGACATCCAGCTGCGCGCCTCCCTCGCTCAGGTTCGTGTACACGGTCTCCGCAGGAGGGGCGATGACCGAGAAAGTTATGTGGCCGGAACTTAGGACGTTTCCCTTGGTTACCGTCAGGTCGAGTCTGTGGTTTCGCTCGGGTAGGCCGTTTCCGATCGTGATAGAGGAGCCTGTTGCCCCGACCAGTTTGACTCCGTTCAAGTACCATCGATAGTCATCCATCGGGTCGTTCGAGGTAGTCGCCGTAACGGTCATGTCAAGACCCGCTGGCAACTGTTGAGTGTGCCCTTCGAAGTAGATCGCTATCGGATCGCCCATGTCCGGCACGATCGTCAGATCGACTTCGCCTGAGTTCACGTCCTCTGCCGTCAGAGTGAACGAAGCCTCTGTGGTCTGATCCTTGAGAATGCGTATCGCCTCCGCGGCGCCCCACTTCTGGACGGGCCCATCTGACAGCTGAAGCGTAAGCAAGTAGTAGCCCGCATCCAATGACGGGTACGAATACGATGCCGAGTTCGTGCCGGGCATGAAGGGAATGACCTGAGGGCTACCCCCCAACGGTTCCAGAGTACCCGTGAGCGCCGGATTCGCGACAGTCCCAGCCGGCCACGCAACGGTGATGCTCAACTCTCCATTTCCCTCCAGCGGTGTAACCCGTATCTGAGCCTGGGTTGATTGTCCGGCGGCGATGCCCACGACCACGCTCCCGGTGCCAATCAGGTAGCCGTCCGCATTGAACGCATCCGCACGAATCGTCCATTCTCCGGTGACCAGGGAAACCTCAACGATTGTGGTGCCTGTCACGCCGAACCTCGAAACAGTGGCCGCGCCGGGTCCATCACCAAATACACCATAGTAGGCAATTTCCATGTCCAAAGGGGGCACGATATCTTTGCGGCCCATCCCTGAGCTCGACAGCGTGAGGGTCAGGGAGCCGTATTCCTCCTCCGGGGGAGAATGCACCATGGAACAGCCGGATAGGATCAAGCACAAGACAGTACCGAGGAGCATTGACTTCTTCACAATCTCACCTCCGCTTTCCCCACCTCCAGGTGGCTGTTGCGATGGGCGTCGTCCAACTGCGCCTTGAGCTCTTGGGCGAGCGACTTCACAAACGGTTCCACGAGCATGCCGCGTGGGCTCACGGGCAGTGTTATCACTTCGAGTCGCCCGACGATTGCCGGCCCCCACGCAAAATGCGAATCGCTCAACCCAGCGAAGTACTTCCTGGGCCGGAACAACGCCACCCTTCCGTCGTACGGTTGCGGTCTGTAGCGTTCAAAGGCACTGTCGTTGACCTTGGCGACGCGCAGATGGGGATATAATTCCCTCCCCGTCCGACCGAACAGGGCGGACACCTTGAGCCACCATGCCCGCAGTGTCAGCCGGAAGCGCGCCTGCTCCACTCTCGCTTTCTGTGCAAAGAACTTGACCCCTTCCCTGGATCCGGCAAGGAGCAGGTTGTCGAGCTGAAATTTGATGCGCTGCATTCGATGCATCGATCGATGGAGTGTCGTGAGTCCGTCCAGATCCGCGCTCACGTTGTAGGTCTCAAGCAGCGCCACAAAGGCGACGCTCTCCCCCAGAGCGCGGAGCTGCTGAGCAATCTCGAAAGCCACGCCGCCGCCCATGCAGTAACCGCCCAGAAAGTAGGGCCCCGATGGCTGGAAACTGCGGATCTCCCGTGCGTAGTCCGCCGCCATTTCCTGGATGCTCGTGGTCAACGGGCTGGTTCCGTCGAGTCCCTTTGCCTGAAGGCCGTACACAGGCTGATCTTCGCCCAGGTAGTGTGCAAGCTCGCGATAGAGCAGGACGTTTCCCTCCGCCCCGTGAACGAGAAACAGCGGCGGCCTGGTTCCCTGTGGCTGCACCGCCACGAGGGATGACCAGGAGTGGGTCTCTTGCTCCGCACGGACAACCGCCGCCAGTTCCCTGAGCGTCGGCGCCCGGAAGAGCGACGCCAGCGGAATCCTCTTCCCGATCTCCCTTTCGATCGCCGCAAACAGCTCCGCCGCCAGAAGCGAGTGTCCCCCCAGCGCGAAGAAGTTGTCGTCGGGTCCCACGCGTTCCACCCCCAATACCCTCGACCAGATGGCAGCCAACCGCGACTCCACCGGATCGCCGGTAGAGGTGGATCGTGCCCCGGGAATGACCCCGCCGCGCTGCGGAAGGGGAAGGTTAAGGCGATCGATCTTGCCTGCGGGGGTCAGGGGCATCGTGTCAAGCGGCATCACCAGCGACGGCACCATGTATTCTGGCAGCCGTAGCCTCACATAATCCCTCAGCGCCTCCGAATCCGGCAGTCCGTCGGCTTCGGGAACCACGTAAGCCAGGATCTGGTCCGTACCCGCAGCAGTCCCGTCCATGATGGCGACCGACTCTCTGACCAAGGGATGACTCCTGAGCGTGGCTTCGATCTCCCCAAGCTCGACCCGGAAGCCGCGGATCTTGACCTGCTGGTCACCTCGACCGAGCAGAACGAGCTGTCCGTCCGGCATGAATCGTCCGAGATCCCCAGTTCTGAACAATCGGTCCTGCGGCACGAACGGGCTGTCGACGAATCTCTCCGCCGAGAGCTGGGGTTGGCTGTGATATCCACTGGCCACACCCGCCCCGCCGACGCAGACCTCACCGGTCACTCCGACAGGGACCGGCTGAAGACTGGGATCCAGGACGTAGACCCGCGTGTTGTCGATCGGTCGCCCGACGGGCACTCGCGGGGGCAATTGGCCGGCGCTCGCGTCGTAGAACGTGGCATCTGCCGAGACCTCTGAGCAGCCATAGAGATTGATGAGCTTCTTTCGCGGCATTTGCTCGCGAAACTGCAAGGCCAGCTCCAGGGGCAGGGACTCGCCGCTGCTGATCCACAGCGCAAGCGCAGGCAGGCGATCTCCAAGATCCGGGAACGTAGACAGCAGGACCCGCAGGAGCGACGGAACCATGACGATGCGGGATATCCTGTGTTCAGCCAACTGCTCTACGAACAGATTCGGGTCCATAAGGATCTCATCCGGGATGATGACAAGAGGCACGCCCCGAAGGAGCGGCCCGAACAGCTCCCAAATGGAGTCCACGAAGCTCAGCGAGGTCTTCTGGCAGCACACTTCGCCATCTCGAAAGGGATATGCTTTCCACATCCAGCGGAACCGGTTGACTGCGCCCCGGTGCAAGCCGACGACTCCTTTGGGCACGCCGGTAGATCCGGATGTGTAGATCACGTACGCCGGGTCCTCAGCGGTGACTGAGGCCGCCGGCGTTTCGGTTTGTTCGCGTAGTATCTCTCCCCAATCCTCGTCGAGACAGACTGCACGTCCGTAGAAACCAGGTACCAATCGAAGGAAACGCGCGCGGGTCAGGAGAACGGAGGCCCCGGAGTCCGTGACCATGAAAGACAGGCGTTCGGCCGGGTAGGCGACATCCATGGGAACGTAGGCGCCGCCGGCCTTGAGAATGCCCAGCATCCCGACCACCGCCTCTATTGAGCGATCCAGGAGCAGTCCCACAGGCTCTGCCGCTCCTATCCCCAGCCTGCCAAGGTAGCCGGCCAGCTGGTTTGCGCGCTCATTGAGCTGGCGGAAGGTCAGACTTTCTTGCCCCAGAATCACGCCCTTGGCGTCCGGCATGCGGTCGGCCTGCGCCTCGAAGAGCTCGTGGATGGGCGATTCGATCACCGATCCCGTCGCTGTGTCATTCCACTCGACGAGCAGCTGGTGCCGTTCTTTGGCAGTCAATAGAGGGAGTGCCGAGATTCGACTGGCCGGATTCACTGTCACGGCCTCGAGCAACATCCGGAAATGTCGCCCCATCCGTTCGATGGCCGCCTCATCGAACAGGTCAGTGCTGTACTCGAACGTGGCTTCCAGTCCTTCGGCAGCCGCGGTCAGGTAGAGCGTCAAATCGAACATGGATGTCCGGGTGTCTACCTTGAGGCGGTCGACAGCCAGACCGGAAAGCTCCAGAGGCTGTTGCGGCATGTTCTGCAGGACGAACATCACCTGGAACAGTGGGTTGTAGCTAAGGTCTCGCTTGGGTCGAAGCTCCTCTACCAGGCGGTCGAACGGCAAGTCCTGGTGGGAGTACGCGCCGAGCGCCGCTTCCCGAACCCTTTGCAGCAGCTCCCGGAAGATCGGATCGCCGGACAGATCAGTCCGCATTACCAGGGTGTTGACGAAAAACCCGATCATTCCTTCCGTCTCGGAACGGGAGCGGTTGGCAATCGGTACGCCGACCGCGACGTCCTCCAGGCCCGAGTATCGGTACATGAGGACATCGAAGACCGCCAGGAGAACCATGAAGAGGCTGACCCCTTCTGCTTTGCCGAGAGATTCCGCCGCCTCGGAGAGTGCCTTCGGCAGCTCCAGGTAGTACTTGGCGCCCCTGAACGTCTGAACCGGGGTTCGGGGCCGCACCGATGGTAATTGCAGCAGAGGCATATCCGAGCCCAATTGCCCCTTCCAGTAGTCCAACTGGGACTGAAGCACCTCGCCGCGGAGCCACTGTCTCTGCCAGTAGGAGTAATCCGAGTATTGAATGGGCAAGGGAGGCAGCGGATTCGGCCTGCCGGCCACACGAGCGTCGTAGAGCGTCGACAACTCGCGGGTCAGCACTCCAAACGACCAGCCGTCGGAGACTGCATGATGCATCACCAACAGCAGGATGCTGTGTGAATCCTCCAACCGCAGCACGAACGCCCGAAAGAGTGGGCCCTGAGTGAGATCGAACGGCCGCCTCGCCTCCTCCCCGAGCACCTGCAGCGTCCGGGCTTCCCGCTCGCTCGCTGGAAGGTCGCGGAGATCGACAACTCCTACGGAGAACGATTCGTCGGGCAGCACGAGCTGTACGGCGTGACCCTCCTCGGCAACGAACGATGTCCGGAGGACCTCGTGACGCCGCACGATTTCCTTGACGCTCCATACCAGAGAGTCCAGGTGCAGTATCCCGCGGAGGGTCCAGGCCTCGGGAATGTTGTAGAACGGGCCTCCTCCCCCGATCTTCTCGAGGAACCACAGCCGCTGCTGAGCGAAGGAGAGCAACGCGGGGGCGTCCGAAGGCCGCTTCTCCACCGGTGGATCCGAGGATGATGGGGCCGGTCCACCTCGGATGCGCTTCTCAAGAAGTGCGCGTCGCGCGGCCGACAACTCGGCCCGGCGTGTGGCTATGTCTCTTTCTGCAGGCATGTGAGCAGACTCCTCAGTCTTGAACGCCGGAGCGCAGCCGGACTTGCTCTTCCGTAAGCCCTTCGATTTCCTGGATCAGCATCGTTTCGACAGCCAGAGCCACCTCCCGGATCGTGGGCCCGTCGAAAAACTGTTTGAGTGGCATTTCGACCTGGAATTCCGCGTTGATGCGTGAGACGACCTGAGTCGCCAGCAGAGAATCTCCGCCCAGCTCGAAGAAGCTGTCCCCACTGCCTATCCTCTGCACTCCGAGCAGACGTGTCCACAAGGCCGCGAGGCGCTCCTCGAGTCCCTCCGCCGGGGCGACATACGGGGTACCCAGGTCGGGCCGCTCGTAGCCCTCGCGCAAGGACTGTGCAGTACCCCCGGCGCCAGCCGCGGCCCGCCCTCCGTTGCCGCCTTCCAGACCCGCGGCTGGCGATGTCTCGCTGGCAGGCGTATCCGCGCTGCCAGTGGCGCCGATCCAGTAGCGCCGACGCTCGAAGGGATAGGTCGGCAGGTGGGTCCTGCGCCGACTCTGCCCGGCGTAGAAGGCGTCCCAGTCCACTGGCGCTCCAGCGGCCCATAGGTGGCCGAGACTGTTTACCATCTGCGCCAGGTCC
>Ga0068714_10005494_pt1 | contig 13443 bp, 10 predicted proteins | sample MTBNYHSulfiMetaG_FD_62988 | JGI IMG/M metagenome (GOLD analysis project Ga0068714, IMG submission 62988) | Enrichment culture microbial communities from rom New York Harbor, USA that are MTBE-degrading - MTBE-NYH (New York Harbor Sulfidogenic)... | ecosystem: Environmental > Aquatic > Marine >... | reverse complement strand
CCAAGGGTCTGGAATTTGATGCCGTCTTCCTCCCCTACCTGGACTGGAACCCATTAGGGGGCAGCGGCAAAGACTCTCCGCCTTATCTCCTGGAACGACTGCCCGGCTCCGGAGGCGAGCACCTTATTGCCCTGCGCCCTGACCGGCGCTTTAAAAAAGAGGATAAGACCTATAATCTCCTGAAAGACATCCGGAAGAAACGCCAACTGGCTGAATCCAAGCGCCTCTTCTATGTAGCCGCAACCCGGGCCAAAAAGGAACTTTACCTGAGCGGCCTGGTCATAGAACGAGACGGCGAATCTTCGGCCGTGAAAAATTCCTTCTTATCCTACCTCCTGGCACACACCGGACTAAAGGCCAGGGTTGAATACCTGCCGAACCCTGTCCTCTCCGTAACTGGGGTGGCGGCCCCGGCTATTTCAATTAAGTCAAAACTCCCGGAGCCTATTCCCTTTATTCCGGAAAGGCTGCCTTATCAGGTCATTTCTCCCTCCAGTCTTGCACATTTTCCCCTCTCCACCCCCAGGGGAGAGGGCAAGGGTGAGGGGGTATCTGCAACAGGGATTGATGGTTACAGTCTGGCCCGTGGGACAGTAATCCATCGCCTTTTTGAACATCTGGGCAAAGGAAAGGCCCTTCCGACAGAAAGGGCCGTAGCTGCCGCCATGCTGGCTGAGGGAATAGATGAGCATACGTCTCAGGGATCAGCTAAAGGCATACTGGCCGAGGTTGAGGCCTGCCTGAAGGAAGAATTCTGCGCATACATCCTACGTCCCGATCATCCCTTTGCCGCTAGCGAGTGGATGATCGAAGACCAGCCGGCCATAGGCGCGCCGGGGCGTAAGACCGGAACCGTACGGAGCGGTATCATCGATCGTGTAGTCTTCGATGGAAACTACTGGTGGCTCGTTGACTACAAAACCACTCCCTTGCCGTCAGGCATCGGCCTTGAAGAATTCTTAAAGGAACAGGAGATGCTTTACCGTGGACAACTCCTGACTTACCGGGAGATGCTCGCACAGCAAAGGCAGATTGACCCGGTAAAGATAAGGCTGATATTGTATTTTACAGCCATACAGAAGGCACATGAGATAAAATGATAAATCCGGAGAGTGAATGTCATCAGTCAATAGTCATTTGCCACTGGACTTTCCTCATTTTTTATGGAATCCGATGTTCTTGAGCGAAATTTGCTGGAGCAGCGGGGTACCCATCGAGGGCGAGCAGAAAGGGGAAAACCAGCCCTTTAGTGGCTGGAAGGGGTAAGCATTCCCCACCTGCGAGCCTCGAAAGGGTCGCTGCGGAAGCCATGAAGCGAAGGAACGAAGGATTCCATTTCTGGATGAACATGCATAGCGAGCGAATACGATGCATTTTACCTTGCATACGGAGATTCCCCGCAGCTTGCTGCGGGGAGCTTCAATTTTGGCATTTGACATTAAATAGTGATGCACACAAAGACCGATAAAATAACCGATATCTTCGGCCCGGATGGTTTGCTTGCCAAATCTCTGCCTGGGTTTGAGCACCGTGCCGGCCAGGAAAAGATGGCCGGGGCTGTGCTCGACGTCTTTATCCATGAGGGGAGACTCCTGGTGGAGGCCGGAACCGGCATCGGCAAGACCCTGGCCTACCTCATTCCGGCGGCCTTAAGCGGGCGCAGGGTAGTCATCGCCACCGGCACAAAAAATTTACAGGACCAGATATTATCCAAGGAAGTCCCCTTCCTTCAGAAACATCTCTTTCCGGAGCTGGCCGTCGTATGCCTCAAGGGTAAAAAGAACTATCTCTGCCTGCACAAATGGAAACACCTCCAAATGCAAAGCGACATTCCCTTTTCGGAGCAGCTCGACCTCTGGCCGCGATTAAATGCCTGGATAGCAGAGACAAAAACAGGCGACCGGGCTGAACTGCCCTGGCTCCCGGACAAGCATCCTCTATGGAACGACATCAGTTCCTCGGCTGAGCAGTGCCTGGGCTCGGCCTGTCCCGAAGCGGAATCCTGTTATATAAACATCCTGCGCAAAGAGGCGGCCAGGGCAGATATCATTGTGGTCAATCACCACCTGTTTTTTTCCGACATGGTAGTGCGTGACTCCGGTTATGGCGAGGTCATCCCGCGGCATGAGGCGGTCGTCTTTGATGAGGCCCATCATATCGAAGACGTGGCCACCACCTATCTGGGCTACTCCGTGAGCGCCCATCGCCTTTCCGACCTCATACGGGATGCCGAAAAGGAGATAAACACCGGCCTGCTGGCCTCAAAGGCAAAACTGGCCTGTCTCAAAAAGCTCGCTCAACTGCGCGAGCGCGTTGAGACCTTCTTTAATCTATTGCCGGTCACCGAGGGAAGGGTCAACATCCGTCGCCCCCTTGACCGGGAACCGGTTCTGGGCCCTCTACAGGAGGCCATAACCCGGCAATTGGCCGAGCAGGGCCGGGCCATGGAAGACCTGTCCGCAAAGGATGAGGGGGTTGCCCCTCTAAGCCGGCGTTTCTTTGATATAGCCCGGGATATGACCGCTATCGCCACCATGGAAGATCCCAATATGATCTACTGGCTGGAAAAAAAAGAGCGTTCCGTCGTATTGGCGGCATCACCCCTTGATGTTACGTCTGCCTTTCAGGCTAAACTCTATAGCCATCTGCCGGCCTTTGTCTTTACGTCGGCCACGCTTACCGTAAAAGGGAATTTTGACTTTTACAAATCGCGCGTGGGGCTCGATGAAGAAACCATAGAGTTTAACATCCCCTCACCTTTTGATTATGCCAGGCAAACCCTTCTTTACATACCTAAAAATATTCCGGAACCGCAGTCATCTGTCTTCTGCGCCGCCATCTCCCGGGAAATAGAAAGCATCCTGGATGCCTCTTCCGGCCGGGCCTTAGTCCTTTTTACCAGCTATCGCAATATGCAGGAAGTTTACCACATCATTAAAGACAGGCTTCCCTTCCCGCTATTAATGCAGGGAGAAAAACCACGCCCTGTTCTCCTGGAACTATTTCAGAGAGACGTTCATTCCGTGCTCCTGGCCACAAACAGTTTCTGGGAAGGGATAGACGTCCCGGGAGAATCCTTAAGCTGCGTTATTATAGACAAACTCCCTTTCACCGTCCCGTCTGATCCGGTCGTGAAAGGGCGGATCGATTGGTTGAGCAGGCAGGGGAAAAATCCCTTTTCAGACTATCAACTGCCCCTCGCCGTCCTCAGTTTAAGACAGGGCATTGGAAGACTGATCCGTTCGAGTAATGACCGCGGGCTTCTGGCCATACTGGACGTGCGCACCCTGAAACGGGGTTATGGCGCTACCTTCCTGCAAAGTCTTCCCCAAACCCGTCTCACCCATAATTTGGAAGAGGTCAGGCGCTTTTTTCTATCCGCGCCTTCCCCATAAGATAAGGCCTTAAAACCGGCGGGATAACCACGCTGCCATCCGCCTGCTGGTAGTTCTCCAATATAGCTACCACTGTGCGGCCAATGGCCACGCCTGATCCATTCAGGGTATGCACCAGCTCCGCCTTTGTCTTGCCCGACCGCCGGAAACGGATGTTGGCGCGGCGTGACTGAAAGTCTTCGAAGTTGCTGCATGAAGATATTTCCCGGAAGGTCCCCTGACCGGGCAGCCAGACCTCAATATCATACGTCTTAGCTGCGGAAAAACCGAGATCGCCGGTACAAAGCTCCACCACTTGATAAGGGAGCCCCAACTGCTGTAAGACTTCTTCCGCATCCAGGAGCAGGTTTTCCAGCTCCGCATACGATGTCTCCGGAGTAGTAAACTTGACCAGTTCAACCTTGTTAAACTGGTGCTGGCGGATAAGGCCGCGCGTATCTTTACCGTAAGAACCCGCCTCGGCCCGGAAACATGCAGAATAGGCCGCATACCGCTTGGGCAACTCCTTCTCCTCCAGTACTTCGTCCCGGTGGATATTGGTAACCGGCACTTCCGCCGTAGGAATGAGATAATAATCCCGGCCTTCCAGTTTGAAGAGGTCTTCCTTGAATTTGGGCAACTGGCCGGTAGCCGTCATAGACGTATCGTTCACAATAAAAGGCGGCCAGACCTCTGTGTAGTGATGCCGGCTGGTATGAAGATCAAGCATGAAGTTAATCAGGGCCCGCTCCAGCTGGGCCCCAAGTCCTTTGTATAGGGTAAACCGGGCCCCGGAAATCTTGGCCCCTCGTTCAAAATCAAGGATGCCTAACTCCTCGCCTATGTCCCAGTGCGATCTGGGTTCAAAATCGAACTGCCTGATATCACCCCAACGTTTGGCAACCGGATTATCACTGCTGTCCTTTCCGATAGGCGCTCCCGGATGAGGGATGTTCGGAACAGACAATATAATCGCGGAAAGGGCCTTTTCTTTTTCTTCAAGAACTGTCTCCATCTCTTTAATCCTGTCGTTAACGACCCGCATCTCCTCCATAAGGTGTTCCGCTTTTTGCCCTTCTTTCTTAAGACGCCCCACCTCTTTGGAAACGAAATTGCGCCGGTTGCGCAGATCCTCCACATCCTGGATGATCTTGCGCCGTTCACCATCCACGGCTATAAATTCATCCAAAGAAAGGTCAGAGCCTCTTTGCAGGAGCTTCTCCTTAACCAGATCAATATTATTGCGTACAAACTTTAAGTCCAGCATACCATGCATCCTTCCTGTATTGAAAAATACGCCTGCCCATCAGAGAGGTAACAAAACCCTGCCGGGATGTCAAAATATTTTTACTGGAGTTTTCCGACTTTTTAGGGAACACCTATGTTTCTGAGCGAAACTTGCTGGAGCAGCGGGGACCCATCGAGGGCGAGCAGGAAGGGGAAAGCCAGCCCTTTAGCGGCTGGAAGGGGCAAGCGTTCCCCACCTGCGAGCCCCGAAAGGGTCGTTGCGCAAGCCGTGAAGCGAAGAGACCAAGGGGTTCCCTAAAAAATGCAAAATTATCAATAAGGTCCTATTATTATGGGAATCCTTCTTTAAAAAGTCGGCAACCTCCAGATTTTTCTTCTTTACACCCAAGTATCTGACAGTGTAAAGACTGTATCAATTTAGAGGGCCTCAAGAAATGGATACACAGGTTATTTCTTTTGCCTCATATATCGACCACACGCTGCTTAGCCCAACCGCTACCCGGGCAGAAATAATCCGCCTCTGTGAAGAGGCCGTAGAATGCCGGTTTGCCTCGGTCTGTATCCCGCCCTGCTATGTATCCCTGGCCGCCGACATACTAAATGGCACGTCCATTGCCCCAGGCACGGTCGTTGGTTTTCCACTGGGGTACAACACCACCGCTACCAAGGTAAAAGAGGCGCAAACGGCCCGGAAAGACGGCGCGCGGGAGATTGATATGGTTATCAATCGCGGCTGGATAAAGGACGGCCTCTATCCGCTGGTGGTAAAGGAAGTCCGGAAAGTAATGCAGATCGTGCCTGATATGATCGTTAAGGTCATCATGGAATTATGCGATTTGACCGGATCAGAAAAAAGAGAAGCTGCCGCCACCCTGCTGGAAACCGGCGCCCACTTCCTTAAGACCTCCACTGGATTGGGCAGGGCCGGAGCAACCCTTGAGGATGTGCGTTTATTGGCAGGGATTAGCCGCGGCCGCATGAAAATCAAGGCAGCCGGCGGTATCCGCCACGCCGCTGAAGCCATGGCCTTCATAAAGGCCGGGGCTTCTCGTATCGGCACGAGTTCGGGTGTACAAATTATGCAAGAGCATTTATTCAGCCACTAAGACACCAAAAATTAGGGAATTATTCTTTCAAAACATAAATACAGACCTTTGTGCCTTTGTGGCTATCTTTTTGGTAATATGCGCACTTCTACCTTACCCTTTAGAAGTTTCTGGAACTTTTGGGCGTCACTCTCCGTGCCGACAATAGCTCCATAGTGCATGGGAATAGCTATGGCCGGCTTGATAGCCAGGGCCGCCTCTGCCGCCTCTTCGGCAGTCATGACATAGGTGCCGGAAACCGGCAGAAGGGCGATATCAGCCCTTATGGTCTTCATGTCCGGGGTAAAATCCGTATCGCCCGCGTGGTAAATGCGCACGCCATCTACAGTGACAATAAATCCTAATCCGCCCGCTGCCCGGGGATGAAATTTTTTATTCAAGTTGTAAGCGCTGACCACCTCCACCTGGAAGCCGTCTGCTGTAATTTTGTCGCCTGGTTTTACCACATTGATATTGCCCTTTAATTTGGCCGCCGAGGTCTTATCGGTGACAATAACCGTCCCTGCCTTTTGAATCCTGGCCACATCTTCCGGCGAACAATGATCAAAATGCTCATGGGAAATAAATACGATGTCCGCAGACCTGCTGCTTGCCGGCAACTGAAAAGGGTCAAAATAAATCACCTTGCCGCCGCTAACGAGTAAAAAGGCGGCATGCCCCAGCCAAATCAAATTTTTTAAAACTTCTGCCACCATTTGTGTCAACCTCCCATGAAATTTCCCCGGGATCAAACAGATACTATCATCCTAAAGATATCATCCTCGTAATGTCAAGGGGAAAGGATGAAAATACCTCTCCGGGACAGGCGAACCGCCTTCGAAAAATTCATGTTTTTGTCGTTTTCACCGATAAGAATATTGAAGGCTTGTTCATACTACACAAAACCGTCCGGGTGAAACCAAGACCATGTCTAACCTCTTCCCGAACCTCAGCCGAAAGATATCCGGTCTCAGAGAAATGATACACCGGCGCCGGGCCCTACGATACCAATTGAAAGAACTAAAACGTATCCGGGAAAGGTTGATGTACAAACGAAAGGCCATTACCAGCCTTTAATTTTAAGCTTTCAGCTATCAGCGACCGGTTCTCTGACTATTGACTAACGACTTCTAACTTCCGTATCCTGTCTCCTGACCACCGGCTTTATACCCCGCCCCTTTGTCTGGCCAAAAAACCACTCAAGATAAAAAGAAAGCTCTTATCCAACATTTCTTCCTGATAAGCGCCAATAACTTCAGGCAAGAGTTTAAGGTCAACAACAGCCGCACCTTTGACAGTAATGGGAGCTTCTATAGACATGCGCGGGAGGCACAGCACAGGAAACATATCAATATCCTTCCGGAATTCCTTCTGTATAAGCTCCTGAAATAAATGTACCTTGTGCCAGATTTCCTCAATTAAAACATCGGCCTCTTTACCGTCTATTTGCAAACGGTTACCATTACTATACAGCCGTCCTGAGATACCACGGGTATAAATCAGGATACATCCCTGCGGCGTTAAGACCAGATGATCGATATCGAAATCCTTAAAAACTAAATTATGGAAGGCGAAACATTTCGGCGGAAGATTAGCCAGGGCCGCTGCTACCTCGGCCCTGGCCTTTTCATCTGCGGGAATCGGTCTAAACCATACAGATTGGACATGCGCCCATCTCCTGAGGATCAGGCTAACCAGTAAAAAGAAGGCAGTAATACTCCCTATGATTATACCTATTGCCGGGCGGACAAACAGTCCCAACCCAAAGAGAGACAATAATTCCCTTATGGCAAACAAAACCACGATCGCAAAAAAAATTATCCATAGCCCCACAAGATGAGGATGGTAACTGGAAACCCTGTCCTTCATATAAGGAGATAACACACCCTTCTAGAAGAATAACCAGCCAGCGGGGAAAAAAAATTGCAGGGCACGGGAGTAAAAAAGGAAATTCGTAGATTCACATCCGCCAGAGGCGGACATCTTCGACCGTAGGAGAAAGAGTTTGTTACAACACAACTTCATAGTCTTGCTTTATGCCTTTAAGGAATTTTTCGTAAAGAATGTCCTCTTTCATTAAGAAAAACCACTTGACCTTGAGTATGGTTTCCAGGCTCTCATGCCCTATAAAATACCTGGAAAAGGTCTCCCCTAACTTCGTGAGACTATCCAGGGTCTTTTGGGTATCAATATTGATACAACTGATATCGGAAGCGACCTGCTGATACTCACTGAACCTTTCATCCAATATACGTTTAAACTCCCTTTCGCAAGTTACGGGCCCCGGCCTACCATAGGCAGGTCTTGCCTTGCCTGGTTCGGACATTATTTTTTTTACATACAAATCACGGAGCTTAGTCGCTGCTTCTCCATTAAAAGTCCACCTGAGACACAGGTAATCAATAAATAACGATAAAACTAAAAATTCGCAAAAATGTTTATCCGATAATTCTGCTTCGGGAATCGCCGCTGCAAGCTCCTCATACATTTTAGCAAATTGACCGCGCTCCAACGCCTTCTTAGTAAATAACTTTATAAATTCCTCAGGGGTTATTTGTTCCCTACGCACCGGCAAGGCATCCTCCCCTAGGTGAATCAGTCATCAGACGAATCCATAGGACTTAAAACTAAACTCAAATCTTCTCTTAAGGTTATATTAGATTGAATGATGCTGGTCAAGATATTTTTGGATTTCCACTCGCCTTCCGATAAGAAATTAAAGTGCACTCACAGGAGAATAATAGCCACCATGTTCGACATGGCCAAAGTCTTAAAATCCATAGACCAGCTTCCGCCCCTTCCTGAGGTCAGCCGAAAGATTCTCCAATTGGTCAATGACCCGGATTCCTCAGCCTCTGATATCGTAACAGTAGTCCGTCACGACCAGTCCATAACCGCCAATGTCCTCAGGCTTTGCAACTCAGCTTATTTTGGTTTGAAACGCAGGGTTGATTCGTTAGTCCAGGCCGTTGTCCTCATAGGACAAAACCAACTCGCAGAATTAGTTATGATCAGTAGTTGCACCCACCTTTTCCGTAACGAACATAAAGGATACAATATGAAAAAAGGCGAACTGTGGCGACATGCTATCGCCTGCGCCCTTCTATCACAAATCATTCTCAAAAAAATGGGGTCTTCTCCTGACCACGGCCTTTACACCGCTGCCCTTCTCCATGATATAGGCAAAGTGATCCTGGACAACCACATGAAAGATAATTATCAACAGGTAATCGGCCGGATTCAAGAGGCCAATGTGCCGTTTCACATTGCAGAGCAGGAAATATTAGGGATAGATCATGCCGAAATAGGCGCACAGATTATGGAAACCTGGAATCTACCCGATAACATAGTGAGAGGAATTCGTATGCATCACCGGCCTGAAGGCAGGTTCGGGTCTAAGGATTTCGGCTCTATCATACACCTGTGCGACCTGCTCAGCCTGCATAACGGCATAGGCAGAGACTTCCATGAAACAGATGCAGTTACCCTGAAAACCTTCCTAGAAACGGCACAACTCTCAGAGGAGTTTGTGGACTCCTGCACTCAGGAATTAGGGGAAGAGATGGAAAAAACGGCGGCCTTTATCGGTCTTGCTTAACAACCCCATGACCTGCCTACGATAGACCGTTGGTGAAGTTCAAAGTTCAAATGAATGTCAAAGTACCAACCCCGTATTTAATACTCCGGCGACAAAATATCCAAACACGTCATTCCCGCCCCGTGTGTCATTCCTGCGAAAGCAGGAATCCAGAAGGAACTGGATGCCGGATCAAGTCCGGCATGACAAGTATTTAATTGTCAGGTTAAGATACGAGGCAAAAGTTGGGATTTTTAGTCATTTGGACCTGTCTGCGTGCGGATACGCCCAAGCCAGGTTTGATTTGTCCGCCTAAGGAGGATGGATTTTGGCATTTGAAATTCACTCAAAGACGCATTTACAAATCGAATTTTTCTGCGAGCTTACGTAGCAGTGCTTGCCCGAACCTTAAGTTTTGTTCCTGGTAAAAGGGTATCCCTCTGCATATTGTTCCATATGCGAATGTTGGCCGGGGTAACGTTATATTTCTGGGCGATATTCCACAGGGTATCCCCTCTGCGCACTCTATGGTATCTTGCCTTTGGCTTACCGGCATAAATCTTCTTACCCTTGCCGGACCGGGCCGCCAGGATCTTCTTTGAAGTTTTAGGTTTTATTATATCACGCCCCGGCGCATCTACGACCCGATCCCGTTTATATTCCGAGGCGTCAACAAGAAGTGTACGGCCAGCCCTAAGTTTTGCATCTTCTGCCAGGTCATTTTGACCACAAAGAGCCTTTACGCTTACACCAAACCGCCTGGCAACACTGTAAAGGGTGTCTCCTTTCGCTACGGTGTAAGTATGCTCTTTCTGCCCGGTTGATTTCTCACCCTCGTGTATATCAAAAGAGGCAACCTTGACCTTGGGTTGCTGTTTCTGGGGAGCAAGTGCATATTCCCTGACCTGATAAGGGATTCGCAGCACCTTGCCTTTTTTTATAGAACGTTTCCCTTTTATCTTTATTTTATTCGCACTGGCCAGAGTTTTTTTCGAAGTACCAAACTTTTGAGCTATCCTGGCCAAGGTATCTCCCTTTTTAACTACGTACCGGTGATAACAGGTCTTAACAATCGTCTTGACCCGGTCAAAATTATCCTCGAAGAATTGCGCGGCACTTTTTGGGATATTGAGCAAATAGGACTCACCAGGCGGGGTACAGTCGCGTCTGAGTGCGGCATTGAGTTCCTTAAGAATATGATAATCTACTCCACTGGCCAGGGCCACGGCCTTTAAATCCGTTTTGGGTGGGACAGCCAGTTTCGCGCATGAAATGGGCTGCTGGTACTCCACATCCGTAAAACCGTACTTCTCCGGGTTCCTGGCTATAATAGTCGCGGCTATCATCTGGGGGACATAATCCCTGGTTTCCCTTGCGAACAAGTCGTAATCGCACATTTCCCAAAAGTCAGTAGTCTCATAGGTGCTGATTCCCCGGCGAACCTTGCTCTCGCCCGCATTATATCCCGCCGCGGCCAGGTACCAGCAGCCGAATTCCTGATAAAGATCCTTAAGATAATTTGCTGCGGCCCGGGTTGCCTTCTCGGGATCACGCCGTTCGTCCAGCCAGAAGTTGACCTCAAGACCATAACGCCGGGCTGTCCCTTCTATAAATTGCCAGGGGCCACAGGCCTGTGCAGGTGAATAAGCGCTCACATTGAAACCGCTTTCAATCATGGCCAGATAGACTAAATCTTCCGGAAGGCCGCTTTCGCGCAATATTTCGCGCATGCGTGGCACATAGCGTGTGGAACGCGCCAGCCAGTTGTGGAACACCCTTCTTTTTTCAGTTTGAAAATAATTAAGGAAGTATTCTACCCGGCCATTAATTGTGATAGGAATGTCGCTTGAAGCTTCGTCAGAAAGATATCCGGGGAACCCGCCTTCGCTAAGATTCCCTTCTGCGTCGGCAGAAGAATCCTCGGATGATGGAGAAAGGTTAGCCGCTATTATTTCTTCTGCACCTGCGATACTTAAAGAACATAACATCATCCATATAAAAAACAGTATTACCCATCGGCCTGTTCGCTCCATGAACTTCCCCTTTTATAATAAGTGTCATCAGTCAATAGTCATTTGTCACTAGTAAAAGATACCCATAGAGGCTTTTGCAAAACTCAAGAGAACTGTCGACTAATGACCAATGGCATTCACTTTAGTGTCTTCTACAATAAAAGAATTTTCAGTGTCAACTAATTTTATCGGCGTCTTTTCTGAACTTCTTAAATGCAAAATATATTAACCCGCCCAGTACCGGCAAAAAAATGATGATCAAAAGCCAAATCATCTTTTTTTGCGGGTCATCGAAAGGTCTATGAACAACATCCCTGATCGCCAGGAAGGTAGGCACCATCGGTAATAATAAGATAAAAAGAACGATAATGACGCGCATAATGGCTATCTTAGATTAATTTAGACGCAGATTTTTGCCGCTATCCGCAGAAATTTTTGATTTAATATCCTGGTAACCTGTGTTCATCTGCGTCCAAAATAGAAATTCCTGTGTCTTCCTTCGGGAAGATAGCAGCCTGAGCGACTTTAGTAAACAAAAAATCCATAGCTGATCGCTGACTGCTGAAAGCTGAGAGCTAATTTAGTGCTTGACTCATGTAAAAAGGTGATGATAAATTACCGAACAGGTCTAACAGGGAAAGCAATGAAGATACCACCAAGAGGTCTATTTAACTATGGGGCGCCCGGCCTCCTTACTCTCTGAGGAAGGAGGCTTTTTTTTGAATACGGACTGATGAAAGAAAAACCATTTACGATAAAACATATCCTGGACATCGCCGGCTTAAGCCCGGACCAGATTACCTATATTCTGGACACCGCCGAATCTTTTAAGGAAATCTCCACCCGCTCTATCAAAAAGGTGCCCACCTTACGCGGCAAGACAGTAATTAACCTCTTCTTTGAACCCAGTACCCGCACCCGAACCTCTTTTGAAATAGCTGCAAAAAGACTAAGCGCCGATACCCTGAGCATTTCCGCCTCAACCAGCAGCGTGGTAAAGGGAGAGACATTAATCGACACTGCCCGGAACTTAGAGGCTATGCAACCCGATGTAATCGTCTTGCGTCACTCATTATCAGGCGCTCCCCACCTTCTAAGCAGACATGTTCGGGCCTCGGTCATCAACGCCGGCGACGGCGCGCATGAGCACCCTACCCAGGCCCTCCTGGATTTACTCACGGTACGCGAAAAAAAGGGGAAAATTAAAGGCCTTAACCTGGCCATAATCGGGGACATTGCCCACAGCCGGGTAGCGCATTCCAATATCCTCGGCTTTACAAAAATGGGAGCAAATGTGGTAGTGAGCGGCCCGGCAACTATGATACCGCCTTATATAGAAAAACTGGGGGCCAAAGTTACTCTGAGTATAAAAAAAGCCTTGCAGGGTGCGGACGTGATCATGGCCTTACGCATTCAACTGGAACGGCAGAACAAGCTCAGCTTCCCTTCCATCCGTGAATATGCCACCTATTTCGGGCTTAATACGGAACACCTGGCCTCAGCCGCACCGGATGTTATAGTTATGCATCCCGGCCCAATTAATCGCGGGGTAGAAATAAGTCCGGAGGTGGCCGACGGCCCTCATTCTGTAATTCTTGATCAGGTGACAAATGGTGTAGCCGTACGCATGGCCCTCCTTTATCTTCTCCTGGGGAGCGAAAGTCAATGAATCTTTTTCTGAAAGGTGCAAGAATAGTCGATCCCTCTGATCTGACAGGTCGTGCCATAGGCAGATTCGCCGGGGCGAACGAGACGCCTGTCTTAATTAAAACGAAGGTACTCTATGACATATACATCCGTAACGGCAAAATAGCTTTCATAGCGCCACAGGGCAAAGAACCCATACCGGCTGCCGCTAAGGTAATCGACCTTGCCGGGAAAATCGTCACCCCCGGCCTCATGGATATGCACACCCACCTGCGCGAACCGGGTGAGGAATATAAAGAAACCATAGCCACGGGATGTCTGGCCGCGGTCTCTGGCGGGTTCACGGCCATAGCCTGTATGCCCAATACCAAACCGGTCAATGACAACAAATCCATAACCGAATATATCCTGCGAAAGGCGCAGGAGGCCGGGCTGGCCACTGTCTATCCCATCGGGGCTATCAGCAAAGGGCTTCAGGGAGAAACCCTGGCCGAATTCGG
>Ga0068714_10005493_pt1 | contig 13446 bp, 11 predicted proteins | sample MTBNYHSulfiMetaG_FD_62988 | JGI IMG/M metagenome (GOLD analysis project Ga0068714, IMG submission 62988) | Enrichment culture microbial communities from rom New York Harbor, USA that are MTBE-degrading - MTBE-NYH (New York Harbor Sulfidogenic)... | ecosystem: Environmental > Aquatic > Marine >... | reverse complement strand
CGCTTCGAGCTGGCCGCCTGCGGAAACATCCAGAATATCCACACCCGCCTGCGCCAAAGCCTGCGCAAAAACAAGAGAACTCTCCAGTGTAATGCCTCCCGGCGCCTGCTCCACCGCACTGAAGCGATACATCACAGGATAGTCAGCGCCGACAGCGGCGCGGACCGCCCGGACACACTGCAGGGGAAAAGCCAGGCGCTTCTCCAGCGTACCGCCGAAGCTGTCTTGACGTCGATTGGTGAGCGGCGAAACAAACTGATGCAGAAAATAGCCGTGCGCGCCATGCAAATCAACTGTATCAAAACCGATCCGGCGGGCGGCGCTGGCAGCGGCGGCAAACAGCCTGGCCACTCCGGCCAGTTCCTCCGTGCCGGCTTCCCGGTATTCTCCCCAGGCGGAAGGCGCAACTTTATCCTTATTGGGCAATTCATTGCCGATCCAAAGCTGAATGCCAATGGCCGCGCCGTTTTCATGCACGGAATCCACAATCGGCCTGAGCCCGGCCATCCATTTTTCCGAGGCCGCCAGCACAACCGGCGTCCCCTGCACGATGATCAGCCCCGCCCCTCCTTTGGCCCTTGCGGTCAAATAGCGGAGCACACGTTCATTGCGCAGACCGTAATTGGTGGCAATGGGCGGAAAGACCACCCTGTTTTTCAGCTTCATGCTTTTAATGGAAAATGGCGAAAATAAAAGGGACATTATCTTTTCCTTTCTTTTTTTAGGAGAACAGTTTTCCTGTTGCGAATACTATAAGAAAACAGTCTGGCGGTGTCAATGCTCTATAATTTCCTTATTAAAAATATCGGACATTTAGGTCAGCGGGCAGCTACTTCTCTGAACAAGGGGTTGCAATCCCTTGTTCAGTCCCTGAAAACATCGAACTAAATATATCGGCTTGATCGGGCTATAGTCGCCGCTCGTTTATCTTTTCTTCATGCAGGCGCTGGGGGCCATGCTGAAAATTTCCCCAGCCCAGGGCTTTGTCGCTGCCCCCGGATTTTATTTGCCGACGGCTGGTTTTTCGTAGGATACAGGGCCGTTTTCGTAGCCGACCAGTTTTAGCCACCAGGCCGGATAAAAAACAGCCTGGGCAATCCCGGCTTGAGTGTTGAGGTAGCCGTCGTTGTATTTCAAATAAAGCAGTTCGGACAGTTTCCACCATTCCTGCAGGACTGCGGCGGCATTTTCATTTGCATATCTGCTCAGCAGCTTGCGTGCTTGGGCCTTGTCGCCCTTTCGCCACAGCTTCAGCGCCTGCTCTTCGAGATCATGCTGCTTGCCGAAGGCCGCCGCCTCAAAGCGCTCCCGCACGGCATTAATGTCCTTGATCATATAAGAATATTTCAGCATAGCGTAATTGGCGACATAGTTAAAGGCCGTCCACATGCTGCCCCGGTCGAATTTCAGGACATCCGCACGTTGGATCGAGACAGGCAAACCGGTCGCTCCGGCATAAAAAGGCAGCAGTACAGCCGTTGCCGGCCGGTCCGGGCCATACCACATCAAACCGCCGATCGCCGCCGGCAGCCAGCTGCGCGACTGATTCACATAAGCATAAACACACCGGAAAATATTGAGCGGCCTTTCAAATTCGCCTTTCAGCGGCGTCAGACGCCCCTCTTTGTCCGCCATGCCTTCAGCCTGTCCTTCAAAGCGATTGGGGTTGCCGAAGGGGCCGGCAGCCATTCCTTTGGTCAGGTCAAACTCTGTGCCCTCATAATTGTCGCGATGAATTGCAAAAATATCCGCAACGTTCAATTTATGATCGGGCCGGATGGCAAACGGGTATTGCCTGGTAAACGGACCTTCGATCCGGGCGGGCAGTCCCAGCACGGGGGCAACCATGGATTGCGCCCGCCAAACCCGCCGCAGGGAATAATAGGGATGATGGAACTCGCCATCTCCGTAAACACTGGCCCAATCCAGCAGTCCGCTTTCCGGTTTCCACCAGCCTTTATTTTGCGCCACAGCAAAAATATTGGCGGAATACATCATATCCTGAGCGCCTTGACGGATATCGCGGATGCGAAATTGATTAGCGGCCACAAAAAAGCCGTCGTCAGGTATCCGCTGCGCCACCCAGACCCCTCCCGTGCCGTTCAGATCATAGCCGCACATCTCCATAACCCAGGCTTCTTCCGTATCGGCGACTACCAGCGTTTCGCCGGTTCCGTAATAACCGTACTGCTCGATCAGCTCACCCATCAGTTTTATTGCCTCCCGGGCTTTCTTGCATCGCTCGAGGGCCACCCGGGACAGTTCCGCCGAATAGAAAATCCGTTTGCCGGCTTCCGGCTCCGGGTGGACTTTCGCTTTATCCGTGCACTCACCGATGGAGAGCTGGTGTTCATTCATAATGCCGTAGTTGGCATCAAAATAGGCATAAGTCTGGGGCACCTGGGGGATATATCCTAATGGCACACTGGGAGGAACGCCAGGCGTGTTGTAGCCCGGCCCGCGGTCGCGCGTCATCAGGCGCTGCGTCTCGCTGCCGCCCCACTGCGGTTTGAAGTCCAGCGCGCAATGGGAGTAAAAAACCGCCCGCCGCGCTCCCGGCTTGTGCTTCATGGCCGGAACATAGATCAGGCGTCCATCACCAAGTCCGTCATCGGAATGCGACACCATGACCGAACCGTCCAGCGAGGCTTTTTTGCCCACGGCGGTGACGGTGCAGGTGTAGGCGGGCAAAGAAATCATCAGGCTCAGGAATAAAAGAACAACAAGAACTGTTTTTTTTCTCATTTTATGCTCTCCTTAATAAAAAAATCAGCTGCCGAAATTGTTTTTTCTGCCGCAGGCGGTCAGTGCAGATCGGCATGCAGCAAGGCCCGTTTTTTCTTCCGGCAATGCACTATAAGAAAACAAGCCGGCGGTGTCAATGGATAGATAATTTAGCTCACCTGCCGACACGGCTGCCCGTGGTTACTTCTGAAAACTCAGCAAGATGCCCGGTAGAACAAGGTATTGCAGCCTCTTGTTCCACTAATCCAGCCGTTTTTTGAATCTGGTGATGGCGCCCGCAAAGACAAAAAAACCCAGAATGAAGAGCGCGAGATACTGCGGCCAGAGCACTTCCAGCGTTACTCCTTTGAGGAAGATGCCGCGGATAATGACCAGGAAATAGCGCAGCGGATTGAGATAGGTCAGCCACTGGACAAACTCCGGCATATTGGTGATGGGAAAGATAAAGCCGCTCAGCATCAAAAAGGGCATGATAAAAAAGAAGGTGGTCATCATGGCCTGCTGCTGGGTTTTGGAAATGGTGGAGATGAAAAGCCCGATGCCCAGCGTGCTCATCAGGAAAAGGCAGGTGGCCAAAAACAAAAGAGGAATGCTGCCGATTAAAGGTATTTCAAACCAGTAGATGGCCGCGACAATGATCGCCGCCATCTGGACCAGCGCGATAATGATATAGGGAATCGTTTTGCCGGTGATCAGTTCGTAGGCTTTCAGCGGCGTCACGATCAATTGTTCCATGGTGCCGGCTTCTTTTTCCCGAATAATCGCGATGGAAGTCAAAAGCAGTGAAATCAGCATCACCAGAAAGGCGACAATACCCGGTACGAAGAAGTACTGGCTGTCGAGGTTGGGATTAAACCACGCCCGGACGCGGACATCTATTTTCCCGTAACTTAAATGCTGCGGATAAAGCTCCCGCAGCATTTCGCGGTTAAAACGGTCCAGCACCGTGGCGGTATAAGCCATGCGCAGGGAGGCCATGTTGCTCATGGAGCCATCCGCCAGAATTTGGACGGCCGCCGTCTTCCCCCGGCGGATCAAGTCGGCAAAATCCGGATTGATGGTCATGGCCATATCCACTTTACGCCTTAGCAGAGCCTCTTCCAGGCTGCGCTCATCACGCACATAATGAGTAATGGAAAAAATCCTGCTGCCGGTGAAAGCCTCCGCCAGCTGCCGGCTTTCCGGTGTCCGGGAATGATCCAGCAGGGCGACGCGGATATGGCGGATGTCATAGTTGACGACATAGCCGAAAACAAGCATCTGGATGAACGGCGCCACAAACAGAATAAGGCGTATGCGCGGGTCCCGCAGCAGCTGAATGAATTCCTTGCGCACCAGTTCCCGAATGCGGATCCAGCTCATAGCCCTTCCTTTTTCAGATAAGCCCAATTAACCGCTGCCAGGATAATCAAAATCAGCGCCAGCACCACCATGCTGGGCCAGAGGTGCGCCAGGCCCAAATTGCGCAGATAGACGCCGCTTAAAATATCCAGGTAATAGGTCGCCGGCACGATATAAGTGATCATCTGCAGAAACTCGGGCATGTTGATCACCGGGAAAACAAAGTTGGACAGCAAAAGCGAAGGCAGATAAGTGGTCAGAATGGCCATCTGGTTGGCAACCAGCTGCGATTTGGTGATATTGGAAATTAGCAGGCCCAGTGCGAGCGCAACCCCCAGATAAAGCGAACTGGCGGCGATCATCAGCCAGAAATTTCCCTTCATGACGACATCGAACAGCAGCTGCCCCAAAAGCACGGCCACTAAAACATCGGTGAGGGCAATAATAAAATAGGGCAGCGCCTTGCCCAGGAGAAATTCCCCGGCGCCCACCGGCAGCGATTTTATTGTTTCCATGGTGCCTTGTTCATATTCACGGGCAATGATCAAAGAGGTCATCAGCGCCCCGACAATCATGATGATGATGGCGATGATGCCCGGAATAATGAAATTACGGCTTTCCAATTCTTCATTAAACCAGACGCGGATGCGGCCGTCCACCGGCGGATTGATTTTCTCCAGACCCTGGCGGTTGAGAAAACTAAAAAGAAGTTTTGAATTATACTGTTCCGTAAAGGCCGTCAGATAGCCGCGGATGATGCCGGCGAAATTGGGATCGCTCCCTTCAAGAATAATTTGCAGCTGCGCTTCCCGATCGGCGTGCAGCTTGCGGCTAAAATCAGCCGGCAAAACAACGATAACTTTGGCCCGGTCAGCATCCAGATCGGCAATCGCTTTTTGCGTGTCGGAGCGCATGGCCGTAATCTCGAAATAGGGAGAAGCCCCCAGCCGGCGGATAAAATCGCGGCTCAAATCGGCCTGATCATAATCCACGACAACCGTCTCCACATTATCGACATCGAGGCTTAAAGCATAACCAAACAAAACAATCAGAATCAGCGGCACGGCAAACGCCAGATAAAGGCTGCGGTAATCACGAATCAGGTGATAGAATTCCTTGCGGATCAGGGCTTTAATTGCTAAAAGATTCAAACCTTGGCATCACTCCTCGCCATGAGCGCGATAAAAGCATCGTTCAAATCGGCATCCGGGCGGTGGGGACAGACAGACGCAACAATATCCGCCGGGCTGCCGGCCGCGACAATATTCCCCTCATTGATCATGACAATCCGCTCACAAAAACGCGCTTCGTCCATATAGTGGGTGGTCACAAAAACAGTTATCTGCTCCTGCGCCAGCCGGCGGATGAAATTCCAGAAGTTGCGGCGGGTAACGGGATCAACTCCGGAAGTCGGCTCATCGAGAAAAAGAATTTCCGGCCGATGCATCAGCGAACAGCCCAGCGCCAGGCGCTGCCGCCAGCCCGGCGGCAATTCGCGCGTCAGGCGGTGGCGCACATCCTTAAGCCTGGTCGTCTGTAAAATCCAATCGATGCGTTCATCCCAGCTTGGACGGGGCACGCTGTATATCCCGAGATAAAAGCGCAAATTTTCATAAGGCGTTAAATCTTCGTAAAGGGAAAATTTCTGCGACATATAGCCGATGGCATGCTTGATTTCTTCCGGCTGGGTCATGATGTCGTAGCCGGCCACCTGGCCGCGGCCGGAAGTGGGCGCGATGATGCCGCAGAGCATCCGGATCGTGGTCGATTTACCCGAGCCGTTGGCGCCCAGAAAGCCGAAGATCTCTCCCTTTTTGACGGCAAAGGAAATTTTATTGACGGCGACAAAATCACCGAATTTCTTTTCCAGACGCTCCACAGCAATGGAATCAGAAATGGAAAGAGTCATGGGCCAGCTCCTGATCCACTTCCTGAATACGTTCAATAATCGCTTCTTCCAGCGTCGCAAAACAGCCGCGGATAGCGGCAGGCGGCGCGGTCTGAAGCAAAACGGCATTGTGCATCAAACCCAGCTGATCACATTTTTCCCCTTCATCCAGATAGGCGGTCGAAACAAGAATTGTCATTCCTTCCTGCTTCATACTGCCGAGAATATTCCAGAATTCATGCCGGGAAACCGGATCAACGCCGTTCGTCGGTTCATCCAGGATTAATAGCTGCGGTTCATGGACAAGCACACAGGCCAATCCGAGTTTCTGTTTCATACCGCCGGAGAGATTGCCGGCTAATCTATCCACAAAAGGCAGTAAATTGGAAAAACTCAGATATTTTTCGCGGCGTTCCTTTCTGGCGGCGCGGGGGACGCCAAAGATGTCCATAAAGAATTCGATGTTCTCGTCTACGGTCAAATCCTGGTAAAGGCCGAAACGCTGGGGCATATAACCGATTATTTTCTTGATTTGCCGGCGCTGGGCGAGAACATCGAAGCCGCTGATGCGGATGCTGCCGCGCTCAGGCCGCAGCATGCCGGCGATCATCCGCAGCAGCGTTGATTTGCCGGCGCCGTCGGAACCGACCAGACCGAAAATACTACCGCGTGTTATGTGGAAAGAAACATCCCGCACCGCCTCCACTGTCTGAAAATTACGAGAGACGCTTTTTACTTCCAAAAGCGGCGGCGCATATTCCTGCTTTGCCTCCATGGTCTGCTCCGCTCTCAGCGCAGCCAGGCATCGGCCGGCATGCCGGTTTTCAACTCGTACTGAGGATTAGGCAGGGAGACTTTGACAAGATAAACAAGCTTTACCCTCTCCTTTTTGGTCTGGATAATTTTCGGCGTAAACTCACCTTCGGACGAAATAAAGGCAACCGTGCCGAGGTATATCTTATCCGGGAAAGTATCCACCCGGACATCAACGGATTGATTGGGTTTTACCAGACCGATTTGCGTTTCCTCGACGAAAATTTTCAAATCGACGCGGGAAAGATCAGAAATCGTGATGACTTCCCGCCCCGCTGTTACTGTTTCCCCCGGTTCGATGTTGCGGCTGGTCACCACACCGTTGATGGGCGATTTGAGGCTGGTATAGCCAAGCCAAATAGCTGCCTGATTTACAGCCGCCCTGGCCGCATCAATTTGCGGAATGGCCGCTTCAATATCCCGCTTGGCCGCTTCGATCCGCGTGAGATTGCCGTAGGCCAGCTTCAGGACCGCTTCACTTTCGGTCAGCCGCGATCTGGCCACATCGTAATTGAGCCGCAGCGTGTCGCGGTCTTTTTCGGGAACTACTCCTCTGCGGTAAAGCTCTTCAAAACGAAGATAATTCTTTTGCGCATCGCTCACGATATCCTGTGCGCTTTTGACACTCGCCTGCGCCCTCGTCACTTCCGCCGGCAGCGTATTTTTATAAACGTGGAGAGCGGTTTCCAGCTGCACCTTTACCCGTCTGGCTTTTTCCAAATTGGCCTGCGCCTGCTTCAGGCGCGCTTCGAATTCTACGCGGTCGAGCTCTGCCAAAACCTGGTCTTTGGCCACGGTTTGGCCCTCCTGAACATGAACCACGGCAACGCGCCCAGGTGCCTGGAAGGATAAATTGGCGGAAGTTGCTTCGATTGTGCCGGAATAGAAGAGCTCTTTTTGCCGGCTTTCTTGCTGGCCGAAATAAACCAGCAGGCCGACGCCGACAAAAAGAATGATAAAGACGATAAAAATGATTTTCTTTTTCAACTTAAGTCCCTGCTTTAATGGCCTGCGCCTTTATTGCTGAGATATCAAGATTTTGCTTTTTTAAACTCCGCAATCAGCTGCGGCACAACCAAATAGAGATCGCCTACGATGCCGTAATCGGCGGCGGCAAAAAGGGGCGCCTTTTCGTCTTTATTGACGGCGCAGATGACTTTTGCGTCGCGGATGCCGGTCAGATGCTGCACCTGCCCGGATACTCCCAAGCCAATATAGAGGTCAGGTTTTACGGAAACGCCGGAAAGACCGATGCAGAGCTCTTCCGGCAGCCAGTGCTGCTCTTCGGAAATCGGCCGCGTGCAGCCCACTTCCCCATTAAGGACATGCGCCAGCTGTGCCGCCAGCGTAAGATCTTCTTTCTTATCAATGCCCCGGCCGGCGCAGACTACCACCCGCGCCTGAGTAATGTCTTTTCCTTCCGCTTCCCTTTTCTTGCGCTCCATTACCTGGAGCGGTGAAGGAGGCGGGGCAGGCAGTTCCCGGATTTTGCCCTGCCTTCCCTCCTGGGGAGCGGCCGGCGCAAAAAGGCGGGGGGGAATGGTGGCCATGGCCGGTCTGGTTAAACAGGTGACATGCTGGATGGCCGCGCCCCCGTAAACGAGGCGCTCCATCTGCAGAGACTTGCTTTCCCGGTCAGCACAAATGGCGATGCAATCGCTGCATAGTCCTGCCTGCAGGCGCATGGCCAGACGGGCCGCCAATTCCCGGCACCGGAAGGTTGCCGCCATGAGAATCAGATCCGGATCGGTGCTTTTTGCTTCTGCGGCGAGAACCGGAAGATATGCCTCCAGGGCTTGGTCGGCGGCCAGAGAAGGCAGCACCAGCACTTCCGTGGCACCCCACGCGATATAGTCCGCGGCGCGGGCCGCATCATTACAAATATACGCACTGAGCGTCGTTTCGAGGTCGGCGGCCAATTTGCCGCCAATGTACAAAAGCTCCTGCGCCTGCTCCCTGTTTTCCGCAAATATCTGCACTCCAGCCATTTTTCTTTCCTTTACCTGAGCACACCTTCTTTGATCAGCGCTGCGACAAATCCTTCCACGCCTGCGGCATCAGCGCCGAATTTAACACAATTGCGCTCCATACCGGCGGCGCGCAGGCCTGTTGTCTGCAAAAGCTGAGCATAAGGTGCCGCTATTTCTTGCTTGCCGATTGTCAGTATTTGTTTTTTTGCGGCCATGAGGGTATCTTTCACGCCGGGAATGCGGGGAATATTGATGTCCGGCAGCACCGTCACCAGCGCCGGCAGGGATGCCGCCGTGACTTCCAGGCCTTCTTCGACTTTACGCTCGGCGATGATGCGCCGCCCTTCAAGCGTCAGCCGCTGGACAAAAGAAATACAGGGGATACCCAGGCTTTCCGCCAGCCGCGGACCGACCTGCTGAGCATAGAGATCGCCGGAGCCCTCCCCGCAGATGATCAAATCGTATTTGATTTTCGCGCCAATTACATGGGCCAGAATAGACGCTGTCTGCGCCGGCTCCAATTCGTGGAAGGATGCGTCACTGATAAAAACGCCCCGGTCCGGACCACGCGAAAGAGCATCCTTCATCCCTTTGGCCGCCTCCGGTGTTCCGACCGTCACCGCCACCACGCTGCCGCCTTGTTTTTCCCGAATGCGGACCGCCTCTTCAAGAGCATTGCGGTCATAAGCGCTGATCTTATAGTTTACCTGCCGAAGGTCCAGCTCTCCGGCCGGACCGGTGCGAAGATACGCTTCATCGATAACCCACTTGAAGCAGGTAATGATGTCGAACATAACCTGTTACCTTTCCTGATAACTGCCGACAGAATGAACCCGGCCCGGCAGCGCGGGTCGGGTTTTTCATGGCCATATTGGAAAATATTCTTTTTAACGCAAAACATTGCCGGAAATGACCATGCGCTGCGCTTCCGACGTGCCTTCGTAAATTTCAGTAATCTTGGCGTCCCGCATCAATCTTTCCACTTTTGCCCCCTTGACATAACCGTAGCCGCCGTGGATTTGCACTGCCTTGATCGTGTGTTTCATGGCCGCTTCGGCGGCAAAAAGTTTCGCCATGGAAGCTTCTTTGCTGAAGGGGCGCCCCTGGTCTTTGGTCCAGGCGGCCCGATAGGTGAGCAGTCGCGCGATATCGAGATCCATCGCCATATCGGAAATCATCCAGGCAATTGCCTGCTGTTTGGAGATCGGTTTGCCGAACTGGACTCTTTCCTTCGACCATTTGATGGATTCGTCGAGCGCCGCCTGCAGAATGCCCACTGACTGCGCGGCAATGCCGACCCGGCCGTGATCAAATCCGGTCATCGCCATGGCCATGCCGGCGCCTTCCTTGCCCAGCAGGTTTTCTTTGGGAATGCGGCAATCCTTGAAAATCATTTCTGATGTCTGGGAAGAGCGCAGCCCCATTTTTTTAAAATGCTCGCCCGCTTTCATCCCGGGGGTATCGCGGGGCACAATGAAGGCGCTCATGCCATTGCGGCCCGCTTCTTTGTTCGTCCAGGCAAAAACGAGGTAGATATCTCCCGTCGGACCATTGGAAGTGAAAGTTTTGACGCCGTTGAGCACATAATCATTGCCGTCGGCCACGGCGGTGGATGATGCCGCCATGACGTCCGTTCCTGCCCCCGGTTCGGTCAAAACAAAAGCGCCCAGCTTTTCCCCTTTGGCCATGGGCGTCAAAAATTTCTTCTTCTGCGCGTCATTGCCGAAGAGCAGGATCAGCATGCAGGCAATGCCCACATGAATGGAGACGGTAAATCCAGTAGAAGCGCAGGAACGAGCCAGTTCCTCCACCGCAATCGCATGCGTCAGATAATCCGCTCCGGCGCCGCCGTATTCCGCCGGAATCGGAATGCCCATCCAATTTCCGGCGGCCAGTTTTTGGAAAAGTTCGACCGGGTGTCGGCTGTTTTCGTCAATCTCGGCGGCAATGGGATCTACGTTTTTTGCTGCAAATTCCCGCATGTTCTGGCGGATTAAATCCTGCTCCTCTGTTAATTTGAAATCCATAATCGTTCTCCTTTATTATATTTTTGGACTGATTTTCACCTTTTCCATTCGCGTCTTCCGGCCGCAGGTATTATTGCGGCCACGTAGCGTTTTACTTGTAACAGCAAAAAAAAAGATTTTCAACTGCCATTCCGTAACCATCAGCCGCTGACCGCTGCTAGCCGAAGCGGTACTGTACTCCTACTTCTCCTTCCGGGTAATGCCAGTCCAGAACCTCTGTCCCGCAGGCCAACCGGCAGCTTCCGCATTCCAAACAACCGTCAATGGTGAGGGTCACTTCACCGCCCTCGTTTTCCCGGTAAAGTCCGGCCGGACAAACCGCAATGGCCTTTTTCAGGCGGGGATCTTTTTCCCGGCCAGGCTTGATTTTGATGTGGGCGGCGCCGCCGGTCTTGAAGACATCCAATCCCAGTTTTTCCTTCAATTTCATTTCGTCAATCATATTTTTGCCGCCTTGCGCAAGTCTTGAAACATTGAGAACAGCTCCCGGGGGGGAAGATGGCGCTTCACTGTGGGGTAGAGCCTGCTTTTTGGACCGGCGGGGATCGTATAGATGTCTTTCATAATATTGCCGATCAGCTCTGGATAATGCCTGAAAAGCCGGGGGTTACTAAGGACAGCCGGCGTTTCCTGAAACTGCCGGAAATCATCCAGAACAAAACTGTTTTCCAGCAGATCCTGATAAAGCGCGAGCGTTACCGCACTGAAATTCTCGTTTTTACGGGCGGCCAGGACGGTTTGGGCGGCATAATAACCCGAGGCCATAGCATACTCCATACCCCGCACGGTCATGCCCATATTCAGCGCCAATCCGGCGGCGTCACCGGCAACAAGAATGCCGTCACCGTAAAGGCGCCCTAATGCCTTAAAGCCACCTTCAGGAATGACATGCGCCGCGTATTCAACAGTCCGGCCGCCGCTGATCAGACGGGCGATTTCCGGCCGTTCCTTAAAATATTCCAGCAGCGCCGGAGCCGCTTCGCCCGGATCTGCTTCCATCAACTCCTCAATGCCGAGAACCAGTCCCAAACTGATACTGTCTTTATTGGTGTAAAGAAACCCACCCCCGAATTTGCCCCGCGTGACATCCCCCATAAACAGATGCGCCGCCCCTTCCTCACCGGTAACAGAGAAACGGTCATTAATAGTCTGCGGGCTCAGTTCAATCACCTCTTTCAGACCGACCGCGTAATTTCGGGGCGCGCCGGGCGCGCGCAAACCGGCTTTTTCCGCCAGCAGCGACAGCACGCCGTCGCTGCAAATGACCACGTCGGCCTGGAGGTCATCGCCACCGGCCACCACACCGCAGATTTTTCCGTCTTTGGCAATCAGATCCTCCACCCGGACATTACAAAGCAGCAGCGCTCCCTGCGCCTCGGCTTTCCCGGCCAGCCAGCGGTCAAATTTGGACCGGAGAATGCTGTAACTTTGCGGAGGCCCCTCCCGCAGTTCACTTCCTTCATAATGAAAGCTGACGGAGCGCTCGCGGGCCATAATGGTGACGCCTTCGCGGGCAATAAAGCGCTCAAATGGCGCATTTTCCCATAAAGCGGGGAATAAATTACGAATGGGATTGAGATAAATACGGCCGCCGGTGACATTCTTGGCACCGGGGTAATCGCCTCTTTCCAGCACCAGGACTTCGGCTTTTTCGCGGGCCAGCGTGTAGGCGGCAGCCAAGCCGGCAAGCCCTCCTCCGACAACGATGGCATTGAACTTCTCCATTGTCTTTGCATCCCCTTGTCAAGATTTTCCTTACGCGGTCAACGCGTAACTTATTTTGCGGGAAAATGCAATCGGCAGCATGAAATTTCCGCCGCTGGAGACAATTTCTCAATCCATCAAGGACGTCCGCGGCAAATTATTAAAGATCTCATAGTGAAACTCCCCGCGGCAAGCTGCGGGGAACTCTGCAAAGAGAGTATTAGAAACGACGTTTATTTTATAAAATCCCTCCTGACCTCCCTTTACGAAAGGGAGGGCCTCCCCTCTTTTGTAAAAAGGTGACGGGGGAGATTTCTTAAACAAGCTCATTTTCTTTTGCGATCATTAATCATTGACATGCATGCTAAATTTGCCGCGACGTCCGGCGGGAGGCCATAAGAAATCAAAAAATGTAATTTATTTATCCGGCATCTTTTCCGTTTCGTTTGATGCTTTACTTTCCAGAGCCAGTTTAATTACTTCCAGCATATCACTGACAAAATGAAATTTGATCGCTTTTTGCACATTGGCGGGAATGTCTTCCATATCCTTGCGGTTCCAGGCCGGCAGGATAATTGTTTTAATGCCCGCGCGGTAAGCGGCCAGCACTTTTTCCTTGATACCGCCCACCGGCAAGACGGAACCGCGCAATGTTATTTCGCCGGTCATGGCCAAATCCTTTTTAACCTGCCGGTTCGTTAAAAGGGAGGTCAAAGCGGTAAGCATGGTTACGCCGGCGGAAGGTCCGTCTTTGGGAATCGCACCGGCCGGCACATGAATATGGATATCCAGATCTTCATAAAAATTTTCCGGAACCTGCAAAACAGAAGCGTTGCTGCGAATAAAACTCAGAGCCGCCTGAGCCGATTCTTTCATCACGTCGCCCAACTGGCCGGTCAGCGTTAAACCTTTTTTGCCCTTCATCGCCGTCGCTTCGATGAACAGCATATCGCCCCCG
>Ga0068714_10005492_pt1 | contig 13446 bp, 8 predicted proteins | sample MTBNYHSulfiMetaG_FD_62988 | JGI IMG/M metagenome (GOLD analysis project Ga0068714, IMG submission 62988) | Enrichment culture microbial communities from rom New York Harbor, USA that are MTBE-degrading - MTBE-NYH (New York Harbor Sulfidogenic)... | ecosystem: Environmental > Aquatic > Marine >... | reverse complement strand
GCATCCTTCCAGGCATATCTACTGTGAATTATTGCCGGCTTAGCATATTTCTTAGCTATATTCAGAAGCTGACCAAGAACCTCTTTCTGCAATTCCTTAGACGCTACCTTCACCACTCTCTTGTCATAGTCCAGACCTATTTCACCGACAGCAACCGCTGAAGCAATATTTTGCTCGATAAATCGCAAATTATCATCTATCTCAAAGGTTCCCAGATTAGCTAGCTCCCAGGGATGTAAGCCTAAAGCAGGATAGACAAAACGGCAATGTTTTTGCGATATTTCCAATGTTTTTATGTTTGATTGGTGGTTCGACCCCACAGCTACTATAGCAATAACGCCTGCTTTTTTAGCTTCCTCAAGCACCAAATCGAGGTTGCTCAGTTCGTCAAGATGGGCATGAGTATCGATGAGTTTGTACACTAGATTTCCTTCTCCTTAAGCATGGCCTTATAATACTTAAGCCCCTCCTCAGTCGGCTTGTAGCCGTAGAGGGAAAACCTATCTCCTCGTTCCCTGGTAATTAGATTTGCCGATACCAACGCCCGTAACATTGCCTCGCCAGAGTACCCAGCCAAATTAAGGTGATGGTCAGGAACTGCTTTGTTAGTCACTTCATACTCCCGGCAAACAGCGGCCAAGAGCTTCGCCGGCTCCTTCTCCAGGCTCTGGAGGAGGGCTTGCATAGTCGCTGTCTGCCTTATTAGGTCAGTAAAATCCTCAAAAGCACCCATGTCCGCTAACCCTTAATTTTAACAGTAATGAAGAGGTCACCTGGAGTCCTCCCTTCCAATCCCATTCCCCTCAGCCTTACTTTCGTGCCCTGGGTAACTCCTGGTGGAACTTTGACTATGAGTTTCTTCTTTTCTTTGCCTCTCTTATATTTTATTTTCTTATCAACACCGGATACAGCTTCTTCCCGGGAGAGATAGATTTCATGGTACAAATCCTCTCCCTTGTTCTGCCAGGCGAGTTCCTGCACACCCAGCATTCTTTTAATCATAAACCTGATGAACTTGCCGAAAAGTCGTACTAATAAAGGTGGTCTATACTCTGAAGTCGAGGTGGACCAATCTTTTTTTGATGGCTGACTCGAGGAAGTGAAAACAAAACCTCTGCCCCCAAAGAACAAGTTGTTCACGAATCCCTCATCGAACCTCAAACCAGCTTCCTGAAACATCCTTGCCAGCTCTTGAAATAAATAAGGATTGTTAAAGGCATCCGCAAACACCCGCTCCTGGCTGTAATAGGGACCACCAGCATATTGAGCACCATATCCAGCAAAGCCGACCTGTCTCATCCTATCATATTCCTGCCGCCTCGCTTCATCGCCCAACACGGCATAGGCCTCGTTGATTTCCTTAAATTTTTCCCCGGCCCAATTCTCATTTCCTAAATTTCTATCGGGATGATATTTCATGGCAAGCTTTCTGAAGGCACGTCTTATTTCCTCGCGACTAGCCTTCTCAGAAACACCAAGAATGGAGTAATAATCCTTCGTGCTGCGATACATTTGCCTGAAAAGATATTTTAGCGATTAAAGCCCGCTACGGCAACTAAACCAGGGGCAATATTATCACTGATATTGACACCTTGGTTAAGCAATGCTATAGTGAAAAAAAAGCTAACATACTGAATGAGGTGCAAGGATGAACTATGGGCGTGAGTTATTGAAGGGAAACACTGATTCTTTACTGCTCTGCTTAATTAGTCGTCAGCCTACCTATGGCTACCAAATAGTAAAGGAACTGGAGAAAAGGAGTAATGGGTATTTTCAGTTTAAAGAAGGTACCCTTTATCCCGCCCTCCACCGCTTAGAGCGAGACAACCTTATCAATGGTAAATGGCAGATACTACCTAATGGACAACAAAGACGTTATTACTACATAACTGAAAGAGGACAGCAGGTCCTGGCTAACAGGTTAGCTACATGGCAGGATTTTTCTACGGCAGTTAAAGCAGTTGTGCAAACGGAAACAACCTAGGGCTAAAATGGTGAGTAGCATAAGCCATTATTTAAACAGGTTTAAAGATTGCCTACACATCGACCAGACTATAAAGGACGGCGTGGCTGAGGAGCTTTACACACATCTCGAAGAGAAAACTCAGGAGCTAGAAGAAAATGGGCTAAGCAGAGAGGAAGCCGGCAAAATCGCGGTACAATCTCTGGGCTCCCCTGAATTAATTGCCCAGCAAATCTATGAAACACATGCTCAAGGTAGCTGGAAAGAGGCACTTTTCAGTGCCTTGCCCCACTTGCTGGTTGCTCTGCTCTTCACTTCATATTACTGGCAAAATATCATCTACGCGTCAATTATATTAGCGCTAACCGTTGGCATAGCGATTTATGGTTGGCACCGAGGTAAGCCAATATGGCTCTTCCCCTGGTTAGGATACTATCTCATGCCAGTAGTAATCACCGGGATATTGCTTCTTTCCCTTCCCCAGGGTTGGGGCTGGATAGCAGCGCTCATCTATATCCCATTGGCTCTTTTTGTTTTTATCCATATAGTGAGACAAACTGCAAGGCGGGATTGGCTATACGCATCACTGATGTTAGCCCCTATGCTTGTGACATTCACTTGGTTTTCATCCTTGGGCACAGGAAATGAGCTTTTGGCAAGCGACTGGATAGCTCGCTTGCAGACAAATGCACTTTGGATAGTTATTAGTTTTATTGCCTTGGCGGGAGCAACTATCGCCTTCATCCGCCTCAAGCCGCGCAGGTATAAAATCCTCAGTTTATTAATTCCACCTCTTGTAATCTTACTCTCAGTAACCATGGCAAGCCGAGGGAATATTAATTCCTGGGGTTGGCTGATATTGCTCTTTTCCCTATTCGCCTTTGCCATCCCGGTATGGATGCAAGCCAGAGCATACCAATAGTCATTCTGAAAAACCCCGTCCTTCAGTATCCCCAAAATCTCCCAGTGGCATTCCAAGGAATCCACGAAATCCCCTCGCAAAAGCAAAGAGCTTACAGGGGACAAGGGAGCGAAGCGGATTTTCTGTGGGGTACTAAAGAGCCGAAGATTAACTCTGTTCCTGACTCCACAAGCTAGGTTGGGGCTGAATATCCCTTTTGTAAGGCAGTCCCAGGTGTTCATAAGCAAGCCTGGCAGCTAATCTGCCACGAGGTGTCCGTTCCAGAAAACCTAACTGAAGAAGGTACGGCTCGTAAACATCCATAATAGTATCAGCATCCTCGTTAATAGAAGCAGCAATGGTATCTAGACCTACAGGACCACCGTCAAATTTGTCAATTATTGTATGCAACACTCTATGATCTATGTCATCCAAACCCACAGAATCTATTTCCAGCTTTGAAAGTGCTTCCAGAGCTACTTCCTTGGTGACCACTCCATCTGCCATGACCTGAGCATAATCTCTTACTCTCTTCAAGAGACGATTGGCCACTCGAGGAGTACCTCTAGCACGCTGGGCAATCGGGACAAGCCCCTCTCTTTCTGCTTTCACCGTAAGGATAGTTGCTGACCTCTCCAAAATCGTCTGTATTGCTGCCTCGTCGTAGAAACCAAGATGATATGTCACCCCAAATCTATCGCGAAGGGGAGGACTCAGTAGAGCAAACCGCGTAGTAGCCCCGATTAAGGTAAAGCGGGGCAAATTCAACCGTAAATTTCTAGCAGCTGGACCTTTCCCTAAAAAGATATCAAAAACAAAATCCTCCATTGAGGGATAGAGTTTTTCTTCTATTGTATGGCTAAGCCTGTGTATCTCGTCAATAAAAAGGATATCCCCCTCATGCAAATTAGTAAGAATAGCTGCTAAGTCTCCAGTGCGTTCTACAGCCGGCCCGGAACTAACTTTGATATTAACCCCCATCTCAGCAGCGACGATGTAGGCAAGGGTAGTCTTTCCCAAACCGGGAGAACCATAAAGAATGATATGGTCTAGTGGCTCGCCTCTTTTTTGAGCAGCGAGAATAGCTATTTTTAGATTATCTTTAATTTTTTCTTGACCTATGAATTCACTAAGGCGTCTAGGACGAAGGTCAAAGTCAATAAAACTATCCTCGGTTGCTGTTTTACCTGAAATAAGCCTCATCGCTAAACTTTGGGAGTGAAAATTTTACTGGCTCTCTAATTCTAGAGGCTCAGTCTCCTTTTCCTCCAGATTTTCCACATCCAATATTTTTTCATCATCAGGACTCACAGAGAGAACTCGACATGGGATAAGCTTACCGAGAATAACATTCTCCTTGAGGCCGCGAAGCCCATCCACTTTGCCTTTGACCGCGGCATCAACAAGAACACGGCCAGTTTCTTGGAAAGAAGCAGCTGCTAGCCAACTGTCCTTGCTCAAGCTAGCTCTGGTTATACCGAGAAGCGCAGCTTGAGCCGTTGCTGGCTCACCTCCCTCAGCCAACACCTTGGCATTTATGTCTTCATAGTCAAATCGACCAACTAACTCACCAGGCAGAAGCTTCGTATCTCCCGAGGAAATAACTCTCACGTTACCTAACATCTGCCGAATAATGACAGCAATATGTTTATCATGTATAGTCACCCCTTGTGTACGATATACTTTTTGTATTTCATCAATCAGATATTGCTGGACTGCATCCTTTCCCATAATGCGCAAGATATCATGAGGGTCAACGGGACCTCTAGTAACTCTATCGCCCGCTTTGACTTTATCCCCTGATTGAACAAGCAAATATGTACCATGGGGGACGCTATATTCCCTCTCCTCTCTTTCTTCATACCTAACATAAACACGGTCATCCTCAATGACGACTTGACCAACTACTCTAGCTACTATAGATCGAGATTGTTCCGCTTCACCATCGCTAACAGCTGGTAATCTCTTTTTGGTCTTCTTTGGGGTCTTCTCTGGCAGAGAGAATAGGATGCTACCAGCATCCACCGATTGCCCATCAGTTACAGCTAGCTCCGCCCCTGGCAGAATTGGGTATTCATCTAAATAAAATTCAGAGCTAATGATTTTGACTATGCCTGCTCCATCAGTATGGGTTATTTCAACAGTACCATCAATCTCAGAAATGATTGCACTGCCATCTGGTGTTCTAGCCTCGAAAAGCTCTTCTACACGAGGTAGCCCAGTGGTAATATCAACACCTACTACACCCCCTGTATGGAAAGTGCGCAGAGTAAGCTGAGTTCCAGGCTCACCGATACTCTGGGCAGCGATAACTCCCGCAGCAGTGCCAAGCCTCACTAATTGCTTCTTTCCCAAGTCCCTTCCATAGCACTTTCGACAAATGCCAAACCGAGAACGGCAAGTAAGAGGTGACCTCACATGTACCCGAGTAATGTCAGTTTCGATAATTTGTTGCACTCTATCCTCGTCAATTTCTTCATCACGCTCAACAATGACTGTATTTGTACCTGGATCAACAATCTTGCTCGCCGCTAAGTAGCCAGTAATCCGGCCTTCAAACGGGGGAAGGGACCCCTCTGTAGTTTCCCGTGATATCCAAACCCCCTCGGTGGTACCACAATCTATTTCGGTTACAATGACATCTTGAGCTATATCGACAAGTCGCCTGGTAAGATAACCACTATCTGATGTCCTCAAGGCAGTATCGGCTAACCCTTTACGAGCACCATGGGTAGAAATGAAATACTCCATGGGTGTCAGTCCATCCCGCAGGCTCGATTTAATGGGAAAATCTATTATCCTTCCTGAGGGGTCGGTCATCAACCCCCGCATCCCTGCCATTTGTCTAATCTGAGAAATATTCCCCTTGGCACCGGACGTAGCCATCATGTAAACACTACCATAAGGGTCCAGCGACTGGGATATATCCTCAGCAACCTTATCTGTAGCCTCCATCCACACTTGAACCGTGCTTTCATACTTTTCACCCTCAGTAATCAAGCCACGGTTAAATTGATCATCAATAAGGCTAACTTTCTCATCGGACTCTTTAAGAAGCTTGACCCTGTCTGGAGGCTCTTCAATATCATCCATAGAGATGGAAATACCCGACTTTGTAGCATAGTCAAATCCTAATTCCTTAAGTCTATCGAGGACACCCGCAGTTCCTTCATTACCCAATAGACGAACGCAATCAGAGACTAATGCCCTTAAGGAAGCCTTATCTACTGCTTTGTTGTAAAAGCCAAGTTGCGGAGGCAAAGCATCATTAAATATAATTCTGCCCACCGTAGTATTTATCCTCCCCCCGTCTGAACGAAGCGAAGGACCTCGCACAACAATTTCGGCGCCAAGTTCGATAATGCCAAGTTCATACGCCAACTTAGCTTCGCCAAAACTGCTGAAAAATTTCCCTTCCCCGCGCGCTCCAGGCCTCGGAATGGTAAGATAATAGCAGCCCAGAACCATATCTAGGGTGGGTGTTGTCACAGGCTCACCAGAACTTGGTAGCAACATATTGTAAGGGCTAAGCATGTGCTCCCTGGCCTCCTTCACCGCGGCCCTGGACAATGGCACATGAACTGCCATCTGGTCGCCATCAAAATCGGCATTAAAGGCGGCACAAACTAAGGGATGGAGCTGAAAAGCATCGCCGTCAATTAACACGGGTTCAAAGGCTTGAATGCTAAGCCGGTGTAATGTGGGAGCACGATTAAGCAAAACAGGCCGCTCTTTAACTACTTCATACAGTGCATCCCAAACCTCGGGGCTACCTTTTTCCACCAATCGCCGGGCACTCTTAAGGTTATTGGCATACCCATTCTTTATGAGTTTGTGCATAACCGAAGGCTTAAATAGCTCCAAAGCAACATAGCGTGGCAAACCACATTGATGAAGCTTAAGTTTCGGACCGACAACAATGACCGAGCGACCGCTGTAGTCTACTCGCTTACCGAGAAGATTTTGCCGAAACCGTCCTTGCTTGCCCTTCAGGATGTCAGAAAGAGATTTCAAGGCATGCTTATTACCAGTGGTAACTGCGCGCCCTCTCCGCCCATTGTCAACAAGAGCATCAACAGCTTCCTGCAACATGCGTTTCTCATTCCGGATAATTATTTCCGGTGCACCTAACTTCATAAGACGGCGGAGACGGTTGTTACGATTAATAACCCTCCGATAGAGGTCGTTAAGATCGCTAATAACAAAACGACCACCATCTAACTGAACTATAGGACGAAGCGCCGGGGGTAATACAGGAAGCACAGTTAAAACCATCCACTCAGGTTTATTTCCACTAAGCTTAAAAGCTTCGACTAATTGTAGTCGTTGACTGACCCTCTTACGGTATCCTCCCGAGATGCTACGGATTTGCTCACGGAGTTCCCGGTGCAAAGCATCCACATCAATTTGCCTCAATACCTGTAGAATGGCCTCAGCTCCCATGCCAGCTTCAAAAATATCACCATACTTATCTTTGAGTTTCCTGCATTCTTCTTCGTTAAGCAATTTTAGCGGCTGAAGACTTTCTATCTCTGCAATACTTGTCTTCAACTCTTCTTCAAACCTTTCCCTCTTTTCTGTAAATCTAGCACGAAGCTGGTTTACCTCTTTTATCTTAGGCTCTTCCTCCAGGCCTTTGGCTTCCAATTCTTCAATTTGCTTGTTCAGGTGTTCCTCTTGCTCAGCAATTTTTTGAACCACCTCTTCCTTAACTCGGCGAACCTTCTTCTGCTTGGCCTCTTCATCAACAGAGATGATTATATACCGAGCAAAATAGATGACGCTCTCCAAGTCTCGTGGAGAAAGATTAAGGAGCAGCCCGAGCCGACTAGGTACTAACTTAACAAACCAAATATGGGTAACTGGCGCAGCTAGTTCTATATGCCCTGTGCGTTCCCGGCGTACACTGGAATGAGCTACCTCAACACCACATTTATCACAAATAACTCCTTTATACCTTGCCTTTTTATATTTGCCACAGTGGCATTCAAAATCTTTAACAGGGCCGAAAATCTTTTCACAAAATAGACCATCTCTCTCTGGCTTCAAAGTGCGGTAATTTATCGTCTCCGCCTTAGTTATCTCACCATGAGACCAGCTCCTGATTTGTTCCGGTGAGGCAAGACTTATTCGAATACCATTAATGCCATCAAATTGAGACATTTTCCCCCTCGCTAAGCAGTTCAACAGCAAAACCTAAACTACGTAGCTCCATAAACAAAACCTTGGTCGATTCTGGAATACCGAGTTGTTGAATATCCTCGCCTTTAACAAGAGACTCATAAGCTTTAGCCCGTCCCATCACATCATCTGACTTTATTGTGAGCATCTCTTGCAGTGTATGAGCGGCGCCATACCCTTCCAATGCCCATACCTCCATCTCACCAAACCTCTGACCACCAAACTGAGCTTTTCCTCCCAATGGTTGCTGGGTGATGAGCGAGTATGGACCAGTGGAACGAGCATGTACCTTATCACCAACAAGATGTATCAGCTTCATTATATATACATTGCCCACAGTTACCGGCTTGTCGAACAGTTCGCCAGTTCTCCCATCTCGAAGTTCCATTTTGCCAAAAATAGGAGGATAGAGCTTTCGCTCTTTATAAATTTTCTGTACCATCTGTTCTAAATCTTCATCACTGAGAGCTCTAAGTTGATGACTGTCAGCTATGCCCAGTTCCTCAAGCCACAGACAGAGAGAGGCTTTCCTGGCCACACCTTTATGATCTTCATCCATTATTTCCTTGGCATCAAAACCATGACGCGAAAGCCATTCTCCGACCTTTTCTAGATCAGTTCTGGCGTTTCCGGGGTCTTCAGGGCTAAAGTTAACAGCACCAGCTTTCCAAGCTATCCAGGTCTTGGCTAAGGCATCCTCAATAGTCAAGGCATCAGCTCCGTCAAAAATAGGATTAATAGCCTTAAAACCTAACGTCAGAGCTGCCCAACCCAAATGAGCCTCCAAAACCTGCCCAATGTTCATACGGGAGGGAACACCGAGAGGATTAAGAATAATGTCTACAGGCGTGCCATCCGGCAAAAATGGCATGTCTTCCTCAGGCAATATGGTAGAAATGACCCCTTTATTGCCGTGTCTCCCTGACATTTTATCTCCCACTGAGATTTTACGCTTTTGAGCAACCCATACTTGTATAAGATTGTTCACTCCAGCAGGTAATTCATCATGCTTGTCACGAGAAAAGACCTTAGTCCTGATCACCCTTCCCCACTCTCCTGATGGCATTCTGAGAGAGCTATCCTTCACTTCCCGTGTTTTTTCACCAAAAATAGCCCGTAACAATTTTTCTTCCGCTGAAGGTTCAGTCTCACCTTTAGGAGTAATCTTCCCAACCAGAATATCGTTGGGCTTCACCTCAGCTCCGATATGTACAATACCTATTTCATCAAGGTTAGCGAGGCTCTCTTCGTTTACATTAGGTATATCTCTGGTGATTTCTTCAGGACCAAGCTTAGTATCACGCTCCTCTATCTCATATTTTTCAATGTGAACGGAAGTATAAGCATCATCCTTAACCAGCCTTCTGCTGATGACAATGGCATCCTCAAAGTTACACCCTTCCCAGCTCATAAAAGCACAAACAACATTTCGTCCCAAAGCGAGGTTTCCACCATCCAGAGAAAAACTATCTACCAATACCTGCCCTTTCTTAACCTTATCACCTTTGTTTACAATAGGATGCTGATTGATGCACGTCCCTTGATTAGTTCTGGCAAACTTGATTAAATCGAACGATTGCTCTTCGCCTCCTCCATTTTTGATTGCTATTCTTGAGCTTGTCGCCGAAGTAACTACAGCATCGTCAGGGGCAAATATCACCTGCCCACTATATTTAGCCACCTCTTTTTCCATACCCGTAGCCACCAAAGGACACTCGGGACGTAATAATGGCACCGCTTGTCGTTGCATATTACAGCCCATTAAAGCCCGATTAGCATCATCATGCTCAAGAAAGGGGATAAGACAAGCAGCTATACTAAATAGCTGTTTTGGTGAAACATCGATAAAGTTCACTCTGTCTTTTGATTCCTTAAAATATCTCTCCCCCCTCTTAACCTCAACCTTGTCATAAACAAACTCATTTCTCTTATTAAGAGGAGCATTAGCTTGGGCAATGGCATATTGACCTTCTTCGTCGGCTGTCAGGTAAACAATCTGGCTGGAAACAAAAGGAATTACCTTAATATTCCGAGCGGGAAGAGAAGATAACCCTTGCGCAAGCTTCTTCGTGATTAATGTTCCAACCTTGACCACAAATTTGCCCTCACTATCTATATCCTCCCCGATTGTTCTTCCCATCAACTCATCCGCAGTATTGGGAACCTCGTGGATAACTTTGAGGTATGGTGTCTCTATAAAACCATACGCATTAACCGAAGCGTAAGTAGCTAGAGAGCCAATAAGACCAATGTTTGGCCCCTCAGGTGTTTCTATAGGACAAATCCTACCATAATGAGAATGATGTACATCACGAACCTCAAATCCAGCCTGTTTTCTCGATAGGCCTCCGGGACCCATGGCAGAAAGACGACGTTTGTGAGTTAGCTCAGCTAGCGGATTAGTTTGGTCCATGAATTGAGATAGCTGTGACCGACCAAAGAACTCTCTTATAGCAACTGCTACAGGTCGAATATTGATCAAAGCAGCAGGAGTCGCCGCCTCGGGGCCAAGAATACTCATCCGCTCTTTAATAGCTCGCTCCAGCCTTAATAAGCCAATACGAAATTGCTTTTGTATTAGAAAACCTACTGCCTGGGCCCTTCTATTGCCTAAATGGTCAATGTCATCAGGAGTTTCCTTGCCAATGTTAACTGAAATAATACGGCGGACTATTTGCACCAAATCTTCAGGGGTTAAGCCAGTACAATTTCCAGGGATATCAAGACCTAACTTTTTATTAAGCTTGTAACGACCAACTTTGCCCAGGCTATAGCGGCGAGGATTAAATAGGAAATTATTCAGCAGGGCCTGGGCACTACTAAGACTAGGAGCTTCACCAGAAGATAGTTTTCTATAAATATCGAACAGGGCATCAGATTTGTTTTTGATCAAGGGATCTCGCTCTATTGTAGAGCGGAGAAAAGCATGATCAGGCGAGTTATCTACATCTTGAAAAAGGGAAAGCAACGTCTCATCGCTCTCAAAGCCTATGACACGCAACAAAGTAGTAATCGGTATCTTTCGTTTGCCACTCACTTTGACCGAAATTACATCTCGATTAGAAGTGTCAAAATCAAGCCATGCCCCATGTTCAGCAACAAGCTTGGCAAAACACAATTCCCGCCCACTTGCAGGATCCCTATTCAACGTGAAATAAACGCCAGGAAAACGCGTTAACTGATTGACTACTACCCGCTCTACTCCAGAAATAATAAAAGTGCCGGCATCCGTCATTAAAGGGAAATCACTAAAGTATAATTCCTGTTGCTTGATCTCCCCCGTCTCCTTTACCACTAGTTGTGCAGTGACATGAATAGGAGAAGAATAAGTCAGACCCCGTTCAAGACACTCAGAAATAGAATGCAGAGGCTCTCGAAATTCATAATCAACGAAATGTAATTCTAGTCTGTTACCTGTATAATCTTGAATTGGTGAGATTTCCTCAAACAGCTCCCGCAAACCCTCTTCTTGAAACCAGCAAAAGGAATCAAGCTGAACTTGAATAAGGTCAGGTATTTCCAAAGTCTCGGACAATTTAGCGAAAGACTTCAGTAACTTGTGCTCAAGCATAAAAGGAACGATCCTGCTTTTTCTTCAAAACAATATCTTGAAGACACTAACTAGGAAAATTTAAGGTAACACGAATAAAAGGGAATGGAAACATAACACAAACTAGTTAGTATAACATCATGATTTAATTTTGTCAAGAGCCTATTTAAATGGATTCTGCAAAGTTCTGATTGACAACCTAAGCCGTAAAGCAAGGCAATTCGCTAAGTGGAATTGTCTTCGTTCCGTCTTGTCCTATCTCACGGTAGCATTCTTCGCACACAAGTACACAATTAGTGGCTTTCTTCCCCCCTTGCTCTATGGGTATGCGGGGGATTACATACCATCGCTTTACTGGGATGGATATGAGGGGCTTACAACACCGTGCACACACGAGTCCAAGTTCGTGGTGTGTTTGCCTGTTTCGAGCAGCCCAATAAGCTCCAGGGGAAAACGTCATAGTAATTCACCTCCTTTGGGTGAGTGGCGTAAGTTTGCAATAGAGGATTATTGGTACTATATGGACGGCGAATGGACAGGCATAATCATAAACACCATATCTCGCCTGTGGGTATCGTTGGAGAAGTCGATAAATCTTAAACACCCCAGCTATCATATTTCTTTTTGTCCAGATGCCGATACTCATAATATATGTCATCTGGTAGAAAGGCCAACATTAGGCGATGCAAAGAGACTAGCAGAAGAGTATTACAAAAAGTGGCTAAGTGTCAATCACAACTTTGACACTCAAACCGAAAACCTCTATCCTCTAGCAAAAAGACTAGAGGGTAAAGCAGATGACAATCGGAAAAGGTTTAGAAGGGGTAATAGCAGAAATGGCGATTGAGATAGTAACAAAAGCAGTAGATGTAGATATGCCAAAGTGCAAGTTTTGCCAATCTACTGCTTTTGTCAAGAACGGCAAACGGAACGGCGTTCAATACTACTTATGTAAGGAGTGCGGGAGGGGCTTTGTCCATAACAAAGCTTTACCGAGAATGAGATACCCGATAGAGATAGTGGCTGATGCCGTTTATGACTATTATGCTGGCGTTTCGCTAAGAAAGATAAGAGACGGGATTGAGCAGAAAATAGGGTTAAGACCCGCCGATAGTGCTATTTATAGCTGGGTAAAGAAGCTAACTAGAATAGGGCTTGCCGAAGCCAAAAAGCACACCCCGCAGGTAGGCGACAAATGGCTTGCTGATGAATGCGTTGTAAAGCTAAAAGATGGCAAAAAATATTGGCTGATAAATGTCATAGACTACGATACTCGCTTCTTACTGGCTTCAGAACTATCTCGTAGTCGTGGCATAAAGGATATAAAGGTAGCCTTTGATATAGCTCAAGCTAAAGCCAACAAATACCCGAAGCTAATGCTAACTGACGGATGGCTGGCTTATGATGATGCTTGTGAATTAGCCTTCGCTTCTGAAACAAAACATATAGTAACCACACCATTTGAAGAGAAAGACCTATCCACCAACATCATAGAACGATGGCATGGAACATTAAAAGACAGATTGAAGCCCATGAGGGGAATGGATAAGTCGGAGACCTACCAGCTTATACTTGAGGGCTTTATCTTAAATTACAACTATTTGAGACCACATGAAAGCCTGAAGGATAAGACACCCGCCGAAGTAGCAAAGATGGACTTCCCATATAAAAGCTGGCTGGACATAATCAAGAGCAAGATACCGAAGCCACTACCAAAGCCTGATAGAAAATTAACTCTTGAGGAGATGCGCCATCCCTTTAAAGCTTATAGGAAAAGACCAAAGCCAAAGACGAAAAGGAAACAGGTCACGAGACGGAATGCACATCTTACAATAGGAGTAACAAGGTTAT
>Ga0068714_10005491_pt1 | contig 13447 bp, 10 predicted proteins | sample MTBNYHSulfiMetaG_FD_62988 | JGI IMG/M metagenome (GOLD analysis project Ga0068714, IMG submission 62988) | Enrichment culture microbial communities from rom New York Harbor, USA that are MTBE-degrading - MTBE-NYH (New York Harbor Sulfidogenic)... | ecosystem: Environmental > Aquatic > Marine >... | reverse complement strand
ATGGCTGATCATCGATTATGGCGATGTCTTTCCGGGGCTCTATAAACGTAAACCAGAGGGCACAGTTCGAGCTTATTTTCGAAACACACTTCAGTCTGGTCCTGATGTTTACCAGCGGTTAGGTCATCAGGACATAACCGCCGATGTCAATTTTTCGGAATTATTTCATGCGGCGGTTATGTTAGATTGGAAGTATGAAGAGCTGCTTGATCAGCATGAATTCATCAAAAGTTTCAGGTCGGAACCGGCTATTCAAAAAAGCTCACATGTCTCAGGAGTGCCGAAATCAAAATACTCTGACCAATTTGTGCTTGACCCAACTGGTGCCGGTTCATCTTACAAGGTCGCTATTTTGAGTAAATAAGTGAGCCAACAAACAACTGTTTGTCTTTACTCTTGAAGCAGATTCTGATAATTACGATGACAGTGCGGTTACGTGGTCAGTGAAAATTCAACTGAGAACAGGAAGAGAAAATTGTGTGACATCATGAAAATGCCAGCCGGTAAAAACAAAAATGCAATTGTCCTCTTGAGAACGGTGCTTACGTGGTCCACGATCAGCGTATGCGTGGGGCTTTGTCTTTTTGTTATTTTAGAAGGGACAATCATTGTCGTCGAAAAGTTACATGACAAAATTGCTGCCCACAAGGGTGGGAAAAATGTTGAATTACCCTTTACGACACAGGGTGTCGGGCATCGGGAACCTGTTCCATATTACATGTTTTTTACTAAACCGGACCTGGCCGTCGAAGATCGATATTTCGGTCGTCAACGTTCTCATTTAGTGACCAATAACATGGGTTTCCGATATTCCGACGATATTTCAGCCAAAAAAGCGGATGGGGTGTATCGAATTTTTCTTCTCGGAGGATCAGTTGTTTTCAGTGCAACGAGTAATGAAACAGCAATCAGCAGTATTCTGGAGAAAAAACTGAATGAACGGGTCAAACATGTCTCGACAATTCAATGTATCAATGCCGGGGTCGCCTCGTTTATATCAGACCAGGAGCTTGCCCTCTTAGTGCACCGGATCATCGATCTGGATCCGGACCTGATTATTGTGTTTGACGGGTTCAATGACATCTGGTTCCCTTTTTATTATGAGCCACGAGTCAGTTATCCCATTAACTGGACTGCTTATGAGAATGCCTTTCAAAACAACAACAACATCAGAAAAGTGCTCCATTCGATAAATTTTTTCAAAGGTATCAGATCGACCAGCCGGCTCATTACTCGTTTCAGGCCAGACCTTTCCCTCGAGAATTCCATAACTCATTCATTTTATCAAGAGACCGCGATTGAGCACCCGCCACCCTCCGTTTCAGAAATCGTTGACCATCTCAGCACCAACTGGACCAAAATGTATCATTTCGCCCGTTCCTATAGTGTAGACATGGTGTGCATACTTCAGCCATGTAATCCCAAGGTCCGAGAAGAACCCTTTGTCAATGATTTTTATACGGCCATGAATGCTCGAATTGCGAAAGCACATCAAGAGCAAGCAATGCCATGGTTTACCTTTGACAGAATGCTTGACGCTCAGCAATCGCTTTTTGTGCCCGGTGATCCTGTTCACACCTGGGACACGGCCCATGAGCTTTATGCCGCGGCAATGATCAGGACCATTGATAATTCCGGTCTGATCAAATAAAAGCTGCATTGCCTTCGCCGGAATTCGGGGACAGACAAATAATTAACGGGCTTGTTTTTTTCTGAGGTATCATTTATGTACAGAAGATAGGGTGTTGATGTGAATCAATTTCTGCTCATGTCGTTGACTGATGAAATGAGACAAGAGCGTTTATAATGTCATTGGCCAGACAACGTTGCATTTTTTCCACGCGGTGATGTATGGATGATAGAGAGAAAAGGACCCAAGAGGAGCTCGAAGGTGGGCTGAAGAAGATCGTCTCGGATTATCAGATTGCCCGCAGTCGTGGTAATCATGAGTTAGCAGAAAAGTTAAAGAAGTGCATTGAAGATATCATCAGGGCAAGGGACCTGGATGCTGATACGGTTTATGGATACACGAGGGGCAAGACGGTGCCGATCAGGTTTTCGCTTGATGAAAATCATGGCCAGGCTTAGTTACAGAGTCTTGGCTGAATAGTATGCATTCATCCTCCATAGTTTATGGTGGCACGATCGGGAGCTCGTTATCGACGAAACAGGATATGACCGGGGCGAAAAGGAAGCTTGTTATTGATGCAACATTGTGTTGCGGGTGTCTGTCATGCATGATCAATTGTTCGCAGTTCCAGGAGCATGAGTCTTCTTTGTTTTCAGCCAGGATCAGGGTGACTCTCGAGCCGTTTGACGGTGTTCACAGGCTGGTTTGGTGCCGCCAATGTGACGAGGCGGAATGTGCCTTGAATTGTCCGCAGCAGGCGATCAAGTATGAGAGTGTCAAAGGTTACTATTATGTTGACTATGGGTTGTGCGTGGAATGCAGGACGTGTGTGCAGGTGTGCCCATATGGGGCCATGATGATCAATGAAACACAGAATTGCGTCATTAAATGTGATTTGTGCGCTGCCAGTGAGCCGATGTGCGTCCGGTCATGTTTTACGGGTGCACTCTGGTATGGAACGGAGGACGATCATCCTGATCGAATGCTCTCCCGCTATTTTTTTCGTGAACGGGGAGACACGCGATGAAAGGTTGTTATGGTTGGATGGGTAAATTTTTGCGGGTCGATCTCGGTCGTGGGACAGTCGACATTGATGACACGCTGCGCCATGTCGATGAATATGTTGGTGGGCGTGGTCTTGCGGCCAGGATAGCTGTTGATGAGATCGCTCCCGGGACCTCCGCTTTTTCTGCCCATAATCCCTTATTGTTGTTTACGGGGCCGTTAACGGGAACAGCGGCGCCATATTCGGGGCGGACGAGTATCTGTTCTCTGGCCCCTCAGGGATATCCGGTTGAATGGTACACCCGTTCAAGTTTTGGTGGTCATTGGGGGCCAGCGTTGAAGTATGCCGGTTGGGATGGGATTGTTATCAGCGGGTGTTCAGCGACCCCGGTTTACCTTCTGATACAGAACGATCGGGTCAGCATTGAGGCAGCCGGATCGCTCTGGGGTTGCGGAATATTTGATACCCAGAAGCGTCTGATCCAGCAGTATGGTGAGCAGCTTCGCGTTTTTGCCATCGGGCCGTCCGGGGAGAACCTCAGTCGTATTGCCATTGCGGCAACAGAGACGGAATCGGCTTCTGGCCAGGGTGGTTTCGGGGCGGTGATGGGTTCCAAGAAGTTGAAGGCCATTGCCGTGCAGGGCAATCAGGCCATCCAGATTGCGGACCCGGACCGATTCCTGAAAATCTGTAATCTTGTTCGGGAGGAGGCCCATGCCTCTCATGGTTGGCCCCACCCGATCAGGCTCGATCCGGAGAAAGTGGCACAATACGGACAGCGTTTTCAAGCCTGCACCCAGCAATGCCATACGGGTTGTTATGACGCCCGATATTACACGCGTGTCCCCGGGGTTTTATGCAACAAGCTCCTGGCCGGTCAGGTCGATTGTGTGGCCGGACTGTTTCCCGGTCTCGCGAATTCCTTTTACAATTGGAACCTCGGTTTTGAGGCAGGGTTTGAGATCACTCAGATGTCCAATGATCTGGGTTTGAACCACTGGGAAATATTGATCGGAATGATCCCCTGGCTGCGGGATTGTCGGCGGGCCGCATATTTCAGGGAGATCAATGGCCGGGCTTTCGACCTTGATGATCCGCAGGTCTGGGCTGATCTTTTCCGGAGTATAACATATCGTTCGGATGAATTGGGTCGTGCGTTGGCCGAAGGTGTGGTCCGCGGTTCTGAATTGCTTGGTTTCGGGCAGGAATTTCTGGTTCGTTATTATCCGGCCTGGGGCTATGCTGGGCACTGGGATGGTCATGGCGACCATATCAATCACATTGTCTTCCCCTTCTGGCTTGTTGCTGCGTTACAGTGGGCCATGGATACCAGGGACCCGATTTCGAGCGGTCACGGATACACCCAGAACATCATGAACTGGTCAACTATCAATTCCCCCGACTATGGTCTGAGCTGGGAGACGATCAAATTGATCGGGAAAAAGGTCTACGGGTCTGAGCTGGCCGTTGACCCGGCAAGCGGGTATGAGGCCAAGGCGTTCCCGGCGGTCTGGCACAATCACCGCTCTGTGGTTAAAGACAGTCTGCCGGTCGATGATCAGATTTTTCCACGGATATACAGCAATTACACCTCAGATCACTATGCTCGCGCTGCTGACATTGAAGGCCCAGATTTCGAGTTTCATCTGCTCAATCATGCCACGGGTCTCGATTGGACATCAGCCGAATTCGATCTTTTTGCGGAGAGGGTGATCAATCTGGAGCGTCTGCTTCAGATCAAGCTGCACAATCGATCACGAAAGGATGACGAGACCCTGGTGCCCTATTTCGAGCAACTGGAGAACAGTGTCAATCCCTTCAAGGGACAAGCCGTGGGACTTGATCCTGTCAAATTCAGGCTGCTGCTGGACCAGTATTATGCTCTGCGAGGCTGGGACTGTGTTACCGGACGTCCCTTGCCCGAGACCATCGAACGTCTTCAGCTCCAGCATTTGTCCGGAGCAAACACCCCATCCGGAAAATGAACGAGATGCAAACATTGGTTGGTTGAACTATATAAGTCTCATGTTTTCATGTTTATCATAAAATCAGCTGAAGGGTAATATCAAAACGTTCGGGGTAAATACCATTCATGTCAGAAACTGAACAGGAACAGAATGAAATAGGTCAGACACCGCTCAAGGTCCACTGTCCCCAATGCTGGGCCCTGGTCGATCTTGGTGCTGAGCGATGCTCCGCCTGCCAACACCTGATTAATCTTCAACACTATACTGCTCCTGCCATTCCCGTCCCTCATACGATCGCGAAGCTGAAGAGTTATACACCGCCTCAGACGATGACCACCGTCCGGGAAGCAAGCGGAAACACTAAATTCATGCGGAAAATAAACTTTACAGAAATCCTGACCCAACTCCGTCACATCCAATGTTTGTCAGTTCCTTTGGTCGGGGCCGTGCTCCTGCTGGTGTTGTATTGTATTCCCTGGTTTCATCATGCCGGTTTTTCCGGTTTATCGGGAGTCAATCTTCCTATTCTGTTGTCCGAGTTCGCCCTGATTTTTCCGACCGCATCGGCCTGGTTGCCTTCATCGGGGCTGTCACTCCTGGTGTTGCTGTTCGTCTCGCCACTCTGTGCCGTGTGGACTATAATTCTAGCGATGAGGCAGCACGAAACGCGTCTCAGTTCTTTTCTTTCCGGTTTTTTCATTTTCTATTTTTTTTCATATTTGATGGTCCGTGCCAGCGACAGTTTTTTTGCCCAGGTGACATTTGGGGGCGTGCTGGTCTTTATTCTTTGCATCATTCTGATTTTTCCCCAGTTAGCCTCTCTCTATGCAAAGATAGTCAAGGGTGCAGTTGTAGGGTCTGGACTTGTTGTTTCTGGCCGTTACAAACTGCTTGTGGGCGGAGTGTGCCTGATCTTACTCGTGCCCTTTTTTCTGCCGAGTGGCCAGCAGAGCGAGCTGAATTCGACCTCTGATTTAGCCGAGGTGCCGGACGCAGCACTCGCAGACGATACTCAACGTGCCGTTGTCAACGAGGATGGCTCTGCCGGGCAGCCGGGCCTTGATTTGGAGGAGCAGGCGGGACCTGCTAACGGGACACGGGCGGATCTGGGAGCTGCCGGCTCGGGTCTGGAATCGAGTCCGAGCGCATCACTGAACGTTTTGGCGGAAGAGGCAGAAAATCCGGCCCCGGGGGTGAGTGTGGTCCAGAAAACGGAAAACACCTCACCATTGCCGAATGGATCCGGGCCAGGAAATATGACCGACATTGACCCACTCGAGCCTGACAGAGCGACCAGCACGCTGCAGTATCGGGGCATGGGAAATGTCATCTTCACGATCGACACCATTAAAGCGACCATAGGCCGGATTAGAAAGGCGGTCCCCCGGTATCGTCAGGAAAAAAGTGCTTCGGTCGATATGAAAGAGGCCCTGATAATCGAAGTTCAGCTCGAGAATATCAGTGCTAACAGCGTCCTGATATTACGAAATATCTGGGACAATGTCTATCTGACGGATGAAAGTGGTCGGCAGTATTCGGAATATTCGATGTTATATCCCGAAAATTGCGGGCTCTTTCTCGTTAAAGTGTGTTCAATGACCCTGAACCCTCGTAGCAAAGTCAACGATACCATGATTTTTCAGCTTCCGGATCCATTGAAGGGCCACATGTGGATCAAGGGGGACCCGGGATATTATCAGTCAACGGATTCCGGTATACGCGAGATTTCCCAGCAACCATTCGCATTTGAGTTTTCGGCCGAGCACGTTCGTTGACGCGTGTCTGCTGAGGATCACTGTAAAAGCAGGCAGAGCAGGGTAATATCGTCGAACTGGGGTTGGTCATTGAAATGCATCGTGACCTTATTCAGGATGGCAAGCCCCATTTCCCGTGCACTTTTAGCTCGCATCTGGCTGATTGTCTCGATCAAGCGGTCGTAACCGAACATGGTCCGACTGGCGTCCATGGCTTCGACTATACCATCGGTATAAAGAATGATCGCATCACCGGGTTCCAGCGTGGTCTGATAATTTTCATACAGGTCTTCATCAAACATGCCCAGTGCCGTTCCGGTACAGAGCAATTCCTGGCAGCTACCTTTCCGGACCAGAATGGGGTAATTATGACCGGCGTTGGAAAATGTGAAGGTCATCTGGGCCAGATCAAGAATACCGTATATGAAGGTGACAAAATTGGATCCCTTTGTTCTCTGGTGACAGAGAATGTTGTTGATCGTGCTGATCACGTCTCGGGGTGGCAGGTCTTTTGTGACCGTCAAAAGGGTCTCCAGGATGCTGTAGGTCGAGGACATGTAGAGGGCCGCCGGAATACTTTTACCAATGACATCGCCAATAGCGATGCCAATGCGGTGCTCAGTCAGGGTCACGAAATTGTAGAAATCACCGCCCACCTCCGCTGCCGGGCTGGAGCGGGCAAAAATATCCAGACCGGGTATTTCGGGGAATGTCTGTGGCAGTAAACTGGTCTGGATGTTGTAGGCAATTTCCAGCTCGCGTTGCATCCTTTCCTTGACCCGGGTCATTTCCAGCAATTTCGCATTCTCGATGGCAATGGCCGCATGTGAGGCCATATAATCCAGAAGATCGAGCGTCCGGGGCGAAAAATTCGGGGTAATCATGGTGTGGTGAACATAGATCACACCAATGACCCTCGACTCTCGCTGGGTAATAATCTTGAGCGGCACGCACATGACCGTTTTCAACTGCAGGTCGAGAACACTCTGTTGCGATTTGAATTGATCATCCTGAAGTATATTGCCGCTGATAAAGGGTTCGCCCGAAACAGCGACCTGGTTGACGATGCTCCGGCTGATCCTGAATTCAGCTTCATCCAGGCTTTCCTTGTTCATGTTGCGGGCAACTTTGAATTCAAGCTGGTCCCGTTCATTGAACAGCATCAGGAAGCCATGCTCCGCATGGGTCACCTGGATGACCGCATCCATAACCAGGTTCAAGACATCCTGGAGCACAAGAGAAGAGTTAAGGGCTTTCGAGATAGCCAACAGCATCTGCAATTCCTGGTTCTTGAAGTCGACCCGTTCGGACACGACTGAAATATCGTGGAAGGAAATGCCGGGCGATGTGTCGGGCCGGCTTTCATCATGAAAGCGCATTTCAGTCTCCTTGACCAGTCCGAGATGCACAACATCGCCGCTTCGTAATTGCTGTCGGGTTATTTTCTGTCTGTTGACGTAAGTGCCATGTTTGCTTTTCTTGTCCTCGATAAAATAACGACCGTCCTCGTAAGATATAATGGCATGGGTCCTGGAAACACACTGATGCGAAAAGACGATTTCATTGTCAGGTGTCCTGCCTATGCGGGTCTCATGCTGGGAAAGAATAACTTTGTGTTGGCTGCACCAGTCGCTGTTGATAAAAATGCGGGCGGCATTCATGAGCGTCCGGTTTCCTCTTTTTTCAGATCTGCGACGTGGGTGTCTGAAATCGGAAGATAGATAGTGAACTGGCTGCCCTTTCCGAGAGAAGACTGCACGTCAATATGCCCATTATGCTGCTCGATAACGAATTTGGTAATATAAAGCCCAACCCCTGACCCTTTGATTTTTTGGGCATTAGGAGCTCGATAAAACTTGGTAAAAATCTTGCCGAGCGAGCTTTTAGTCATGCCTATGCCATAATCCTTGACAACCAGCACGGCATAATCCTTTCCCGCTGCCAGCAGAGGGTGATTTTTCAGATCGTGTGCCCTGACCACGGTCAGGGATGATTCGACCACACCATTCTGGTAACTGTACTTAATTGCATTATAAAACACATTGGTCAGGGCCCTCTCGAGTTCAAAAGGGTCACCAAAGATCATGATTGGGCCTTCCGGCACCGCGGACCCGACCTGAATATTCCGGTCAAAACCAAAAACAGTCACATTTTTGATTGTTTCCTGGACAACAGAGACCACATTGGTTTCGTGTAAATTGATCTCATAGTTCTGAGAATCAATCTTCGAGAACATCTGAAATGTATTGGCCAGAAATTCTATTTTCTTGATATTGCGTTGCATTATCAGAAAATACTGCTGATATGTTTCGTGCTTCAGCATCTCCGGATCACTCTTCATGACATTGAGAAAACCGCTGATCGAGGTCAGAGGATTAAAAATGTCATGGGTAAACATGGAAACCATATTCTCCTTGAACCGACTATTGTCCAGGACCTGCTCGTGCAGGACCATCAGCTCCTTCATCGTATCATTTAATTCCTTGTTCTTTTCCTGCAATTTCAGCAGATAGTGGTCCCGCTCATTCTGCAGTCTTTTTTGGGCGATGCCGCGCTCGATGGTAAGCTGCATCTCCTTGATATTACAGGGCTTGACAAGATAATCATACGCCCCTTTGTGCATGGCTTCGAGAGCAGACAACAAGGAAGCATAACCGGTGATGATGACGACAGGTGTTTTGGGTTGATGTTTTTTAACGGTCTGCAACACCTCGAGCCCATCAATACTTTTCATTTTGAGATCTGTCAAAACGAGATCAAACTCGTTTCCCTTGATCAGATTGACGACATCAGCACCGTCGTGGGCACAATGCACCGAATAACCGAAGGACTGCAGGACATTGCCCAGCGATTGGAGCGTTTTGAGGTCATCATCGATGAAAAGAATTGCCGGGGATGTGTTCAGAAAAGCGTCATTGCCGCCATAAATATCCGGCACATACCCTCCGCCTCCGGCTATCACTTTTGAAGCCATTTCATTTCCTTTCTCATCACGCAGAAAAATGGTCTTTTGTATTATACCATATTTTTCATGATGTGTGGGAAAAATTACTTAATCAGAACAACGGAGGGTGTGGAACGATGACATATCATTCAAAACATAACAGGTTTCGAGGTCCTCATGACCGGGATCACGGGAGAGGTCCAGCCGACTCACAGACTGCTCGTGTTGTATTTTGTCAGAAGTTCCTCTGCCTTGTCAAACAGCTTGATCGCTTCAAGAAGTTGCTGGTCGTGCTCATTGGCGACTTTCAATTTTGCATCCAGGCCAAAATAGGCAGAAACAATTTCCTGTTTGATCCAAAGCTTGATCAGATCACGTTCCTTTGACCACTCCTCCTCGGAAATGGGTTCCATGGATTGCTCCGCAAATTGTCGAAATTCCTGGAACAATTCGTTTGAAACATCGAAATCAGGAGCAATGGAAGCATGCCGATTGGAAAATGTGACCGCAAAATTGAAGAAACTGTCCTTGAGCAGGAGTTTCAACAAAATTTCAGGGGGCGAATGTTCCACAACGACATCCGGCACAATGCCACCGCCGCCCTCAAGTTTTCTCCCGCCGCGACTAAAAAAAACTTCGTCCCCGTTCGTTTTCTGGCCTGCGTTTGCTTCCACATTCCGGGCCAGCATTTCATGGGGCGTCTGATAGGATTTCTGGATACACCGTTTGGAGGGAGTAAAATATTTTGCGGTTGTAATTTGCAGGGCAGTTCCGAGTGCTCGCGGTTCGAGCGGATACTGGCGTTGGACAAGTCCCTTGCCATACGTCCTGGTCCCGACAATCAGGGCCCGATCAAGGTCCTGGAGTGCTCCGGCCACAATTTCGCTGGCACTGGCGCTAAAACCGTTGACCAGAATGATTATGGGCACATCACTATATTTCTCAGGGGTCGTGGCCACGAACTCAAAATGTGAACTGGAAATTCGCCCATCAGTGAAGACGATTTTATTGCCCTTGTCCAGAAAAATGTCCGACACTTCAACGGCCTGATCAAGCAACCCGCCGGGATTGTTTCTCAAGTCGAGCAGCAGTTTCCTCATGCCTTGCCCGGCAAGCAGGTCAAGCCCCTTGATCAATTCGTCCTTGGTTGGTTTGCTGAATTGGGTGATTTTGATATAACCGATATCAGGTTGGATCAGATAGGGATCACGCACGGTCAGGAGTGGTATTTTATCTCTGACAATCGTGTAATCCTTCAGTTCGGCCTGGCCCTCACGTTCGATCGTGATGACGACCTTACTGCCTTTTTCTCCCCGTAATTTTCTGATAACCTCGATCTCTGTGATGTTCTTGGTCGATTCCCCATCAATCTTGACAATCCGGTCACCGGCCCGAATTCCCAAAACATAGGCCGGCGTCCCTTCAATGGGGGCAACGACGCGAAGATAGCCGTCCGGGCTGATGTCAAAGGAAATACCGATGCCGTAAAAACTGCCTTCCTGCTCCTCCCGCATATAACTGAAGGCATCACTGTCCAGAAAGTGAGAATGCGGGTCAAGCGTGGAAAGCATTCCCCGAATCCCGCCAAAAAAGACTTCCTGCGGATCGACCTCAGCTGCTGAATACCGCTCAAACGAATTGTAAACACGAATCAACTCCTGCCAGTATTCTGCAAACAACGGATCGACCTTTTCATTCTGTGTTTCCGCTGAAAAAGCGGCAAAAATACCCGAAACAAATACCAGCAAGAAAACTTTCCAGAGCAGAGGGACCATCAAAAATGTAATTTTCTTCACAATACCTGGCATGGTAAGTTTATTTTTCACCCTTCTTTTTTCGGCCGGCCTTCTCTTTGACCGGGATCTCCCGCTCAGGTGCACTATCCTGAAGCTCCTCACGCATATCATCGGGGAGTGTGTAACTCGGGAGTTTATTTTCCTCAGACTCCTCTTCCACGTCATCTTCAGAGCGTGGTGTGAGAAAATTGTTTCCCAGAATGTCGCTGAGCAGTTCTCGTGCTTCTTCAGCCAGAGCGTATGACGGGGTTTTCAAAACAAGATCAGCGGCGATAATGGTGAGCAGTCCGGCATCGGCTTCATCCCGGGGCAGCGCGTCTGCCCCTTCTGCCGCGGCCCCCAACCAACGAAAAGCGACGCCCTGTTCAGCATCGACCTTTGTGAATTGGCTGTCAGCCTCGAGGATTGAAATGACTTCAGCTTCATTAAGCAGAGACCCTCTGACCGTTTTTTCCTCCTCCCGCTCGAAAGCAAGCCGGTCCTGCCACGACAGGACCTGCTCAAAACCGGGCACAGTAAAATCCTTGAGCGCGGTCGCACGACCGGCCTCATACATGGCCACGACAAAGGGATGGGCCTCGGCCGGCGATTGAGGAATGCTCAGGGTCGCCTCCGCAACAATGGCTTTCTTCATCAAATCGGTCTTGCCTTCATCTCGCAAGCGCTTGGCACATATTCGTAACCGGCGCACCACCGAAGCCATAAACGCTTTATTGACCAGCTTTCCAACAGTCTCGACCGAAAAATCCTCGAAAATCTCTCTTTTGCGGAGCAGTGACTTTTCAGCAGCCTTGGCAAAAATCTGCTGATAGCGTTCCAAAACCATGTTTGTGCTCTTGACGATCAGGTCCGGGTTGAAGGCAAAATTCTCGAATTCCTTTTCCTGCAAAATATTTGGCGATTCTTCAAGCGAATGTTTGATTTCTTCCGGGGAGAGATGCTTGAGGTGCTGGATCGGTTTGATGACATTCTTCAACGCTTTCTTGTGCTGTCGCCGCGTCCGTTCCAGTTTTTCCCGTTGTCGTTTCAGAAAACCCGCTTTTTTATTTTTGTTTTTGGCCATAATGGGGTCCCCTTCCCTGGCCCATCTTCAGAAACCAGATGGTGTGTTTTCGATACGATCGATGGCTTCTTTGGCGAAAAATCGCATCAACTCATCACTGTCATTGACATACTTCTGGAGCACGGGAACTGCTTTGGCGCTACCGGCTAAACCTAGTCCGTAAGCCGCTTCACGGCGAACAACCGGGCTGGCATCATCAAGATATTTCAGCATTTCATCAACGGCCCGGGCATGGACTTCCTTGCGGATGGCCTCATCTGTTCCCCAAGCCATATTACCAAGGGCCTGCAAAGCCGCTTTCTTCTGATTATCGTTTCCTTTGGCTAAAAAATTTTTCAGCGGTTCGATGGCGTCAGGGTCCGCCAGCCAGCCCAGAACAAAGGCCGCATACTCTGAAACGCCCGGCTCCGGATCAGCTAAAACCTCGATCACAGGCTTCACCGCCGGTTTACCCATAATTCTCAACTTGAAATACATTCGATTACGCATGGGATCATTCTTATCCAGAATGGCCTTCTTCATCGTGGCAATGATCTGCCCGACATCTTCCTTCTCCTCGGCTTGGGCCGCAGTGATAGTGGCAACGATACACAACAGGGCAACAACACATCCCCAAAGCAGAACGCTGGACCTGATTCGTGTAGCAGGATTGTTCATAATGGTTCTCCCTGAAAATCATCAAACTGTTTTCTGATTATACACCACCTGTCATTTATACTCTAGTTCAATAAATCCGCTTGTGCAAAAAACGCGGCTTTCTCATCCCTCTTTTATATCATTTTTTTTTAAAACTACCAAATGTGGTCGCTCACCGCTTGCGCGAGGGGCATCACGAGTTAACTACCGCCCCTCAGCGACGCTCTGTTTTCCGGTCCAATGAAACTCTCTTGAATGACGATTGTTGAAATATTATAACAAGGCATCTATCACATAAACAAACATCGCCGTCACGGTTCCGCTGAAAATCATAAGGAGGCCGCATGAAAAGCAACAGATCGAGCATCATTGTCTCGATTTTTCCCGCACTATTGATGACCATAATACTGTTTGTCACGGTCCAAACCCCTGCAGCCCGAGAGAAAAACGTGATCATGATCTCCGTCTTTCAGGGCGATTCATCTGTCAAAATAGACTTCAGCAGCAAAACACGTGATGACCTCGCCAACCTCCTGTCCCGCCTGCAATATCTCAGGGTCCTGGAAAAAAATAAAACCGAAAGCCTGTTTCAGGAAATAAAACAAAGCGGTTCGCCCACTTCATCAGCGACCCCCAGATCGGAGGGTTTCG
>Ga0068714_10005489_pt1 | contig 13449 bp, 12 predicted proteins | sample MTBNYHSulfiMetaG_FD_62988 | JGI IMG/M metagenome (GOLD analysis project Ga0068714, IMG submission 62988) | Enrichment culture microbial communities from rom New York Harbor, USA that are MTBE-degrading - MTBE-NYH (New York Harbor Sulfidogenic)... | ecosystem: Environmental > Aquatic > Marine >... | reverse complement strand
AGGATCAGGGCATCCTCCGGGCGGACGTCATATTTATCAAAGTCGAAGTAGATGTCTTTCAGCAGAGAACTTTCAAAAACTACCCCTTCGATCCCAGGCTCTTGCTTTGTGACCAGACTCTTCTCAAGTTCTTTTTTAGTTGTTTCTTCTCTTTCTCTTGCTCTGGCTTCCTTTTCCTTCGCGATGCGTTCTGCTTCAGCCTTCTTAGCCGCCGCCGCCGCCGGTTCTTCTTTTTTGACGGATGGTTCATCTTTCACGACCGTTTTTTTCGGGCAACCCATCAGGATAAGTCCAATACAGAGGATAAGAATGGTAATGATGAAACTTTTTCTAACCATGACAACCTCCTTTGATAAATTATTTGAATACTTAGGTTTAATCAAATCGTTTGGACCAGGTTGGGCTCGATTCACCCCCTTTCGATGATGTTAAGGCTCTCTGATTGAAGCCGTTGGCGTTCATAATGAAAATCTTTGACGCGCCTGTCCGATTAGAGCTGAATGCGATGTAGCGGCCATCCGGAGACCAACAAGGACTTTCATGACTGCCGGAGTTGGATGTCAGTCTTCGGAGTCCAGATCCATTGCTCCCGATGGTAAAGATATGAAAACGGCCTTCCGCCCTTCCGCAAAAAGCGATCTGGTTCCCTTTGGGTGACCAGGAAGGGTTCGTGTTATAATTCCCTTCGAAAGTGAGACGACGTACTTCGGACCCATCCCTTCCCGTAATATAAATCTGTGGGGAACCGGAACGATCTGAAACGAAAGCAATCCACTCACCCTCCGGGGACCATGTGGGCGAAGCCTCATTGCCATGTCCTTTGGTGACTTTTTTTAGGTTACTCCCATGGATATCCATGAGGAAGATGTCTGATTTTCCTTCTTTTCCCATCATGAGAGCGATCTGTTTTCCATCCGGTGACCAGGAGGGGGAGACGTTTAACCCTGGGTAGTAAGAGAACCGTTGAAGATTCTTTCCGTCCGCATCGATTAAGTAAAGGTCTGGATTTCGTTTGAGGTAAGAGGTGAAAGCAATTTTCTTGCCATCTGGAGACCAAACGGGTGAAAGATTGATGGATTGGTTTTTGGTAATCTGTTTAACATTGGCCCCATCAAAATCGGCGATGAAAATTTCTTTTCCTGCTCCCTGTCGGACCTCATAAGCGATTTTTGTATTGTGCACGCCCTTCTCTCCCGTAATCTGAAGAATCACCTCGTCAGCGATTCGATGAATAGCAGGTCGAAGGGTTTGGAGAGGGCCTTCATATTGTTTCCCAACGATGTGTTTCTGTACCACTAAATCGACCAGATGAAATTTTAACTTAAAATTAGGACCACTGGGTTCTAAAAGGGCCTCTCCTGCCAAGAGAATTTCTCCTCCTGCGGGGATCCATTCCCGGAGAAAATCGGTAGGGGGGATGCCTTCTTTTCCTTGAAGGGAAGGGGGGAGTTGATGGACATCAATCACCTTGAAAAAGCCGGACAGAGTCAGATCATTGGCTAAAATTTCATAAACTTTTTCTGAGAGGGATGGCGGCGTTTTATCCACAGATTTCCACTTGGCGAGGACAATTGGGATTTGGACAAAGGTCGGAGCATTGATATCCAAGTAAACCCTTGCTTCCGAAGCAGGGATGAGGGTGAAAATAAGAAAAAAGATGATGAAATAATATTTCAACATGGTTCAATCCGGTCGAAAACGGATTCCAAATTCAAGTATCTCTTTATTCAATTCTTTGGGGATGGGAGGCAGGGGCTCTGCCTTTTTAATGGCCCGCATGGAACTCTGATCGTATAACGCATTACCAGACTTTTTCTCAAACCACCATTTTTGGATTTTACCATCCTGTTCTATTACTATGATGATTATGGCCTCCAAGTCAACCAATTCTTTTTCTTTTAGAAGATTTTCAGGAATGGTCCATTCTTGTTTGATTTTGGACTCAACGACTTTATTATAGTACTCTTCTAATTTGAATTCCAGTGCTGGAGAATTTTTTTGAGGGGGAATTGCGGGTGGTTTTTCTTCCACCCGCTCGCTGAGAGCCACTTTCTTTTGAATCTCATCGAGGGCAACCTTCTTTCGAATTTCCTCGAGAGCTTCTTGAAGGTGTTTGAGGGATTCTTTCTTTTTTTCTGTCAGCGTTTCCATCTTTTTTTCAGATTTTTTTACCTTTTCAACGATGTCATCTTTTTTCGGTTTTTCAACAGGTTTTACCTTAGGTTTTACCTTTTCAATGGGTTTGATCTTTTCTTCCTTGGGAACGGGTGGGGCAGGGGTCTTTGGAATTTGAGGTTCAGGGATTGAGATGGGCATGAGGGTTACCGTGTAGGCCGTCGGTCGAACTTTAATGATCGTAGGCCATGGATTGATGTTGAGAAAGACGACTAAGACGATATGAATGGCGAGAGAGACTCCCAGCATTTTTAAAAAACGATCGGCGCCAAGTTTTCTCGGAGAGGCCATCTCAATCCTTCTCTTTTTTCCTTTTAAGGAATCGAAAGAATTGCATTCCGATCGGGGAAAGTGTTCTTGCACGATGGAAAACGATATAGATTCGTCTAAAAATGGGCTCAATTCCCTCCAGATCGACTTGGAAGAGGAAACCATGATTCAATTCTTCCTCTGCGGCTCTTTTCGAGAGGAAGGCAAGGCCCAAATTTGCCTTCACCCCTCCCTTCAATGAGGAAGTACTTCCCATCTCCATGATCACATTAAACTGTTTTAAACTTTTACCTTTTTTTCTCAATGCCTTTTCAACAGCCATCTGAGTTCCGGAACCGTCCTCTCGAATGATCCAAGGTTCTTTCAATATCTCTTCGATATTTACTCTCCTCCTCCGGGTCAGGGGGTGGTCGGGCGGGGCCACGACGATAATCTCATCCATCTCATATTTTTCATAATGGAGGGAAGGGTGGTTCAATTTGGCACCAATGATGCCAAACTCAATATTATCTCGAAGGACATACTGAACAATTTCCTTGGTATCGGCAATCTTCAGGGAAATGCTAAAATGGGGATGTTCTTTCTTAAAATCACCCATAAGTCTGGGGAGGAGATATTCTCCGGGAATGGTGCTTGCCCCCAGAGAAAGCTCTCCTCTGATCCCATGGGAGAATTCGCTTAAGGCGTTGAGCAAATCTCTGCGAGAAGATAAAATTTTTAAAGCATATTCCAGGAAGACCTCACCGGCTTTTGTGAGACGAACTTCCCTGCTTGTCCGATCAAAAAGGCGCAAGGATAGTGATTTTTCTAAGGAGAGGATATGGCCGCTGATCGTGGGCTGGGTGAGGAACAAATCGTCAGCCGCCTTAGAGAAACTTTTTAATCCGGCTATTCGGCAAAATGTTTCCAAATGCCGAAAATCAATTTCCAATGGCAACTTTTCCACTACAGACAAAATATTAAATCCCTTTCTTATTAAATGCAAGTAAAATTTAATTTATAACATGGAATTCAATAGTTACAACCATTTCAGAATAAAAATAGAATGACTATTGTTTCTCTCTTCTATTTAAAGACAACAAAAGTTTCAAAAAGTTAAGGGGCTTTAAGAGGAAAGTTATGTTAATTTAGATAAGGAACCTTTTGAAAGGATTGAAATAAAAAAGGCTTGAGAGATCGGAATCTTTTCTCCCAAGCCTTTTCTCGAATTCGAGATAAATCGAAATCTTAATACATATCACCCATTCCACCCATTCCACCCATTCCACCGCCTGGAGGCATTGGAGGATAAGGGGCTTTCTTCTCTGGCTTATCAGCCACGATGGCTTCTGTGGTGATCATCAGGGATGCCACCGAGGAAGCATTTTGAAGGGCCAGCCTGACTACTTTGGTAGGATCGATGATCCCCGCCTTGATCATATCCGTGTACTCGTCCTGTGCGGCGTCGAATCCAAAAGCTCCCTTCTCGTTCTTCACTTTCTCCGTCACCACAGACCCTTCCTGGCCAGCATTATTGGAGATCTGACGGATAGGTTCTTCTAAGGCTCTTTTCACAAGATCGACCCCGATCTTCTGGTCTCCCTCGAGTTTCATTTTATCCAGTGCTGAGAGGCAACGGAGGTATGCTACGCCCCCCCCTGGAACAATCCCTTCCTCCACGGCTGCCCGAGTTGCATTAAGAGCATCTTCGACGCGGGCCTTCTTCTCCTTCATTTCTGTCTCCGTGGCTGCGCCGACGTTGATCACGGCCACGCCGCCGATAATCTTAGCCAGTCGCTCTTGAAGTTTCTCACGATCATAATCCGATGTGGTCTCTTCGATCTGGACGCGGATCTGTTTCACCCTTGCCTCGATATCGTCTTTATCTCCTGCCCCATCGACGACCGTTGTATTGTCTTTATCCACTGTAATTCGTTTTGCCCTGCCTAAGTCGTTCAGTTTGATGTTTTCCAATTTAATTCCCAAGTCTTCTGAAATCACCCTTCCCCCTGTCAAGATGCCAATATCCTCCAGCATTGCTTTTCTGCGATCCCCGAAACCAGGAGCCTTCACCGCACAGCATTTGAGGGTTCCACGAAGTTTATTGACCACCAAAGTAGCCAGGGCTTCTCCTTCCACATCCTCGGCAAGGATTAAAAGGGGTTTTCCCATCTTGGCAATCTGTTCCAGGATGGGAAGCATATCTTTCATGTTGGAGATCTTTTTCTCGTTGAGAAGAATGTAGACATCTTCGAGCACCGCTTCCATTTTCTCAGGATCGGTGACAAAATAAGGAGAGAGATATCCTCGATCGAATTGCATCCCCTCTACCACATCGAGCGTCGTCTCCATTCCCTTCGCTTCCTCTACGGTGATCACGCCTTCTTTCCCCACTTTGTTCATCGCCTCTGCAATGATGTTCCCAATGGTTTCATCATTATTGGCAGAGATCTTCCCGACCTGAGAAATCTCTTTCTGATCCTTCGTCGGTTTGCTCAATTTCTTTAGCTCTTTAGTAACTTCCTCTACAGCTAGATCGATCCCGCGTTTCACATCCATTGGATTGGCACCCGCTGCGACCACCTTCGAGCCTTCACGATAAATGGCCTGGGCCAAAACAGTGGCTGTCGTCGTCCCATCTCCTGCGGTATCCGATGTTTTGCTGGCGACCTCTTTGACCATTTGGGCGCCCATGTTTTCAAACTTATCTTCCAATTCGATCTCTTTCGCGACGGTCACGCCATCTTTGGTGACGGTCGGGGATCCAAAAGATTTTTCTAATATGACGTTCCTTCCCTTAGGACCCAGGGTGACTTTTACCACATCGGCTAAAATATTGACTCCCCGTAATATTGCATTACGGGCCTCCTGACTAAACCTCAGTTCCTTTGCCATTTTGACTTACCTCCATTTCTTTCAAATTTGTTATTTTCCTTCGATAATCCCTAAGATATCCTCTTCTCTCATGATGAGATGTTCTTCGCCTTCTATCTTAATCTCCGTACCGGCATACTTTCCAAAAAGAATCCTGTCCCCTACCTTCACATCGAGAGGGACCACTTTACCGTCTTCTGTAATTTTCCCTTTCCCAACCGCTAAGACTTTCCCTTCCTGGGGTTTCTCTTTTGCAGTGTCAGGGATGATGATTCCACCTTTCGTTTTTTCTTCCTCTTCGAGTCGTTTGACGATCACTCTGTCCTGCAACGGCCTGATTTTCATCTTTTAATTCTCCTTTCTTGCTCAGTGTTTTGAAATCGGCTAAATTGGGTATAAAACTATATTCTATGATTTAATACCTCACATCACCTCCTCAAATGAAAAACACATTAAAATTAATTAGTTACGGCCTTTTGGAAAAAAGGATGGCAAATAGATAAATAAATTTTTTAAACACCTACTTTAGATAATCATTAGTGAGAAGATTGTCAAGGTAAGTGAATGAAATTTTTTCTATCCTATGGCATTTTCTTTCATGAAAGAAATGAAAAGGACTATTGAAAATCTTTATTTGATTCGACATAATTAATAAATTTTTAAGAGGGAAGAGATGAGACAGACCTTTCAATCCTTGATCAATCAGTCCTTTCTAATCCTTGTCATTCTTTACTTTTCTTGTCCTGCTGAAGCAGGTCTACTAAAAAGGCCCTTATCTTTGTGTCAGGTCACCCCTAAAGATGGTCTTTCAAGCGAAATGGTTTATGCCATGGCTGTTCATGGTGAAGAAATATGGTTTGGAACATATGGAGGAGGAGCCACTCTCTATGATAAATCGAGGAAGATTTATAAAGCCTATACGACCAAGGGTGAGCCCATGGAGAAAGTGGATGACGGGAAAAGCATTAATTGGAAAAACCTCCTCGCCTATAACCATGTTTCTGTCATTGTTCCGGATGTAGATCGGATTTGGTTTGGTACCTATTTTTATGGATTTGGGGGGGGTGGAATATCTTATTATCATCCCCAGAAAAACCCTCCGTGGAGGCGTTTCAATACGAACGATGGCCGTGCCAAGAAAGTGGTTTCCATGGCTGTGGATGGAGATTGGGTCTGGGTGGGGTCTGAAAAAGGCCTTTCCCAACTCGATAAAAAGACAGGGGGATGGAGAGGTTTTTACTCCGTTCAAGATGGCCTTCCAGGGAATTTTGTCAATTCCATATTGAATCAACCCGATTCTCTATGGATGGGGACGAATGCAGGGGTTAGCCATTTTCAAAAGGCTCAAAAAACCTGGAAAACCTATTCTCTGAAGGAGGGACTCACCGAGACGGAGATTAAATCCTTAGTCAGTGTTGGGCGTAAAATATGGGCAGGAGGGATCGGTGGGACTCTTTTTGAATATGACCCCGTTGCGGACCGATGGAAGAGGATTGAACCGACGGATTCGTTGAAAAACGGGGGAATCCATTCCATCGTTGTGACCAAAGAGAAAGCTTTTATCTGTAGAGACAATGGAGTGAGCATATATGATCTTCCAACAGGCCAGTGGGAGTCCTTGACAGTATCTGATGGATTGCTGAGTAATACAGTATTCTGTGCAGTCGAAGATCATAATAGTATCTGGTTCGGGACTGATAGAGGGGCTTCCAGACTGATCATGACACCCTAAATGATATTGTGGATTTTCCCTGCCTGCCGACAGGCAGGGAATGCGGATTACAAAATTGAAATAAAAATTAATCAACAGAAGGGAAGGAAGCGAATTCATGGATAAATTTTCAAAAAAGAAGGTCACCCGAAGGCAATTTATGAAGGGAACAGCTGTCATGGCAACATTGCCTCTCTTTTCAAAGTCGCTTCCATTTTACGGATCCCTTGCCCATGCTGCTGAGGAGTCTGATCTGGTTATTGCCAAAAACGGGACCCCTTCCCAACTCCTGCAAGCCGCCATGGCTCCTTTGGGAGGGATGGGTCGATTCGTGAAGAAGGGTCAGCGAGTTGTCATCAAAGCAAACATTGCCTGGGCGAGAACACCTGAACAGGCATGCACCAATAACCCTGATCTTTTCTCGGCATTGATCAAAATGTGTTATGGCGCAGGCGCAAAGCGTGTCGCTGTATGGGACCATACCTGTGATAATTACCAGTTCTGTTTCTCAAGGTCAGGATTAAAGGAGACGGCTCAGAAGGCTGGGGCAGATATTTTTTCCGGCCATGGAAGGAACGTATACAAACAGATTGAAGTTCCAAAAGGGAAGAAGCTCAAGACGGCTGAAGTGCTCAGGGATATCCTTGAATCAGATGTCTTCGTCAATTTTCCCATTCCAAAGCATCACTTTGCCACGGAACTCACTCTTGGATTGAAGAACTTAATTGGGATCGTATGGGATATGGAGCAATTACACAAGATTGATCTGCATCAATGTATTGCCGATATCAATACGGTTCGGAAACCGGATCTGGTTGTGGTGGATGCCATCCGGATTCTTACGACGAATGGTCCAAAGGGACCTGGAAAAACAGAAGATATTGGGGAGGTCATTGCTTCCACGGACATTGTAGCAGCAGATGCTTATGCCGCCACCTTCTTCAAACAGCCCAAGACCGGGATACCTTTCAAAGCAGAGGAAGTCAAATTTGTCAAAAATGCTTATGATTTAGGTCTGGGCGAGATCAATCTATCTAAAGTTCGGGTTAAAAAGGTCAGCGCTGCATGAAAAGGGCGATTCCAACCTTGAGGAGGTCGATTCAAGCCCTTTCGTTCATCTTCCTTCTCTATCTGATTATCAAGACTGCATTTCCCCTTGAGCTGAAGATTCCGGTGGACCTTTACCTACGGCTCGATCCCTTTATCGGAATCATTACCATCCTCACGAAGAAGGAGGTCATTCTGAGAATGCTTCCTGCCTTCGGAGTGCTCCTCCTTGTTTTCATCTTTGGCAATTTTTTTTGTGGATGGTTCTGCCCCATGGGGTCAACGATCGATTTTTTTGACCGGATTCTATTCCGTGAAAAGAAGTGGTCCAAGAATTTTAGTGATCAATCCCTGAGAAGACTCCGTTACGGTGTGTTTATTTTTTCTCTTGCCACAGGCCTCATGGCCTTTCAGGTGATGTATCTCCTCGATCCGATCAGTTTAATCACCCGAACCCTGATTATCTCCTTTTACCCTCCTGCCATCTATATCTTTAATCACCTTCTCCCTCAGGTCCAAAGCTTTCTTCCAAAAAATCCTTTCATCATGTCCTCCATCCCCATGCCCCTCTTCAAGGTCAATCTCTTGATCTTTGTCTTTTTCATCATCATCCTCGCCTTGGGAGTGGTCAGGAAGAGGTTCTGGTGCCGCTACCTCTGCCCTTTGGGAACCCTCTTTTCAATTTTCTCACGTTTCCGGGTACTCAAACGATTTGTCACAGAAGACTGCACCCATTGCCAGAATTGTGTAAAGGGGTGTCCGGTAGGGGCGATCCCGGAAGAAGCTCCCGAGTCCTATCGCCACCCGGACTGCATCGCCTGTTTCAAATGTCTCGAATGTCCTCCGGAAGCGGTCTCTTTCCATCTCGGTCGTCCTAAATGGAAGACGGTGAATGGTGTAGATCTTTCAAGAAGATATGTTTTGGGATCCCTTTCGTTTGGCATTGTTTCAGCATTGGTGATCAAAGCCAATCCTCTCCAGTCAGAGAGCGGATTGAAAAATAATCGGCTCATTCGACCGCCCGGTTCTCTTCCGGAAGAAAAATTCGTTTCCCTTTGCACAGGCTGTGGCGAATGTCTGAAGGTCTGCCCAAATAATGCGCTTCAATCCACTCTTTTGGAGGCAGGCCTGGCTGGCCTTTACACGCCGAGGCTCGTCCCCCGAATCGGCTACTGTGAAGAATTCTGCAATTTCTGCGGTAGGATTTGCCCGACGGAGGCGATCCGAAATCTTTCCATTGAAGAAAAGCGGCTCATCCAGATAGGCGTCGCTCATATCGACAAGACGCGATGCATTGCTTGGGATAAGGATAAAATCTGCCTCGTCTGTAATGAACAATGTTCCTATCATGCCATTGTAGGGGATGAAAAGAAACGGCCCATCATCAAAGAAGAAAAATGTACAGGCTGTGGTATCTGTGAAAACAAATGCCCGGTTGACGGCGAATCGGCCATTATTGTTTATGCCTCCGGTGTCCAGAAGAAAATAAAACCCGAACCTTCGAATAACAATCAGGGTTAAGGGAACTACTTGGATAGGAATAAAAAGCCGATTTTGTCATGTTGAGCCCTGGAGGGTGTCATGCCGAACTTGATTCGGCCTCTCTTCGCGGCAGGATTATTTCAGCATCTTCTTTTTTGAACCTTCGAACTCTCCGGACTCAAAACAAGCCCCCCTTTTCCCTCTGTGCTTTTTTGTTGTAAAATGAATACATGAACCCATTTAAGCTGGTTTCTGAATTTCACCCCAAAGGCGATCAACCGCAGGCCATTGAATCATTGAGCGAGAGTGTCCTGGAAGGTGCTCAGCACCAAGTCCTCTTGGGTGTAACCGGTTCTGGAAAGACCTTCACCATGGCCAATGTGATTGAGAAGGTCCAGAAGCCCACTCTGGTCATCTCTCATAATAAGACCCTGGCCGCTCAACTTTACGGCGAGTTTAAGGAACTCTTTCCGGAGAATGCGGTCGAATTTTTTGTCAGTTACTACGATTATTATCAACCAGAAGCTTATATTCCCTCCACGGATACCTATATTGAGAAGGACACTCAGATCAATGAAGACATCGATAAGATGCGGCACTCCGCCACCCGATCCCTTCTTGAAAGAAACGATGTCATCATCGTCGCCAGCGTCTCCTGTATCTATGGTTTAGGGTCTCCGGAGGCATACCATGGAATGCTCCTCTATCTGGAAAAGGGAATGGCCCTCTCCAGGGAAGAGATCCTTTCAAAATTGATAGAGATTCAATATGAGCGAAATGATATCGATTTCCATCGTGGAACTTTTAGAGTTCGAGGCGATGTCATCGAAGTTTTTCCTGCCCATGAGGAGAATCGAGCGATTCGGATCGAACTCTTTGGAGATGAGGTCGATGCCATTTCCGAAATTGATCCCCTCAGGGGTAAAGTGATCGAGCCATTGGATAAAGTTCCCATCTATCCGGGAAGCCATTATGTTACTCCTTCGAACCGGTTGCAAAAAGCCATTCAAAACATTCGGGAAGAATTGAAAGAAAGAGTGGCCTGGTTTAGATCCGAGAATCATCTCCTGGAGGCTCAGAGACTGGAACAGAGAACCAAATTTGATTTAGAAATGCTTCAGGAGCTGGGCTACTGTCAGGGAATCGAAAACTATTCTCGCCATCTCACCGGAAGAAAGGCCGGAGAGCCTCCTCCTACCCTACTTGATTACTATCCCAAGGATTATCTCTTATTCATTGACGAAAGCCATGTGACCCTTCCCCAACTGATTGGGATGTACCGGGGAGATCGGTCCAGGAAAGAAACGCTGGTGGAATATGGATTCCGTCTTCCTTCTGCGTTGGACAACCGGCCACTTATGTTCGAAGAGTTTGAGAAACGTGTTCACCAAATGATCTATGTCTCAGCGACTCCGAGTGAATACGAAATGAAGAAGAGCGGCGGCAAGATTGTGGAGCAGATCATCCGCCCCACAGGGTTGAGCGATCCTCTCCTTGAAGTCAAACCAGCTAAGAATCAGGTTGATGATCTCCTGGGAGAGATCCAGAAAAGGGTGAAGAAAAAGGAGAGAGTTCTCGTTACCACACTTACCAAGCGCATGGCAGAAGATTTGACCGAATACTATGCGGATCTCGGAATTCAGGTGAGATATCTCCACTCCGATATTGACACGCTGGATCGGGTGGAGATCATCAGAGATCTTCGTCTGGGAAAATTCGATGTCCTCGTCGGAATCAATCTGCTGAGGGAGGGGCTCGACCTCCCGGAGGTTTCTTTGGTGGCCATTCTGGATGCCGACAAGGAAGGTTTTCTTCGATCTGAAAAATCTTTAATCCAGACGTTTGGCCGTGCGGCACGAAATGTAAATGGCCAGGTGATCCTTTATGCGGACAAGATGACAGGAGCCATGGATCAGGCGATTCTGGAAACGGACCGGCGAAGAAAGATTCAGAAGGAATATAATAGAAAACATCAAATTACTCCACAGACCGTGAAGAAATCGGTTCGAAATATTTTGGCCTCCATCTATGAAGCAGACTATTTGACCATCCCCGCTGCGGCGGATGTCGAAGAGGGGTATGTTCCTCTCAAAGAGATTCCGGCGATGATTCAGAAATTGAAGAAAGAGATGAAAGAAGCAGCCACTCGCTTAGAATTTGAACGAGCCGCAGAGATTCGGGATAAGATCCATCACCTTGAAGAGATAGAATTGAAGATGAGATAATCAACGGGTTAATGTCAAATTTCAAAATTCAAAGTTCAAAAGGAATTCTTTATAATTGCTGTAGCATCGGTCCATCACGACGAACATTATGAAATGATCGTTCCTCACTTTCCAACTCTGTGGACAAAATATTTTGGTTCCAAACATTAAATAGGCAAACTTTAATACCTTTGACTGTATGGTTTCATATTCCGGATCAGGTGTAAAGGGTATTGCCTAACATCACAAGTAATATCAAATAGGGTGTTCACTGCCTCCTTGTAACTCCCGCTCGGCTGAATTTCCAATCTGCCCAACATTTCAACCACCAATAATGCAAGATCTTCTCTGTAGCGTTTGGCCAAAAATGAATAGACATTGGCTGTGAGATTCTATATAATGAAATATATTCTTTGAGAAAGGAGGAGACACGATGCTGGATAAGATTGTGAAGGAGACAACGGATACCGTAGTTGCTGCAATTCGGGGTGTTGATGATGTCATTTCCGCCCTACGAACAGCTATCAAGAATCAATTTGTGGGAACTGTCAAGGATATTGGCGACATCAGTACTGCAACCCTTGATGAAGTTGCAGCCGTCGCGGCAGGTGCCATCAAAGGTGCTCATCAAGTGGGTACCTCAATTGTGGAAGTTGCCAAGGGCACCGTCAGTACCGCTGTACACAGTATTTCTGAAATTGGAGGAAACGTCATTGCGGCTGCCCAGCAAGCTACGGTAGGTGTGATTGAGGGAGCGTCTGCGATCGGTGCGGATCTGGGTTCCACCGCTGTCGCCGCCGTGGAAGGGGCTATCAAGGCGGCTGGGGAAATAGGTGCTGACACTGCCGAAGCTGCGAGTTCTGCAGTTCAGGGGGCTGTAAAAGCCGCTAATCAAGTCGGCTCAGAAGCAGGGGCTGCGGTGAAAAAGGCTTTACTATCCGCTGCATCTTTGCCCAAAGATGTGGTTGAAAGGGCAATCAAAGGAAGCGCTAAGTAACCAAGGTGGCCCCAGGAAAAGAGAGCTATTTGGCTAAAAGCCAATGGTTCTATTTTATTGGTATTACGGGGGAGAAAAAGAAAGTTTAAAAGATAAACAACATATTCAAGTGAGGGAGAAATCAATTAAAGGCAGAGCCAGAAGTAACTCTGCCTTTTTTTTACAGGCTTCCCTCAGTAATCGTCAAATCTTAAAATTATCTAGGCCTGTAGGTTAGTAGGTACGTCTAACACTTCTTCACATTATTTCCGAAGCCGTCATTCCCGCGAAAGAGGGAATCCAGTTCAGGAAAACTGGATTCCGGGTCAAGCCCGGAATGACAAACAAAGTCAAGGGACTTTTGACGTAATGCACTATGCACTATAGTGAACGACCCTGAAAAGTAGTCATTGCGAGGAACAAAGCGACATGCCTGCACGCCGAAGTGGCGTTACGGCACGCAGGCGTGGCAATCTCTTGAGATTGCTTCACTTTGTTCGCAATGACACATGGTTAATGTCAACTTATTTATGTCGTTCACGCTCGTTTCTGGAAATCCCCCTTAATTCCCATTTTCCAAAAGAGGAAAAATTCAGAGCCCCCTTCTCGGGCTTGCCCTCCCCCAGTTTTTTCAATCATTGAAGAGGGAAGCAGACGGCCTGGGCGAAGCCCTCGGAAAGGCTTCATCGGCCAATACCGTTTTTGGGTTGGGCAGATGGCTTCCAATAACC
>Ga0068714_10005488_pt1 | contig 13449 bp, 5 predicted proteins | sample MTBNYHSulfiMetaG_FD_62988 | JGI IMG/M metagenome (GOLD analysis project Ga0068714, IMG submission 62988) | Enrichment culture microbial communities from rom New York Harbor, USA that are MTBE-degrading - MTBE-NYH (New York Harbor Sulfidogenic)... | ecosystem: Environmental > Aquatic > Marine >... | reverse complement strand
AGATGCGGATATCATCCATCTGGCCGGCCATTTCGCGCTGGATGTCGCCACCGTTGTTCCAGGCGCCCAGAGAGGCACCACCCACGATGAGATTCGTCATGGGGTTTGCCAGGTCGCGAGAGTCCTCCACCTGGCCGTTGAGATAGATGGCCGCTCGAGTCTCGGAGACGGTCAGAGCCATATGGCTCCACTCCCCTGTGTCGACCACGGTGGTCCCCTGGAGGTCGCCGCCGTCGAGGCCATTGATGCCGGCATTGACGGCGCCGTAAGAGAGCTTGAAGTGCACCGCGCCGGCTCCCCAGCCGTCCGTGTTCATCCCACCGGCACACTGCAAAGCGGCCAGGCCCGATGTGGGGTTGATCCACATCGAGTAGCTGAACGCACTGAACGTGGCGCTGGCCCCGCTGATCCGCGGAACGGCGACGGCGTCATCGGCGCCGTCCAGACCCAGGACGCCGTCCATCGTAAGGGCATCGCCCAGCATGGTGCCGTGGTAGCCGTTGCCCGAGCTGTCGGTCGGACCGTTGTCGAAGAGATACTGGAGCATCAGCCCGTCGGTTCCGGGATCGACCGGCGCCGCGATCTCCGGGGCGGACCGGTATAGCACAATGTCATCGACATACACAAGGCCGGAACCGCCGCCATCGACGCCGACGCTCAGCCTGGTGACGTTTTGCAGATTGACACCGAGCGAGGCCAGATCGATGTTCCACTGTTTCCACACGGCCTTCGTCAGCACATCGGCCGCGCCGGAGTAGAGGACCTTCTCGCCGTTGATTTCTGCATAGAGCTGGCCACCGGTGTTACCGGCGTCGCCACGGAAGTACAGCACCAGCGTCTGAATGCCCGCGCGGGTCCAGTCCCGGCCGTCCAGTTCGAGGTCGGCTACGGACGTGGATGCGGAGGTGTTGTCGAAATACAAAGGCATGGATTGCTTGCCACCGTGGACGATGGTCTGCTCGGCGAAGGGCGCACTGATGTATCCGACCTGCGAGCCATTGGCGGCATCGTCGTATCCGTCGATCCAGGTCTGGAAGATCGTCCCGCTATCATCGATGTCGTCGGTGTAACTCTCGAAGTCATCCACCACGATGTAGTCCTGTGTGGAGAAACTCCAGGTGTCGCCGGTCCAGATGCTCGGGCTGGCGTTCTCGTTGACCTCGTCGATTCGCCAGTAGTAGGTGGTGCCGAGATCGAGCACGCCGGGGTCGTACTGCGACTGATCTACGGCGGCAGCCAAGGCGAGCGCCTCCGGGTCGGTTCCCAGGAAGACCTCATGCGAAGCAGCCTCGCGTCCTCCGCGCCAGTCCAGAACGCTGTCGATCGAAACATCGACGGCACCGGGAGCCGGCTGCGGCTCGCGAGCCAGGACCGGAAGATACGTGAAACGAACCTCGCTGAGGCCGTATTGGCCCATGACCCCCCAGCCGCTGTTGACTACCAGCCGGACATACCTGGCGGCCACGCCACCCAAATCGATCGTGGTGTTGTAGGTGTACGTCGCTGTCGCTGTGCCCCGGGCCAGTTCGACGTCGCCCAGCGCCGCCCACTCAATGCCGTCAGCGGAATACTGCACCGTGACATCTTTGAGCCCGAAGCCGAGAACCGGCTCGAACTGCACGTTGTAGTTCCAGACGAACATCTGGTGAAGCTTGCGGACGGCGTCGAACTCGAACTGAATCCAGAGAGCTTCGTCCGCGGGAGCGCCGGCCAACCACATGTGTTCCGCTGACACCGAATGCTGATCGCTGGCATTGAGACCGGAGCCGTTGACCGCGTTTTCCGGATCGGAGCCTACGCCGGAAGAGCCGTTGCTTGTCCCAATGACACCCTCGATCGGATAGGCCACCGGTTCGGCCATAAAGCTCCAGATGTCGCCTTTGAAGATCGTGTTGTCGGGTGCGGCATTGACTTCATCGACACGCCAGTAGTAGGTCAGACCGAACCGGATGGCTCCGGCCGGATCGTATGCTGTGCCGCTCTTGCCCTGGCTGACCAGAATGCCCATCGGGTTGGTCCGACTGGCAGCGTTGACGTCGTCGAACGCCGTGCTGAAGTAGACGTCATGTGTCGCGGCGAATTCGCCGGCGGTCCAGCTCAGGACCGTATCGCGGGGCACATCGGTTGCATCGATCGCGGGACTCGGGTCCGCAGCCTTCTCCGTGCCGGGGGCCTTGCCCGCCATGACTTCGGCCAGCTCGGCCTCCGTCAGGGCATGGTCGTAGATTCGCAGATCGTCGATCATTCCGCTGAAATACAGACCGAGATTCGGAGAGTCGGCGCCGATCCAGAAGCTCTGAGTCGAGAGGCCCACGGACACGTTCTCCGTCGAAGAATCGACCAGCACGCCATTGTGGTATTCGTTGAAAGTGTTCCCGACATCATCGAGCACCCACGCCAGGTGAATCCATGTGTCCCCCGGGACGGTGGGACCGTCGCTGTCGCGATTGAGGTTGCGCGCCGAGGCGCTGCAGATGTCCATTTCCATCCGGTCGTTGTAGATGGTGCACGAGAAACCCCCACCGGCGGCATTGGCGACCTGGCGGTTGCTGCACATCTTGCGGTCTCCGCCGGCCGGCTTGTTGACCCAGGCGGTCACCGTCATGCCGCCCGTCACGGCGGTGTCGATGTCCGCGAGGTCGCACATCACGTAGTCACCGCTGCCGTCAAACTCCAAGGCGCCGCCGAACTGGCCGGTCGTCCAGGCGGTGTCCCCGTTGAGGGTGCCGTCGTGGCCGTTCTCCGAGACGTCGATGGTCGTCTCACCGGCGCCCTCGTTGAATGTCCACCACGCGACAAGGTCGGCCGCGGCCGGATTTGCCACCATCAATCCCAATCCCAGGAGCAGAGAGATCAGGCAAAGCGTTGTCCTAAACATGAGATTCCTCCACTACCGAGTAAGAATACGGTTGCTGAAGCGCCCAGCGGGACGCCCATGTGATGTTCCCTGGCCTGCGCCGCCTTTGGATCTGCCGTCCGACGAGTGGGACATTTCGAGACGATACAGCGCGCGGTATTTCCCATGCCCGCCTGAGAGCGAGGGTCATGAGACGCAGACAGTTACCTTCTTCCTGTGAGCGATGCGAGAACGCTTTGAGACATGATGAACTGATAGGATGCCGGTCACCCTGCCTCTGGCGAGCGGGACAGGGGCGTTTTTCCGCGAAACGGCAAAGCCGGTCTTACCATACCTGCTCACGTTAGAAACCTCAATTCCGGCTGAATTGGATTATGCCAGATCGGCCCATGCAACACAACACAATTCTCAGAAGCGCTCACGGGTCGCATGAAGATGGAGCCATCCCAGGGATGCGCATGTGGCCATGCAGTGGAGTGAAATCAGACTGGGAATTCGTGGGCAATACCGTTTGGAAAGATAGCGAAGACCTGCAGCGCGCCACCAAGCGCCTGGGCGGAGATGGGCTTGTTATCCGCTTGATTCTGTGCTCCGGCTCGCTCCGAATGCGGCTTACGGAGCGCAGTTACACGAAACGGCCGGGGCTTCGACTGGGTTTACTGCGTTGTGACGCCTACCAAGAACAGAAGCATCACAAACATCGTCAGGACTATCTCGTTCATAGCTTACACCACCCCAATAAAGCGTATCTCTGTATTATACCAAAGGAAGGCTCCGGAATCAACGGCGGGTACCATAATTTCGACTCAGGATGCAGAAAATCCGAGACAACGGGCTGCAGGCCATGCCGGATGCGGTTTTTGAGGACCTTACGGCAGGTTTCTTGCGTTCTTGAGGCACGGACGGCGCTTCTGGTCGTGGGCTTTCGACGGGTTTTCGCAGTTGCAGGAGAGACCGAGAGATCGCGGTCTGTGCTATTGGGCGGCCTGCCAGCCCCGTTGCAGCAGGTTTGCCAGGATGGTGCGCTCATTACGATAGTCGGGATTCAACGCCAGGTTGGTCTGCTCCCAGGGATCGCTATCCAGATCGTAGAGTTCGAACTGGCGTTGCGACGTCGCGCAAGACTGCCAGTCGGTGTAACGCCAACGCTTGGTCCGCACAGATCGCCCGGTGTATTCGGCCATCCGGCAAACTGTGAAGGCGGCTCTCTTCCACGGTTGCAGAGGATCGCAAAGCAGTGGGACGAAGCTCTTGCCCTCCACGCGGTCCGGCGTCGGGATGGTCAAGAGATCGCAGATGGTCGGCAGCAGATCCACCAATTCGACAATCTCCTCGCACACGGCCTGCCGCGTGGTGACTCCGGGTACGCGCATCAGTAGGGGGACGCGCGTCACTTGGTCGAAAAGCGTGCTCGTACCCCAGAGCCCGTGCTCCCCCAGATGAAAGCCACAATCGCTGAAGAGCATCACGATGGTGTCATTGCTGTGTCCGGCTTTGTCGAGGGCATCGAGCACGAGGCCAATTTGCGCGTCCACGAATGAAACACAGGCATAGTACGTCAGGATTGTCTCGCGGACCGCTTGGTCGGTGGTCGGGCTCTTGGCATCGTCGCCAGGAACGTAATCGTTGCGGCCGAACCGTGTGGCAACCGCGGGGATGTCGCGATCCTGACAGGCGAAGGCATGAGGCACGGAGATGTCGTCGGCGTCATACAGATCAAGGCAGGTCTTCAGGCCTCGTCGCCGCACGTGAGGTCCTGAAAAGCTGACCGACAGAAAGAAAGGAGCACCTTCGCGGGCCATCCCGAGCAGGACGTCCGCCGCCAGCTCGCCTCGTCGTTCATCCGGCTCCGGTTCATCTGCGCATGGCGAATCCTCGCAACAGCGTGTTTCGTGGACTTCGTCGCAGGATGCTGCGTTCGAGTCGCCCACGCGCACGGTATGGAAGCCATATTGATGCAGCAGCTCCGGCAGCAGTGGTGTCTCTACGGGCACGGCGCAATCCCGTGCAGTGTCGGTGGTCAGGGCTGAGGTTGCATCGGGACGAAGGCCCGTGAGAACGGAAGTCCGCGACGGGTGGGACATCGGCGATTGGCAAAAGCATCGTGTGAAGCGAGCCGCCTGGAGAGCGAACCGGTTCAGGTTTGGGGTCTTGACCACCGGGTTCCCATAACAGCCGATGGCGCCGGCCGCCAGACCATTGACGTGGACGAGTACCAGATTCATGCCCGAGGTGTCGAGCCTCTTGGCTTCCGACGCAGCGCAGGGTCTCATCGCGCGCGGATCGGGCCCCGCCAGACCCGTTAACGATGTGACCAACCCTCTTAGAAAATCACGCCGTTTCATCAGTGTTCGCCTCCGGAGCATCGGCCTGCCGAGCAGTACGGGCCGATCTTGCCGACACCATCAGCATACCGCAGAAAGTCGCGTTCTTCAAGAAAACATGCATCCTACCGAGGTATCCTTTGCCTTCATGGTTCGATTCTGGTAGCGTGGCCGCGTACGGACGCAGCCGAATCGGGGGCTCTAATCTCGTTTTGGGCGGTAGCGTCGAACTGACGCAGCACCAATGGGGTAGTCTTATCGCAGGTGACAATATGGGAGCCACCGAACGTCATGAGCGCGGCTTGTCCGCACGAAGGATCTATGTTGCCGGCCTGGTCGGGGTAGGCTTGTCGTGTTATCTGGTGATTCTCGGCGGTTGTGCGAATCTTCGCATCACAGACCCCTCCCGAACGGCGACGGAGCAGTTCCTTCTGTCGCAGGCCGCGATTGAGGCGGTCAAGCCGTTCTCCTTCACCGTCTTGCGCGGATACAAGATCTTCGTAGAAGACACCTATTTCGCGGCCGCGGAGAAGGAATTTGTTCTGGGCGAGCTGCGGGCGAAGCTGCTTCTGTCGGGCGTGCAGATTTCCATCAAACGCGAGCAGGCGGAGATTGTTCTGGAGGTGCGCAGCGGAGGGGTGGGCATCGATCGCTACGAGACGTTGCTGGGCATTCCGGCGATCGGGACGTCCGCCGCAGCGGCCGCGGCGGGTGCCGGTGTCCCTGTCGCAACCATTGTGACGCCGGAGATTGCCCTGACCAAGTCGGTCAAACAAATCGGTTTTGCCAGTGTTGCGTACATCGCGTACTGGGCGGATACCGGAGAGGTCGTGGACAGTTCGGGACCATCTATCGGCAAGGCCTATCGCGACGATTGGTGGTTCCTTGGGTTCGGTCCGCGAACCATCGGGACGATCCCGCCGGTAGATCACCATATCGAGTGACATCCATGATGGACCGCCCTGATGGGGTTGCCATGAGAAAGAGAATCTCCATTGGAGTCATGCGCTAATGCGCCGATGGGTGATCAGAACTGTGGTTGTCGTCATCGGCCTCCTTGTGATGGTCGCAGTGGCCGTGCAGGTTGTTCTCTGGACCGACCTGCCACGCACGTGGGTCGTGCGCACCGCCGGCGAGCGCTTGGGACTCGACGTGACCGCCGCCGCACTGTCGGTGGGGTGGACCGGACGAACGACGATCCGCGATGTGACCCTGAAGGCGCCGCTCGGCGAGCAGCCTGTACTCTCGATCGAGGCGATTGAGATATCGCATCGCTCTGTCCCTATGCTGCTGGTCAGGCGCTCGCTGGGACTCGGTTTGGTGCGGATCGACAAGCCGCAGATCAGTCTGCGCCGCGACGCCGGCGGTCGCTGGAACATTCAGGACGTGGTGGCGCGTCTGGCCGGCGGCCGTTCAGGTGGACCAACCCGCATGGCCTTGCCTCGTCTGGGTGTTCGAGACGCCCTCATTCGCATCATGGAACCCAACGAGGCGATTCGGACCATCGGACCCATCAGCGCGTTCGGGACGGACGACGGTCGTTCGACCTGGGAATTCCAGGTGAAGGCGCCGCAAGGTGTGGAATTGCACGGAGAAATGACCCAGGGCGGCAGTTGGGCCCATCGCGTCGATTTCGACATCGATCCGAGTGAATCTCTCAGAGAGATGATGCGGTCGTCCGGCCTGACGCTGACCCGGGCGGCGGGGCGCTGGGTGGGACGCATGGAAGCCGGCGGTCTTGCAGGTGCTCTTCGTCTTGATCGGTTCGAGGGCGGCTCGGTCGCCCTTGCAGGAGCAGTCGACGCGACTGTACAGAGCGACAGCGTGACACTGAACCCGAGGAATCTGCTTGTGATCGAGCCCAATCTGGCCGGCCAGAGTCTTCGACTGGTCGCAGGCTGCATTTCTCTCACTCGAGACGGTGTCAGGACCGACCACCTGGTGGCAACGACTGACCTGCTGACCTCACAGATCGATGGACGCTGGGATCTTGCATCGCGCAGCGGAGACTTCTGCGTCGACTGGGCGGGCAGCCTCCCCGATCAGGGTGGCCAATTCAATGGCCTCGCCGAGCTGGCGATCAAGTCGCCACGGCTCGGACGCAAGGAGATGACCCTGAGAGCGACGCTGGCAGGAAGAGGTCCCTTCGGAGAGCTGCACATGGGCGCCGAGGTCCGTGGGGCCGGCGCGGATTGGCGGAAGTCCCTGTGGGAAGCGTCTGCGAGTGAACTGGCCTGGAGGAACTCGAAGCGCGAGGTTGACCTGGCCGGCACAGGCGCGAAGGTTGCGGTAGACTGGCCGCAGGTCAAACTAACAGCTCTTACGTTGCCCAATGCGCAACAGGTCAATGCGGCGGCTGAACTTGACGCGCAGACGCTCCACTGGTCCGGCCAAATCGATGTCAGCGGCTTGAAGCGGTCTGCCGAGGGCTTGGGCCTGGATATTCGCGTCTATGGTTCGGGCGATCAACACGAGGCGTTCATCTCCGAACTGGCCGTCACGGCGGGCGAGCGCGTGGCGATTGCAGAGGGCAAGCTGGCTCTCTCCACCGGCGAGATTCATGATGCCCACCTCTCAGCCAGGTGGTCAGGCCGGCAAACAGGAGGGGCCTTAGAAGAGAGCCCGATCCAATGGGTCTGCGAGGCGGATCTTGGAGGAACAGTGCGGCCGATTGCGCTTCAATTGAACGGGACGATGACAGGCCGGAACGTCCGCCTCGGCCGCCGGATGGTGAGCCAACTGGATATCCCCTGGAAAGGAACGGTCGACGCCGAACAGGTTCAGATCTCTACAGAGCCGTTCGATTTGCTCGGAGGACGATGGCAGCTCAGCGGCCGACACGATCTGTCCGTCCCTCTGACTCAGCTTGGTCTGGCGATCGACAATTTGTCACTTCAGGCCGCGGCGGAGATGGCGGGGCTTCCGCTGACGTGCAGGGGCCGGGCCCAGGCACGGCTTCAACTGGCAGTGCCGGATTTCACGCTGGACAAGGCCCAGGCATATGGAACCTGGGAGGTCGAGGATGTGCGCATGCCGCCGTTCGAGGCACAGAAGGGGCGCGGCAGACTGCGAATCGCCGACGGCGTGGCAAAGCTCGACGAGATCGTGCTTGAACAGGGATCCGGGCAGGCGCAGGGGTCCATGGAATTCCGGCTGGACCAGCCTCACCGCCCGGACATACAGATCAAGGTCACGGAGTGGCCGCTCACGTGGGAGCCGCAGGAGGTCAGACTGTCGATCGACGGTGAGGCGACGGCAACGCTTGACGTGCAGAGGGCATCCCTCGACGGGCAGGTGCAGGTTTCCGGTCAGTTGCTCGTCAAACAGAAGAGCCTGGGCCATCTCCGCGCCTCCGGGCGGCTGCAAGGACGCGCCTTGGCCGTCCGTGAGCTTAGCGGGGAGCTTCTCGGCGGGCGCGTACAGGGTGCGGCAAAGATACCTCTGGACCAGTGGACCGCCAGCGCCGGACAGATGCAATGGCAAGGGATCGAATTGAACCGGCTGGCGACGCTGTGGCCCGGGGCGGCGAACTTGCAGGGCAAGCTGACGGGGACCTTGACGGCCGGACCGAAGGACCCGCAGGTGCGTGCCCTGGAGCCCCTGCGTCTGGAGTTGCGCGCCGAGATTCCGGACGGCCGTTTCGGCCGGATGAGAGTGGACGATTGCCACCTCATAGCCTACTTGGGCGACGACCGGCTTCTGGTGGACAAGATGGATGTTCACGCAGCAGGGGGGCTGCTCGAAGGGTGGGCGCGCGTCAGTCCCCATGAGGAGAGATTCCATCTTGCCAGTGTCATTGATTTTAATGACATCGATCTGAATGAAGTGTCCCAGGTGAGCGTCTCCAAAGACAGCAGCAGAATGAACGGCCGGCTTTCGGGCCGAGCCACGCTGCTAACTTCTTCCGACTGGCGTCACCTCAGCGGACAGGCAGACCTGAACATCTCGCAATCGGACCTGGGGGCAGCTCCGATCCTGCGGACCTTGCATGATACGCTGAATCTGAATCTCGGGCAGGCCAAGCCCGAAGGTACAGGGCAGGTCAAGGTCCAGTTCGACGGCAGGCACATCCGGATTCCAAGCTTCGTTTACTTCAACCGCGGCGTCGAGGTCCGCGGCGCCGGAGTAATCGGGGATTTCACGCGTGGTGGCCAGAGCCCGATCGAGGGATATGCGGTCGGTTCGACGCGTGTGCTCAAAGGGATTCGGCTGCCGGGCGTGAGGGAACTGGATCGGCTGATGGCGTCGATGCAGACCGGGGTGGCCTCGGTGACCATCGCCGGCACGCTCGCCAAGGTCGAGGTTGCGGTCGTGCCGCTTCCGGTCGTCAGCGGACCGCTGCGTCACCTGCTGTGGTCACAACTGAGAGACTGAAGACGGGCGGGAGGGCGTCGCCGGGTCCGGAAACGCTGGATAGGCAGCGGCATCCTGCGATGGCGGAACCGATGGGAGTCAGAAAGAAAATGGCAGGATAGGGGAATTGCCCATTGTCAACGTGGCAACGGGCCGATAAAATCCGTCGCTTGTTGATCTGGACGCAGGTGGTGGATAGAGGCCTGAGGCTTGCAGAGAGGCGCTGTATCGCTGCGCCGATTTTGCTGATATGGCTGCATTCGCTGTGCCGATAAACAGGACGGGGAGACGCACAGCGGAGTGTATCGTTGTCGACTCTCCCCTTGGAACAATGGCCTAATCTGTGGGTTTTGTTGGTCGGTTCTGTCGTGCAGGTTTGGCCCTGTCGGAGATGGATCTATGACAGACACCCTTTCCAGACTCAAATCCCTCGGCAAACCAATTCGCGTCGCCGTTGTCGGCGCCGGCCATACCGGCAAAGCGCTGCTGTATCAATGCGACATCACCCCTGGTATCGAATGCGTCGCGATTGCGGACATCAAACCTGAAAAAGCGGTCGCGGCCTGCTCGGCCTTCGGTCTGGAGCACCGCGTCGTGAAGGATCTGAACGATCTGCACGACACGATCGCGCGAGGTGTGATCGGCGTCTCCGAAAACGGGGAGTTGCTGGCCCGATGTGAATCGGTGGACGTGCTCATCGAGTCGTCCAGTGCCGTAAGCGGTGGAGGGCACTTCGCCGCGACGGCGATGGAAAACGGCATCCACGTGGTCATGATGAACGCCGAGTCGGATCTGATCTTCGGTCCCTACCTGATGCGGTTGGCGGAGAAGAACGGAGTGGTCTACACGACCTGCGACGGGGATCAGCCGGGAGTCATCAAACGGCTGGTCGACGACGTCACCTTGTGGGGATTCGAGCTGGTCATGGCCGGCAACATCAAGGGGTTCCTCAATCGGTACGTCAATCCGACCTCGATCATTCCTGAGGCGGACAAGCGATTTCTCGACTACAAGATGTGCACGGCTTACACCGACGGGACGAAGCTGTGCGTCGAGATGGCTCTGGTCGCCAACGCGCTGGGACTCGAGACGGATACGCCGGGCATGCACGGTCCCAGGACGAAAGAGACGCTGGAGGTGCTCGACTACTTCGACTTCGACCGAATCTATGAGAGTCGGCGCGGCGTGGTCGATTACGTTCTGGGTTCGAAGCCCTACGGCGGCGTTTTTGTCGTCGCACGCTCAGACCACCCGTTCCAGCAGGCGATGATGAACTATTTCCCGTCGAAGATGGGCACCGGACCGTACTTCGTGTTCGATCGGCCTTACCATCTGTGTCACGTCGAGGCCATGCAGTGCGTGGCGGAGGCGTTTCTCGACCACGAAGCTCTGCTTCAGCCAACGGCCGGCTTCCGGACGAATGTCTATGCTTACGCCAAGCGGGATCTGCGCAAGGGCGAGGTGCTGGACGGCATCGGAGGCTATACCTGTTACGGAATGATCGAGAACTGCTCAGAAAACGAAACCTACAGCGGGTTGCCGATCTGTCTGGCGGATGAAGTGACGCTGAAACGGGACGTTGCCAAGGATCAGAAGATCTTCATGGAGGATGTCGTTTACGATGCCCACCGTTTGGATTATCACCTCTACACGCTGGCTCGTGAAGAGTCCCACGCCGTATCGTCTTAAGGAGAGGTCTCTGTGTCGGCGGTCTTTTCCGATGGTTTCGGGTGGTCGGCAGGCAAGGATGTGGAGAGGGTGACGGCATGAAGCTGGGCATTGCGGTCGTGTACATGGTCAGCGAGAGGAACGAGAGGCTCCTTGACCTGCATCTCAGTCAGATCGAGAAGAACACGACGATTCCGTATACGATCTACGCCGCCGTCAACCATCTGCTGCCGCGATTCGTCCAGAAGCTCCAGGACCATCCTCAGGTCAAGATCTGTCCGTGCGAGACCTACGTACCTGGCAGCGGCCTGCTGCGTCAGGACCGCGAGCAACTGGCCGCGAAAGGCTTGGCGTTTCTCGACAGCAAATACGAGCATTCGTGGTATCTTGAGCAGTTGATCCGTCAAGCGATCGACGACGGAGTCACTCACGTCGCGATGTTTCACGTGGATTCGTTCCCTGTTCGGTTCGGCTGGGACAAAGAGCTGGTCGCCAAGCTGTCGAACCGGTGTGTGCTGGCCGGGACGACACGCGACACGACGACGGACTACAAGCCATTGACCGCCGGTATCTTGTTCCCGCGCGAGTTCCATCTCCGGTATCAGCCGAGGCTGCTGCTGACGCAGGAGCAGACCGATTCAGCGGACTACCAGCGATACCGCCAGGCGTGCCCTCATTCGGGAGGCTCCGGCGTCGGCTATGGTTTCCGGATGTTCCTGGAAGAGCTGACGTGGTATCCCCTGGTGCGTTCGAACCTCGGAGGCAATCACGCGCTGTTCGGGATGGTCCACGGCGACATGATCTTCCATCTCATGGCGGCGGCGGTGGTCGATCAGCAGAACGGCGTGGACTACACGGTTCGCGCTTCGCAGCGGCGCGGCCTGGTCGGCGCGATGGCCAGGCTCGCCGTCGTTCTGATTCCGGAGCGGCTCAGAAGGGGGCTGCGGAACCGGCTTTCCGGGCACATCAGAAAGTGGTACCGATCCAGCGATCGACAGGACTGGGAGCGAGAAAGGGCGATGCTGCTTGACGATCCGGAAAAGTACCTGGCTTACCTGCGCACCGGCATAAATTCGCCCGACTCGACACGGCAACCCGGGAAATGGAACGCCGATCGGCGCCAGTCCGTCCGGGCGCCCCAGGTCGGGTGAACGGTCGCAAGTTGCGCCCTTGCGGCCGGCGCAGAGTCCGGTCGTCAGCGCGGATGTGTTCGATTCCTCAGGCCGCGCGCCGTGCGGATGATCCCATGCGGACACCATCGGTAGATGAACTCTCTACGTCGGGTGTCCATCGCACGTTTCTTCTCCGCGGCGCTCACTTCCTGGACCTTGCGTGACAACTCGCGGATCTCCTGCGCGTCGAGGTGCTCCTTGTAGTTGACCTGGAGCCACTTGACCAGGCTATACTGGCGGAATGGCAGGTCCGCGGTGGGTTCGGCAGCGAACTCGAACTGCTTGATCCACCTGTAGTCCGAGTTATCCACCACGCCCCCCATGTGAGCGAGGACCTCCTGATTCGTCCGAGTGCCGAGCGATCCGGCCCAGAATCCCTTCTTTTGTCCTGCCACCTCCTCGGGCATGCCGAGCCGGCGGCAGTACTGCTGCGCGAACCGCTTGTCCCGCTCGGTCTGCTTGGGGTCCAGCATGGCTTTGGACCACGCATACAGCGCGGTGTGCATATAGGGCTGGCAGGTTTCCAGGCCAAGCAGGCAATTCGGATCGATGGTCTTCCAGGCAACGGAAGCTTTTCGACTATACGGTCCGACGCAGGCGCCCCCGAAGATGCCGTCACCGCCATCTCCGGCGACGACCAGTGAATGTCCCAGCTCCCTGGCTTTCTTGCTCGCGATATACGCGTAGACGATGTCCTCAAACGCGTACGGCTCAGGCAGACGCCCGATCAACTCCTCCGCCTCGCGGATATAGAGCTCGGAGGTAATCTGGATCTCGTGCAACCTCCCCTTGAGCGTGGCGGCCAGCGCGCGTGCCTTTCCGGATTCCGGGCCGGTCAGGTGGATGTAGTCGGCGTCCGGGCGGTCATAGAGCTTCGCAAGAATCGAGGAGTCAAACCCTCCCGAGAAGTGGAGGGCGAATTTGCCTTCCGGTCTTTGGGCTTCGATGGCATCGGGGAAGGGTTTCTCTATGCGGTGGTATACCTCGTCATGGTCCCCCACCCGGACAATGGCCCGATAATAGTCTTCGAAGAGTGTACGAGGAACGAAGTAGTAGCCCCACATCAGGAAACCCC